>Ga0209390_10008872_pt1 | contig 12259 bp, 8 predicted proteins | sample BON01_FD_187212 | JGI IMG/M metagenome (GOLD analysis project Ga0209390, IMG submission 187212) | Freshwater microbial communities from Lake Bonney liftoff mats and glacier meltwater in Antarctica - BON-01 (SPAdes) (version 2) | ecosystem: Environmental > Aquatic > Freshwater > Ice > Glacier... | reverse complement strand
CCGGGGTGAATGACACCGACGAGGTAGGAGAAGTCGGCGATGGCTCGTTGGGCTCCAGGATTTTGTGCAGGTACTGCAGGAAGCCTGCGGAAGGTGCCCCTGATGGACCCCAGGCGGACTCGTGCCAAAGAGGCATGCCTCTGCGCGTGTCGTACGGTCGGGCCACCTGCGCGGGCCACAAGCGGCAACATGTCAAGACCGACCCTCGAAGGTTCTCACTTCAACTCTGAGCGCAAAGGCACAGCCTGGCATGGCTCGGGCAGGTGCTCTGACCAGCTCAGCACGCCATATCCATATCGCGCGGCCCTCCTACAACACCGACGACCGCCGCTCCAAGGCGCCGCGGCAGCGGCTCACCTGGTGGTTCTGTGGAGTGAGCAGTCGTAGCTACGAGCCGCCGGCAGGTAGCGGCGTTTAGCGGCGTAAACTGGTACTTGTCGCATCCGCGAGTGATATAGAGCCCTAAGGTATTACCTTAAGCTCTATACTTGGGGGTAAGACGAGTTAACCAAAGTATTTAGCACCTAGTAGACAGTAAACCCAGACGTACCACCACCGAGGCGACGCTACGACTTTAAGGCCGACTACAGGCACGGGCACGACGAGGCGACCTCTACAAGGCCAACTCGACGTACAGGAACAGGAAGACGAAGGACGTCCTAGATACCCAGAATATCCCCCTTATACAGCAAGTTGGTGACCGCGCGCGCCGGTGTTCCTCCGAACACTGACCGCGATCATTCAACCTATATATGTAATGCCAAGATGTAATCCGGGCAGTCAAACCCGATGATGAGATGTCGACGACGAGGCCAGTTGGCCCCGTCCTCAGCCCTCATCAGTACAGGAACCAGTAATAGTTTACAGGCACCCATACCCCCCAGATATATCATCCATCTTCCAGAGTAACGACTAAGGTTAAACCTTACTCCTTTCTCTATAAGATGACGAACCCCTCGTAATAGATAGACCCCAGATTCTCAGGAATGACCATTGCGGAACCAGTTGAATCGACGACGAACCATCGGGCCCAACAACCAAGAAACCCAGCAGATCTACTAGCAGCGCAAGCCGGCAGCCAGCTAGATGCCGGGGCGGCGCCCCAAGAACCGCCAAGACCAGATCCAGGGAAGGCCGAAGAACCAGCCGACGATCAACCCGCTCGCGTCACCTGACGCGGGCGGGACGGCTGACCAAGATGCCGCGGCGCGTGTTAGCGCGCGCGGCGAGTATGATGGCGAGCGCGTGAGCAACGCGCGCGATGCCAGTCGTATACTCCTCCCTTTTAAGAAGCAAGTCGTAGCTCCACAAGCACAGAACTTCGGCGCCAGCGCCGAGGTCAGCGAGCTCGACACCAACCATACCATCGAGAGCGCGGGCATTGACACGTCCGCCGCCTCCACCACCGACCCTACCGTCGACGACGAGGGCTATACTGTCGTGCACGGTCGGGCCAGGCGGTCTGCCGCGCACGGTCGTCCCCGCCCCTTCGTTTTCATTCAGGCCAGCGTCGATCCTACCTGGCGCTTCGACGCTGTCGCCCCCTCCGTTCCCATTCCGGCCGGCGTTGCTTCTCTTGACGCTGTCGCTCCTCCCGTAACCCCCTCCGTCCCTTCCGCCAACCCAGTCGCTATTCTTCCTCCTCCCCGACGATCGACGGGCGCGTTTGCCTTCCCTTCGCTGATCGCTCGGCCTTTCGACGCTGTCTCTCCCTCCGTCCTTTCCGCTCCTCCGCCGTCAGCCGACCCGCCTCCCGTCCGCCCCGTCCGCCGCGTCCACTTCACCGACGCCCCTTCCGTGGCCCTGCCCGCCTCTGTCGCCGGCGTTACTCCATGTAACGCCGCCTCGCCCGTGGTCGAGTCCGTTCCCCCCCCATCCGTTCCTCGGACTTCTTCGACGAATTACAAGCCCATTGTCTCGTCTGCGACTTCTTCAACGAACGACCCCAAGAGCATCTCCAAGGAAGGCTTCTCTTCTGTCGAGGGCACCCCGCTCGCCGGCAGCTACCCGTGGTGCGGGACGAGCCCATCTACTTCGCCCGTCGATCGTCCCGTCAAATCTGGTATTAAGCAAAACGCGGCCTCTGGGACTAAGGCCCGGCCCGCTAATAGTACCATATTTAACGGCGACACCTCTTCCGACCCCGGTCTCTCGACCACAAAGGTCAAAGGATCAAAGAAGAGGCAGCGGGAGAACAAGAAGTTGAAGAAGCTGGCCTCCGAGGCCAAAGTCAACTCTCCCGGGGCCAACCCTGACCCCATCTACGACAACCCCTACGTAACATACGATGACCCCAACGTACTCACTACTCACCGCCGCAGAGAATCATAATTACAACTACTCCGAGAAGCTTAGGAGATTTGGTCATTTTCACCGTACCTACCCCGTTGACACAGGCCTCAAGGACGCTCCCACTTTGGATGGGTCAAAGCCTTCCACCCCCACATCGTTCACCCACGTTTCCCGTCGGCTTACTCCACAAACCCCTCGTATGAGCCGGCTAGAAAAGGAGGCCGCGAAGAACGCGCGAGGAAGGAAGAAGAAGGTTTCAATTTTAATCCCGCCCCTTTGTCCCCAGATCGTCGAGGCGGATCAAGCACCCCCCGCGGGTATTAAACTCGTGCCTGACCCCCTTGAGCCCACGATCCTGCCCCGGGTCGCCGAGAAGGATGACGTCTGCGGAGCAGAAATGCCCCCGGTCGCCTCCAAAACGACCCTTCCCCCGTTCGAGGCTGTTCCCCCGACGCCGGTTCTTCCCACCGGTGCCCAAACTACAGTCGCGAACCCGACCTGTGAACGGTTGACTAACGCCGAAAGTCTATCCCTTTATCGAAAGAGTCTTGATCGCCCGGGTTTCCCTATTCTCGAAACAATGGAAGCCAATATGGCAGCCCGCGTTTCCATTTCCACTCGGACCACTCGCTCGCAACACCAACTCCTTCAGAAAAGTAACCTTGCAGCCATCTCCAGGGCTAATTGCAAACTTTCTAAATTGAAGGCCACCACGCTCAAAGAAACCCGGATCGCAGCCATCCACGCCTCTTTAGCGCGTCGTGTTAGCGGAACGGCGCCATCCGTCTTGCGTACCTTCTTGGTGCAGGAGTTAGACTCTCATTTCCTCTTTGTTACAGAGGGTCGTCTCGGACCCTTTAGCTGGGAGAAATTCTTTCACCACCTTAGCCAAGCGGCGCCTTCGTTCACTAGTTCAGAAGAACCCGACCTTACGACTAGGAAATCGCTTCGGAAACGCAAAACGCCCGAACCAAGTCGCCTATACCGGGCCGCCAAGCGGAAGGTTAAGACCGCCGTCCTTAACCTTAAGCATCTGCGTGAGACGCAGGAGCGGTTAACAGCTACTAAGGATGGGCCTTTTATGTGCCCTGGCTCCCGCCCCCCGGTTTTAGCTTCTCCCCTAGTTCCACCATCGTGGGCGGTGGTAATGACTGGTGGCTACCGCCACTATCGTATCCGACGCAATCTCCGCGCGTACCGTCCACCTTCTCCCAAGAAGCTCCGTAGCTGTGCCGGTCTCGACGATGGACACGACCGGCCCCTATCTGGTTCCTATCACTCCGTCCTTCAGGTTCGGTTCGTCCATGTGCCCACACGGAAGGAAAAGCGTAAAGCTACTCCACGAAAGGAAAAGCTTAAAGCTAAACGAAACAAAACGCGTATAGCTAACCGTTGTAAAACGCCGCGTAGCTGCGCCGGAGGTGACCCTGGACCCAGCCGTCGGTCTCGTTCGGAGGGGGCTCCTCATTCCACTCCTTCACGTTCATCGTCCACCCCCTCTAGGCCGTATAGCCACGGCGGTTACAGACCCGGAGAGGGAGGCGATGACGGTAGGGGCAGGCCACCACCACAACCACCAAATCACCCCTGTAGAGGTCTTCCCGACCTACAGATTCGGTGTTACTATTCAAACCACGCAGGCCAGTGCTGGAATATTTGCACACCCCACAACGGCCATTTCCCTCATAGAGTGGGCAGAAAACACTCATTCCACACTTTTTGCTCAGCAAATTGCAAGGATGGGTTTCTGAGGGACGAGCTGGATACTGTAGTAAGTCAATCGTTCCCACCAAACTACCGAGCCGTCGCCAAAGCGAAGCTTAGTAAATTTGTTTGGACACTCCTCAAAGGCAAGTGTCCCGACACTGAGTGGTTTGGTCAGGGAGGGCGCGTTTGGCCGCTTAGGATGATATTAGAGCGAACGGTGCGCATTACAGGAGCCATGGACTTGCAAGAGGTAAGCGCGCGCGCTGTTTACACGCGACTCTTGTACGACCACGCTACCGACACTGTTAACTATCCAATAGATGAGGACAAGAAGTTCAAGGTGGCCAGCGTAGGATTACTCCTTTGGGCAGAAAATTCTGAAAACCAACGCAATTTCCTAATCGTTGACACGTGTCGCAGCGGATGGTGGTGGCATGCGGCCCATGGCTGACGCGGTTGGCGCCCAGGAAGTAGACGCGGTTGGCGCCCAGGAAGTTGTCCTCCTTAGGGTTCGTCTCGCCGAACTTGATCTCGAAGCGCTCCTTGAGCCGGCTCTGCACACGCCCGGCGAGCTCGCGCGCCGAGGGCGCCGGGTCGTTGTAGAGGCGCGCGTCATCGACGTACAGCGTGTAGGTGACCCGACCGACGCCGGGCTTGGTCCTCGTGTAGATGCAGGGGTCGTTGACGTTGCGCTCGAAGCCGAGGCCGGCGGGCTCGGGCGCGACGAGGAAGTCGTTGAGCGTGCGGTTCCAGATGGCACCGGCGTCGGCTTGGCCATAGAGAGGCGAGAGCATGAGCCAGAGGATCTCCACGCCGCGCTCGTCTACCTCGCGGAAGTCGGGTGGCGGACGAGCGAGCACCTGTTCGGACTTCTTCTGGACGCCCTGCAGGTACGCGCCGGTGAAGTCGCTCTGCAGCTGGTCCTGGCCGCGAAGGCACGCGATGGCCTCGACGGCCATGAGCGAGGTGTTGCGCGCGACGGGCGAGGCGGTGTCGTTGCGCGAGACGTCGTACTTCTTGATGTGAATGTCGCCCCGCAAGACGCACCGCGCCTTGTACTTGTCGATAGAGCCGTCGGCGTTGCGTTTGCGGCGGCCGGTCCACATGGTGTCGACGGGAACCATGCCCTTGATCCGCGGGTCGTCCGCCGCGACCTTCTCCGCCGCCATGAGCTTGTTGAGGATGGAGTCAACCTCCATCGACTTAGGCTCGTCCCACTCAGGCCCGCGCATCTGGCGCTCCGTGAGGATGTCGGGATTGCTGGTCGACTTCTTGGCAGAGCAGGCGATGTCGGGGCCGTAGGCGCCGTCGTAGCCGCGGCCCAGGTTGAAGATGCCGCCGCCGTCGAACGAGTCGTCGAACATGTCGTCGGCCGACGCGTGCAGCGACTCGTTGGTGACGCTGACTGCTTCCTGCGCCAGCCGCGGGACGGCGACTCCTATGCAGGCGGCGGCGACCGCTGCCGCAGCGTAGACCTCGCGCATGAGCGCCGCCTGCGGCGAGCGGGCGCCGTACTCGGCGGATATGTCATCGTGGTCCACTGCGATGCAGGCGCAGATCTGCGCCTCAGGCGGCAGCGCGAGATAGGCGTCCTTGACCTCGGCGCTGTAGCTTAGGTAGACGTCGGCTTGGCTCCTTGCTCGCTCGGCGATGCGGTCGGCTTGGTCGTCGAGGTTGACATACATGGCGGTGGAGGAGACGCGCGACGAAGAGACGCTGAAGCCCGCGCCGCTCGCCTCGGTGTAGGCGGCGATGAGCGTGGCAAGGACGAAGCGGTCCGGCTCGCGCCGCTCGCGCGTCGGGCGCTGTCCGCCGGTGAAGGGATCCGCCAGCGGCGTCTCGTCCTCGAACCGCCACTTGATGCTGTGGTTGCCCAGGTCGTGCCAGCGGTGGGTGTCGTCGTAGTTGGGCCACTTGCCGTCGGGGTCATCCTAGGTGACGTGGTCCTTGTAGCCGTGGGAGCCGCGGCGGCCCCAGTCGTTGATGACGCCGGGCGAGTCGCCGTAGAGGTCCCAGCTTATGACGACGCGGCGGCCGACGTAGCCCTTGGGGTTGGTCTCGTAGTCCGAATCATCGTTGCGCTCTTCGGCTCCGATCGTGTCAGCGCCCTCCCGGCCTGGCGAGTCGTCCACGTCGGCGCCATCCTGCGTGTCGGGCGCGAAACCGGGATGAGGCTCGGCGCTCTCGCTCGCCTCGCCGTGTCCGGCGCCAGCGATGTCGTCCTCGTTGTTGATCTCGCGAAGCGAAGGGATGGCGGCGGCGCCGTCGGCGGTGGCGTCAAGCTGCGTGTCATCAGCAAAGGGGATCTTGTCCGACGTGATCTCATACCCCCCCCCCCCGACAACGTGCTTGACGCCCGGGAAGCAGTCGACGATGAACTTGACTGAGTCGGTCACGGTGATGGTGCCCCGGTGCCCGGCGTTAGGCACGAAGCACAAGTAGCCGGGCTGGGCGCGCTCGCCCTTCGTCTCGAGGTTCTCGAAGGAGCCGCCTTCGTCGCCGTAGTAGCCGAGGTGGATGGCGCGCTGCGCCTGCGCGGCCGCCTTGTTGACCAGCGTGCCGCCAACGTAGCGAGGCGCGTCTTGCACATAGCGGAGGCAGCCAAACGGCCGGCGGTATGTGCCCTTTGGCTTGCGCCCGAGCAGGCAGCCGAGTTGCGTGTCGAAGGGGGCGGTACGCGACGGGCGGATGTTGCGACCTTGCTCGGCGTGACTGAAGGCGTGCAGCCAGAAGAAGTGGGGCAGGCCGGACTGCGAGAGCTCGGTGCGCATCGCGGCGCAAGTGGCGCGCCATGTGGGCTCCTACTTGTTCTGGCGCGAGTTGCCGACGTTGGAGGTAGTGATGCGGATCTTGTGCTCGTTAGCCAGCTCGATCATGCCGGCGCCTTTGAGCTCGTGCGCGCCGTCGGTGTGTATCTACGTGATGGGCGTGCCCACCGAGTTGAACTAGTGGATGATGATGCGCATTGCGTCGGCGGCTTGCGATTTGCGGAGCACGGGCACAGATTTGACGAGCCCGGAGGTAGAGTGAGTAACGCCGACGACTGTCTTCTGGCCGCCGAAGTACGCCGCCTCGGAGATGTGCCAGATATCGAGGAAACAAAGCCCCTCGAACGCTGGCAGCGAGCCATTCGGCGACGCGCGCGGCGCGTTGGCTCGGATGCACGCCTCGCACAGCGCCTCCTTGGTCCCCTTGAGCACGTCAGTGGTCCAGGATGAGGGCGCGTCGCACCAAGCGTCCTGAAGGTGGATCATATCGCGCCGGGGAGATGGCCGGAGATCCGATGGAGTAGCTCCGCCGTCACGCCTGCGCGCGCAATCGTCTTGCCATGTATGAGAGTAAGCGCCGGCACCGAGGCTGGTAAAGAGGCGGGCGTCGACGCCTGCGCCGGCGCGACGACCGGTGAGCTCCTGGGCGCGCCAAGCAGGGCGAGCGCGGCACGAGGGGATGCTTTGTATCCGAGAGGGCGCAGCACGAGTACGTGTTGGTTGACGAAGCTGACGCGGATACCGCTCGTGAACTCGACGAAGCCGTCATTGCCCCAGGCTGGCATGCTGAGAGAGACGCCGCGCTTGATGGACGCGCAACCGGGAGACCAAAGTGCGTAGGGACACGCCTCATGGAGAACGGCGTCGCGCTCGCCGTACATGCATATGCCGCGCGACTCGGTCTGCATGGGCATGGCCAAGGTGCCTTCGAACATAGTCTTGAAAGACCCGTGGGCGCCAGTGGCCGTCGTCACTTTCTTGCGGATGGAGCCGGCCTTGAACTGCAATGGATGATTGCCCATCGAGCGACCGCAGCCGGTGTCAATGATGACGAGGCATTTGGCGATGGCGTCGGGCAGGCTGGGTGGTGGTTTGTTGCCGGCGAGTAGCTCTACGTGCAATTGACAGGCTTGCGCCCTCGTGAGCAGGGGGCAGTAGGTGTCGTAGCGAGCGGAACCGGCGACGAACTGGTCGATGGTTCACCCGACCGGCGCCGGGCGCGCTCCGGCGCCCGTGATGGAACCGGCGCGCGCTTTCGCAATGTAGGCGAAAAAGAGCGCATAGATGACGACGTGCTTGTGCTCGAGGGCCAAGTTGGCGACCCAGCGCGCTGCCGCGACGAGGCCGTCGACGGCCGCACCGACGTCCCCTAGCTGCTGCTGTGCGTGCGCAAGGGCGGCCCCGGCGCTGGTGATGACGGCGAGCCGCGAGGAGTAGGAGTCGACCAGGTAGCAGGTTGCAAGCGTGACGAGCGCCCCGCACGCGAATGCGAAAATGAAGAAGGCAATTGAGCCTGGCGCGAGACCGAGCTGCTCCCCGGCGCCGGCGAAGCAATCCAAGCTCCGTTCCGAGCTCCGCGTACGGGGCCTGGAAGCGCTCAGGCTGAGGCGGCGCGAGACATCGTCGGTGGCGGGGTCCGGTTGCGACGGCGTGGGCGTGGGGCGAGGCCGCTGCTCCACCTCCGGAATGGCCGTGATCACGACGTCCTGAATGGGTGGCGGCACGCAGCTCCTCGGCGCCGGCGCCGGGGTGAACTTGACCGTCGTGTCGAGCCCGCTCGCCGACGCGGGCGTGGACGGGAGCCGGTCGGCCGGCACCATCGCCGGCGCAAGCTCTTTAGCCAGCGGCGTTGCTCGCCAGGGTAATGCGCTGGCGGTGATTCCATCATCGTCCTTGGCAGTAATCTGCGCGTAGTCTCCGCCAGGGCCTGTCCCGCCCACAAAAAAGGCCGACCCCAAGCTTGAAAATTCTGCCAAAACAGAAGATTCCAGGTATCCTGGGGCCCCGGGGTTAGTGGGCGGGAGCGCCGGAGAGGTCGTAGTCGGAGATGATGCTGCTGGTAGACCACGCTCGGCGGACCGCCAGGTCCAACCAAGCGCGGCTTCCTCGTCAAAGAAGATGTTCGCCACGGGCGCTTCATCGCCGCTGCTCGAGACGGCGCGCGCCTCGAGGTGCTTGGTTGCTTCTTGGAGCCAATCTGGCACAGGACAGTCGTCGTCGTCGTCGTCGAGCACGGGAGGCTTGTAGGGCAAGTCGAGCACGGGAGGCTTGTAGGGCGAGTAGCCGTCGATGGGGCCGTCCCCGTTGATCTCGTGGATGCCGCTCAGCCAGGCCTCGTCGCCGACGGCCGTCTCGTCCTCGGTCGTGTCGGCGGGGTCGGCGGCCGCCTCGAGAGCGGCCGCGTCGTCGACACCAGCGTGCTTGTCAGCGATATCCATATGTAGCGTGTCGTCGATGGTGACCATGGTGAGGTCGGTGAGGTCAGCAAGGCCGTCCAGCCACTCGCGGGTGGTCTTGTCGACGTGGGCGCCCGCGTGGGCGTCGCCGCCTCGGCCCCCGCCGCCCCGGCCGCCGCCGCGCCTGCCGCCGCCCTTGCCTCCGCCTTTGCCGTCCTTGGCGTACTCCTCGTACCGCTTGATGATGTCGGCGGACGGCGGGATGAGCTTGCCGGCCGTGATGCCGAGGTCACGCGAGTTCGCCTTGCGCCCCTTGGTCATGGCGGCAACTCGAGCTTGGTTGGCCCAGACGCTGGCCGGAACATTGACCGGCTCGCGAGGGTCGAGAAAGCACGGCCGGTCGGCGCCCCCAATGTGGTGCGTCCCGGGGTTGGAGCAGGTAGGGCACCACTGCCGCGAGCCGGCGCCGCCCGCGGGGCGCCCGCCGGTGCCGCTGTAGCCGTAGGCGCCTCTGGCGGCGCCTCTCGCGGCGTAGGCGTACTCGAAGGCCACGCCGGTGAGCGCGCTGCACGAGTCGAGTGTCTTGTCGGAGGGGCATGGGAAGCTGAGCGCGTTGAACAAGGTCGCGGATGCGGCGGTCAGCTTCAGCTGGTCCTCGGTCACGATGACCACGCAATGCGAGACCACGATCGGCAGGTTGGTGAGCTGGTCCCTCGAATTGAGCCTCTCGCGCAGCGCGCGGCCCAACTCCTTGAGGCACTTTGGCATCATCTTAATGATTTAGAGCGCTGCGTCTTCCGGCGAGAAGGGGCGCGCGAGGTAGGGGGCGATGTTGTGCTGGAACGCGTAGGCCTTCTCTTGGAACATGGAGGCGGGGCAGTGGTCGGGAAGGTGGTGCTTCTCCTGCACCTCGAGCGCCGCCAGGTAAAGCGCCTTGTCGGCCTCGCTCCGCGTGCACTCGAAGAGTTCGCGACACAGCAGGCGGTAGGCCATGTTGCCGTCCCAGTACCCCTCGAAGGAGTGGCCCGGGATCGGCTCCCGTTCCTCCTGCGTTGCCATGTTGCAGCGGCGGCACATCTGCGCAGCGAGGGTCTTGTTCGCGACCTCCGCGCATTTGTAGAGCATCGCGTAGATCTTAGTGGCGTCCTCGCAATAGAACCGACAGCGCTGCTTGTCGTTCTGCGCGTTCTTTACCTTGTGCTGCGCGCGTAGCGCGCGCCGCGACTCGTAGCTGGCGGTGCCCGGGGACAGTTCTGGAATCTCGTCCATGTCCATGTCGATGAGCGACTCGGCTCTCGCGGGTGCACCGCCCTTCTTAACTAATGCTAATGCTAGCAGTCCTCTCGCCGCTAGCAGGTTGTCCACCGTTCGCATAAAGTTGACGCGGTGGTGTGCGTGTTGCAAGTGGCCCGATGGGTAGGCCGGCAGGGTCATTATGCCTATTGTTGCAGCTGGTCCGGCGCGATCGTCGAAGTCATCCGTCGCGTTCATCGCGTACGTCGCGCGTGCCAGGTGCCGGCTACCACAGATGAACTTGAGCTGACGCTATGCGACTGCCAGCGCTCTGCGTCGGTGCAACAAACAGACTCCTTGCTGAATGTAACTCTGGTTTCGAAGTTTGTTACTGCTCTGTACCGACGGTACGGAGCGGCACCTTGTGACAACCCCCCAGCAAAAATCCACGGATAAAAACGGCAAAAATCGCAAAAGTTCGCGTAGCACGCGAACTTGGCTGCTGGAATGCAAATCGGCACCGCGCTGCCGCGCCGTGTGAGAGCACAACCGCGCAAAGTTCCTAGTGAAGACTCACCCTGGAATGGCCTGCTCAGTGCATACGCTTAAAGGCGAGGCTGCCTGGTGCGCGGGCCGACTTCAGCAAGCGATTGTCAGCTTTGCAGCATTCAAGCAGCTTCGAGAATGCGGGATCAGGGGCCGGCGAACCGCCCGCTTTCGCTGGAGTGGATCGTCTATATGTATACAGGGACTGGTGAGCCGAGGTGAGCAGTGCTCCGTTCGGCTTTCAACCATCCAGCTCTCTGGTGGTCGCCTGGCAGGTGCGGATGGCGGGTTCAGAGTTCCAGCTCCGAATCTTCGGTGGGGGCTCGGTGCTGGAGCAACCCAACCGTGTGAAGCGTGTGCATGCGGCGATGTTCGCCGCTGGGAGTGGCTGCGCCGCGTGCGGGCCCGTCGCCACGATGCCGTGCGGCAACTTTTTGAGCGCTGGTAAAATTCACAAGTTCGCGCAGTACGCGAACTTGGCCGCTGGAGTTTTTTTTTATCCGTAGTAGAATTGGGGTATTTGTCACAAGGTGTTACACTATAACACACTAAAAGGGTATCTTGTTTCCACTTCCGGTGGAATGAGTCCTGCTCCCCTGTAGCCTCTCGTATAACATTAGTATCCGACTAACGTTATACGAGAGGTTCCCCATCCTCGCGTGGCAGTGCCCCAGCGTTAGAGTACTAAGCGCCGTGGCACGCTAAACTGGCACAGCGGTCATAAGTACCGTCAGTGTGGCCAGTTCGCCTTTACAAAACAGCGACTCCCTGAAGAAGGCGCTCGTCTTGCTGGCCGCGGTTTTCACCACTTGCGGCCTCGCACAGCGGTCATAAGTACCGTCAGTGTGGCCAGTTCACCTTTACAAAACAGCGACTTCCTGGGATCGAATCCGTGTCGTGTCAATATTGATCGACAATACCGTAGGAGGTCCAACAGCAGGCGAGGCCTCTTCGGCGCCTCGAAGCTACCGCACTAGCCGCTCACGCTCGGCATCGACTCGACCGCGTCTTTCTCGTGGCTGCCGACGGACCTCTTCCAGAACTTTGCCGGCACGCTCGGCTCTGCCGCCTTCATTGATGCCTTCGGCCAGTGCACGTTCGAAGCGCCCTTCGGCGGCATCACCCCATGCCCGGTCCTCGCCGTCCAAGCCGGAGACACGCCGAGCTACAACGAGGCGCGACGCGGCGCCAACTGGGCGCTTTGGGAGCCCGCGCTGTGCAAGGAGATCGAGGGCCTGCGCCAGTCGGGAACGATTGCTGAGGAGGTGCTCGAGGAGTCGCTCCCAGGCTGGGACGGCACCAAGAAGCGCGCGCGCG
>Ga0209390_10008870_pt1 | contig 12262 bp, 8 predicted proteins | sample BON01_FD_187212 | JGI IMG/M metagenome (GOLD analysis project Ga0209390, IMG submission 187212) | Freshwater microbial communities from Lake Bonney liftoff mats and glacier meltwater in Antarctica - BON-01 (SPAdes) (version 2) | ecosystem: Environmental > Aquatic > Freshwater > Ice > Glacier... | reverse complement strand
GGGATTGGTGACAAGGTCATGGAACCAAGGTGAGTCCTACCGGCATCAGCAAGTGGACGCGGTTCGAGAGATCGAGAAACCAACCTGCTAGCTACCCCTTCTTGACCTCAATTACGTCTCCAAAGGCGCCGGTTTCTTTGACAGTGATGGTCCAGCCATCACTGGTCACAGATTCACCAAGCTTTAGTGACGCATCCATTGCCCAACCAGAGCCCCGCTTGACCCTTGAGGGAGCCACCACGTCAACTATCTTCTTAGTGTCCGGCTGATACATCTTGGCCGAGGTGTCAATGCGGTAGACATAGGCTCCCTCAGACTCTTTACCAAGCAGGGCGTCATAGCCCTGGCGCCTGCGAGATTCTATGACGATGACCTCATTCTCAGACACCGGTATAACCACTGCCTTTTGGTATTCACCGCTCCAAGCAACCGGTCTAATCAGGTGAGTGGAGGTAGAAGTGTCGGTCTTACAATCAACTTGCTTGTCCTGCAAGATACCCAACTGCCATCTTGACCAAGCCGCCATCTCAGGAGCCCCATACCAACCAAACATGATTCCAAAGCCAGGATCTGAACTTACATTCCAGTTTCTATCCGGCAAACCAAGCAGGTGACCAAACTCGTGAATCCAGTTGGCAATGTCCCTCGACTGGTCATTGCCGGTGACAAGAATGCTCACAATCTCACCCTCGTCGCTCTTGATCGCAGTGCTGAGTCCGGCCTTAGTTGGCGCGTAGGGGACGAACATGCCAAGTTCGGAGTCTGTGACACTCCTTGGCTCCTCGATTACGACAGCGTCGTAATCAGCAAAGTCATACTCATCGTCAACCAAATTCACAACGGCCTGCATGTAGAGCCGGTAGGCCTTCATGAATGACCCTGTTCCATTAAATTCAAAGTCGAGCCTAAACGAATCAACGCTTTTGCCAATTTGGAAGTAGTTCTCAGGAATTGTCCAGTTCAAGCTGATCGGCACACTTGCCGCCCGCTTATAAAAGTTACTCATTGCAGAAACAACATCCGCCATGTCATCGGCCGGCCGATTACTGGTCTTGTGGTCTGTGAACTGAACAGGAATCACCAAGATCTTGAAATCGTCACTCAGGTCCGCCCGAAGCGCAGGCAATGGAAATCCAAAGGACTTGTCCTTTGCTCCGTCATCAACTTCAGCAACCTTGCACTGGGCATAGTCATCAAAGGCCCCCGTGCTCAAGGAAGCCAAAGGCAATGCTTCAGTTAGCTGCGGCAAAATATACAAATTAGGTGAGTAACCAAACAGGGTCTTTGCGGGAACCTTTAGGGGAACCAGTGGCTTCTTGGTGCCGGGGTCAAACCTCACCATCTTGGTGTCGATCCTAAACACCCCACCATCGGGGTTTGAGCACTTCAAATACGCTGGGGTGCCGTTAGTATCCATTCCCAGCACCTGCCAACCAAAGTCCCCGCCACAAGCCTTACCGACTTTGTAGTTGGGGTTTATCTCCCAGTCAATAGCTTCGGTCTCAACATAACCCGGAGGCAGCAGGTCAGCTAGATCAGCATCGGTCCTAATAGTCAGCAACACCTTGCCGGCATAGCTTCTTGCCGTTGTCGGCCTGGTCTGATACCAAGTTGACAGTTCTGGGTTTAGTTCTTTGGCGTAATCGCAAGCAGCCTTAGCACGCTTCCGAACGGTAATGTTCACGCTCATGGCCTGTTCGTAGTAGCGAATGCCAGTGCAGATGAACTTCTCTGCATAAGCATTGGCCTCCACCGCTTGCTCGACTTGAGATCTCTGAAGAGTCGTTAGACCGCTAGCACTGGAACTAAAACTTGCAAGCGTCTTTTGACTAGCCACGTACCTGGTTGCCGCCTGTGCCGGCACCAGACCAAATGCCAAAACAGCAACTGACAGAACCCCAGTAATTAGCTTCTTCATGTCTACCTAACTCCCGGCACTTAATAGCTAAAACTTAGCGCTCTCAGGTCAGGCTAAAGGCGGTCGTTCTCAAACCTTGTCCGAACAGTCATTAAATGACTAATCCCCCTGCCCGAAGGCAGGGGGATTAGTGGTTATTGAGTTACTAGGTAGTTAGTACTACTTAGTTACTGTTGTGAATTCGCTACCAATCATTACGCCATCAATGTAGATCTTTGTGGTGATGGTGTAACCAGCTCCGGTGAATCGAACTACTCGCTCGAAGTCGGATGCTAGTGACTCAACTACGATCCACTTACCAGCAACTATTGCGGACATCTTCTGTCCTTCATAGCCCTTGGCATACAAGGCTACGTAGCCCTTGAATGTTCCAACGTTTACCTTGGTGTCGCCAGAGGCTACAACCCCGCCACCAACGACAACAGATGCTGTTGCAGTGATGTCGTCGATCAATCCACCAACCGCGTCAGTAAAGACACCGTTGTCTGATTGGTCAAGGGTAACTGTGATAGTTGCTGTGCCCTTGTCATTCGAACCAAGCAACACTGCGAAGGTGATCGTACCCAAAGCTCCAGTGTCGTTTGGCAGTGTGCCAAACACGATTCCTGGGCCAGCGTAAGTAACCTGCAACTGATCGTTGGTTGCTGTGTTAATTGGGTTTCCGTACTTGTCAGTTACCGTTGCGGTTACTGAGAAAGTGGAGCCCGATGCAGCAGTGGCTGGAGCAGAAATAACTACATTTGCTCCGGTAGTTGCAGCAACAGCAGTGAACGTGATCTTCTGCGTCTTGGTAGCACCATCTGCTGTCGTGATAGTCACAACAGAGTTGAGCTGCACCTTGTTCGAGAAAGCGCTGACAGTGAAGTCACCCTCAGAAGACGCCATCAAAGAGATGGAGCCGAATGAGTCAACGTTTCCAGCAGAGAACAGGATGCTACTGTCACCAGAAATGGTAACAAGTGCGCCACCGCGCTGAGCTGAAGTGCTTGCGTTCACAACGCGACCGTGGATCACGGCATCGTTTGTGTAGACAGCCTGCGTTGCGGTGCTGGTTCGACGGTCAGAAACAACAGTCGTCGCAGCTGCGGTCGCATCAGAGTGATCGGCTGCAACAGATGCGGAGTTGTCGTACTCGTACAGCTGAGCAGCATCTGCATCCAGAAGGATTGCATCTGTCTGCGCCGCTACAACGTTTATCTGCACCTTGCCGTTGTTGGAGGCATTCCAGCTATCTGCTGCAATGGTTCCCCAGGTTCCGGCGGTTAGCTTTTGCACATTCACAGATGTCGTGATGTAAGCATTTGAACCCTGTGCTGCATCAGCAACAACATACGAAGCTCGACCATTTGTCAAAGTTACGTATCCAGAATTCACGGTTCTGTCTGCATTGATAACCTGCAAACGGTAAGTGTCATCTGCAGCTGCAGTTCCCCACTGGTCTACAAGTGCGAACGAGTAGGTGTAAGTTCCACCAGCGTTGATTGAACGGAAGCTCGAAGCCGAAGTGGCAGGCTGCGTTACAGCATCGTTCATGTCATACAAGGTGTAGTCAGCAGCAGCCCAGTCGATATCGAACTCAGCAGTGGTGCCTGCACCAGATGCCAATGACAGTGGGCGAATTTCAAGGTCCACTCCGTCAGTAGCGACAGCGGCAGCATTGGTAATGGTGAAAGAAACTTGACCATTTGCGTCCGTTAGCTCTACGTCACTTACAACGCCAACACCAGATGCGTTGATCTGAGTTACCGCTGAGTTCTGAATGTTAGTGATGTAACCGGTTACTGGAACGCCAGCTGGTGCGACAGTTGCAACACCATTTGAATCGTTGTAGTAAATGGTTGCGGTTGCGGTTACAGAGGTAGCTGACAGCGCACGAAGAATAACGCTTGTCTCAGTCCCGCCATCTGCATTTGCACCACCGGTGATGTTTACAGAACCAGTAATGGTCGCCTTGGTGTCATTTGCAGCGATAGAAGATGCTCCAGTCGATGCAATTGATCCCAACTTGGTTGAATCTAGGTAAGGAGTTGCTGAATAAGTTCCAGAACCCACTACCAGTCCAGAGTTAGCTCCGACGCTGTAGAACAGGGCCGAACCAATAGCAATATCCTCAACTGTACCCGCAGTGAAGTCTGTTGTTACTGCAGGGGTGAAAGTGAAGGTGTCTGCGTCGACGATAGCGACCGCCGTGGCCACAACATCATAAGTATCGATGTCAGCAGAAGGAGGGGTCGCGCTGTCAGTTGTTACATCTAGGCCAGCGATGGTGACAACGAAGGACCCGGAATTTGATGCGCCTAATCCGTGGGTTTCAGCACCTACAGTCGTCAGGAATGCACCAGATACTATTGCCGTAGCAGGAGTTGAGGAGAGATCTATCGCTGAAGTTACAGAACTGTTTGTTCCGTTCCAAGCATCGTCAGCATCGGAATATGCCAAGTAGGCAGTCGATGTCCAAGTGTTGGAAACACCATCGTAGGTTGTCGTTCCCTTTGCTGGGGAAAGAGCTGCGTCACTTGACGTGTTCTTCGCAAGCACTGGGTTTGTGTTTCCCTGCGCTGTAAATGAAACGTCAAAGTAGTCAGCGCCTAGCTGCTCACCATTTAGTTCAGGTGTTGTGGTAAACGTAGATCCCACAGAAGTCGCACCAGAGACTGGGGCCGACATCGCGGTAGTAGTTGCGATGTTAACTTCATCCCAGAACTTGATGGTTCGAGATGTTGCAACGTACTCGGTGGCGTCAATCTTGTTGTTGCTGTTGGTGTCAATCCAAGCGGTAACAGTCAACGAGTAGTCGGTGGCTGTTCCGTCTTTTACCGTAAGGGTAAGAAGATTGTCCACGGTGTATTCACCGATGGTGTCGGAGCCGTGCAGGTCGATGACTACGTCATTGTCGTTGCGGTCCTCTCCTGTCATTGCTCCGCCATCGGCTAGTTCAGGAGTAGTTTTGCCATACTCTGTGAACTTAACTTCTTTAGCGTCGCTGCCTGTCAAGACAAGAGTCTCGGCTACTGCGTTACCAGCAGCTGCTACCCAAGAAACTAAACCTGGATTTTCAATGCGGTACTTGAGGGAACCATCGTCGGTTCCGCCGACTGTGGGTGAAATTGAGGTGCTGAGTGATGCTGTAGAGCCTGTTACGAAGTTGTACGAATCACCTGTGGTTAGACCAGTTGTCATGTAGTCAACAGCCATCGCCGGCTGAGCTGACAAGCCAGCTAGCCCAAGTGCGAGTACAGATCCGACAGCTAAGCTCTTTCGAGTTCTGCTTTGGGACATGTTTTTATCCTTATTTCTTGGTTTACCCACAATCTTTTGACTGCAGGCTGTAAGAGATAGCTACCACCAACCAAGCAGGAGATATCTAACCCTTACAGTCCTAAGGTAACGGACATACTGTTCGGGCATTACGGTCTGTGCGCATATTTATAAAAATACTTTTCTTGCGTTTACCTGGACTTAGTTACCCCCAGGGAGTCAAATGAGCCTTGCGGTTGCCGAAGGCCAGGCCAAATAACGCTCCAACCCGTTCCGCACAAGGCTCACAAACAGGACCTTTCTGGTCGGCCCTCAGCCGACCAGCGTCTATCCCCGCCTAGGCGCTATATAGGTATGTACGAATCTCAGGCGTTTAAAGCCCTCAATTTGGAAGTCCCCAGTCATTCCCATTGGGCCAGAGGGCTTTCCAGGTTTTAGGAAGGCATGGGAGGTTTTCAAGGACCTCGGCAGTGGATCATCGAAAACAAAAGCTAATTTCAGAAGCTAAGAGAACTAGGACAACTAAGACAACTAAGACAACAAGGACAAAACAAGTCAACAAATAGGCAGAGGCTCCCTGACGCTACTCCAACCCAAAGCCTTAGTAGTTAGGTGGGGACAACGTCAGCGTCACGGAAGGGTCAACTGTTTACAACTATGCGGATGGTGATTCTCCGGTTTGGGAGTGGAACGGTACGCCGAACGCTTCAACATCTACCGGACCGCCGCTGTAGCTACGAGTCTCGATGGCACTGACTCGGGTAGTGCGGTACCCAGTGATTGCGGATGTGCTCGTTAGTTTTCGCCGGGCAGACGTGAAAAGCCCCTGCGTCTGGAAAAGATCGGGGCTGGATTGTTGTCACGCAGGAGTGACACCAACTTCTCGAATCTGGCTTCATCGCTCCTGAAGGTTGATCGCCTCGATGGCGGCTTCGAAGGAGTCATCGAAGTAGTGGCCGTTGTCATAACAATTAGCAGGGTCCTAATGGTTGCGGACCTCGATTGTGAAGCGACAGGTTCGAGTCAATCTCCCGGTACGCGGATCGCCCGAAGCATCAACTCCTATCTCAAGTCGTCACGCGCCGTTATCGTCGAATCAAGCTTTGATGGAACTTAGCGCCACCTCACCGTGGGCAAGGATTGATTCAGGCTGTGTTTAATTGGGAGACCTAATGCGGTGCTTCATTCTTGCCAGTAGGTCTCTTGTCTGAGCAGCGGCTAAACAAGTAACGCTTCGTAACAAAAAAATGATTTCCCAAAACCCGTGTTGTCCTTGGTGTAACCAAGCAATATGCATCGGCGAGCGCCGGTGCTAAAAACTACCTAAGGAACCCATGTCATTCACCGATGAACTTCTTGAGAACAACAAGGCATATGCTGCTTCGTTCTCTGGACCCCTTCCACTTCCTCCCGCCAAGAACATTGCGGTCTTGGCCTGCATGGATGCACGAATCAATGTTTATGGCGTGCTGGGTCTTGAAGAAGGTCAATCACACGTTATTCGCAACGCCGGCGGCGTTGTGACAGCCGATGAGATCAGGTCTTTGGCTATTAGCCAGCGATTACTTGGCACCAAAGAAATCATTCTTATTCACCACACCGACTGCGGCATGCTGACCTTCACAGACGATGAGTTCAAAGCTGGCATCCAAAAAGAGACTGGTCTCAAGCCAGAGTGGGCTGCTGAAGCATTCAGTGATCTTGCAGAAGATGTAAGGCAGTCAATCCACAGAATCAAGTCATCTAAGTTCATCCCACACACCGACCAGGTTCGTGGCTTCATTTTTGATGTTGCAACCGGGCTGTTGGAAGAGGTTCAGTAGGACCAGCACCTCTTTGAGCAAGGTTTTTACCACTTTGCCCTGAGCATCTTCGAACGGGTCATTTCCTTGCCCTGCAACAGAATGTGGAGCAGTTTTTTGGAGCTCTACATTCTGTTGCTTGCGAATGCGCGAGATGCCGAAAGAGCTGCCGGGAAGGTAGTGTTCAAGAACACCTTTTTCGAGAGCTGAGGGCTTGTTCAAATGACCACAAAGATCGCCGTAGTCGGATCTGGGTGGAGAGCGCACTTCTATTTGAAGTTAGCGCTTTTGATGCCAGACAGATTCGCCGTTGTCGGGTGGGTGGTGAGATCAGGCTCTAAGCAAGACTTTCCCGTGAAGCGCTATCAAAGTCTCAGTGACCTCCTTGCAAGTGAGACGCCAGATTACATAATCAGTGCGGTGAGTTGGGATTCAAGCCCGGAGGTGCTCTCAGCTGTCGTTGCAGCCAAAATTTCCGTGCTGTCAGAAACTCCTCCAGCGCCAGATCTTGCTGGACTTGCAAAACTCTGGCAGGCAGTTGGCACTTCAAATTTGGTTCAGGTTGCTGAGCAGTACCCAAAGCTGCCAATGCATGCCGCAAGGCTTGCGATTGCGAGCGCCGGTGAAATAGGTGAGGTTACTCAAGTTCAGGTTTCCTCAACCCACGGCTACCACGCGGTGGCACTGATGCGAGCATTCTTAAAAGCAAGCTTTGATCCGGTAACTGTTCAAGCGCAGGCCTTTAGCGCACCCCTGGTTGATCCGCTTTCAAGACATGGTTGGAACAAGGACTTATCCGAACAAACAGCTAAAAATATATTGGCGACCATAGATTTTGGAGACCTTAAAATTGGCCTCTATGACTTCACCGACAACCAGTGGCACAACCAGCTTCGACACCGAAGGCTCATTGTCAGAGGCTCCAGGGGTGAGATATCAGACCTTGAGTGCGTAAGGCTTATCGATGGACCGGCGATCACCAGTTCCACGCTAAATCGCTATCAGCTAGGTCAGGACCTAAACCTGGACGGCCATGACACCGAACACATTTCCTTTGATGGCCGAGTTGTGTATAAAAACCCTTTTGTTGGGCTTCGACTCATGGATGAGGAAATTGCCATTGCTACTTTGATGGTTGAAATGGCTAACTGGGTTGGTGGAGAAGCAGGTGAGCCGTACCCACTTGCTCAAGCATCCCAGGACCACATGATTTCTCTGGCTATTGATCAGTCGGTTAGGACCAAAAAAGCTGTGACGACCAGTTTCCAGCCCTGGGGAAAATAGAGCCCGCGATGATGAGCACTCAGCAGCAAGAAAGCTTGCAGAAAGCGATAGTCATGGCTGAGCGGCTTGCGCTCAGCGTCTGAAAAAGAAAATTTCGAAATGGGAAGAAAAGTGGGCGTTTTGAACTTCTAGAAGCATGGAAAAAGAAACTGACATAACGAAAAAGAGCCTCGTTCCTTCACGACTTGTTGAAATCATGGAGGAGGTCTTCCACATAGTCCTCGGTGTCTTCCTTTTCGGCATTGCTGTGGCGGCACTCATCTACTCTGTTATTAGAGTCTTCACAACCACTCCCTTCTTCCCCACCGGCATGATCCAGTCCATCAATGACATTCTGTTCATAATTATTATTTTGGAGATTTTGCGCACGGTCATTGCCCGTTACACCGACGGTGTTTTCCAGCTTCAGAACTTCCTGATTATTGGCATTATTGCGGCAGTGAGGCACATCCTTACAGTCGGTGCCTACATGACCTTAGGTTCAGGAAAGACTAGAGAAGAATTTGACCGAGCGGTCATAGAGCTAGCCATTAGCTCCGGGATAGTTGTTGCACTGGTGCTGGCCATATTCTTAGCCAAAGTGGCAGAGTCGGTTGCGATAAAGGCGGAAGCGTTTAAGAGATAGCGGGAGGCTTCTTGAAGTCCTACGGCACCTACTTCATCTGCTCCATCCACAGCTTGACCATCGCATCTGAATCCACCTTCAAAATCACCGTGCACTCCTTGCCCGCTCTAAAGTCATAAAGCTCCGGTGCCTCTAGGCGAGCATCACATATTGTTTGTCCTCGACCAGGACCCTGAGAGCTATCGACAACCACGTTCATGACCGTGCTTTCTGTTAGATCCGGGTGCAGCAGTGTTGCAACGGCGCCGTAGTCACCCAGGCACATTTCAGAACCCAAAGATCCCAACCGGAACTCAATCAAGTCCGCGGCAAAATTTGCCGCGGTAGAACCCGTTTCTCGCAGTGTTTTTAGATGTGTCTCATCAACCTTGAGGTCATAGAAAACATCAAGGCCATACATCGTCAAAGGAAGCCCGCTATTAAACACAATGTGAGCGGCTTCCGGGTCATGCCAAACGTTAAATTCCGCGGCAGCAGTCACGTTACCCCCTGAGGCAGAACCACCCATAAGCACGATTCGTTCTAGCTTTTTTGCGGTTTCCGGAAAAGTAGAGATAAAAAGTGCAATGTTGGTCAGTGGTCCAATTGGCACCAGTGTTACTGGGTCTTTGGAGTTCTCGATTAGGTCTCTAATCAGTTCTATTGCGTGTCGGTTATCTAAAGTTCTCGAGGTCTCAGAGTTAGAAAGCCCGGCAAGCCCGTCTCCGCCGTGGACATGACTCGCGTCGCCAAGTTCGCCGGCTGTGCCCATGAGTGGCTCATTGGCCCCGGCGGCAACTGGGATGCTGGAAGCCCCGGCCATATCCAACACCTGAAGCGTGTTTTTGCAGACATTTTTCAGACTAGTGTTCCCGTCGACACACGTAATACCCAAGACCATTATCTCAGGATTGCGGGTTGCGTAGAGAATAGCAAAGGCGTCATCAACGCCGGTGTCAACATCAAGAATTATGCTTACGGTCAATTTATTTGCGCCCTTTTTTCGGTCTTGTTGAAGCGTATAGGAGGTCGGCCAGAAGATAACAAATGCAGGCAGAGTAAGCACTTCCGTAGCCTGCCCAGACAGTAGCTCTGGTTTGGAATTTACGCCTTCGGCTTTCCTGCCAAATACTGGCTACGGGGCTGAAGTAATGTTAAGTGATGAGAAAAACTTCTGGCCCCGGGGGCTTTATGGTTGATACCGAAAAGCGTAAAGCGGAAAATGCCGCAGCCCCCAAGGTTGAAAATTTGCTTGGTCGTATTGCTGAGTTGTTTACCAACCACCGTGGCGCACTAATCGGCACGATTGTTTTGGTCTTACTTGGTGCCGGTCTTTCTGTGATCCCACCGCTACTGATTGAGCGCACGTTTAATGAGGGCCTCTTTCCACCAGTCGGGCCACCAAACATGACGGTGCTTGCTCAGTTGGTGAGCCTGATGGTTATCATCTTTATTGCTGCGGCAGCCATAGGTGTTTGGCAAACCTACCTAACAGCCAGAGTCGGTAACGAGGTTATGGGTCAGCTTCGAGAGCGGCTTTTCTCGCACCTGCAGTCGATGGAATTGGCATTTTTCACCATGACTAAAACTGGAACCATTCAGTCGCGATTGCAAAATGACGTTGGTGGCGTCGCGAATGTGTTGAGCAACACTGTCTCTAGCGTGTTGGGTAATACCGTCACCGTTATCGCCGCCTTTGTGGCGATGCTGCTACTGAGTTGGCAGCTGACTTTGGTTGCTGCAGTAATAATGCCTTTGATGGTCATTGCCCAGCGCCGAGTTGGTCAAGTGCGGGCCAAGATTGCCGGTAAGACTCAAGAATCCTTGAGTGAAATGACCGCTATTACCCAAGAGTCGCTTGGGGTTAGCGGAATCTTGCTAGCAAAGAGCTTTGGTCGACAGCAAATAGAGGTTGATCGCTACTCGGCCGAGAATAAAGTACAGATTGGCCTGCAGGTTAGACAGACCATGAGCGGCCAGTGGTTTTTTGCTATGGTCCAGATTTTCTTCTCTGCTATTCCGGCAATCATCTACTTAGTTGCCGGTTGGTTGATAACCGAGGGCAGCGTCGTTTCGATTGGCACCGTGGTGGCTTTCACCACCGTTCAGGCCAGATTGCTCTTTCCTCTGATTGGGCTGATGCGAGTGGTGCTGGACCTTCAAACCAGCGAGGCTTTGTTTGCAAGAATCTTTGAATATATCGATCTAACTCCAGCCATCAACGACCCAGCCAATCCAGAAAAGCTAAATCCTGAGAACCTTGGCTCTGTGGAGCTGCGCGATGTCACATTCAGCTATCCGGGATCCGATAATGAGGCGGCGACCCTAAAGAGCGTGAACATCAAAGTTCAAAAGGGTCAGTACGCAGCTCTAGTGGGGCCATCGGGTTCTGGTAAAACTACGATTAGCTACCTAATCCCTAGGCTCTACGCCGCCAGCGAGGGTCAGGTGCTCTTTGCAGGAGTTGATGTGCGCTTGCTTGCACAAACCGACTTGATTGACCAGGTCGGCATTGTGAATCAAGAGACCTACCTGTTTCACGCAACCATTAGGGAGAATTTGGCTTACGCCAAACCTGATGCAACTATCGAAGAGATCACTACTGCGGCCAAGGCCGCAAACATTCACGAAACTATCTCCAGCTTCCCAGAGGGCTATGAAACCGTGGTAGGCGAGCGTGGCTACCGGCTAAGCGGCGGTGAGAAGCAGCGAATTGCTATTGCTCGAGTGCTACTAAAAGACCCACCAGTTTTGATACTCGATGAAGCGACAAGCTCTATGGACACTCAAAGTGAGCGCATCGTTCAGGAAACCCTGGACGCTGTTACACGAAATAGAACAACCATTGCAATTGCTCACCGACTTTCGACCGTAATCAACGCCGATGTCATCTTTGTCATAAGCGGAGGTGAAGTAGTTGAGCGCGGTACTCACGCCGAGTTGCTAAAGAACAAAGGTCTCTACTCGAAATTGGTTAACGAGCAATTCAAGAACGCTTAGACAGATACTGCTAGGGCTGTAGGCGCTGAATCTCCCACTGACTGGGTGTGCCAGCTGCATCGAGCGTTCTGGAAAAGGCAATTCGATCGTGCATCCGGTTTGAGCGGCCTTTCCAAAATTCAATCCTGGTCGGAACAATGCGATAGCCACCCCAGTAATCAGGTCTCGGCACTTCATCGGCTTTGAACCGCTCTAGCGCAGCATGGAACTGCGCATCCAGTGCATCGCGGTTTTCGATTGGTTGTGACTGCCTACTTGACCATGCCGCCACTTGAGACTCTTGTGGTCGAGAGTGGAAGTACTCATCGGAATCTTCACTCGGCACAGTTTTGGCAACGCCCTCTATTAGAACCTGTCGATATATTGAGTACCAGCCAAATACCGCGCTCACCGATG
>Ga0209390_10008869_pt1 | contig 12262 bp, 9 predicted proteins | sample BON01_FD_187212 | JGI IMG/M metagenome (GOLD analysis project Ga0209390, IMG submission 187212) | Freshwater microbial communities from Lake Bonney liftoff mats and glacier meltwater in Antarctica - BON-01 (SPAdes) (version 2) | ecosystem: Environmental > Aquatic > Freshwater > Ice > Glacier... | reverse complement strand
TTCACCGGGAAAGAACAGAAGCGTGGGCTTCTTTTCTGCAACTTTCTGCAGGTTGTTCAGCACCGTGTGAGAGCGAATGTAGGGAAAGACTTCTCCGATTCCTGTGATGATCAGGATGTCGAATTTATCGACCGCCGACATTCGTTCGGCAATCTCAGGAATCAGGCGATGTTCCGAATCAAGAATTCCCTGCAGATCTTCCAGCAGTTTGTCTTTTGTCAGTCCAGCTTCATGGTTCTGAATCCAGTCCCAATCGCCCTCTCGAACCAGTATTTCATGGACCATGTCGTAGAGGTCAATATGCAGCGGAGTCACCCCGCGTTGTGTCAGCTGAGTCAGCAGATGCCGCTGCATTTGTGCGATCTGAGTTGCCTCAGTGGCTGGGAACGGACAAATGAAAAACGGCACTTCATTGTTGAGACCTTTGCAGTTCAGAAATCGCTCGCTGGACAGCATGTCCAGCATATGAGCGAATCTCTCTGGCAACGGTGCAGTCTCCAGTTGTCGATTCATGCGGCGGCTCCTGGAATGTCGGCGAGGCCAACTGGGAACACTTCAAACCAGCGCATGTCGTCATTCCGGATCACGCGAGCCAGATCATTGGACATCAGTGTTGGCTGAATGATGCCGTCGGATGTCATCAGTTCTGCCTCGCGAAGCATGCGCATCGCAACGGTCGCCAGTTTGGATCGCGTATTGGCCGTCAGCTTTTCCAACTCTTCGTGCCAGACAGACTGCGAAATCAGAAACTGTTCAAAGTCCGTGATGCGGATCAGCAGATCGAGGGTCAGATATTTTTCTCGCACCACCATGTGGGCAAAGTCTTTCAGGATGGTATTTCGCTTGCAGACACTCAGCCAGAGCAGGGCACGTTGCTCAGAAATGGAACCGGAAACGACCACTTGCAGTTGTTCTTTTGTCAGAGTCGAAAGCCGCGGAATCAGTTCTCGCAGCTTTCGGAGAGCTGTGCTTTCCGTGCGTGTCTGGAACAGATTATTTTCCAGAATTGCCGCCTTTGCTGCGTTCCAGTCTGCTTTCTGCAGGTAGACCGCTGCCAAGGCCGTTGATTCCCCCGGCATCAATCCGCCTGCCGTGAATGACAGGTTATATTTGTGTTCCGCCGCCACCAGTCTGATCACCGCTGAATGTCCCCCCAGTCGTGGAGCGGCAGTCTACACAGACGTGCATCGATCCGACAGGAACCGGCAACGCCGCTTTTTCAGCCTTTTGGATCACGTTCCCGTTCTGCGGGTTAGTCAGAATGTACACGTGTTTTTCGGTTGAACTGGCCGGATCGAATCCCGGCTGTCGCCAGTTGTGTCGCGACTTTGTCGCAAGTTGTGTCGCAAGTTTGTCGCAAGTTTTCCGGCGGGCACATTTTCAGACGGCACGCGATGGCAGACCGTAAATCAGGTTATTTGTTTCGCCCGTCGCCTGAACAAGTCCCTTCTCTATCATGGCTGTGAGATCTCGCTGGAGCGTCCGACGTGAAACGCCTTCGAACAAGGCTTCCACATCGCGAATTCCGATCCCACCACTTTGAAAATGCAGCTGCTCCAGAATCCGACTTTGACGGTTGTTCAGCTGATGGGCTTTGCTGACAACGTCGCAACGAATCACTTGCTCTCCGCGCGTCTTCACTTCGTCCAGCTGCGTCGCCAAACCTTTCGTGAAGAACTCCAGCCAACTGGTGAGGTCCATGTTCTGCTCACGGACGCTCTGGATTGCTCGGTAGAACGCCTGGCGGTCGCGGTCGTAGTATTCGCTGATTGTGAACAGCCGTTTGAAATCGTAGCCCGCACGGTACATGCAGAGTGTTGACAGCAGTCGTGATGTTCTTCCGTTACCGTCCACAAACGGATGAATGTGAACTAGCTCAAACTGTGCGATGCCAGCGACCAGAACTGGATGGACTTCTGATTCTTGCTGAAGCCAGGCAGCAAGATCCTGCATCAGCCCGGGAACCGCTTCCGGTGGCGGAGGCGTATAGACCGGCTTCCCTGTTTTTCCGCTGACGACATAGTTCTGCACCAGCCGATACGCACCAGGTTTCCCTTCCTCGCCACGCACGCCGTCAACCAATTTCTGATGAATCGAACGAATCAGAATCTCCGTGATCGGCAGGCCGCTGGACAGATACTCTGAAACCAGTTGAAACGCGTCGCGGTAGTTTAGCAATTCGCGAACATCATCCGTGTTCGCTTCTTTCACGTCACGGCCTTCCCAAACGGCCTGAGACTGTTCCAGCGTGAGCTGAGTGCCTTCAATGTGCGTCGTATGATGCGCTTCCAGCAGCAAAGCCCGCTGGCTCATTCGCTTCACCCATTCATCCGACAGCGTAGCCGCATCGAGAAACCCCCGAGCGCGTTCGATCGTTGTCAGATCGCGAGTGATTGCATTTGTAATTGTGAAGTGAGGGTTCATGTGGGAATGCTGGAGCACAGTCTTTCTGAGATTCGTTTCTTCGCCTGTCGCTTGGACATTCTTGTCCGAGCATCGAGTCAGCAATTTCTGTTGGGCTAAAGGAGCGACGGGCAGGAATGCCCATCGTACATCGTGCAAATGAGCCGTCCACAATTGACGGACCTACGACCATTCAACGGTGGACGATCAATTCATGTGACGTTATTTCGATGCACTTCGAATGGGCAAATGCCTGTTGCAAATCCGGCAGCATTGACTCGAGCAGCTTCAGCAGGTCTGTGTTTGTGGCATTTCCAACAGTCACCCACAGCAGCTGCAATGGTAACCCGTTGATGTAGAAGGAATCCAGAAAGTCTCGATCCTTGCTCACAAGGATCCTCCCGGAGGCATCCGCTATTTTGCAAAGATCGCTGTCAGTCGAACGATTGCCTCGCGGCAGATCCCGTGAATGAACGGCATCATGTCCGAGTTCCGTCAGTCGCGTTGCCAGTCGCCGAGGCAACTGAGCATCGATAGGCCACTTCACGGACTTGTCCTTGCCAGACTTTTGACGTCACTAATTCGCGCCGCATATTGCAGGCAGGCTCGAATATCGTCCTCTTCAAGGTCATCATAGTCCGCAAGGAGTTCCTGGTGAGACATCCCTCAGGCCAGCAATTCCAGGATCATTGTCACTGGATACCGCAGCCCGCGAATGCACGGTGTACCGTGGCAAATGTTTGCGTCAATCACGATACGTGGGTTGTCAATCATGAAATGGTTCTCAAGGAATTCGAGGCAAAGTTCGCCGCTGCATATTATCCAGAGGCATCATGAAACAAAACAATGAATGCTCCTGCCGATCATGAGCTCAGTACCGGAGATGGAGATTGAAGGAAAACTTTCGCACGGGAAATTGCCAAGAAGCGTCAGCGACACGATTTAATGACGAAGGGTTCACCGACGAGATCAAAGGCCGCCGTTTCACGTCGATACTGGCTCCATCGGAGTGTGTAAGAATCCTCGTCGAGCAGAAAGACCTCTGTCGTTTGCCCTGGATCGCCAGAGTCCCAACCATAAGATGAAAGCATTCCGCCGCGATCGGTCAGCACAAAGCGATCGTGCAGGCGTTCTCCACCGGGACGCTCGTTCCACTGGAAAACTTTGATCTCCGCCCCCGGCGGTAGCCGCGGCACGATGGACGTGCGAGCTTTCTCCTTGATGAAGGCTGCCGTTCCTTTGGTGCCCGTGTGAATCTCAAACCGCGGCAACACACTGTTCTGCTCCACTGCCATTTGAAGCATTCTTACGAACGGCTGATAGTTCTGAGGTTTACTTGCAAAGTATGGATCAACGAACAGAACATCGTTGCTAATCCGCAGCAGTGGAACGACCGCGCTGGCAAGTGCATCTGCATTTTTTTCTACAGCCTGACTACGACGAACTTTCCAAAGTGGATTTCCCTCGTGAAGATCGAACCGAGAAAGTACTGGGATGGAAGCATGCGAAGACGGCTGAAGCTGGACAACGGCCTGAAACGGGCGATCCGCATGTTCAATCGCCAGGGCTTCGACAAAAGGCTTTTCCCCGTCGTACTTCAGGTTCTTTCTGAGGATCAGTTTTCTCGAGTCTTTCAGTCGAAAACAACGTTCCTCCAGGGCTTTGTATTCGGCGGGATGCAACACACCTTCGGCCAGGGCCAGATTCATCTTAACAATGCCCCACCATTTCTTCGGACACTGCACCAGCACGCGTCCGTGAGCCACTCCAAATTGTTCCAGAGCTTGCCAGATCTCGTTGAATGAAGCGAGGGCTTCTGGATCGACGGCATATTCGTGAATCATCAGTAGAGTTCCTCCGCTCGTTCGCTGAAGAAGCCTCGGGGCCATCGGTCGATGAATTCACCTTGATCGTCGATGCGCAATCGCTGAAACGTCGTACCATCACCAAGATTGTCGACCCACAGTACGCAAACGTCATCCGGCTTGACCGGTGGAATGTGTTCGGGCAATTCTCCGTCGGTCGTCTGCCGAATGCGGCGCAGGATTCGAAGGATGAGATGTTCGCTGTGGGTTTCGATGAGTGCGCGAGCACCATGCTGGGTGAACATCGTCGACATGAACAAATCTCCAAGCTTTGCCGCGAGTGACGGATGTAAGTGCAACTCTGGCTGTTCGATGGCGACGAAGCCCTCAGATTTTTCCGCTTTCACACATGAAACAATCACCGGCACGACTTGAGTTATGCCCTCACCCAAATCCTGTGGATGTCGATTTGTTGATCTCGCTATGTCTTGCAAGTGCAATCTTTTGAAGCGATGCGCTTCGAGGTATGCTTCACGAACTTTTTCGTACTGCTTCTTTATTAGAACTAGAAGTTCGGTATCCGGTTCGGGCCTAGGCTCTACGGAAAGAGGCTCCAATGCGTCGACTGAAGGCCAATCAGGATTTGATTCCCGGATCTCGCGAAAGCGTTCTACTTCAATTTTAAAGCCCGTGCCTAAACCCTTCCCACTGGGACCAAGCCAATCATTGCATCTCTGAACGTCTGCGTCATCCGCGTCCAAAAGCCACTTCCACGCAGCCAAACCAGCACCCCAGTTCGTACAACCTGGAAAGTGATCGGATGAAAACGTCCTTGGCACGGTGCTGCGTTTCGGTCCGACATAGATGAGTTCCCGCAATTCTTCGGCGAGGCAAAACAACGAACCTTTCACGATTTGACTGACTGTGTCTTCTGGTTTAATGCGCATCGTAGAATCCGCCTGCGGGGTCACCGCAAGTGGATCACGGGCAAAACGTACAGCCAACGCTGGATCGTCCGAGGGAAGAAGCAAACGGTGGTCAGCAACACTAAATCGCCTCGCCCAGAACGTCTGTTCCGGTCGGACATCAACCATTCGAAGAACACTTAGCGTTCGAACAACGTCCAGAACTTCCGAGATCCTGGTTCTATCAACGGGATCCGCGAACAAGATGCCGACTAACTCATGCGGATCAATTCCGTTTGATTCGCTTGAAAGGTCTTCCTGATCGTCCATGATCGACACAATTGCCCGACATGTGACATCAGCATTAATGCCCAATTTGCTCAAGACGATTTCCAGAGCGTCCACGGATTCTTTTCGACAGATCCTCCGAAGATACTTCGATAGAACAACGGTCGTATACTGCGAGAGTTCGTTCGCCTCTTGAATCAACTCATCCAATTGAGAAAGCTCAATCCAACGCCGCTCTACTGTTTCAAGTGGAGCAAGAACAAGCAAAACAGAGTCTGATCGGTCATGCCACGAATCCTTCTCTATACACCAAGCGTCGTCTGATTCTGACCTGAGCCTTGATCTCATTTCTTGATGATTGCCATCAGAAGGCAATTGCCTGCTCCACGCGAGGCTCAATAAATTGGCGTAGCCCAATATTTCGTCGGAGTCGTCGGACGCAGGATCAAGTTCGAGGTCAATGAACTTTGATCCGGCAATGGAAATTGTCAGCTGCTTCAACTGCCGTCGATGATCAAATTCGGCGGCATTTCGCATGAGGAACCTCCCGTCAAGCGCGCTTGGTCCGATACTGAACTGAACGTCAATCGCTTGATGCAGATGGCGTCCAAATCGGAAACTCCCGACATGTTCCACCTCTGGATCGACTTCGAAATCCGCACCCGGTTTCGCTCTTCGCTCAGGATCGATGCGTTGCACATACTTGTTTATGCTGGTCTCAGATGGTTGAAATCGCAGGCCGATGGTTAGTTTGTGTTTTTGCGGTAGGTCACGGAATTCGATATCGTCATGCAAGAATTCATTGAATGGGCCGAGCGAAACAGTGTTATCCCCATTTAGCGGTAACTTTGGCTCGAATTCATGGTTGACGAGAATCTCCCGTAAATAAAGTAGCGCATGCAGTACCGTGCTCTTTCCCGCACTGTTGGCTCCGAACAGCAACGTGATCGGTCGCAGCGGGATGTGCTGCCGTTTGCCGATGCCTTTGAAGTTTTCGATCCAGAGATCTGTGATCATGTTGAAAGACTCAGTGTGCGTGACGGACTGATGTTCGTGAACGGACGTTGTTGTGGGCTCAGTGCAGGATTCTCTTGAGTCGGACAGGAATGTCCAACCTACGTTGGAAAGTTACAACGCTCCGATTCGTAAACGGCTTCCGTCGGCGTACCACATGGTTTCAAGGCAGTAGGCTCGCTGAGCAGCCTGTGTGTTGAGTGATTTCGCTGGCGGACAGGCCATGAACAGCAGCGGCGGACGCAGGCCGTCTTCGGCCAGATCCTTGCGAAAGAGATTGAGTAATTCAGGACGGTCATTGTGTGTCCACTTCGATCCTCGCAAGCCTCGGGCATGCTGTGTCTGAAACATCGGATCCACCAGAATGATTCCGGCAATTGGTCCGTGAAACTCGGTTGCTTTTGATAACGCTTCCAGCCGCTCCAGCCGAGTGAACCAGCAATTGCCGGTCTGCCAGTACGTGTTCGCTTCTGGATTGGCGTCAATCCTGCGTGTGTCCATGCCGTGCTGCACGCGGTACCACCAGCGAGCAAGGTCGATCGAACTGAGGACCACGACCCACGGAGCAGGGTACTCCGTTTCGGCCAGCTTCAAGATTCGCTCGTGCATACGATCCGGATGCTCGCAGTTCGCTATCAACACGCCGACCTGGTCTTCATCAAGCTGACGGGCAACATCTGCCGTCAGCTGAAAGTCGCCGATCTTCTTGTCCGTGTCGCGAGCGATCCGAGTCACTCGAATCGCTGCGAACGGATAGAGCTGTGCCATTGGATCTTGCTCCGCGAAGGTATCATGACTTGTCGGATGGACATTCGTGTCCGCCACGCTTGCTGTTGCTGATAAAGTCATGAAATTCTTCCTTCCTCAAAGTAGGATGGGCATTCCTGCCCGTCGCTGCGTTTGCGTTTCGATCGATCGCGAATGGTGGAACAACTCGGGCAAGAATGCCCAAGCTACAGAGGACTATGCTGTCGCTTCGAGCATGCCAGCGGCAATCTTTGTGCCGCAGTTTGGACAGAACCGGTCCGTCGGTTTGACTGATGCCTGGCATGTGGAACAGGCTATCGACACTATTTGTTCCAGCGTTGCAGTCCAGTCGCTTGTCACAATCTGTTCACGAGGTGACTCCGTTTCGAAGACCTGCAACAGCGTCTCCAGAATCAGTCGTGCATCATGCTTGCTCGCAGGACGTTCCTTATTTGGATTTGCCACACAGCTGAAACATCCACAGTCTTCCTCGCAGTCACAGGTTGATACACGTTCCAAAGCCTTTTGCAGAAGCTCCGTCATTTGTTCATACGCAACCAGAGTCAGTCCAACACCGTCGTAGACTGCGTCGTAAAGAAACACAGCCAGCTCCCCCGTCGGCAGCCGGTCTACCGCTGACGAAAAATCCTGCGTATCACAAGGGCCGGAGATCGTGGGGAACAATCCGTAGAGCAATCGCTCGCAAGCTTCCAGGGCTTGTGCTTCGTTGCCTTGCAGTTGCGGCAGAACTTCCGTCCAGAATTCACGCCTCAGAAGCAGCATCGTGCCTTCCGTCGGCAGTTGATGGGGCGGCATCGCCTGATTGCCACCCCAGCTGTTCACGACTCTGCCGCCGCGATCGCGTTCAGTCAGCCCGGCCAGGAACTCCGTCGCCCGGATCTTGACCGTTGCCAGTCGAACCAGCGAATAGTCGGCTGCCTGCAGAGTCTGCCGCAGCTGAATCTTTTTCTGAATGAACGGTGTTGTTTCGTTGAAAGTCCGTTCGACTCGCAGATTCACAACCTTCCGGCCTCGAATCACATCCTTCACCCGAAAGGCGCGGCCACCATGCCGGTAGATTGCGTTTCGACAACTCTCCCGCAGCAGATGGAACGAATCGATCTCCCCGACACATTCGTCACCTTCCATCAGCTTGTATGATCCCTCTCCGGCACCTCGGATACTAATCTCCATATGCGGTTCAGAACGATAGAACTCATCCCGATCCAGCTTGCCCTCGGATCGCAAGCGATGAATGGTTTCGATCTCCGATCCCAGAGCATCGAATTTCAACCGTTCTTCCCGTCCGCCCACTTCCTGCAGAGCACACGCATAGTGCTGGCACAGCAGTCGCTGATTCGTCAGGTTCAGCACCAGAGGCTCATGGTCCTTGGCGAACAGTTCTGACGGATTGTTTGCGTAGTAGGTGTCGATCGGGGAATCCGCCGGAATAAAGATGGCAGTTCCTTCACGACCTCCACGTGCTGAACGACCCACTCGCTGCCACAGACTCATCATGCTGTGCGGCAGTCCGATGCAGACCACGACGTCGATTTCGCCGATGTCGATGCCCAGTTCCAGCGCACTAGTCGAGAACACGACTCGTACCGTACGATCACGCAGACCGCATTCGATGCTAGAACGTTCGGTGGAACTCAGACCGGAACGATAGACACGCACATAGTCGAGTTCTTCGTCTTTGCGCGGAATCCGCGACAACATCCGTTCGGCAGACACGCGACTCGGGCAGAACGCTAGGACAGTCAACCCCTTGTCAGCCAGCTGCAGGGCCAGCTTGCGTCCAAAGTCGTAGTAGTGTTCAGGTCCGTTGACCATCCACATTTTGCGGACGCCCTGACGACTGCCGTCACGGGATGACTCAACGCATTCAAAGGGGACTCCCGTCAGTTTCTCCATGTGAGCCTGTGGTTCACTGACGGTTGCTGATGTGGCAACAAACGTTGGGTTGGATCCGTACAGCTGACAGATCTGTCGCAGCCGATGCAGAATGAGGGCGACGTTCGTGCCGAAGATACCTCGGTACTCGTGACATTCGTCGATGACGACAAGTTTGAGATTGCGGAAGAACCTGGCCCAGTGATTCTCGTGATACTGCAACACGGAGAAGTGCAGCATGTCCGGATTCGTCAGCATTAGCTGAACGTGCTCACGAATCTGAGGACGAGCCAATGAGTCCACTGAACCGTCGTATCGACTGATCAGCAAAGGATTGTCAGCCTGGGCCTGACTCAGGCACGGTATAGCGGCTGCCATTTCTCGCAGCTTCAGCAGCTGATCGTTCGCCAGGGCCTTTTGAGGATACAGAAACAGAACAGTCGAATCAGGCTCTTCACAGAGCGTGTGAAATGCAGGCAAAGAGAATATGAGTGACTTGCCGCTGGAAGTGCGTGTGGCGACAACACTGTTCTTCCCCGCCAGGACATTCTCAATGGCGTCGTGCTGATGAGTAAAAAGACCCTGAGGGAATCTGTCTGAAAGATAATTGCGGATGCTGAAACACAGCGACGAATCCGATAGTGGCTGAAATTGGCCGTCACGTCCGTTGTCGGCTGCCGGGTCAAAAATGACATTCAGGTCAGGCGTGCCAGAGAGTACTGATGCAGTCGTGGCAATGACGTCGCGTTGAGACATGAATTGAAGCCTTCAGAAAAAACCTTGTTTCGGTTGTGTCTGAAAGAATCAAAAGCATGTTGCGTGCCAAAGAAGGCACGAAATCCATAAGTCATTTACAAGGAGCACTTTGTGTCAAATCACATGTTCTATTGATTCCGCAACTCTCACAAGAAACGAAACAAGCGTTTTCAATGGAAACAATTGTTTCAATCCTCATCAAGGATTTCAAGAATCACCTGACGATTCCTCATTGCCTGCGGACTATCGTATCCGAGCAGTCGAGACGCGGCAGCCCGCGAAGGACATTCCTGCATTGCCCGGCGGATGAAATGTTTCTCTACATCTTTGAGTAGATCAAGAATCGAAAACCCTTCCGTCATTGGGCGATCGAGTACTGGGCATTTTGAGGAGCCTCCGGAAAAGGTTGAAAGAGCGGATTCCATTTCGTTTTTTTCAATCGTTGGTCCATCGGCCCAAATGACAACTCTGGTCAACGTATTGAAGAGCTCGCGAATATTTCCAGTCCACGGATGCTTATTCAGGGCTGCTTTGGCACCTGCTGACAGCTTTGGAATGTCTGCTTCCATTCCCTTGATCAAGTTTGTTCTCATCTGTTCCATTCGAGATTCGATCAAAAGCGATAAGTCACCCGTCCGCTCTCGTAACGGCGGAAGTGTCAGAATTCCGACAGCCAGTCGGTGATACAAGTCCTCCCGAAATATCTGTTCGGAAACGGCTTGTTCAAGATTCTTATGAGTCGCTGAGATCACTCGAATATCAATGTGTTTCGTGACCGTGCTGCCTATTGGTCGGACTTCATTCTCCTGCAGCACTCGAAGCAGCTTTACCTGGACTTCCTTCGGCAGTTCACCAAGCTCATCAAGGAAGAGTGTTCCTTCATGAGCCTGCTCAATGAGGCCGACTCGCGCCGCTTCAGCTCCTGTGAATGCTCCTTTGACGTATCCGAAGAGTTCCGCTTCAACCAGCTCCTTTGGAATCGCTCCGCAGTTCACGGGAATGAACGGACCTTTGGAACGAGGACTTGCGTTATGAATCGCCTGAGAAAACAACTCTTTGCCGGTTCCCGTTTCACCGAGAATCAAGACCGGCACATCGTACTGCGCCACGCGCTGCGCCCTGGAGATCACTTTCTTCATCGCATCACAACGATGAATGATCTTGTCGAAGGCAGGAGGGGTACGTTCCTCAAACGCCGCACGAACCAGACTGCCTTTCACCGCAGCCGCTCTGCGTGGCAAGTAGTCGGCTGCGATCTCAAATGGAAACTCCGGCGTGTAAACTCCCTGCTCCTTTGATGACGCGATTAGCTCTGCCGGATACTTCGTGGTTGCAAGCACCAGCCACATGGCCGCCATTGCTGACGTGCCGGGACTGAGATGAAAGACCAGCGACGTCGGGCCTTTCTCAAGCACGCTGCTAACCACTTCGTCGGCCCGCTCATAGACCTCGCCAAAGTGCATCGGACTGGACAGCTTAACCTGATGCAGGTTCACCTTTGCATCGGACAGACCCCGCAGCCAGGACACATACGTGGCGCTTTCCGGCTTTGTTGAGTTTGAGATCAGCTCAATGGAGTCGTAGAGACGTGCCTTGGCAGCCTGTCCGATGGGACCGAATCCAGGTTCGATACTTTGTGAGCACCGAATATCTGTCATCCCCAGCCAGCAGACCAGTGTCGTTTTCATGTCGTTGCTATTTCACTGCTTCAGGGTCTTGATTCTGGACGCCACCCGTGACTCATTGGCCACGATCGAATGACCATGTGTTCGCAAGATAATGGCAGAGGCAATGAAGATGAACCATATGGCGAATGCTGGTTTTCATGGAGGCGGCTAATTATTGTTGTGCAAGCCGAAGCCGATCCCGCCGAACAGCCCAGGGTTCAGTGCGTGTTACGACGCACTGCGTCAATCATAGCACCCGGACAGGAACCTAAGCAAAGCTGTTGCCGCCGCCTCCGACGATGACGATCCAATGTGTGCCGGGACCTCGGGGGCCTTTGAGGTTTTGTTCGGCAGTTTCGGAGGTCAGCGGCAGGATCTTCAGGGCGGTTTCAAACGACTCGATGGGTTTGAATGCTGGAATCGCTTCTTTGAAGCGACAACCCGCAAAATCTTTGATCCGCCAACGTTGTTTCTGCGTTCTACGGTCAGCTCTTTGCCAATTCGGTGAACCTCGAACGTCGTGAATGTGTCTTCGTTCGCTGCCTTGCATTGAGTGGAAACGGTTCTGCTGGGAGCCGTATCAATCGAACGACCTTGAAAGGAATGGCATCATGCGAACAGACTTGACCGACATTACGATGGTGATCGACCGCAGCGGCTCGATGTCTTCGATTCGTTCCGATGCAGAGGGTGGGATCAATACGTTTATCGAGTCGCAGAAATCTGAGCCAGGAGAAGCCTCGCTGACGCTGGTGCAGTTTGATACGGAATACGAGTTCGT
>Ga0209390_10008868_pt1 | contig 12263 bp, 9 predicted proteins | sample BON01_FD_187212 | JGI IMG/M metagenome (GOLD analysis project Ga0209390, IMG submission 187212) | Freshwater microbial communities from Lake Bonney liftoff mats and glacier meltwater in Antarctica - BON-01 (SPAdes) (version 2) | ecosystem: Environmental > Aquatic > Freshwater > Ice > Glacier... | reverse complement strand
GGATCCACCCCGCTCACCCGAGCTCCGGGCAGGTCAAGGACACGGTTCAGTAAGGTAGTTGCGCGCACGGGTTGGCTCCAGATCGTCGGCGTCAAGAACCACCGATCCTATGAACCACCCGTGCGCCCCTAAAAACCCCTCCTAAGTACCACAGCCCTACCCACCCACATTCATGTCACTAGAACCGAAAATGATCTCGACTCAAATGCCTCCCCGGTCCTCACCTGGATCTCCGCATCGGCGCCCGCGGCCCGAATCATGTGCGGCTCGCTAAGCAGCCGTCGCAGTCTCCGGTCGCGCTCAAACCGCGGGAGTCCGTCTCGGTGAACCTGGTAGAAATTCGCGGGCCGCCCTGACTTGTGCGCCACCATGGGGGGCTTCGACGGTACCGGAACTGCGATGGGTTGTGGCTGCGGCTCGTAACCAACTATGTGCGCTTGTCGTCCCAATGTGGCTGTCACAATTGGCATCCCGGTGCCGATGGACCGGTCGAGGTGGTCCCCGCGTGTGGACATGCTACGACGATGTGACGGTGGGTGTCCTCGCGCGCCGAAGTGAGCCGGACCGGAAATGCGTACCGGTTGGCTGCGCTACCGCCCAGCCAACCAAATCGTCCGGTTGGCCCGCCATCTTCATGGCTGACCAACCATGCGCGTCCGCTTGTTAACGCGGAGCTTCTAGTTCCGCGATTGGGACTTTCGGGCACAGGTGTTACCGTCATACTGGGTCCTTCCTGGGGAAACAGGATCGATCCATGAGGCGTCACCGTTACCGCGGGGGCGCCTCAATCTTTTTCCGCCTCATCGGATGTCTTAGAGAACATCTTACACGAATATTTGTGCCGCCCAGGTATTTGCGCAGTATTTTCACGACCGCAAAAGCTTAGTTATGCTTGTCGGAGACTAGAATAGCACGAGAAAAGAACCCTGTGTTGAGCTGTGTGTGCTCGTTTTTTCGCGACGCTTCATGGACGCCATGCGCTACAATCCCTTATATGCCAGTGCCTGTATCGAACCTGCCCCCTAGGGCAGCTTGCATGAATCCTTCGTGCAAACAAACAGTTGAATGGCTCAGCCACAGGGGCCGACCGCCATCGTTCTGTTCGCCCAACTGCAGCAAGGTGACCCACCGATCGGCCCAGAGCCTCGCGCGCAAGCTGGAAGCCGTAAACGCAGAACTCGAGCTCCAAGAAGTCGACCGACGACGTCAGCTCGAATCCGAAGTGGCACGCCTCACGTGGCAACTCCAGCGCTACGCCGGCGCCATCTTGCCGCCGGATCACGTAGCTCAGCTATTCCTGCGAAAGCTCCAACAGGGAACTTCCTGACGCCGAGCAGTGTTGACAGAACTAGTCACAGTTCATCGGGCCTGCTGCCAAAACTCGCGACGCACATGACTTGGTAACCCAGGACGACCCATCACAACCACTCCTTTTCAAGGAACGTTGCTTCGACCCCTTGAATCCGCCGTTGGATCCGGAACCGATACTAGGAAAACCCCATCGGGACTGCTGCGCGTCGACGGCCCGGGCTCAGAAGTTTCCCGACGAAATCTCTTTCAGCATGTCGATGTCTAACGCCTGATCGCCCACGATCTTCTTCAGCCGGGTGTTCTCTTTCTCCAACTCGCGTAGGCGTTTGGCGTCGTCGACTTTCATGCCGCCGTACTGGTTGCGCCACCGGTGATACGTCTGCTCGGACACGCCGAGCTGGCGGGCTGCAGCGGCCACGGTCGCACCACCGGCAAGTAGCTGGTCGGCTTCACGCAACTTACGAATGATCTGCTCGGGAGATTGACGACGGTTCTTCATAGGAATCCAATATGGCCGCATCAGCGGCGAAAAGACTCCCACAACTCGTGGGTCAGAAAAATGGGATCAGGTCACACCCCATATCGAATATCGTATTGTTGTTCCATGACATCCACCTCACTCAACTGGCGCAGCCGCGACGTAACCGAGGGAGTGGAACGAGCTCCTGCCCGAGCCATGCTTCGCGCCGTCGGGCTCGGCGATGACGACTTCGCGAAGGCACAGGTCGGCATCGCCGCCGCCGCCAACGACGTCACACCGTGCAACATGGGACTGGGGCGTCTCGCCGGGGAAGTCCGTCGTGGCGTACGAGACAGCGGTGCAATCGGACTCGGCTTCTCGACGATTGCCGTGTCAGACGGCATCGCAATGGGCCATTCCGGGATGCGGGCCTCCCTGCCGAGTCGGGACCTCATCGCCGACTCCGTGGAGTGCATGGCGCATGCCGAGCGTTTCGATGGGCTCGTGACCCTGGCCGGTTGCGACAAGAGCCTGCCAGCGATGCTCATGGCTGCCGCCCGATTGAACATCCCGACGGTGTTCGTCTACGGCGGCACTATGCTCCCAGGCCGTTACCGCGACCGCGACGTGACGATCCAGGATGTCTTCGAGGGGGTCGGCGCAGTGAGCGCGGGGACGATGTCGGAGGAGGAGTTGACCTCACTCGAGCGCGTCGCCTGCCCGGGGGAAGGCTCATGCGCTGGGATGTACACGGCGAACACGGTCGCTGCCGAGGCGGAAGCCCTGGGGATGGCGTTGCCCGGCTCGGCTTCGTCGCCGGCTGTCGATGCCGCTCGTAACGATATCGCGTATCGAAGTGGGCGGGCGGTTGTGGGCCTCATCGAGGCTGGCATCCGTCCCAGGGACATCCTGACGCGCGCCGCGTTCGAGAATGCGATCGCCGTAGTGATGGCATTGGGTGGCTCGACAAATGCCGTGTTGCATCTTCTGGCTATCGCCCACGAAGCTCGCGTGGCCTTGGCCCTCGATGATTTCGACCGGATCAGCCGACGAATCCCCCATATGGCCGATCTCCGGCCCGGCGGACGTTACGTCATGGCCAACCTGGACCGGGTCGGAGGCGTCCCGGTGGTTCTGCGAACCTTGCTCGAGGCCGGGCTGCTCAACGGTGACTGCTTGACTGTCACCGGAGCAACGCTGGCAGAGAACCTTGAGGCGCTGGACCCGCCACCACCTGACGGTGACGTCGTGCGGGCGCTTGCCAATCCGCTGGGTGCCGACGGGGGGCTCGCTATCTTGCGTGGTTCGCTGGCGCCTGACGGAGCCGTCGTCAAACTGGCTGGGCTGTCGACTCGTGAGTTCACGGGTTCCGCCCGGGTTTTCGACGGCGAACTACCCGCTATGAGCTACGTGCAATCCGACGAATTGCAGCCCGGTGATGTTGTGGTGATACGAGGCGAAGGACCTCGGGGCGGGCCTGGTATGCCCGAGATGTTGGCCGTGACCGCTGCGGTACGCGGTACGGGACACGGAAGCGATGTTGCGTTGATCACCGATGGTCGGTTCTCGGGAGCTACCACAGGCCTGTCGATCGGCCACGTTTCCCCGGAGGCCGCGGTGGGCGGCCCGCTCGCCCTCGTTCGTGACGGCGACACGATCCACATCGACCTGGTATCGCGTCGCCTGGATCTGCTGGTTGACGCCACCGAACTCGCGGCTCGTCGCATGGCTTGGACGCCAACGCCGCTGGCGGCGGGGAACGGATTCCTGGCCAAGTACGCCCGCTCTGTCGGAAGTGCTGCCGGCGGCGCGCTCGTGGGGACCGGCAACAGCGATGCTGGCGCGACCGACCCCGGAGACCTACCCGAGACTCACGCAATAGTGCCAAGCGCCGCGATGGCCATCGTTGTCGCAGGTACCGGCACCGAGGTCGGCAAGACCTGGGTCGGCGCGCAGTTGCTAGAGAGACTGCGGTCCGCCGGCTATCAGGTCGCCGCACGAAAACCCGCGCAGTCCCACGAACCCGGCGACCTGCGCACCGATGCGGCACTCCTGGCGCGGGCGAGCGGTGAGGACCCTGATTCAGTGTGTCCGGCCCGATATGACTTCGAATGCTCTATGGCTCCACCCATGGCTGCGGCTTCGCTCGGCAGGCCAGCGTTCACGATGAGTGAACTCCTGAGCGAGCTTCGCTGGCCGGCCGACGTCGAGGTCGTCCTCATCGAGTCCGCTGGGGGCGTCCGATCGCCCTTGGCCGCCGACGGTGACACCACTGACCTGATCCGCCACGTGCGGCCCGACCTCGTTCTCCTTGTCAGCGATCCGGGCCTCGGAATGATCAATGCAGTCCGGCTAAGTGCCGCTGCACTGGCCCCGACCAACGTAATCGTCTTCGTGAATCGCCACAACGGCGACGACTATCTCCATCGCTCCAACGTCGCGTGGCTGTGCGACGACGGCTACCGCGTGGTCACGTCGATCGACGCGCTCATCGAGCTCGTCCGCCAGGTCGTCCCTGCTTCCACGACCGAAGCACCCGCATAACCCCGTGTCGTGGTGGTGTTTGTCAGTAGCCCCACCGTTAAGGAAGCTGTTAGGCGAGGCAAAGTAGCGTTTTCCGCCAGTTCCCTGCAAATAGGCCCGGTACGAGGCGTTTGAGAAAACGGAGCTTGAACTACGCTAGGCCGGTTTTTTGGGATCTGATTGGCGTAGTTGGGGTTCCGTTTGCTGGTTCAGCGGTCAGCGGCCGGGATCCACCGGTAGAGGGCCGGGATCGAGACTCCGACGTTGTGGGCGACGTCCACGGAGGAGGTGCTCTGGGCGAGCATCTGGCTCGCATCGGTGATCTTGCGGCCGGTCAATCGTTGTTCTTGAGCTGGAAACTACCGGGAGGCCATGCAGGTGTTTTCGGAATGGGCTGCTCGTGTGACAAGCGTTAGGTTGATCCAAGCTTTGACGTCAATTGTCCGCCGCTCTAATTGGCAGTGAAACTGTCCGCCCATTTGCCCCGGCTGACACGTTACTGCCGCTGCGCCGAGCGAGACATCCGCACCGAAACTCGATCGCGGCATCAGCCAAAGCGGCGACCTCGAATGCCTTTAACGCAATTGGCTCAGCGCCGAAGTGCGGCCTGCAACCCAGACCGCACGGACGCGCAAAACGCGCCTTGACATTCATAGGAGCGTCACTCTCGGGCCCTCACCGACCAGATTCCGTATTCCCTTGTTAGGTTAGGCTTACCTAAAACCAAAGAATGGAGTGCTCGATGTCGATAGATCGATCACGTAGTGTCCGCCGTTGGGGCCGGGGCGGGCTGCTGATGGCGTCGGCGATGGCGATGGTCGTGGTGCTGCCGGCGTGCGGCGTGAGCAGCAGCGATCCCAACACCGTCAACGTCTACTCAGGACGCCAGTACGACCTTGAGCAGTCGTTCACCAAGTTCACCGAGCAGACCGGCATCAAGGTTGAGTTCCAGTTCGGCAACGACGCCGAGCTGCGGGAACGGATCGCCGCCGAGGGCGAGAACACGCCTGCGGACGTGTTCATCTCCGTCGACGCCGGCAACCTGGTCAAGGCGGCCGACCAGGGCCTGTTCCGCAGCCTCGATGCCCCCGCGCTCGACGCGGCGATCCCCCCGGCGCTGCGTGACCCCGACAACCGCTGGTTCGGACTCAGTGTCCGGGCCCGCAGCATCGCCTACGACCCCGACAAGGTCAACCCGACCCAGTTGTCCACCTACGCCGCCCTGGCCGACCCCGAGTGGAAGGGCCGGTTGTGTATGCGCAACTCCGGCAATGTGTACAGCCAATCGCTCGTCGCTTCCCTGATCGCCGACCTGGGCCGGGAAGAGGCGCTGCGCATCGTGAAGGGATGGGCCGCCAACGCCGAGATCATGGACAGCGACGTGATGATCCTCGACGCGGTCGAGGCCGGCCAGTGCGAGGTGGCCATCACCAACCACTACTACCTGGCACGCAAGTACGAGGAGAACCCCAACTACGGCGTGAAGATGTTCTGGGCCGACCAGGCCGGCAAGGGGGTGCACGTCAACATCAGCGGCGCCGGCGTCACCACCTACGCCAAGAAGGCCGATCTCGGACAGCGCCTCATCGAGTGGTTGGCCACCGACGGGCAGGCGGTCTTCACCACCGGGAACCACGAGTACCCGGTCAACTCCGCCACGGCGGTCGACCCACTGCTAGTCGAGCGCTTCGGCACCGACTTCCTCCGGAACCCGATGGCCGCCGAGACCTTCGGCGCACTCAACGCCGACGCCGCGGCCCTGATGAGCGAAGCCGGCTATCGCTGACACCAAGGTGATGCGGACATCCCGGCGGCACCTGGCCCGATCGTGGCCGTGGACGACCGTGGTCGTGGCGATCGCCGTCGTGGTGGTGCTGCCCCTGAGCTTCGTGGTCCTCAGCCTGCTGTCACCGAGCTTCGATGTCTGGTCGCAGTTGTGGCGGACCCGGTTGCCGACGATGGTCCTCACCACCTTCGGGCTCGTGGTGATGGTCGCAGCCGGGACGCTGATCGTCGGTGGCGGGTTGGCGTGGCTGGTCACCGCTTACAAGTTCCCCGGGCGCCGCCTGCTCTCGTGGTTGCTCGTGCTGCCGTTGGCCATGCCCGGCTACGTCCTGGGCTTCGTCTTCCTGTCGCTGGCGGGCTACACCGGCCCGCTCCAGCGGGGTTGGCGCGGTGCCCTGGGCACTGACGCTTGGTTTCCCGAGGTGCGATCGGTGTGGGCCGCCGCCCTCGTCCTCACCCTGGTGCTCTACCCCTACGTGTACCTGTTGGCGCGCGTGGCCTTCCGCGAGACAGCGGCCTCGGCCTACGACGTGGCCCGGAGCCTGGGGTGCACCCCTTGGCGGGCCTTTTGCCGCGGCGTGTTCCCACTCGCCCGCCCAGCCCTCGCCGCCGGCCTGGCGTTGGTGATGATGGAAACCCTGACCGATTTCGCGACCGTACAGTACTTCGGGGTCGAGACCCTCTCCACCGGCATCTACCAGGTGTGGCGAGGCATGTACGACCGTGACGCCGCCGCCGAACTCGCCGGTCTGGTCCTCCTGTTCGCCTTGGGGGTGATCGTGGCGGAGCGATCCCTAAGAGGGCGGGCCCGGTACGCGGAGCCCGGTTCGGGGGGCGCACGGATCGAACTTCAGCACCTCCGAGGCTGGCGGGGGTGGGTCGCTACCGCCACGGCATCGACAGTCCTGGCGGCGGCGTTCGCGGCGCCGGTCACCCAACTCGCCGTGTGGGCGGCGGGTGACGGACGGGCCGCTCGGTCGTTCGAGCGGATCGGGACCTACCTAGCGAACAGTGTCATGCTGGCGGTGGTCACCGCGGTATTCGTGGTCGGGCTGGGCGTCGTGATCGCCAATGCTTCGCGCTTCTCCGACAACCGGGTGTTGCGAGCGGCCACCCGGATCTCGATCGCGGGCTACGCCGTGCCGGCGCCGGTGGTGGCCATCGGGGTCCTCCTGCTCATTGCCGCTCTCGACGCCCTCCTGCGCTCGCTCGGCATCCGAGTATCGGGCCTGTTGGTAACGGGTTCGGTCGCCGCCGTTCTATACGGCTACACCGTCCGGTTCCTCGCGCTCGGGGTCACCTCGGTAGAGGCCAGCATGGCGAAGGTCCCTGACGAGATCACGCAGTCGGCCCGCAGCTTGGGTGCGAGCAGCACCCGCATCATCACCCGCCTGCACGTGCCGTTGTCGCGCGCGGGCATCGCTACCGCGGCCATGCTCGTGGCCATCGAGGCAATGAAGGAGCTCCCCATCGTGCTGCTCCTGCGGCCCTTCGGGTTCGACACGCTCTCCGTCTGGGTATGGCAGCTGGCGGCGGAGTCGCTTTGGGAAGAGGCGGCACTCCCGGCGCTGATCATCGTGGCCGTCTCGGTGCTGCCAGTGGCCGTGCTGTCTGGCCAACTGGCCAGGGGCGAACACGAGCCGGTGTCTGGTCGGTCGGGCGCCCCTGACGTTGCCCCAGCGGCTGCGGTACGGGTCGAGGAGCTGGTCTCGTGACCTCGCCCACCGACCGCGGTGACCCTGCGGTCGTGACGGCGGAGCCATCGGCCCTCGAGGTCCGTGACCTGGGCAAGCGCTACGGCGACACTCGCGCCGTCGACGGGATCGGGTTCGACCTCGCCGCGCACGAAATCCTCTGCCTGGTCGGGCCCAGCGGGTGTGGCAAGTCCACGGTGTTGCGGATGCTCGCCGGGCTGGTGACCCCTGACGTCGGCGAGGTGGTCCTGGCGGGGAGGACCGTCGATGGCCCAAAGGCCCACGTTGCCCCTGAGCGGCGAGGCGTCGGCATCGTCTTCCAGGAGCACGCCCTCTTCCCGAACCTCACCGTGAACGCGAACGTGGGCTTCGGGCTCGCCGGTGTCGGCCGGGCGGCGCGGGGGGCGCGGGTCACGGAGATGTTGGCTCTGGTCGCCCTCGAGGCCTACGCCGATCGTTACCCTCACGAATTGTCCGGCGGCGAACGTCAGCGTGTGGCCCTGGCTCGCGCCCTGGCCCCCGCGCCCTCCGTACTCCTCCTCGACGAGCCGTTCGCCAGCCTCGACCAGAATCTCCGCGTCCAGGTCCGCGACCAGGTCGTTTCGGTACTGCGTGACACCGGGACCCCTGCGGTCTTCGTCACCCATGATCAGGGTGAAGCGCTCGCCCTGGGTGACCGGATACTCGTCCTGCGTCGGGGTCAGGTAGCCCAACTCGGCACCCCCCAGACGATCTTCCATTCCCCGGTCGACCGCTTCGTGGCCGCTTTCATGGGTGAGGCCGACTTCCTCCCCGCTCGTGTCGTCGGTGCCGTCGTGGCCACCGAGCTGGGGGAACGACCATCACCCGATGCAGCCCCGAACCGATCGGTGGAGATGGTGATACGTCCCGACGACGTCACCTTCGACGAGTCGCCGACCGGCTCGGCCGTCGTCGAAGGCGTCGAGTTCCAGGGATCCTCGACCCTCTACCGACTGCGGCTGGCGTCGGGGGCGGTGGTGCGATCACGCCGTGCGCACACTGAGGTCGCACTTGTCGGCACCCGGGTGACCGCTCGATTCTCCAATCATCACCGCCCTCCGGTGCTGATCCCGGCGTCGGATTCCCCGGGAGTTCGGGGGGCCGCTCAGGGGCCACCGGAGGCGGCGGGAGTGGGGATCTCGACTGACCGGAGCCGGAACGCCCCGAGCTGATCGAGCAACGATTCCTCATTGCGCTTAGGCGCTGGAGTGAACCACCCCGGATTTGATGCACACTTTCTATTTTGGGAAGGTCAACATCATGCCGAAGAAATTCACACCCGAGGTCAAAGCGAAAGCAGTTTGTCTGGTCCGTGATCATGTTGATGATTACGCCTCTGAGTGGGAAGCGATCAAGACAGTCGCTAACCGTTTGGGGATGGGCGCTGAAAGGCGACCCCAACTCACGTCCAACCCGCTGGCGCATTCCTGGAATCGATCACAGTTCAGGGATTCCGTGGCATTGGGGAGGAAGCCCGGATCGGGCTTCCTCCCGTGCCTGGCCTGACTGTCATTGCCGGACGCAACGGTTCGGGTAAATCGAGCTTCGCTGAAGCCCTCGAGCTGGCCCTGACAGGGGAGACACACCGGTGGAAGAGCTCTAATGCCGCTCGACGGAAGAACTGGCGGAATATTCATCACGGCGAACCGTGTGAGATTCGGATTCGATTCGCGGTTGAGGGCCAGAAGCAAACGACACTAGGAATCGACTGGGCACCCGGAGAAGATATCGAGGACCGGACGACTTGGATTCAGCGCAAAGGTGAGAAGCGAGAGTCCGGTTCTGAGTCCCTCGGCTGGGGTCAGTTGATCGATACCTTCCGGCCGATGCTCTCCTATGAGGAACTCGGCGGACTACTCGAGGGCGCACCCAGCGCCCTCCACGATGCGATCTCAATGATTCTCGGTCTCGACCAGCTGTCGGATGCGGATAACCGATTGCAGGCCGCGAGCAAGCTTCTTGCCGAGCCCACGGTCAATGTGCGCAAGCTTAAGGCGGATGCTGACGAGCACCTCTCGACAAGTGCCGATGCACGCGCGGCGGAGGCGCGCTCCCTCCTATCGAAACCCAACCCAGACTTGAAAGAGATCGGGAGGCTCGCGACCGGGGCGACAATCAGCAGGAGTTCGGAAATCGCCCGGCTGCGATCGTTGGCTCAGCTGGTGATCCCCTCGACGGATGATGTCGCCGCTGCGGTCGCGAAGCTTCGAGCGGCGACGCAGAACGTCGCCGACGTCACTGACGTTGCGCTCAAGTTGCTCGCGGAACGCACTGACCTTGTAAAGAAGGCACTGCAGTTCCACGAGCACGGTGACGCACGCTGTCCCGTCTGCGGCGTCGGCACACTCGATGCGCAGTGGAAGTCCAACGCCACGACCGAACTCCACGACGCCGAGCAACAACTCGCCGGTCTTGAAGAAGCGCGTACCTCCCTCTCCCAAACCAACAGCGCTGCTTCAGCACTCATCAAGCCCCTACCGCACGTGCTCTCCGACGACGAGCTCGGCCTATCGCGCCTCGCTGATACGAGTAAGGCCTGGGAGGACTGGACGAGTGCCCCGGCAAGCGGTTTGGAGCTAGCCGGTCACCTCGCTCGCACGTATCCACCGCTCCAAGAAGCCGTATCCGAGCTTGGCAACGAAGCCACCGGCGCCGCAGAGGCCCGGGAAGACCTTTGGGCACCACTCGCGAAGAAGCTTCTCCTATTCCTAGAAGCGGCGACTGTGTCGGAATCGAATGCGGCCAATCTTGCCGATTGCAAGGAGGCACTCACCTGGGTCAGATCGGCGACGGTCGATATGCGCAACGACCGACTGCTGCCGATCACGCAGCAGGCCCGCGAGATCTGGGCGATGCTGCGGCAGGAAAGCAACGTCGATTTGGGTGCTATCGAGCTGACGGGAAGCAAGAATCAACGCAGGGTTGAACTCCTCGCGCAAGTAGACGGAGAAGACGCCGGGGCGCTGTCGGTCATGAGCCAGGGCGAACTTCATGCGCTCGCTCTCGCACTGTTCCTTCCTCGCGCAGCTCACAAGGACAGCCCATTCCGGTTTATCGTCCTTGACGACCCGATCCAGGCGATGGATCCCGCCAAAGTCGACGGGTTCGTGAAAGTACTGGAGTCACTTGCCAAGGATCGCCAGGTGATCGTGCTGTCACATGACGACCGACTCCCCGCCACGCTTCGTCAGTTAGCAGTGCAGGCACGAATCCTGCAAGTCGACCGTGTGACCGAATCGAAGGTCTCGGTACACAATGCTGACAATCCCGCACAGCTCTACCTGTCGGATGCATTCGCCTTGGTCAAGGATGACGGCGTGCCCGATGAAGTATGCAGGAAAGTGCTCCCCGGACTGATCCGGATGGCGATCGAGCAGGCGGCCTTCGAGTCCTACTCGAAGCGACACTTCGCGGCGGGTCGCTCCCGCGCTGAGGTCGAGGATGAGTGGAGTGAAGCAAAGAAGACACGCGCAAGAGTCACCCTGGCCATCCACGGGGACTCGACGAAAGACCTCGAGGGATGGATTACGACGCGGCCGTACCGAAGGACTGCCATGGGGGTCGCTGCAAGCGGAATGCACGCGGACGCGTTCGGAGATCTCGCCCGAATCGTCAGGGACGCGGAGGACACAGTCAACGACATCCAGGCAGGCGGATCGTGAGCGAATCACCGCTTGCGAGAGCCAGAGAACTGCTGGCACTGGCCTGGGCAACACTTGATCGTGACATTTATGTGGTTGATCGTCGACGCAGCCGTGCTGCAGCGCTCCTCGGGCGGCGGGCGCTCGAGGAACTCATAGCGGTAATCCCGCTGGGAGACGACGTCGACCTAGGCAGCGCGAACATGCGATCCAAGCTCATCTGCTTGCGAGAGCTTTCAACAGAACCCGCGGTTACCGCGGCCGCAACTGTTGCCTGGGCCGGCTTGAGCAATGCGTGCCATCACCATGCGTATGAACTGACACCGACCGTCGCTGAAGTCCGCCGACTACTCGATGAGGTGTCCACGGTGGAAAAACATGCCCAGCGAGCAGCCGTGTTCAACGTGGTCCGTTGACTTGAGCAAGTTCGGCAGCTATCTCTGACTCCCGAGGAGTCTCGCAATTCGAGCACGCTCTTGCTCTTCGGGTAGGCCTTCCAGTAGCTTCCCAGCGCAAAACCAACGATTAGGTGGCCCTGCCCTTGGTCGTTGGGCGGGCCTGGGCCTCTTCGGGTAGCGTGCCTGGGGTGCGAATGGCTAGTGATTTTAGGCGGATTCGATATTAAGGACCTGCATGCCAGAAATGACAAACAAGGGTTGCGTAACACGCGGGTTTAAACGAGTTTTGAAAGGAATATCACCCTTAGGTTCAAGGGGTCGATGCAACACCTGAATTTTCGAGGTGTTGTTGATGTTGGGTCATCCTGGGCATTGTTCGGCTGTTCGGCATGCGTTCTGGGCGCGGATCCGCGCCGGGGATTTGCTGACT
>Ga0209390_10008866_pt1 | contig 12266 bp, 9 predicted proteins | sample BON01_FD_187212 | JGI IMG/M metagenome (GOLD analysis project Ga0209390, IMG submission 187212) | Freshwater microbial communities from Lake Bonney liftoff mats and glacier meltwater in Antarctica - BON-01 (SPAdes) (version 2) | ecosystem: Environmental > Aquatic > Freshwater > Ice > Glacier... | reverse complement strand
TGGCGGGAGCGGCGGCGGTGGCGGCGGCGGCGGCGGTGGCGGCGGCGGGGGCGGTGGTGGCCAGGATGCAGGCGGCGAGGGAAGCGGGGGAAACGGCGGCGGTGGCGAGGGTGGCAATGGTGGCGCCCGGGCGGGCGGCCGCTGCGGCAAGGGCGACGGAGCGGTGATTGTATTCATTTGGAGAACGACGGACGCCTGCGCAAAGACGCGGCCGTTGACTGTGCTGCCGGTCTTGAAGGTGGCGCTCGTCTTGACCAGAAAGATACCCTCCAGGTGCGAGGTGGTTCCTGCCTCGATGGTTCCGGCCACTTGCCAGAATATGTTCGAGGCCACGGCGCCGCCGCCGAGGAGGACACGCCCTCCGCTGCCCAGCAGGAGGCCCTGGGTCAACTTGAAGATGAAGACGTCCGAGGCGCTCCCGTAGATGGTAATGCTACCGGTGAACGAGACGCCTTGGCCCCACTGGTGCACGCCCGTTGCGAAAGTCTCGTCGTTGATGTTGCCACCCTTGCGTTCTACGTTTGCCGGGGGGGAGACGCGAGACGCCGCATCGCCGTATGCCGCCTCCATGTCGAGGATGGCGACCGCCAGCGTGGCTAGCGTGGGCGCCGCGTAGCTGGCCGCGTAGACGCGGCCGTCAATCACCTGAGTCGAGGTGGAGAAGGTGTTGCTGCCATCGGCGACGAGGGCGAAGCCCGTCATGGCGCCCGCCGCAATCGGCGACACGCCGATGTCGCCAGTGATGACGGACATTGGGACGTTTGTGATGCCCGCCTTTGAGAGAATCGTAAACGTCGCCGCTGTTCCAAGGTCCAGGGGGGCAGGACTCTGCCCCAGTGCCATCGTTGCCCCGACCGCAAAAACGAGCCGCTTCATCCACAGCACAAGAAAAGCACCCCACACAGGCACATGCGCATGGGGAAACTGGCGACGTGTAACGCGCCCCTGTGCAGCCGCGAAACGTGACGCACGAAGCCCCAGGGGCACCGCCCTCGACCGCCTGCCCCGCCCATAGTCTTCCATGCCACGTGCGGTCGAGAGCACGCGGTCCCGCTCAATTGCGTTCAGGTGGGACTCAATTGCGCTCAGGTGGGACGTGATTGGGCCGCTGCGGGGTTAGGGTTAACCCAACTGTGATGGTCAGGTCGCTGATGGTGTTGGTGCGAGTCTCTGCTTCCGCCGAATTCCCAACCGCGGCTGGTGTGCACAAGTTTAAACCCAAAATAGTTTCTAACCGAATCCCGGACCGTTATTGTTCCTAGGAACCTGGACGGACGTTGGCTGTTCGCCGTCATTAGAGTAATCTTGCGCGCATCTGTTTTTTGACATGTCTGGAGTGAAGGGCGCCGAGGCTCGAAGCTCTACGGGGCCCAAGGCCTGCCCGCCTAGGCCTGGGCCGCGTGTACCCATTGATGAGTCCTCGAAGCTGAATCAGCTTGCCGCCGCTGCCGGCCTTGTCGACGTTCTCGATGTTGCTGGAGACGGCGTCGGCGGTGGCGGCGGCGTGGCGGTCCCGCGCCAGTTGATGGTTGATGCGCTGGCTCTGTTGCTTGATCACACCTGGACGCACACCGATCGCCAACCGGGCAACGCCCCTGCACCTGCCCCTCGGGGTCGGGGGAAAGCGCCGGCGGTTGGTCCCCATCCCGCACCTGCCCCCACCCAAGGGGGGCAAGTGCAGTCCACCGGGACGGCCACATTGCAGAGCCTCATCACGTCCGAGTTGGGCTCGGCGCTCGCTGGCATCGTCTCGGCGTACTGGTCGCATGCCACCAACCAGTTGCAACTCGAGTTGGCCCGCGCCTCGGCTCGGAACTCGTCGCTGCACGCGGCACTGGCCTTCACACAGACAGAAGGGGCGGCGTCCGATGCCGGGTCGAGGAACCAGGTTGAGTCGAACGAGTCGCTGCGCCTCAACCTCGCCACCCATCAGAACATGGCCCGCGCAGCCCAGGGGCAGCTTGCCACAACTGGGGCGGAGCTTAGCGCGACTCGGGCGGAGCTTTTCCAGCTTCGGGGGGAGCTTGGACAGGCTCGGGCGGAGCATGGCCAGACTCGGACGGAACTCGAGGCGACTCGAACGGAGCTCGAGGAGACTCGCATGCAGCTTGAGGCGACTCTGGCGAAGGCGAACGCGACGTGGAATGTGCTTTGTGCGGCTCGGAATGAGGTCGCCGGGAATCTGCAGAAGCTCTCCGCGGCGGTCGCCCATGGGGAGCGGGTGAAGGTGGAGAGGCAGTCGCTGGTCATGAATGCGGCGCAGTGGGCCGCTCGGGCGGAGGACGCCGCGAGGGGCCTCGTGGCCGCCAGGGCAGATGCACAGTCGCTGTGCAGCGAGCTCGCGGCGGAGGTGGCGCAGCGGGCCTCCCGAGCGGCGGCCAGTCAGTCGCTGCGCAAGAGCCTCGCGACGGCGGCGGAGAGGGGCACCCAGTGGGCCGCCTGGGCGGCGGTTGCCGAGAGGGGCCTGGTGGCGCTGCGCAGCGAGCTCGCGGCGGCGGAGGGGGCCGCCCGGGCCCAAGCGGCGGTCGCCGAGGGGGGGCTGGTGGCAGAGAACCAGTCGCTGCGCAGCCAGCTCGCGGCGGCGACGGGGAGGGCCGCACGGGCCCAAGCGGCGGCCGCCGAGGGGGGCCTGGTGGCAAAGAACCAGTCGCTGCGCAGCCAGCTGGCGGCGGCGGTGGCAGAGAACCAGTCGCTGCGCAGCCAGCTGGCGGCGGCGGTGGCAGAGAACCAGCCGCTGCCCGGCGAGCTCGCGGCAGCGGAGAGGGCCGCCCAGGCGGCGGTCGCCGCCGCTGCCGAGACGGAGGTGACCGAGTCTACTCGCGGCGGTGGGGGTGGCCGTGCATCACCGGGCGGCTCCACCAACGAGGGCGAGCACCCCATCGTCCATTTTCTCCATGTGCCTGGCTTATGCAGCACCTGCTTCGGTGCAGGTCATGCTTACGCGGACTGCCCCTCGCCCATGCTCAATGGAGCGTTCGACGACCTCACTCAGATCTTGACCAATCTCCGTCTACACCGGGAGGCTTTGAACATGTTTTCTGGCATTCTAGGCGGGCGGCGCGACTGCTTGGAGCCAATCGAGTCCAAGACCGCCGAGACGGGGATCGAGACCGAGATCGAGACCGAGATCGAGACCGAGACCGCCGTCGAGTCGGACGAGGCGACCGCCGGCGCGCAGGAGGCCGAGTTAACCGGCGCTGAGGTGGCCGAGGGGGGGTGGAGGGCAGAGAAGAACCAGTCTCTGCACAGCGAGCTCGCGGCGGCGGAGGGGGCCACCCGGGTGGCCTCAGACGGGGAGGCGCGTCTGGGTGACTGCGCGCACCGAGGAATCAAGCGACTTCGGCCGCCGCCGGGCCAGGTTTGTGCAACGAGTCGCTATCCCCACCCCCCCGAGGCCCTGTTCAACCCATCCACTGACAACCGGTCTCTGCAGGGGTACATGTCGAGTAGCATCCCCCTGTCGACTGCCACGCGCCAGTACATGGCAGCGGAGGCGTTGGCGGGGGGCGCTCTCATGGCCATCGCAGCCTTGACTCGAGACACCGCCAACGCAATGCGGGCGGCGCAGGCGAATGTGAGCGAGGCCCCGGGGGGCGAACCAGGTGGCGCCACCACCGCTCGCCAGCTGTTGGCGTAGGCAATGCAAGGTGGCACTCGAGTACGAGCGCCATGCACTCGCATCGTTCTCAGGGCGCGCCGGTACATGGGGGTAACCCAAAGCGGGGGCGAGGGACCGGTACACGGGGGGCAAAGCGGGGTCGAGGAACCCGAGGCAGTGATGGGAGGTGACCACCAGTGGACGGAGGCTGGTGGGCGACTGGGGTGAAGGGTTGGAGTGGGGGGGTCGCGACACGAGTGTCCATCACCCCCCATTTGGATGCGAGTTTTGTGTGTCGACGAATGGGGCCCACCTCGGTTGCACCTCGGTCATGACCCACCTCGGACACCTCGGACATCTCGTTCACACCTCGGCCACAACACACCGCGCTCGCTCGCTCCCGCGCGCGCTCGCTCCCGCGCGCGCTCGCTCCCGCTCGATCCAACCCGATGTGTGAGAGATGCGTGTCAGTTTTGGGTGCCGTGTCTGTCGTGCCCTGGCCATCTATGCCGGGCATGGACGCTGGGGGTGGCGCCGGTCTGTTTCCTATCGCCCAACCGCAGTGGGCGGTGGACCTGGCGGTGAGCGTGGCTGCGGGTCGGGCGGACAGCGCGGCGAGTGTGCGAGCGCTTCAGTTGTCGGTCGCCGACTTGCTGACCGACCGGCACCACACGGACCACATCTCGGCACTCGAGGGCCACCGGTGCACGCTGCTCGCCACGGGAGCGCAGCGCGAGGCGGCGCTGGGTGAACACCGGTCAAGGTTGGCGACACTTGGCGTCGAGTTGGTCGAGTGCCGCGCGCAGCTCGCAGCGCTAGGCGAGCGGAGCCGCGCGTCGGTGGCTAGACTCGAGGGCGAGTTGGCGACCGGGCGCGAGCAAGTGGCGGCGCTCGAGGCCGAGTTGGCGGCGACGCGTCTGCGCGAGGCCACGCCATCGCTCAAGGGGCGCGACTTTGAGGAGACGAGCGTGGAGTGGCTCCGCAGCCTCGGGTTGGAGGTGGCGGTGACACGTAGCAGCCCCCACTTGGGCGATGCGGTGGTGACGCTCCCACTCGACGGCGCGCCCATCCACATCCTGGTCGACTTCAAACATGTCAAGGACCGCAGCCTTGCGTCGCGGCACATGGAGAAGGTGATGGGCGACGCCCGGAGACTAGGGGTCCACGGCGGCGTGGTGCTTGTGTACCCAGATCGCGGCAAGGGCGACGACCAGCCGGTGAGCTGGGCCTCGCGGCTGGTCGACGCCCGGACCAACCCGGCCACGGTGGGTTGCTTGCGGTCAGACCGTATGCTGATGTGCGCGCGCCGCCACTTTGTGCGGGCGCTCTGCCTGCTCGCGGCGTCGCATGCGTCGGGATCGGCGGTGCCCCGGCACGTCGAGCAGACGTGCCTCACGCTGGCGACGCTGGCGACGCGCGTGCTCGATGCCGACCTCGGCGCCCTCTTCCGCGCATCGGAAGGGCTGGCGGGGGCGGCGGCGGATTTCCAGGTGCTGCGCACCGTCCACCGAGACTGGGGGCTGGTGGAGGGACGCCCAGCCCAGTACGGTGCGCCACCGCTCCTCTTGCCGCTGCCGCTGCCGCTGCCGCTGCCGCTGCGGGGTCGGGTGGCCCAAGCCGTGCCGATCCAGACCGTGTACCCGGTGGTCCAGGCCACAGAGGCCGAGGCGTACTCGATGGCACCGCCCCCTTGGGCTGGGCCTGTGGGTTCACCCCCCGTGGATCTGCGGCCCAGCAACCGCATCGGGGGGGACGCGACGGTGGCCGAGCAACTCCGGTGCACTCGGTTCGAGTATGTGGGCATCGGCACATCGGGGGTGCTCGGTGAGCTGCTCCACTCGTTTGGACGCAGGGGGGAGGCCGACCAACGGGCCTGGGGCCTGCATCCCAAGCGCTGCCGGTGGGAGTGAGACTCGGGGGAGCCACAGCATCGCCGGGGCAGTGACGCCCCGCTCACATCACGCGATGCGAGTCGCCGCGGCGGTGGCATGGCAAAGGTGCTCGCCGTGAACAGTTGCGCGCCGCACGAGCCGCGTGGTGGGGGGGGGGGGGCGAACTGGGTCCAGATCATGATATGATTACCCCCACAGTGTACTTTTCCCCCCCACACACATCAGCCGATATCGCCCACAGCACACACAGCATGGAGAAACCACCAACCCAGGTTGCAGTTCATGGATCAACTCAAAGCGCGCCCCATACAGCGCTAATGACGCGCGCGCTTCGGGCGCGACCCCGCCGCGGGAAGGCGCGCGAGCTTGTTGCTCACAAGTGCGCCGATCGCGCCCCTCAGCATCTCGTCCACCGGGAGGTGGCTCTTCAAATGTTCCACGGTTGCCTGAAGGGCCGCCCGCAGCTCCTCGGTCAGGCCGCCCTGGCGGAGGAGCGCGCGCTGAACGGCGACGTGAGCGAGATAAGCCGAGCGGTTCTTTCCGCCCCTGCAGACGCAAAGCACTCGGCTGCCTTTCAAGAGGAGCTCGACCACATCGCACACCGCACTGTCAAAGACGCCAATCTGGTCCTCGTCCCAGGGCATGGGGTTGCTGGGATCTGGTAGCAGCTGCCCTTGCTCGTCCACAATGTACTTGACGTCGGCCCAGTCGGTCCAATTCGACTCCATGAAGAAGGTGTAGGTGCGCTCGGGGTTAAAATCGGTACGGATAGACTCCATGGTGTCTTTGCCGTCCACCTTGACCAGCGACATGCCGTCTGCAGTGGCAATGGCGCAAAGGCGTGAGACGCATGCCGACCGTGAGGCGGGGACAGGAGGCGTAGACGCAGGCCCAGCGGCAGGCGCGGCGGCGTGAAGGGCGGCGGAGCGGTGAAGTGCCGCAAACCTGGCCGAATGCGCCAGAATCGGTGATTTTCGGAGCTTCCATTGAACAATCAAACATAACAGGAATACAGCGGTGGGACGGGTTCGAAAACCCACACCGGTATTCAGGTGGTGTCACGCACGATTGCTCGCCTGCCTGCCCACCGCCCCCCTCCCCGGGCACCCCCCCCGCCTCGTTGCTCCGCTTGCACGCGGCCACACCTTTGGACCGCACCGACGCCAAGGGCGTCACGCGCAGGCCACGCCCCGTTGCACCGTGACCCTCATTGCGTCACACCCCTGGCCCCACGAGCCTTCCGCGCGGCCACCTTGGATCACACCCACTTTGCCGCACGCCGCTACCCCGGCTGCACCCCCGACACACTCGAGTTGGTCCTCCAGCGAGTCGACGGTGGCCATCGCCTGGACGAGCGCCCAGCGCAGCTCGTCCGAGTCGCGGTTCGCGTGACCGAGCTGGACCATCAACTCGTCGCACAAGACGCGTGCCGCCTCGGAGACGCCGCACAGGCCCGTCTTGCGCTGCGCGGCCGCGGCAGACGCGCGCCTGGCCGCCTCGGCCTGCGCCTGGGCGGCCTGCGCCGACGCCCGCCGCTCGTCCAGCGCCGCTTGCGCCCGGGCGGTGTGCTTCCCAACCAGCCCCCTGAGGTGGCTGAGCTCGCGATGCTGCTCTGTGGCCGCGTCGCGCTGGGTGGCCAGCTCGGCCCGCGCCTGGGCTAGCGACTCGTGCAGCTCGTGGGCACCAGGCGCCGCCCGGGCGCAGCTCGTGGGAGTCGCGATCGGGTACCCTGGGCCACGGGCCTCTGCGGCGAGTTCAGCCATCATCTGGGTGCACGCGGACCGCGCCGCATGGGCGAGCTCGCGGTGCCCCGCCGCGCGTTGCTCGGCGTCCGCCAGCTGGCGGCGGCTCTCGGCGGCCTCGCGCTGCGCCTCGGCTTGTTGGCGCTGCGCTGCCAGGTGCGCCTCGGCGAGTTGGGCCTTGAGCTCGGTGCACGCGCCCCCGCACCCCTCCGCAGCGGCGCTTGCCCTCTCCGCATCAGCAGCCGCAGCGGGGGGCCCCAGGCCCGCTTGGGTGGCGCGCCCAAACCCTGGCGGCGGCGTACGTGCCACGGGCAGCATGGGCGCCAGGGTGTCGCGCCTCGGCGGGGTTGGCCGGGCGGCCTGGGTTGGAAGCGGCGAGAGCGGCCGCAGTGCCGCGCGGCCCGTCGTTGGCATGGGCGCTTCGTCCAGTCCAGCGGCCTGGGCCCAGTGCTCGAAGTCGAATGCGGCCATCAACATCGGTTCGTCGCAGCCCAACTTGCCCATGTGCCACAAATAGACCCCCCCCTTTGGGTATCTGAGTGAAGCGTACCGCCCAAAGGGGGGGGGGTGCCTCGACACCCGATCTCGAGCTCAGAGGGGGCGGGGCGCCAGTGGACAGCGCCAATGGGAGGGGGCTGCGGACGCGCGAATTCCGTCTCACCAACTGCCGACTGACATGCGGCAGGCAGAACTAGAATCACCTCCGGGTCCACCTTGGCGGTGGTCGCGGCATGCCTTGCCACGGGAGCACCGATCAAGATGGAGCTCCCGTGATGCCCGGGTGCCGCTGCCCCGTTACTCGCATGGACACGGGGCAGCTTCTCGGGTTCGATGTGTGTCATGCTCGATATGTGTCGTGCTCGTGTGTCGTGCTCGTGTGTCGTGCTCGAGGTGTGTCGTGCTCGAGGTGTGTCGTGCTCGAGGTGTGTCGTGCTCGAGGTGTGTCGTGCTCGAGGTGTGTCGTGCTCGAGGTGTGTCGTGCTCGAGGTGTGTCGTGCTCGAGGTGTGTCGTGCTCGAGGTGTGTCCTGCTCGGGTGTTGGTGGTGTGCGTCCCGCTTCTCCTCACCGGGGGGGGCGTCAACTCATGTCACGCGCGACTCGGACCGCCCACGGCGACACGATCGAGGCGCGCAAGGCACCCTGGCCAACCGACAGCAACCCGCAGCGTTGCTTTCGTGCACGGTCGTGAATGGTCGTGACACGGTCGTGAATGTGTGAATACACGGTCGTGAGTTGTGAATGTGAATACACGTGAAGGTTTGGGCGAATTCTTCAAAAATCTAAAAAAAGGAGCGCGCGCATCGCCAAGATTCCCCAGGTAAATTGCTCTGCATTCTCTGACCCGGTCGCCTGGGCGCGCCACGCTCTGCAGCCTGTTCGTCGGTCCGCCTGGGCGCGCCGCGCTCTGCAGCCTGTTCGTCGGTCTGCCTGTTCACCGTGTTAATCGGGTCACACCCATCGCACAGGTTTCGTGGTGTGCATCGGCCACGACAAGTGCACCTTCGAGGGCAAGCTCCTCCATGCGGGGCAAGCGCGCTCTGAGTCCATCCACCAGCGCGACGCCTGCAAACACCAAAAGAAGACTCGCGGTGAGCGACGAGGACGAGGGCACGGGTACCGACGAGGACGAGGGCACGGGTACCGACGAGGTCGAGGGCACGGGTACCGACGAGGACGAGGGCCAGGGTGGCGACGAGTACGAGGACGAGGGCGAGGGCGGCGAAGGGGAGGAGGGCGGCGAAGAGGACGAGGGCGAGAGCGGCGAAGAGGACGAGGGCGAGAGCGGCGACAAGGACGAGGGCGATGGTGGGGGCGAGGACGAGAGAGAGAGTGGCGACGAGGAAAAGGGCGAGGATGGCGACAAAGAAGAGGGCGAGGACGAGGACGAGGACGGGCGCAAGGGTGCCGACGAGCACCGGGGCGAGTGTGGCGATGAGGACGAGGAGAAGGGGGTCAACGAGCATGAGGACAAGGGGGCAAACGAGCATGAGGGTGAGTGTGGCGACGAGGAAGAGGGCCAGGGTAGCGACGGGGACGAGGGCAAGGGTGCCGATGAGCACAAGGTCAAGGGTGGCGACGAGGAAAAGGGCAAGGATGGCGACGAGGAAGAGGGCGAGGACGAGGACGAGGACGAGGACGATGGCACGGGTGGCGAAGAGCACCGGGGAGAGTGTGGCGACGAGGGTGGCGACGGGGGCGAGGGCAAGGGTGCCGATGGGCACAAAGTCAAGGGTGGCGACGATGACGAGGACGAGGACGATGACAAGGGTGCCGACGAGCACGAGGGCGAGGACGAGGGCAAGGGTGCCGACGAGTACGAGGGCGAGGACGATGACAAGGGTGCCGACGAGCACGAGGGCGAGGACGAGGGCAAGGGTTCCGACGAGTACGAGGGCGAGGGCCATGAGGATGGCGACGAGGACGGCGACGAGGACGAGGGCGAGGATGGCGACGAGGACGAGGGCGAGGATGGCGACGAGGACGAGGGCGAGGATGGCGACGAGGACGAGGTCGGACCACCGGGTGACGTGCACCTGTCGCCGGACGAGGCGGAGGCGCAACTCATGACGGAAATGACCCCGGCACTCACCGCGGCATTCTTCCGGGCCCTGACGCGTGCGCCCACGGTAGCCTACACGGCGATCATCATCGGCTACAAGGTCACTGTGCGCTTCAACACCACGACCAACGCGCGGGCGTGGTGCATCTACCCCACAGGTTTGATGATGACACTGCCCATTGCACGGGGCTCTCCTCTGTGGGCTCTTGGCACCTGACCGATTCCCCCTCCCCGATTTTTTTAGACACTAATGATCGGTATCCATGGCGAACCGTCATCCGGACCGTCCCTCATCTGCATGCACATTTCCCCTGAGGCGCGCGCGCTGCTCAATGCGGGGGGGGTGGCGCTGCTCGGTGTGAGGTGGGGCGGAGGTGGCGCTGCTCGGTGTGAGGTGGGGCGGAGGTGGCGCTGCTCTAGGATGCTCGGTGTGTGGCGAGGTGGGGGTGGCACTGCTCGATGTGAGGCGTGTGGGGGCCCAGGGAGTGGTTGCTCACGGGAATTGGATTGTACGTGTCTAATCATGAAAGTTGATGGAACGTTCTACTGGACCGGAGGGAAAGCATGAAATGATGATTCACAAGAGTTGGATTGTACATGTATAAAAAATACAGTTGATGCAACTTTCCGGGCCTCCACAAAAATGTTGCACATTCTCACCCCATGGCGCGCGACCATAGCCTTGGGCGACGCGCGGTCATGCGAGTCGGACTGGCGGTATTCTGTTTGGTGATGGCTGTGCTCAAGGCGGTGGACCCGCGGTTCACGCTGGGTGGCGATCGGCACCGGACTCCGGTGAGCGCGTCGCTGTTCTGGGTGGCACTGGGCGCCCTGAATCTGCTCACCGGACACGCGGACACGCAGCTCCAACCTTGTCAGGCGTGTCGTGAATCTCGGGTGATAAAATTGGTGCGCGGGTGATAAAATCGGTGCGCCTGGGAGGAAACCCTCCGCGCACCATGCCCCCCGTGGCCATCTGGGCGACACGTCTGCGCGTGCACAGGGCCACAGCGACAGGACCGGCTGGTGCGCAAGAACAAGCTGGTGCGATTCGCAGGGCCCGTGCGCACCGACCGGCCGGTTCGAACACCGAACCGCCCGAACGGTGCGCCGAGGGTCCGTGGCCGCGGCCCCCCGCCCCGTTTGAGCCGCTATCACCACCACCATGCCGTTCCGCGAGCTGACTGTGGGGCGCGCCACCACACCACTGCCTCGTCACCAATTGCGAACGCAGTCTTGTGTAGCTTTGGCGCTCGTGTACCAGGTGGCACCGCGCCAGGGAGTGGTTGTTCACAGGAATTGGATTGTACATGTATAAAAATTACAGTTGATGGAACTTTCCACTGGGCCGGAGAGTGATCATCAAATGTTGATTCACAAGGGTTGGATTGCACATGTATAAAAATTACAGTTGATGGAACTTTCCCTCGCCAAACCAAGGCCAGGCGCATGAAGCTCCAAGACAACGTGCGCGCGGTCGTCGTCAAGGAGGTCCAGCTGCGCGACCCGGTCACCCGGTCCTTACGGGTGCGTTGCACTGCTGCTCCCGCGCCAGCACCAGCACCAGTAGCCCTACCTTCAACTGCCCATTGCCCCGCCTCAGGAGACCACCCGCCGACCTCAGCGCGGCCACCACCGACAAGGACTGCGATCCGAGCGGCAGCCGCTCGTCGGCCAACGGACTATGGGGCCAGGGCCCGCCGACCTCAACGCGGCCACCAACAACAAGGACTGCGATCCGAGCGGCGCGCCGCTCGTCGGCCAACGGACTATGGGGCCAGGGCCAGGGCTGGTGGCACATGTCTTGTGGCGGTATTGCATGCGGCTAGCGTCATCGGGTGTTGGGGGCATGCGGCGGGTGTGGCTAGCCTTCGGACGGCACCCGATGCACCCCCCCCACACCTGAACTTGATGATGCTAGCCGCATCCAGAACATCATGTTGAGGAATGATCTCCTCCCCCCACGGTATTCCGTGTGTGGGTTGCGGCGGTTTCGGCTGCCCGCCGAAGTGCCCGCCGAGTTTTGCTTAGGCGTGCGCTATTAGTAGCTCGGGTAAGTAAAGACTTCCCGAGCGGCAGTTAGCGCGTGTCTGTAAATAACCTTGACGGGTTTTTGACAGACAATTGAGCAGCCATTGACGCATCAACTCTTTGCCGTTCACCTCTGACACAGCCGAGCATGGCTTTTAACGGTAGCGGCACGGCCCAAGGAGGGCCCGTGTTGGCCGTGCAGCGCACGGCCGTTCCAATTCAGAGTTCCGAGTTCGTGGACGACATCCATGAAAAGAGGAAGATCAGAGTGGCTCTTACCGGGTTTGCGGAGACGTGTGGCGTTGGAGCGCTCACTTGTGGAGAAATGCCACACCAGTTGCTCAGCCTGCGCGTGGAACCGCTGGAGAGCAAATACCCGCTGCTCGGCTCCACCGCCGATGCAGCAGCCGTCGAGGCGCGCAGAGTGTTACGCGTCGACTGGA
>Ga0209390_10008865_pt1 | contig 12266 bp, 12 predicted proteins | sample BON01_FD_187212 | JGI IMG/M metagenome (GOLD analysis project Ga0209390, IMG submission 187212) | Freshwater microbial communities from Lake Bonney liftoff mats and glacier meltwater in Antarctica - BON-01 (SPAdes) (version 2) | ecosystem: Environmental > Aquatic > Freshwater > Ice > Glacier... | reverse complement strand
CCGTCAAGGCTATGAGGACACAACGATTTTAATCGTTGCTAGGGTTGCAAAGTCCGCCGTCGCGGACTGAATCGATCGTGTCCTAACCAATCTGGTAACTGCTATACTTCAGTAAATTTGCACCACCTTTGTCAACTGTACTCGCCTTTGTCAACTATCTAAAGTCCCTCTAGAGGTACTCCTAGAAACTGTGCTAAATCTGCACCTTGAGTTTCTAACTCAGTCAGAGAAATCGGTTCGCCAACCCGAGTCAAAGGGATCTCCCGACGACCTTTGATCCGCACGTAGAGAGTGCGGCGAGGGCTGAGTCCATCTTTGATATCGACTCTGACGGCTTGAGCATCAGCCATGTTACTTTTGAGTTCGATCCGGCGATTTTTACCTGGAAACCCATTGCGGAAAATGGTAATTTCGCCAGCTTCTCGATCGAATTTATTATACCCGCCGCCGATATCCAGCGCGATTGCTACCCACAAATAAGTAGCTAGCAGAGTTCCGGAGACACCATAGAAAGTCAGTGCGATCCCTTGAGGGATGAATGCTAAGACGAGGGGATTGCTAACGGGTAGTAGGTTAACTTTGAAGTAGCTAGAAAGTCCAGCTAAGAGAAAACCAACCCCACCAATGGAGACGACAACCGCCCAAAAGAAGTTACTAAAGCGACGCGAACCCAAAACAGGCTGTGATAACACTGTGGGATTTGCGGTAGATGTTGTAGTAGTCATTTTGAATAGGTAGTTTTGATATATTTAGTCGTTGGTCGATCTCTGCAAGAGAATCACCGATGTACACAGCACAATCGTCAGTACCTCTACCTACTATCACCCATCTCTGGGAAAGTCGATCGGATTTAGCCGCAATTTTTACGCTTCTTCACTTATTTTTTAGGATCGATCGCGATCGAGGTCTAGACTAGGAATGGCTCATCTCCAAAACTTATCGTGGCAATCACCAAAAACTCAGTTCAAGTTGGTTCCCTAGAGTGGTTTTATCGGGAACTCTTACCCATCGGCTCGGAAACCCAAACTGCGATCCTGCTACATGGATTACCCGCTCAAAGCTCGATGTGGCGAGGATCGATCGCACCATTAGCCGAAAATGGGCTGCGGGTAATCGCTCCAGATTGGATTGGCTTTGGGAATTCTAGTAAGCCAGAGCGACGAGATTTTTTCTACACTCCAGATGCCTTTGTCACAGCGTTTGCCCAGCTAGTCGATGCCCTGAGTATCGCTCGAGTTTCCCTAGTTATCCAGGGCTTTCTAGGCACCGTAGGCATCCAATATGCGATCCGTTATCCCGATCGAGTAGACAAGTTAGTGATTCTCAATGCACCACTGACAACTGGGATTAAGTTACCTTGGCAATTACAGCAATTGGCTTTACCCGTCGTCGGTGAAATGCTCACTCAAGATCCCCTCTCCGCCGAGCGGACACTAGAAGCTGGCTGTAAAGCGGTAATTGAGGATAAGTATCTGGAAATCTACCGTAAACCATACCTCAAAAGCTCTGCTCCAGGTCGATCTCTACTAGCGACAATCCGCAACCTCAAGTTAGCCCAATCCCTCACCGAAATTAGCAATGGACTCCCACAACTAGATATTCCCATTCAAATTATCTGGGGAATTAATGACCCCTGGCTCGTTGCCCCAACCGAAGCTGGTGTCAAATCCTGGCAACGAGGGGAATTAGTTACTTTACCCACTGCTGCACATTATCCGCAAGAACATTGTTATGCTGAAATTAACAAGTCACTGATCCCATTTTTGCGTCGTCAAAATTAGTAAATGTTCGGGATTTGATACTAATCATCTCAGTCAGGAACCAAGTACCAACGGTATATGGTACTGTCAATAAGAGTCGATAGTTTATCGTTACTAATATTACACGCTCACTGCTATGTCTGACCTGCCTTTCACTCTGGATCAGTTACGGATTCTCAAGGCAATTGCTGCGGAGGGAAGTTTCAAACGTGCCGCTGATAGTCTATATGTGTCTCAACCTGCGGTCAGTTTACAGGTTCAGAATCTCGAACGTCAACTAGATGTGCCATTATTCGATCGCGGTGGGAGGCGAGCGCAACTGACTGAAGCTGGGCATCTATTGCTCAGTTATGGCGAAAAGATTATCACACTTTGCCAAGAAACCTGTCGCGCGATCGAGGATCTCCAAAATCTCCAAGGTGGTAGTCTAATTGTGGGTGCCTCTCAAACTACAGGTACCTATTTACTCCCTCGGATGATTGGAGTGTTTCGGCAAAAGTATCCCGATGTCTCAGTCCAGTTGCACGTTCATTCTACGCGTAGAACGGCTTGGAGCGTGGCAAATGGACAGGTAGATTTGGCGATTATCGGTGGTGAAGTTCCTGCCGAGTTACAAGAATCTCTAGATATTCTCCCCTACGCTGAGGATGAATTTGCCCTAATTTTGCCAATCGATCATAGTTTCGCAGGAATGAAGAGTATCCCGAAGGAGGATCTTTATAAGCTTAACTTTATTTCATTAGACTCTCAATCAACGATTCGCAAAGTAATCGATCGAGTTTTAACTAGATGTGGAATCGATCCTAACCGTCTCAAGATCGAGATGGAACTCAATTCGATCGAAGCGATTAAAAATGCCGTACAAGCAGGTTTAGGTGCTGCTTTTGTCTCTTCATCGGCGATTGAAAGAGAGGTGGAAAATGGTACCTTACGTCGGGTACATATCGAAGGTGTGGCGATCGATCGAATGCTATCTGTGATCGTCAATCCTAACCGTTATCGCTCCAAAGCCGCTGAAGCTTTTGCTCAAGAAATCTTACCTAATTTCACTACCTATGCTTGGGATGCAGGTAAACTTTTTTCCAAGCGAGTAAAACCAGAAATTGATATTGATGAGGATGGTTGATAGTTAATAGTTGTACTGGTGAGATAAACCTTTGATGCTCGAGCGAGCAATTATGAGTTTTTGCCTAACGAGATTGATATTGAGCCAGTGACGACGAGAATTGCGCCGAGCAATCCGAGTGAAGTAATGTGTTCGGGTGTGACTAATCCAGGTGCTAACCAAGCAATGAGGCTCATCGATACAATTGTGAAAATTGGAGCTAAAGCCAAGATCGCACTGACTCTGGAAGCTTCCAAATGTTGGAGAGATTCAGCAAAGGCTCCATAAGCAATTACTGTATTCAACCCACAGAAAATTAGTGCAATCCACTCGATCGAGTTAAGCTGAAGGAGAGTTTGGGGTTTAGCCATCGTCTGGAATAATAACCCACACGCACCGTAAATCACCCACATGATATGGGTAGAATCTAGTTTAGTTAATAATTGCTTTTGAATCAATGCGTAAATTGCCCAACTGATACCGGCAACGATTAACATGATACTCCCGCTGATGTATCGATTCTCGAGAGGAGAGGCTGCGCCAACGCTATCTGAAGCTAATACTTTTAATTGTTCATAAAAGAAGCCAATAAATCCAGTAACTAGAACCCCTACTCCCAGCCATTGATAACGAGTATAGCGTTCCTTGAAAATTAATAATCCACCTAAACTTAGAAACACACCTCCTAACTGAATCAAGACTTCAGCATGAGACGGAGAGGTCGCTTTTAGCCCCATCACAAAGAAGATATAATTACCCGTCAAACCAAGAATCGCGATCGCAAATAGATAAATAGGTACTCTTCTTAATTGAGTAAGCTTGGGTAGATTTCCTTGTTTGGCTAGGTAACAGCCTAATACAATAAATGCAGTAGCAAACCGAAACCAATTAATTGTATATGTATCTAATTTATTTAAAACAATTGCTAGCGCAACTGGTACCAATCCCCATAAAACAACAGTAATCAGTGATAATCCCAATCCTAACCGCCAGTTACCCGTTGTCCGATGAAGTTCCATTGATTCAGTTATGATTAATATCGTAGGGTGTGCTATCTGTGATAACGTACCGTCAAGCTCAAATATTCTAGAGCTTCGATCCTAACACTTATTAGATCGTGATGAACGATCGATCGAGGGATGAAAATTACCAAGGAAAGCCCCACTAATGAATAATAATTTAGAGTTAGTTCGAGTCATCCGCGATCGCCTCAATAATTCCTCGCAGCAGCGGATTACTTTTGCTGACTACATGGAGTCGGTACTATATCATCCTCAGTACGGTTATTATGCTAGCAACGCCGAACGAATTAGTGAAAGCGGTGACTTTTTGACATCGCCTCATTTAGCCGATGACTTTGGGGAGATGCTGACAATTCAGTTATACCAAATCTGGCAGATATTAGGGGAACCACAGCTATTTATGATAGTTGAAATGGGTGCTGGGCGAGGGGTACTAGCTGCTCAAATTCTGGAATATTCAAGTCGATCTTATCCTGAATTCTTTCGATCGATCGATTACATAATTATTGAATCCGCGCCAGCAATGGTTATCGCACAGCAGAGCAGATTAAAAGATTTACCCGTGCGCTGGTGCGAATGGACAGAAATACCCGATCGCTCGATCGTCGGTTGCTTTTTATCTAACGAACTGATCGACGCTTTTGGAGTACATCAAGTTGTAGTTGTAGAAGATAAACTGCAAGAGGTTTATCTAACTATTGGCGATAAGGATCGGGTCTTTAATGAGACAATCGACGAACTATCTACAGATAGATTAGAGACATACTGGCAACTCAATCAGATTAACTTACTGAGTGGGAAATATCCAGATGGATATCGTACAGAAGTAAATTTAGCAGCATTGAGATGGTTAGAACAGGTTTTTAAAAAATTGCAACGGGGCTATATTATCTCGATCGATTATGGCTATACAGCCGATCGGTATTACAATCCCATGCGCGCTCAGGGTACTTTACAGTGCTACTATCAACACGCCCATCATCACGATCCATATATCAATATTGGCAATCAGGATCTCACCGCTCATGTAGACTTTACCGCACTTCAAAATCAGGGTGAGTTATTAGGGTTACAAACAGTTGGATTTATTCAACAGGGGATATTTTTGATGGCGTTAGGTTTAGGGGAGAGAATTACAGCAATTTCTAGTAGTGGTGGCGATATTCAATCATTACTCCAGCGTCGTCAAAACTTACACCAATTAATCGATCCGACGGGGTTGGGTAAGTTTGGGGTGTTGATTCAGAGTCGGGGATTAACGCCTACAGAACAGGATGTGTTGTTGATGGGTTTGTCGATCGGTTAATCTGTAAATAATATTTTAAGTCACTACTATGTCTAATCCCGATCCCTTCAGATGAATAGCTATACCTTCACCTATTCAATCTACCAACGTCCATTTCGACAGCCACTGAAAACTAGTCATGGCGTGTGGCAAGTTAGAGTAGGGATAATTATTCAACTCACAGATAATCTCGGCAGATCCCATCAGGGAGAAATTGCGCCGATCCCGTGGTTTGGTTCGGAATCGATCGAACAGGCGATATCATGGTGTCAACAGCTCAGTGGCGATCGGATTACTAGTGCCCAAATTTATCAAATTCCCGATAATTTACCCGCCTGTCAATTTGGGTTTGGGAGTGCTTTAATAGCTTTTACTGCCGATCGAGCTAAGATTTTCCAAACCGATCTAGATATTAGCGCACTGTTACCTTCAGGTGCCGCTGCAATCGAGCGGTTACCAGTCTTATCTACCCAGGGATACTCTACCTTCAAATGGAAGATTGGAATACTGCCGATCGCCCAGGAGGTGGCAATCTGGACACAATTAATGACAGTTCTGCCTGCTGATGCCAAGCTCCGGCTCGATGCGAATGGGGGGTTAACTTATCCATTCGCCGAGCAGTGGTTAGAACTTTGCGATCGAGAGTCGCGAATCGATTTTATCGAGCAACCTTTGGCACCGGATTCAATCTCACAGATGCAGGAATTAGCCAGAGGATACAGTACCCCGATCGCGCTGGATGAATCTGTTGCTACATTCGATCGAATTCAATCGGTTTATGCCGACGGTTGGCGCGGTATTTATGTTGTCAAGCCTGGAATTGCTGGGTTTCCGTGGCGATTGGCAAAATTTATAACTCAATATCAGCTCGATGTGGTTTTTTCATCAGTGATGGAAACTAATGTAGGTAGAGATGCCGCTTTTCAACTAGCATCAAGCTTGCAGCTAAATCGGAGTATGGGTTTTGGCATAGATGAGTGGTTTAGCAATCTGTGAAATCTATTTGCGGCGGATCGGAGATTAAATCATCCTATAATTCTTTGCCCTTCTCTATCGATTGTATAATCTCAATCTAGTGAAAACTTTATTTAGGATTTCGATGGTTTTAATTACTACTAGAATAATCGGGTGGAGCGCAATCGCTCTATCGATAAGTAGTTGCAGATCTAATTCCAACTTTACATCGACTGCTCAAAATACTACAGATAATTTGGCTCCATCGCCGCTGGCACTCATCGAGCAGAGATCTCCTGTAGAGAACCGCTCTCAATCGGCTCTAGCTTTAGCCAATACTCAATATGTCAAAGTTGTAGTGGCATCCCAAAATCTAGTTCCAGTACCTGATGTTAACCCACTCAACTCGATCGCACTTGTCGCTCGACAAACTGCTGCTAATCCTTCAAGATCGAATTCTGCTTCCCTCCCAAACCCAGCAGATAATTATAGTAATGTGCAGGTAGAATTAAATAATATTTCTACTCAGCCTAAAAAATACCTAACTAATAGCACGACTGGATCGATTACTACTTGTAAAGCTTTTCCCTGTTTAATATTGAGTCAAGATCCCAGTTATCCTCAAAATAGATTTAATAATCCCATCTACAAATTGTCAGCCTATCGTAACAAGACAGTACGAGTATTTCAATTCAATGCTGTGACTGGCAGAGGATTTTCTCAAGATAGAAATCGCTATCAAAGTAATACAGAAGCTCCATTACCAGATGGATCTTATTCAGTAGCAGCTAGAGTAGTTGCTGGCACTATTCGGGAAGTTGGCGGTACGATGGTACCGATTTTTCCCAAACCTGGCTTCAATCCACGGATGAGAAGAACTGCGCTAGGTATTCATTGGGACCCTAGTTTTGATAAGGATGAAAAAGAAGATGGAACATCTGGCTGTATTGGGCTTACAAATAAAAATGACTATGATCGAGTTAGGGACTTTGTTTTCAAATATCGTCCTAAATCGATCGAGGTACAAATTACTCGATCGATTTAGGAGATAGGCTCGATCGTAGTTCAGTTAAAAAAGTTAATCAAAAAAAATTATGAAACTTCAAATCATCACTAAAGTAATCTGTTTGGCGACATTGACATGTTGGTTGCCGATTGCTCCTGGATTTGCCCAAAGTGGCCCTGGTGGCTATGGAAAGGTCAGTAGAGTCTACAGTTGTAGCCGCGATGGCGATATGATTAATCTTCGTAGTCGTGCGGGACAGCAATACAGGGTAATAACTGAGATTCCATCCGGTAAGCCAGTAGTTTTAATCGGCAACACCAGAGTTGTTGGTGACTTTACCTGGCAAAAGGTGAATTTCTATGGTGCAGTTGGTTGGGTTAGAGGTGATTTTTTATGCAACTAATTATGTAAAGCTAGATTCCCGACTGATTCAATCAGTCAGGAATCTGTTCGTTTAGTTAAACGGTAATTAGAGATGCAATTGGATCGGGAATAGTCGCCGATGGAGCTTGAAATTCACCTGTAGCTACAAACTCTAAGCGGAGTTTCAACCAAGTGATAAACTGTGGGTTAGTAGAGATAACTCCTGTAGCTGGCTGTGGAACTTTAGCTTTAACATTTACTAATTCTGGAGCATCTAAAAAAGCAGGTCGATCGATCAACCAAAAGTCAATTTCTTTGGCTTGTTCTTGATAATTGCGGACGCGCTCTGTAAAGACTTCATCGAGATCTTCTTCTTCGCGTAAAAATTTATGACTGGCCACTAAATAATAGTAAGTTTGCATGGGATTAGCTATTAAGGATTAGGCTTTAGGTTTGAGGTTTTGGATATTAGTTGATGTCGGGTGCGTTATGGCTTGAGCCTAACACACCAACATCCGATCTTGGCTGATTTAGGATTGCCATACCCTGCTTGGTACTGAAAAAAATGATGACTAGATAATTACCCCAAACATGGCTGCTTTCATCTCGCGGATGGCTCGATCGATCCCGACGAGTACCGATCGACTGATGATACTATGACCGATATTCAATTCTTCCATCCCTGGTAGACAAGCGATCGGGCGGACATTCCAATAAGTCAGTCCGTGTCCTGCATTCACTCGTAAACCAGACGCGATCGCCTGTTCGCATCCTGTAGCTAAATGCGCTAGTTCCTGCTGCGCCTGCATCGGCTCCTTCGCATCAGCATAGCGTCCCGTATGCAGTTCGATAAATTTTGCCTTTACCTGAACTGACGCTTCAATTTGGGTGGGTTCTGGGTCGATAAATAGGCTCACTGGAATCCCCGCTGATTGTAGCTTATCTACTACCGACTTCATCCGATCGAGTTGTCCGGCAATATCCAATCCCCCCTCTGTCGTTACCTCTTCCCGCTTTTCTGGTACGAGTGTGACATAATCAGGCTTCACCTCCAGTGCGATTTGCACCATCTCCGCCGTCGCCGCCATCTCTAGATTCAGACGAGTGCGGACAGTTTGCCGCAATAGCCGAATATCCCGATCCTGCATGTGCCGTCGATCTTCCCGCAAATGCGCCGTAATTCCGTCAGCACCAGCCAGTTCAGCCAATACCGCCGCCGCAATTGGATCGGGTTCCACAGTCCGCCGCGCTTGTCGAATCGTGGCTACATGGTCGATATTTACCCCAAGCATCAACAATTTTCAATTCTCCTTTGTTCGGTTTTGGTGTAGATTGGATACCAGCTTAGATCTCTTGCTAGCACATAAAGTTACAGAATACTGAAATTCTGGATTAACTTATGAGCATTGTGTAAACATATAGGCTAACATTAGCCAGTACCAGAAGGAGGACTGTTCCTTGTCTCGTAGATATCTTTTTACTTCGGAATCAGTGACGGAAGGTCATCCTGACAAAATCTGCGATCAGATCTCTGACACAATTTTGGATGCCTTACTCGCCCAAGACCCATACAGCCGCGTCGCAGCAGAAGTCGTAGTCAATACCGGACTCGTCTTGATCACTGGCGAGATTACCACCAAAGCGACTGTCAACTACATTGACTTAGCCCGCAAAAAAATTGCGGAAATCGGTTATACCAACGCCGATAACGGATTTTCAGCGACTAGTGCTTCAGTCCTAATTGCTCTGGATCAACAATCACCTGATATTGCCCAAGGAGTCAATACAGCCAAAGAAAATCGCGATGATAGTACCGATATTTTTGACCAAACTGGTGCTGGCGATCAAGGGATTATGTTCGGGTATGCTTGTAACGAAACACCCGAATTAATGCCACTGCCAATTAGTTTGGCACATAGAGTCGCACGGCGTTTGGCGGCTGTCCGCAAAACTGGCGACTTACCATATCTCCGCCCCGATGGCAAAACGCAAATTACCGTTGAGTATAAAGAAGGCGTACCTACAGGTATCGATACCATCTTGATTTCTACCCAACATGATGCAGCCATCGGCAATATTACCGACGATCTTGGCGTTCAAGCTAAAATCAAAGCCGATCTCTGGACGTATGTAGTCATACCTGTGTTTGCAGACTTGGACATCAAGCCCGATGAAAATACCCACTTCCTGGTTAACCCAACAGGTAAATTTGTAATTGGGGGTCCTCAAGGCGATGCTGGTTTAACTGGGCGGAAAATCATCGTCGATACCTACGGCGGCTACTCCCGTCACGGTGGTGGTGCTTTCTCTGGTAAAGATCCTACCAAAGTCGATCGATCTGCCGCTTATGCTTGCCGTCATGTCGCGAAGAATATCGTGGCTGCTGGGTTGGCTTCCAAGTGTGAAGTTCAAATCAGTTATGCGATCGGTGTGGCTCATCCTGTCAGTATTCTAGTCGAAACCTTCGGCACTGGCACCATCAGCGACGACCAAATCTTTGAGCTGATCGAAGAACACTTTGAACTGCGTCCAGAGGGGATTCTCGCCGCTTTTAACCTGCGGAATTTACCAGCCGAACGCAATGGTCGTTTCTATCAAGATGTTGCCGCTTACGGTCATTTTGGACGCTCCGATCTAGAACTACCTTGGGAACAAACTGACAAAGCAGCTACGCTCACAGCGGCTGCGGCTAAATTTCTAACAGCAACTGCTGGTTAGACTTCGTTTTTAGTGGGCTTACCCCCTAAACCCCCTGATAAGGTAGGGTGGATTAATTGTCGTCAGAGCAACTCTCCAAACCCATAAGGGTTCGATCGCAAGCATCCGCGAATTAATTACCGGATCGCGGTAAAAGTCCATTTGAGGGACTCAATCAATTTCCTGTTTTGACAACTAATCCACCCTGCCCAAACCTCCTGATAAAGGGGGGCTTTTTTTGCTCCCTCCCCTTTATCAGGGGAGGCTGGGGTGGGGTGAAGATCTACGCAGCAAATCAATACATCTGCGCAGGGTACCTATTTGCCAGCGATTCTAGCGATCGCAACAGTCGAAGCTATCTAATTCAAGATGCTATTTTTAATCCCTCAATTCCACAATTTTGGAGACTAAATACTCCAGTCGGAGAAGTCATATTAAACTGAAGTGGCACGATCGTAATAAAGTTACTTTTTATCGCTTGCACATCAGTTTCGATCTCTGAGGGAAGATGGAGATGTTCTGGCTGATCTAAATCCTGAACTGCTTCTCCAGACAACCAATAGTAAGTTTTACCACGCGGATCTACCCGCTTTTGGAAAGTATCCAAGTATCGCCTGATCCCTTGACGGGTAATTTTGACTCCAGCAATTTCTGAAGCTGGAACGGGTGGGATATTCACGTTTAATAACAACGATTCTGATAGCGGCTGATGTTCCAAATGAGCGATTAAATCCTTAGCAAAATTTGCTGCTGGTTGAAACTCTCGGCAACTAAAACTAGTCAAGCTCAAGGCAATACTAGGAATCCCCTCGATCGTGCCTTCCATCGCCGCAGATACCGTTCCCGAGTACAAAACGTCTGTACCGAGGTTGGCACCATGATTGATGCCTGAGAGGACGAAATCGGGAAAACGATCTAGTAATGCTCCCAGTGCTAATTTAACACAATCGGCAGGCGTACCAGAACAAGACCAAGCTCTAACGGTATGATGAAAAATACCTGTAACTTCTTCAGCCCGAATCGGATCGTGAAGAGTCAAACCATGACCAGTTGCCGATCGTTCGCGATCGGGACAGACTACAATTACTTCATGTCCAGCTAGAGCGAGTGTGTCCGCCAAAGTCTTGATTCCGAGGGCGAAGATCCCATCATCGTTGCTAATTAATAATTTCATGCCGATCTATGCGAGGTGGCGGTTAGTGTCTTTCTAACACATCTGATACACGGATCGATCGATTCTCGCCGATCCTGGATGCAATTTTAGAATACATATTACTCCCAGAAACCTCAAAACCAAATATTTTTCTTACTAAGATCCATACATCTTTCTATGTTAAACCTGTTGAAGACTGCTCATTTAAGTACTTAAAGTGCTCGATCCACACTTCTAAGATATTATTTCGTTTCCGTCTGGTCGCTGGTAACAACGATCGTGGTAAATATAGCCGATACTTGAGATTATTTATCGATCGATTAAATCAAGATTAGCTCGATCGAGATTTGGAGATCCAATCTTGACAATGCTACTTAGATTTCTTTGCTAATATAGGTAACTTTAACTTCTTCTAAAAGATCGTAGAGTAAAGATTCAATTTTAATAACTGTTTGCCCTTGCTGCATTTCGGTACCGATCGATTTAGTGAGGTTTTCGGCTAGACGACGGCTGAGTCTAGTAGTATCGGGGTCTGCAAGGACTTTGGCGAGTGCTGTATAAAGAGATGCTGAAACTTCCTTGACGACTCGATCGATCGCTTGTGCGGGTATTTCGCCGACACCTGGAAGCCGTTGGAGATTACGATAAGCGGGAGATTCTAATAAAGCTTTTTGAAATAAGTGGCACAAAATTGCTTCTAAATCTGGTTGAATTTTGGGGATGACTCGATAGACAACTATTTCTAAAATTAGCTCGACAAAAACTTCAATTTCGTTGACGTTATTTAAGTCTATATGTGGTGTATTGAGATAGCCATGGACGAGCCGAGTTATCTGTCCAGCTCTGATTGCAGTCTGGGTTTGTTGTAATGTCTGGAGGATCACTCCCTCTGTTAGTTCGTTGACAATTTGGCCGACAAAT
>Ga0209390_10008863_pt1 | contig 12266 bp, 12 predicted proteins | sample BON01_FD_187212 | JGI IMG/M metagenome (GOLD analysis project Ga0209390, IMG submission 187212) | Freshwater microbial communities from Lake Bonney liftoff mats and glacier meltwater in Antarctica - BON-01 (SPAdes) (version 2) | ecosystem: Environmental > Aquatic > Freshwater > Ice > Glacier... | reverse complement strand
CGCAACGCACTGCTTCGAGCCGAGGAAGCGGGCCTTGCTCTTGGAGCGCGTTCTCCGCTACGCTCCGAACCCGCTCCAAGAGCAACTCAACCACGAATCAAAACACCCAAAACCAAAAAGGCTACGGTGTCCAGGTTGTGAGGCAATGGAAGCCCAATCCATGAAACCCTTCGGTGTCCTTCAGTTATGAGGCAACAGGACAGGTTAGAGCGCGGCCTTCGCAGCCCGGATGAACGCGCGGATCTTGTCGGGGTCCTTGATCCCCGGCGCGGATTCCACCCCACTCGAAACATCGATGCCATAAGGTTGAACTTTGCGGACCGCCTCAGCGACGTTGAACGGAACCAGCCCACCAGCAAGGATCACCGGCCGGCCATTCTTCTTGGCTTCCATCGCAAGATCCCAGTTGAACGTCTCGCCGGAACCGCCGTGCGCGCCCTGCACGTAACTGTCAAGCAACCACGCGTCGGCGTTGCGGAATTGTCGAACGGCCTCCAGCGACTTCTCGTTCTCCATGCGAAAAGCCTTCCAGATTTTGAGCGGGCGAAATGTCCCGCAAAAGCCGGGCGATTCCTCGCCGTGAAACTGAATTACGTTGATGCCGGATACCTCGACCGCATGACGGATGGTCTCCGCGTCTGCATTTACAAATACGCCGACGCGATCAACGGACGCGGGAACGAGAGTAATGATTTCAGCGGCGTTCGCCGGCGTGATGAAACGTTTGCTGGGCTCATAAAACATGAAGCCCAGTGCATCGGCACCGGCATCGATCGCCGCCTGCGCATCGTCCATTCGGGTGATCCCACATATTTTTACCATCAACGACATCGCAACGACGCTGCTGTTCGGTCGCTCGACTGACAAGGGAAAAGCAGCGGTGAACGCGCCAGCGTCGCGGATTGCAGGTACAGTGTTTCCGGACTGCCAGCAGTCAATGGTTGTTCGGGGGGCAGTATCAGGGTACGCCGGGGCAAGATGCCCCCCCCACTTTGCTCCCGGCTCCGCCGGTTGCGGACGAATTGGGGGCAAGTGTCCAGATGCGCCGCGTTAGTGACGGAGCGCTTTTTTAATCTTTGACCCGCGTGCGCTCTTTTTCTAGTTTCCGGCCACATCATTATGAGATTTGGCATTAATTCATTCCTACAGGTTTCACCGTTCACCACCGCCAGCACCAAGCTGTTCAGCCAGTACAAGAAGTGGGGCTTCGACACGGTGGAAATTCCCATCGAAGATCCGTCGCACATCGATCCTGTGAAGCTGAAGGCCGCCGCCGAAAAGGCGGGCATCGCCATCGGTTCCGTATGCGCCTGCATGGGACCGGGTCGCGATCTGCGCGGCAGCGCTACCGACCAGAAAACCGGCGTCACCTACATCAAGGCGATCATCGATCAAGCGGCCATCATGGGTTGCCCGAAGGTCATCGGTCCGGTGTATTCCGTCGTGGGCAAAGCGGATGCCGTGGAGCCGAAGCAGCAGAAAAAAGAATTCGCCGTTGTCGTGAAGAACCTGAAAGGGCTCGCGAAGTATGCCGCCAGAAAGGGCATCGAGATTGATGTCGAACCGTTGAACCGGTTTGAAACGGATTTTCTCAACACTTGCGACCAGGGCTTGAAGCTGATCAAAGCCGTCAAAGAACCAAACGTGAAACTGCACCTCGACACGTTCCACATGAACATCGAGGAGAAGAACCAGGCCGCCGCGATCAAGAAGGCCGGCAAACTTCTGGGTCACTTCCACGCCTGCGGCAGCGACCGCGGCACGCCCGGGAACGATCACATTGACTGGGTGCCGATTGTGAAGGCACTGAAATCCATCGGCTACAATGGCGACGTCGTGATTGAATCCTTCACCACCGACGTGAAGGTCATCGCCCGCGCCGCCGCCATCTGGCGCAAGATGGAACCCACTCGCAACGAGATCGCGACCAAGGGGCTGACGTTCCTTAAGAAAGCGTTTGGGAAGAAGTAGATTTCATTGGCCGGGTGCCGAACGCCGAATTCCGAAATTCATGCCCCGGAGACCGAAAGGTCTTCGGGGTTTTTGTTTGAGGGGGACTGGAAAGTCTGACTGATCACTCTGTGACTCTGGCCCGGAAAAACAGGTTGATAGGGCTTCCCAGTAGCGACGGAAGCACACGTGCCTCATCGCCGGTTTCAATACGGAATTCTGAGGCCTTCCGCCAGATGGCTGGAATCGAATCAGTCGATAGATGATCAGATATTTCCAGTACGTAACGTCGTCCAGTGTTTCCACGAACGTTGACGCCGATCAATCCATCGTAATTGATTGATAGATTTGGGGCATCGGGTTCCATTACCTGAGTTGCGTCACTGGTCACGGCACCAATTTGATTGGTCACTTCCACGGAATAAAGATGACCGGGAGGCTCGTCCGAAGTAAGCGTCAACCAGCGGGTTGTTTCACCCGCAATATCAATCCCGTCACGCTTCCACTGGTAACTGAACGGCGAAGACCCGCTGACGTTTATCTGGATGACAGCATCGCGGCCCGGTCCGCCAGAAATGATGAACGGCAATTCGTTCAACGAAGGCGCTCGAGGAATCACAGGTTCCGATTGAATTAGATTCTCGGCACGGCTGCGAATCAGCAATGTTCCGTGCGCACTTGCGAGAGTTGTTATCGCAGACTGTTGGTTCGGCGTTGTTGCCCAAGGCAACTGAGAGCACAACCAGTTTGTGCCGTCCGCCGACCAGGTCATCATTGGGCTGGAATCGGATGGGACGTACGCCAACAAACCGTCGACGGAACAGATTTCAGAAGCGTAATACGTCGATACAGGGCCAGTCTTGGTCCAAGCTATTCCGTCGTCCGATACCGCTCCCTGATTCTCAACGATCCCCGCGAATCCATCTCTCCATGGGATTACGCTCTGAAGCCACAAACCACCATTCGGGCGATGAACGCTCCAATCGACTGCATTACTTGAGGTCAGGACTCCAGATTCCGTCCAACCATCTGGAAGCTGGAACCCCGGTCGTTCTGCCACGACAAAACCGTGGTTCCAGCTCACCTGAGTAAGATCCCGCGTGGTGTTACTGTTCTGGCTCGCCCAACTTTTACCATCGGCGGAAGTTAGAATCGCGCCGAGTGCTCCCACGGCAACGAACATTCCGTCGCCATGAGTAACGGCGTTCAACGTATTCGAAGCCCCGGAATCGATTGCCTCCCACGAAAAACCATCGAGGGACGCGAAAATCGATCCAGTTGATCCAACTGCAATGTATACTCCGTCACCAAATGAAATCCAGTTGATGCTCTCATGCGCCGAGATGGTCGCTCGTCGCCACTCCTGACCAGTTTTTGAAATCCAAACATCGGTCCCCTGTTCCGAGAATTGCGGGCTTAATGGTGGTTGGTGCCTAAAAGTTCTCCCAAAAACGTAGTCACCGGCACCAAACACCCAGCCGCCGAAGTATTTCGAGTCGATTGGTTGCAATTCCCACTCCACCCCGTCCGGGGAACTGACTATCGAGTGATGTGAAATTGCCCACAGCCCACCGACAGCAACAAAGCCGTGATCTCCATACGCAATGCCAGTCGATGGGTTCACAAATTCCGAGAATGGAACCGACGTCCAATCGATTCCGTTGAGCGATGTCCAAATCTTGTCGAAACTTGAATGGTAAATTCCCCCGGCCAAAACGTAGCGATTGTTTCCGAATCCCAAAGTGAACTGATTGCGGTGTGCACGAATGTCGGTATAGGAGAGAGTCTAGGAATCTCCGTCCTCTGCCGCAGCAACCCACCGACCGTTTCCGTAAACCACCCCAGTAAGCGAATGAATGGCCGGCGGGCGATGCGATGTCCAGTTGACCCCGGTGGTGGACACCAACACAAGGGGCCTCGGAGGATCTGGATTCGTAGTAGACCCTCCGTTGCTCGGGTAGCCGCCCACCGCAATGACTCGTCCATCCCCGGAGTCAACCGCTTGAATATCATCTCCCCCAGTACTGCGTAGAGTCCATGTTGATCCCTCTGGTGAAGTCATGATTGTTCCGTCATTCCCAACGGCTGTGAATATTGCTCCACTCCAGCAGATGTCATTGAGGCGGACCAACGTGCCTGTAGTCTCTTTCTTCCAAGTAGTGCCATCTTCAGAAGAAACTACCGTTCCAGATTCACCAACCGCAACGAATTGGCCTGCCCCATATGCAATTCCGCGAAGAGTGCTAACTAACGGAGCCCTGGCAGCATTCCAATTCTTGGAATCGTTCGACACCAAAACGTCTCCGTTCTCACCAACCGCAACGTATCGCCCTGCCCCATATGCAACATCTTTGAGTCGAGACCCTGTCGGCTCCGGATTTCGCCAATGCCAGATGTCAAACGGGTCTGCTGCCAAAGCTGCACCGCAGCCCAACACCAGCATTAACAAGAAGGGGGACGCGCCCCTCAAAATCAACAACCTCATACAACCGAGATGCTGTGGGCGCGCATTTTTGCCCACAAGCCAATTTTGTATTGGCCGGAACTCAGAAAATAGAATTGAAATAAGTTCGATTCCCGGGTCGTCTAGGCCACATGCAATTCACCAAGTCTCTTCAGACGGCCTGTGCTGTCGCCACGGTTGTTTCACTTTCACTTGCGTCCAACCTTTTCGCTGATCATCACGAGGGCGGAACGGAGCCCGGCTTCACCAGCCTGTTCAACGGCAAGGATCTGACCGGCTGGACGGGCAATCCAAAACTGTGGTCCGTAAAGGATGGTGCGATTACCGGCAAGACGGGCACCACGCCGGAGACCGAGATCAAACACAACACGTTTCTCGTTCACCAGAACCCGGTTGGAAATTTTGAATTGCGCCTGAAATACAAGATCGTGAACGGCAATTCCGGCATCCAGTATCGCAGCAAGGTTTTGGAGGAAGGCAAGTTTGGTCCCATCGTCGGTGGGTACCAGGCAGACTTCGAAGCGGGCACGACCTATTCCGGCATTCTCTACGAAGAACGTGGACGCGGCATCCTCGCCCAGCGCGGTCAGGTAACGAAGATCGTTTCCAAGGAGAAAAATCCGGCGAACGACAAGTCGGCTGACTTCGCGGTGGAAGTGGAAGGATCGGTTGGCGACACGAAGGACATCCAGAACGTGATCAAGAACGAGGAATGGAACGATTACACGATTATCGCCAACGGCAACCAGCTGACCCACATCATCAACGGTCGGGTGACGGTTTCGGTGATCGACGAGGACAAGGCGCACGCCGCGAAATCCGGTGTGTTGGCGCTCCAGATCCATGTCGGCCCGGTGATGACCGTTCAGTTCAAGGACGTCCGCATCCGCCCGATCAAGTAGGCGCGGGGAGCCGCCTTTCGGGGGACGGACCGTCATCTTGGCTCTTGGCATCCGATCAACTTCTGGCAGGATTTGCGCGTGGCAAATCTTGATGATACCCGACTGCTTCCTCGGAGTCCGTTTCTCACTTCCATCAACCAATACTTCGACCGGGCCGGCGCCCTCACCGATCTTTCGCCCGGACTGCTGAACCAGGTCAAGGCGTGCAACGCCGTCTACCGGATGCGGTTCCCGGTGAAGAATGACGATGGCACCATCGAGGTCGTGGAAGCGTATCGGGTGGAGCACAGCCACCACCGGATGCCGACCAAGGGAGGAATCCGTTTCAGCCCGTCGGTCAATCAGGACGAGGTCATCGCGCTCGCGGCGTTGATGACCTACAAGTGCGCGATCGTCGGCGTACCGTTCGGCGGCGCGAAGGGCGGGGTGCGCATCGATCCGCACGCCGTGTCCGCCGGTTTTCGGGAACGTCTGACCCGTCGTTACACGACGGAGCTGGTGAAGAAAAATTTTATCGGGCCGGCCGTCGATGTTCCGGCTCCGGACTACGGGACGGGCGAAGCGGAGATGGCCTGGATCGCCGACACGTACGCGATGTTGTCGCCGGGCGAATTGAATCCTTACGCGTGCGTGACCGGCAAACCGCTGTCGCTTCACGGCATCCCCGGGCGCAAGGAAGCCACGGGGCTCGGCGTTTTCTACGGCATCCGCGAGGCGCTCAGCCACACGGCGGACATGAACGAGCTGAACATTACTCCGGGCGTGAAAGGGAAACGCGTCATCGTTCAAGGGCTCGGCAACGTCGGGTTTCACGCGGCGAAGTTTTTACAGGAACAGGGCAAGGCGATCATCATCGGCATCGCTGAAAAGGAGGGCGGCATCGTCAACCCGGACGGGCTCGATGTGGAGGCTGTGTTCACACACCTGACTGAGTCCGGCAGCATTCACAATTTCCCGGGGGCTCAAAACGTGGCGACGCCCGGCGAAATGCTGGAGATGGACTGCGACATCCTCGTGCCCGCCGCATTGGAAAATCAGATCACCGTCGACAACGCGTCCCGGATCAAGGCGAAGATCATCGCCGAGGCGGCGAACGGTCCGGTGACGTTTGGTGCGGACGAGATTCTCCGCAAGAAGGGCGTGTTCATCATTCCTGATTTATACCTGAATGCCGGCGGCGTTACCGTGTCTTACTTCGAGTGGCTGAAGAATCTGTCCCACGTCAGCTTTGGCCGCATGAGCGCCAAGCATGAGGAGATCCGCAACAAGAACTTCGTGAGATCGCTGGAGAAAATGGTCGGAAAATTCTTCGACCCCACGGACCGCCAGTTGTTGATCGAGGGTCCCACGGAAAAGGGCTACGTCTTTGAAGCGCTTGAAGACACGATGACCTACTCCTACAACATGATTCGGGACATCTGGAAATCGCGGTCCCTGCCCGACCTCCGCACCGCCGCGTTTTACATGGCCATCGACCGCGTCGGCCAAAGCTACCTGACGCTGGGCGTGTTTCCGTGATGCGGTGATGAATCCTTCGATGTCGTCGGCCAACAATACTTGCCGAGACTCAAGACTGCCTCAGATGCGTGGAAGAACAGGGGCGCTGGCTACGGGGTCTGCCGACTTTGATATTCGCCAGAAACTTCCTGATATTTCAACCGCTCCGGTTTCACCCTGAGTCGCGGGGGAAACCCGGGCGGAGACCGAATCACCGTGTTCGGGAACCGGCAGGCCAAGCGCTTCGGCAATTCGCACGTGCGAATCGTACTGACCAAGAACGATTATTCCTTCGTCGCGAAGCGCCGTTCGCGCTCCCCCGTTGGCCCGCACCCGCTTCATGTAATCTTCCTGTTGCGCTACCGTAGCAATGACGGTCCGTCGGACAATCATTCCTTGAGCACTCCTGAAAAGTTCGTTCACCCGCTTTTGTCCGGAACGTTGAGCGAATATTCTTTTCACAACGTCTGCCTCAAGGCTCAGCAGGACGTTTAAAGGTAGCTGGCTCTCTTGAAACAGCCAGCAAATCGAGTCGCGGCCAGATTTGTTCAACGTTGATTTCTGGTCGCGGTTTCCTCCGGTGTTCAAGCGTTCGGCAGTCGCCCGCACAAGGCCCATGCTCCACCGGGGATCGTCGGAATCGCTCGCCCACAGCAACAGACAGATGTACCCGACGGCTTCCGGTGGAATCATCCAGCCGCCGACCCGTTGGGAGTATTTGCAATCCACCTCCACATCCGCGATTCGAAAGTCCAGGGTGTCGCCGTCGGCCAAGGCGAACTCCCGCTGGAAGTTAATTTCGGCGAGCGTTCCGCAGTGGGTCTTTTCTGTCTTGTACAATTGTTCCCAGCAGTAACGTCCCGTCCGTTGTCCGTCGTAAAGCTGATCAATGGTCCGACGAATGACCTGTGCGGTTATCGCGCCTTTGGGATCGAGTGCATTTATCGAAGCGGCGACGGTCGCCAATTCTTCGTCCGAGTGGGGTTGACCGGTCATGATCGTTTCGTCCTCCCTTTCCGGACCGGCTGCGCTTGAGCGTCTTCAATCAGCTTGGAAAACGGAACCTGTAGCGCGTCGGCAATCCGGGCTGCAACGTCGAGGGTCGCGTTCCTGACACCCCGCTCCACCATGCTGACATAGGTGGGGTGGATCCGGGACAGTTCGGCGAGGGTCTCCTGAGAAATACCGGCCTTCGTTCGGTAAGAACGCACAGTGATTCCGAATCTCTTTGAAAACGCGATGGTCGACAATGTACGCCTCTTCTGACATCGGGGGGAAAAGCCGTCCATAGACTATAGTGTGTCATGCCTATTAGCCGATGAAAGGAGCCGTCACCATGAACATGCCGTTGGCAGGGCGGAGTTCGCGGCACGTATGGAAGAACGTCGCGGAGGGAACGGAAACTATGATCGCCGGGCAGCCTGACGAGGTCGTTTCTTTGGAGGCGTTTCAAGCAGTCGCATCGCACCGTTTTCGACCGCAAGACGTCCGGCGGGTTTTCGTGATCCGCTGAGAGCACGCCGGATCGCAAGGCCCACTGCCCGTGCGACGAGCGGAGGAAACGCATTTCCTACCTGCCGATAGGCAACAGTCTTTTTGCCGCTGAATTCCCATTCGGGAGGGAAGCTTTGAAGCCGGGCAACCATTTTGACGGTCAACCTGGGGTTTGCATCTTCCGGAAAATTTTCGTCGGGCGCGGCATTGGCGATCCCCATTCCGTCCACCCCCATCTTTCGCCACTGCTCTTTGGCCCGGGTCGGACCGAGATCCGGGCCACCGTGCAATTTCGAGCCACCGACAATGGTAGGGGCAATGCCCGCCGCCCGCAGCGCCCATTTTTCGGCACCGGCCCATCCGTTTTCTCCCATCAGCTCCACCAGTGTTTCGCCCACCCCCCGGTGTGGTCCGGTTTCTTCCGGCCATTCAAAATATTTCACGTCAGCCGGTTTGAGGGCGACCAGCACAAATCTTGGACGAAGCTGCGGAACACCATATTTGGCTGCCTGCAACAGCTTCCACTCTGGCTGATATCCAAGCCGCGCGAGCTCGGCCATCAAATCGTTCCGATAGTGCTCAAATCGCGCCGAAGCGAATCCTGAAACGTTCTCAAAAAGCACGGCCCTTGGTTTCATCTGCTTAACTATCGAAAGGGCGCTCGGAAACATGTCCCGCGTATCGTCGGCCCCAAGCTGCTTTCCCGCGATGCTGAACGGCGGGCAAGGCACTCCTCCCGCAAGCAGGTCGATACCTCGAAATTTTGAGGCGTCAAAATTGCGAACGTCTTCCTGAATGGTGTTCCAGTTCGGTCGATTCTGACGAAGCGTGGCGCAAAACTGCGGCTCATACTCGACCAGGGCCTGATGATCAAACCCCGCCATCTCAAGGCCCAGCGCCTGACCGCCACCGCCAGCGCAAATTTCTACTGAGGAATAGCTCATTCGTATTGCGGACCAACCTGTCAAATCCGCCCCCTCTAGGCGAGGCATGTTTTCCCGGCGCCGACGATATCGGCTCGGGATCTGTCGGAAGCTCCCCGCGTCCTTCACGACAACCATTTTTGTGGATGCAAGGAGCGCTGAGCGTCATGGCCGTTTCGGCTGGTCAGGGCTGCTGCGGGCTGGTGTTTGAATCTCATGCCACGAGGACATTTGATCGGGAAATTGCCGTTCCGCTCTTTATTTTTGATCGTCCTGCTCGCGCCGCTTCTAGCAGTCGGCAAAGGCAAACCGGCCTTGGCCGCCAAAGGCGACCGGCTCGACACGCAGTCCAGTCTTTACTATGAGAAAGGGCATCACATCACAACCAACTACCGGGTCGGGATTCTGGTCCCCGCAAACACGGAGGTGGAGTGTGAGAAGAGTGCGTTTGAAAGCGTGGGGCGGGAACCGTCACTCCATGCGGTCCGTGATGGGCTTTGAGATTCTCGAATCCTCTCTCGGTTGGTGTGGTTGCATTTCTGTCCGGCCACCGACGGACCGCGCGGAGCGACACGCCCTAACAGCCAACGTGACTTTCAGCTGACGCTCGGCGTGTTCCCTTGATCAGAGAGGTTGCCTGTGGTCGCCGAGGGTCCGGCCGTCGTCGTCGATGTGCGGACTGTCGTCGGATTCAAAAAGGGAGGTCATGGTGGTCAGAGCCAGTTCCTCGTCCGCGCCGGATACCTCAAGATCCACGGCAGCGCCGAGTGTCGCACTGAGCAGCAGGATTCCAAAAATGCTCCGGGCATCGGCAATGCGTTCGTTCACTTTCAGTGAGATGGTGGAGCGGAACGATTGGGCACATTTCACCACCTGCGCGGCCGGACGGAGGTGCAACCCCTCTTTCCAGGGAATCGTTATTCTTGCTCGTTTCATCAAGTCCTTGGACAGCGCCGGAATCAAACAGTTCAAACGGTCGGTTCAACTCCTGTCCTCTGCGAAAGCGGCGAGCCGCGTTTCCAGACAGCGTCTGCAAAGGCAGCTCGATTCAGGGAATTCAGCGCGGATTTCCGCGAGGAGTTCGGCTGGCAACTGAATTGCACGGCACCAGCAATTGGTCGCCGCGGAATTCGCCGCGCGGGCGCACGCGTTGGGCTGCCCGCAGGCGGGGCATTTTGCAACGTTGGGAATTGGCGGTTTGTTCATCAACCGAGGCGGAAAAGGGCGAGCGCCAGCATGAACTCAGATACTGCAAACACGGCCCCCTGTCCCAGCCAGCGGCGGGTCGGCATGTCCGCCGAACGGAAGTTGAACAGAGTGGCCGCCGTTGCCAGCAGGATCAGCATCCCGGCGGTGATCCGCCAGTCCTGCTCGACGAAATTGTAGACGCTGTGTTGGTAGCCAAACATGGACGACAGCCGGACATCCACGACCAAGGCGAGATGCGTGGTGATGAGGTTGAAACCCAGAATGGCGAGAAACGTCTTCATGACCGTGGTGACGGTCGTGCGGCTCCAGGTGGCGCACCACGCGGCGACACTGAACAGCAGTAAATGCAACGTGACGGCCTGCGAGATCGCGCCCCGTTCAAAACCCGGCCCGACCATTTCTCCGGTGCGAACGGAGGCGTAGGCCACTGCGACGGGAATCAACAGGCCGATGAGGAAGCTCACCCCGAGACCGGTGGCGAACTTGAGCAGGCATTGATGAAGCGAACGCATCGGCTGACACAGCTGCCACGCGCGATTCCCGATCTGGGTTTCCTCAGTGAACACAAGAGCACCGCCGAGGAGCGGCACCAACGCCAGTTGAAGGACGAACAGTGCGGACCCGATGGCATCCAATGCGGATCGCCACCAAACCAAACTTCCGTAAGTGATCTGGCTTTCGTTGTACTCGTATGTCCCCAAAGTCAGCCCGCTCAACGCCGTCTCAGCATCATGGATCGCCCGCTGCATCACGGTGTCCGCAGCGATGAAGCAGACGGCGGTTGCGACAAAAAGCCCCCCGATCCAAAACAGGTATCGAACGAGCCCGATATCTTTACGAACCATCGCGAGCCAGGCCGGGATCTTTTGAAATGCCGTGTGACCGAGGAACCGGGATGTCATGCGAACGTCCAATCCGGAGGCTGGAGTCTGCTCCCCGGTCATTTGTAGCCGACCCCAGAAATAGACCGCCAGACCGGCGCTGCAAATCGCATAGACCCCGGTCAAGCCCAGCACGACTTCCAACACAAACACTTCGCCGTTCGGGGCTCCATAGATCTTCACCAGCCATTCGACGATCTGTGACGCGAGACCAAACATGATGAGTGTTCCCGACAACAATGAAACGACGACGGCGCTGAGCGTGTTGCGGAGAATTGTTCCCCACATGAGACACGAGAAAACCGCGAGAACGGAAACGCACCCGCCGGGCCGGAAGGCAGTATCCAGGTTTCGTGCATTGCCTCCCGCCAGAAATACGTACCCTGCGAAGAAGACGAACTGAAGAAGGGTGACGATCAGGACCTTGCGCCGGAGGACCCACAACTTGTCCTGCGGTTGACTGAACTGGAGCATGATCGTGCGATCTTCAAACTCCCGTGTGCAGGCAAAAGAGCAGACGATCGCCGAACCAATGACAAAAACCACGAAACGTATTTCGTCGTGGCCACCGGTGGATGGGTACAGGAAGGACAGGCAGCCGAGGCCAAACATCACCGCCGCCCAGACCGGCAGCACCGCGCGCAGCTCCTTCCACCATTGAATGACGAACGGTGATCTATTCATCTTTGCATCGGGTTATTTTTTGAACAGAAGCGAGCAAAGGAAACGAAGCTTGGCACCGAATTGCGATGTCGGCGTCCGCCGCAAACCTGTCTCCATCTGTGTGCCTCTGCGTCCATCTGCGGTTGAAATTCAGTTCTAGTGCATCGGCCCGTTAGTTTGTGTGCAATGATTTCTGGTAGTTTTTTGTGAGCTCGATGATGCGTTTGAGTTTTTCCGGGCCCTTGGTCCAGATGAAGGGGCCGCAGTTTTTGTTGTATTGTTC
>Ga0209390_10008859_pt1 | contig 12270 bp, 18 predicted proteins | sample BON01_FD_187212 | JGI IMG/M metagenome (GOLD analysis project Ga0209390, IMG submission 187212) | Freshwater microbial communities from Lake Bonney liftoff mats and glacier meltwater in Antarctica - BON-01 (SPAdes) (version 2) | ecosystem: Environmental > Aquatic > Freshwater > Ice > Glacier... | reverse complement strand
ATGTATATATATATATATATATGTGTATACATATAAATATGTATATATATATATATATGTATATATATATATATATGTTGTCAGATATGTAGGGTGATGTAAGAGACCTAAGAGACCTTAGAGACGTAAGAGACGTAAGATACATTAGATACCTTATATACTTGATGTACCTTATATACATAGCCGAAATACTAAAATTGCATTTTGGTTTTTAGAATCAGACTTTTCAAAAAGCGATTTTATATTTTGAATTTGTGTAAGGTGATTTTGCTGAATGCGTAAAATATATTTTACAAATCTCGATAATGCACCCCAACATATTTCGCCGAATTTGTGTAAGCGATTTTCGCTGAATGCGCTGAAGATATTCACGAACTCCATTTCATCCTTTAAGTACTTAAGCCATGTTGTATAGGTCGTATATGTTGTACAGGTTTGCCCCCCAACTTTTGACTTTCAAATATTTTTTCTATATGTGGGAAGTTTAGGGTTAAACCTATACAACATATACAACATATACAACATATACAACATATACAACATATACAACTTATACAACTTATACAACTTATTATAGAAAATTACATTATTTTTATTATTATTATTAAAACAGTATATATGTCATTATTAAATTCATCAAAAAAAACTCCTTCAAATCCCTTAAGTCCTTTCGCTCACGCAACGGGCAAAAATTCGCTCTCTTTTTCAATATTATATTTTACGTATATAGAAATATGAATGGTTCGATAAATTCATCGAACAAATACCCACTAGATATTATTATTATTATATCCTATCTTTTTTGACCTTTTGTTATATATAGGGACCTTTGGAAATTAATTTTGGAAATAAAGCGCAATAAAAGTTCAAACAGGAGAATATTTTTTGAATTTTGATTAAAAAATAAGTATATTTATTTAACTAATGTTAATTTTGGTAATAATCTTTCACCTTCTCCATAATCCCAATTGAAATTATGAAAAAAACTTAAAGCGGAATAATCTTGCAATTCTTGTCTATATTTAAGTATGTTATCTTTATTTATTTCATTCATAGGAAAATCTAATAGCACATATTTATCGCTTTCTGTTGATAATATCTTTCTTTTTTCAAATAACATATTTTTAAACATTAAGAATTGTGCGGGTTTTCTTTTTTCTGGATATTCTGCGTATGTTTCGTTTATAATCTCTTCTTTTTCAATTCCTCCGCCGTTTCCTTTTTCTTGTTCCATGTATTATATAGTAATAATTTTTAAATTGAACCAATAACATATCGCCGTAATTCTTTCACCAACATTTCTCCAATGATACCAAAGCCTTATATGATTGCCTGGATAATAAGTTTCACTAAAGTCCCAACCATTCCCACCTGCTCCCATTCTTTTATTATATGAATTACCTTCTTTTATAAATAGAGTATGAGACCCAATATCACCAAAATATAAATATATAAATGCGTTCGTTGCTCATATAGGCATATTTATTTGTCTTATCACTAAACGGTCACTTTCCCCACCACCATTTATGACAGAAGCATCCTGATATTGTATGTATCTGAAGTCACATCCTCTATCAACTTTACTTCTAAATGTTATGGATGATGAACTGCCATAATTTGCATGGTCTAATACAATTGAACCAACGCTCGGGGTTGATATTGTTCCTGTTTGTTCTACTGTATTTAAAGTTCCATTTAATAGAGAATTTCCCTCAACTGTTCATTTTTGCGATGGATTAGGATTACCTATACCAACATTTCCATTACTATTAACAGCTAAACTATCAGCGGGAGCATTACAACGAACTTTAAATACATCCTTATTATCATAATCGCTAAAACACATATCAAAATTAGCGTTGTATTTAACAGTAAAAAATCTTGAACCACCACCTCCATTATTTTTTCCAAAAGATATTTTCCCATCACTACCACCGACAGAAGCATTTCCAATAGTTAATGGATAACTCGGAACAATACTTCCAATTCCTACATTTCCATTACTTGATAGTATTAAACTTCCACCGCAGTTGGTAACCCACAGTGCCCATCTCCTGCCGTCCAAAGTACAACATCATTCCCTCCAGTAAAGTTTGCTATACCTGCATTCCTACCTACTCTGTGTCCGCTATTACCGAAGTTATTAACTCCTCCACCTTGTCTGATACTTTCTAATAATAATTGTGGATTTGCTGATATTATATGTAAGTTCCCTTGCGAATTGCCAATTCCCATATTTCCATCAGGAGCAAAACATAGTATATTATCGTGGATAGTGTCTTGATTGTTTAATTTAAACTTATGTCCTACTAATCCATTACCTACTACATAAGAAAAAAACTTAATATTATAAGTACCAACATCGTCAACATCTAACATAAACCCAGTATTTTCATCTCTATAATGAATTTTTAGTGTCAGACAGTTTTGAGGACTTTCAAGACCTATACCTACATTTCTGCCAATATAAGTCAGTGTCCAAGTATTTAATGCGTAATTATGTCCGCCTATATAAACATGGTTATTAACCACCCCTCAAACAAAGTTTAAATTAGCATTAACAAAAATACCTCTACCAGCCCATCCACTATTAGTATTTTTAAAAATATGTAATTGGTCTGTTGGTACTCCTGTTCCAATTCCTACATTTCCCGTTGTATCATTAATATTTAATCCTGTTGATGTCCATTGAGATGATAAATTATTATTTAAATTATTGGATATAATATTTAAATTATTAGATATAGTATTAGATGTATTAAGTGTATAGTTAGAATTGTTTAATATTTGCGTGTTATTTTTCGTTTTTGTATAACTGTCTGGTATCAATCTGTAAGGTGCTAAATTAGGGTGTGGTAAATTGTTTATTCTTGTAGATATAGTATCAGATGTATTTAATATATGTGTATCATTTTCTGCTTTTGTATAACTGTCCGCTATCAATCTGTAAGGTGCTAAATTAGGCTGTGGTAAATTGTTTATTCTTGTAGATATAGTATCAGATGTATTAAGTGTATAATTTGAGTTATTCAATAAATTAGTGTTTATGTTTGTAGATATAGTATTAGATGTATAAAGTGTATAATTTGAGTTATTCAATAAATTTGCGTTTATTCTTGTATTTAATAAATTAGAAGTATTAAGAATATAAGTAGAAGAATTGAATAAATTAGTATTAGAAGTATTCAATATTTTAGCATCATAATCTAATCTTAATATATTAGATGTATTAAGTGTATAATTTGAGTTTTTCGATGAATTAGCGTTTAAGATTGTAGATATATTATTAAATGTATTAAGTGTATAATTTGAGTTATTCAATAAATTTGCGTTTATTCTTGTATTTAATAAATGAGAAGTATTGAATATTTTAGTATCATAATCTAACATCAATTTATTAGAAGTATTAAGAATATAATTAGAAGTATTCAATAAAACAGTATTAGAAGTATTTAATATTTTACCATCATAATCTAATATCAATTTATTAGAAGTATTAAGAATATAATTAGAAGTATTCAATAAAACAGTATTAGAAGTATTTAATATTTTACCATCATAATCTAACATTAATTTATTAGAAGTATTAAGAATATAATTAGAAGTATTCAATAAAACAGTATTAGAAGTATTTAATATTTTAGCATCATAATCTAAGATTAATATATTAGATGTATTAAGAATACAATTAGAAGTATTTAATAAATTGATGTTAGAAGTGTTTTATATTTTAGCATCATAATTTAACCTTAATATATTAGATGTATTAAGAATATTATTAGAAGTATTTAATAAATTGACGTTAAAAGTATTTAATATTTTAGCATCATAATCTAACCTTAATATATTATAAGTATTAAGGGTATATTTAGAAGTATTTAATAAATTTGCGTTTATTCTAGTAGATATATTATTAGATGTATTAAGTAAATAGTTCAATAAATTTGTGTCTGTTCTTGTAGATATATTATTGGAAGTATTTAATATATAATTAGAATTATTCGCCGTATCTGTGGTAGTGGTTAAAATTAAATTATCAACTTTTTCATTGGCTGATGTTGCTGTTGCTGAAGCCGCAGAGGATACTGTTGCCATTATAGGAATCACAGCGTATATTGTGGGAGTTCCACCAAAAAAAGAAACCAAATTATCCAATGCTGATGTAGCACCTAAAACATTATCCACGACTTCCTGTGTTGCTTTATTGTTTAATGCTTCATCCATCCGTTTGATATTTGTAGCCGCATAATTAGAGGTATTAAGGACATAATTAGAATTATTTGATAAATTTGTGTTTATTCTTGTATTTAATATATTAGAAGTATTAAGGGTATGATTAGAATTATTTAATAAATTTGTCTTAATTCTTGTATTTAATATATTAGAAGTATCAAGGGTATGATTAGAGTTATTCAATAAATTTGCGTTTAAGTTTGTGGATATATTATCAGAAGTATTAAGGGTATAATTAAAAGTATTTGATAAATTTGCGTTTATTCTTGTATTTAATATATTAGAAGTATTCAAAATATAATTTGAAGTGTCTTGTATCTATTTAAACCTGTTGCCCCAATAAAGGACATTTCTTGACTATTACACTATATTATTTTTCTTCACTATGTTTCCAATTGTTTCGTTTAATTGAATAGGTATGTATTTTTCGGCATCATTATATATTTTCGCTACAAAATGTTTATATTTCAAAGGTATGTCTTCAAATGCGCAATCCTGAGTCAAATTATCGTATTTTAAGAGTAAGATGACATACTTTTCTTTATCATACTCTTGTCCATTCCCTCTATTTCTTGCGTTAGTATCATAAAATTGTTGAGTTAGTCGTTTAAAACATTCAAACTTTTCACTGGTTTTACAGAATTATCAAGGGACATTATCAACACACTTATAACATTGACTATAATATTCGGGATTTTCATTCTATTTGCATCATTGCTTATGCTATTAATGATACACATAACACTACTTGTAAGAACTAATGGGATATTGAAACAAACTTTACCATACTCCAATAGGTACAGGACACCATAACCTTATTATAATTTATTAAGTTAATCAATCCAGTTGTATATCCAGATGTACCAATCTCATATTCTGTGTTATTTAATGCTCCAATAAGTTGTCCTATAGAAATATGTTTAATTTTATATACTCCTGTCAATAAAGGACTTTTTGCGAATGTGTTTTGTACTTCATTATATACAATATTTATAAGAGTAGTCCCAATTAAAGTTTTTACTTGTGTCATAAATGTTCTCATGGAGTAATTGCCCTCTGGTATTGTATATACTCCTGTCAATGAAGGACTTTTTGCGAATGTGTATGTGTTTTGTACTTCATTATATGCAATATTTATAAGAGTAGTCCCAATTAAAGTTTTTACTTGTGTCATAAATGTTCTCATGGAGTAATTGCCCTCTGGTATTGATTTCCTTACGATTTGCGTAGGAGTTATTATATCAAACTCGTTGTTTTTACTATCAATATTATACATAGTGTTTGGCATATCAAAAGACAGTACATTGATTTCCATATATTCGTTGGTATTACAAGTAAGAATACCATCAGGATAATCTATTGTAAAATCATGTGTTTTCTTGAATTTGTCTATTTGCGGACAATATAAAGGAAATTATTGTGCGAGTTTTGTTGATATCCATTTATTATTAGTTTATATTAAAATTGAGATACATTGATATTGTTGAGAGTTCCGTATTCCAGAAATTTTGGCTCTTGTTCGGTTACCTTAAGTGAAATAAAAAAATCCAAATTTCCAACATTTCACATTGTACTTGATGTTCCTTGAGTTAAAGATAAGACTATGCGACTGATACTTTGTGGTTGAATCTATAATGTTATGTCCCCTTCAAATTTTTTTCTGCAAACTTCTATATCTATAAGTTTTCCAATACCAAATAATGGCTGTTTATCAAATCTGGATAAATCCTTGGAATGCAGTATTGATTGAGTTGATATATCAAGTATTCTTATGACTATAGGCTCTAGGTCACTTATTATTACTGGTCCATACAAAAATGACCTATCTACAACTTGAAGTAAAGCATTTTCGTCCAAATCAATAGGAGTTTCTAATTCCCACACAAATTGTTTTCTTCTGTAAGGATACGCTCTTATAACTCCTTCTCTGCCTGTAGGACTGTTTATTGTAAAAGTGGGTGCTGTTATATATCCCTTACCTCTATTACCTACAGTGACAGTTGTTATAAAACCAGATGAAACTGCGCAAGTTGCTGTTGCTTGTGTTCCTCCAACGGGTGGACCACTAATTGATATGGTAGGAGTTGTAAGGTAATTTACACCTACATTTTCCACTTGTAAAAAGCCAACAACATCAAATATTGCTGGGTCTTCAACAAAAGCATTTTCACTATATAAATGTATATATTTTACTATCTTTGGTTTAACAAAGCGTGTTTTCATTATTCTATTATTAGTAAATATAAACAAATGTGTATATTAGTTTATTTCAATTAATTCTTCGTCTTCTACTACAGTAGATTTTAACGAGTTTTCGTACGCTTCCATAGCGAGGTCCGATATCCATCCTTCAGCGTCAGGATATAGAATGTGTGCTTGTCTTAATAGTAGGTCTTTTTCGATGTTGTCCAAATTTCCTTCTTACTATAAGATTAGATTTTAATTTGTAAACAATTTAATCTTCTTTTTTCGTTAAGTTCTTTTTTATGTTTTGTGTGATGCTATTTGTCATATTTTTTTTATATCAACATTATTAATGGTATATTCTTTGACTCGTGATTTCATTTTATCAGCATTTTCGATATAATATTCTTTTTGATATTCTTTATTTTTCCCAACATTTTCAACGTAATAGTCTTTGTTTTTTTCTTTAATTTTTCCATCATTATCAATACGATAATCTTTAATATATTTGTTAATTTTTTCATAATTATCTTGATGATATTCTTTAAGTGTTCTACCTGCTATATTTTTGTTCAACGTACTTATGGTCTTATTACTTCTCCTTCTCTTTTGAGTAATTGTTCTACATTATTACACGGACAATTCTCGTATAAGTCTATAAACCAATTATCCCAATCATTATTTACCTTTTCGTATAATATAAAATGTTGTTTAATTTTAGAAGTTGTTCTATGTTTTGCTAATCTTTGTGATAAACTCTCAACTGTACTTCCCACATATAATATGTTTTCGTCAGTTATACATCTAAATGTGTGATTTTACCTTTCTCATAATTAGGCATATCTTATTATATCTTATTATCTCCTTTTATTCTTGTATCAATTTTTTGGTTTTTCATCATTAATAAATAATTCTGAATCTAAATTTGAAAGAAATCTGTTTCCATTTGTGGTATCCGTTATAAGTGAGCCGAATGGTTTCTCTCTAGCGTAATCATACAATTGTTTGAACTTTTCCACAGTAAATATATTAGACACTTCTTCGTAAATATCATTTAAGACGACTTTTTTGCTTCTAAATTTTGCTAATTGGAATACACTACAATTCATTCTAATTGTTTTTGAAAGTGTACGAATTGACTGAACTAATACAGCAAAGCATATCTGTCGATTCTTACTCATAGCGTTGGTGAGAACTGATTGTGTCTTGCGTGTGAAAGCATTTCAGCCGAGCAAATCATCGAGGATAATAATATTGACAGCAGGTTTTTCGTGTTTGAAATCACTTGGGTGTATGTAGTCATATTCTTCTAATAAATTAAATATTTCAGGGTTTTGTATCATACAACTTTTCATATTTTGATTCGGGGGTTTTCATAAACTTTTCATAAGACTTTTTATATAACGAAAACTTATCAAATTCGGCTTTTTCTGTTTTGATATCTTCAATTATATCTAACAGCAATTTATTGCTATAATTGTCGTGGACGTCTTTTTCCATATCAAGACTATCAAGAGATTGATAAATTTCATTTGGTTGAATTGTCGGAGAAATCAAATGAGTTCTTAATTTATATTCTACTCCATCTCTTGTTATCTTATGTTTCTCATAATATTTAATCATTTGAACAACTGTATATGTCTTTACTGAACCTCTTGCACCCACGTGCAAACTGTCAAATTTTTTTTTGGACAAACACCGCAAGAACATTGCGGGTAGTTGAGTTTGTCAAATAAAAATTTGTTATCAAATCCTTTCAATTTCTTTTCTATAATCATATTTACTATATTAATATATTATTAATATATAGAAAGATAGTAAAATGATTATTAATGCGGGTAATCCCTCTTTACAAAATATAATTACAAGAACTTTGATGGGTAAGAAAGAAAAGCGCCAATCATTTGAAGAAGTATTTGACAAATTAAACAAGAACTTTGCAATGATGAATACACGAATGTCCTTAAATAGTGTTTTAACAAACGAACAAATGTATCATTGTTATGTGCAACATACTATCCTCAAATTACAACAGTCTAATGATACATTTGGTGAATCTGAATTTATTACTGTATTAATGAGATTGTTGGGAAACGACCCTAGTGGTAATGCGCTTACAGGACCATTAGTAACCGCAACAGCAACACCCACAACAGGAACATCTTTAGGAACTCTTCCTTTAGGAACTGCTATACCAACTCCTGCCCCTTTAACTGCACCACCTCCTGTTCCTTTAATAACTTCTCCTTTAGTAACTGCACCTTTAGTAACTGCTCCTTTAGTAACTTCACCCTCACCCTTATTATCGACCACACCATCCAAACCAACAGGAACACCTTTATCTGCTATAATTATTCCTCCTGGTTGGTCATTGCAATCAGGAGCACCATTTCCTGTATTACAATTATTTACAGGTATTGGTCCAGGTCTTGGTCAACAAGCGCAGGTATTTAAAATATAACACAAAATCTATTTCCAACAAATCCATCTGTAACAGGATTGCCATCAGTATTACCAACACCTCAACCCCCAGTATTACCACCAACAAATTTGACAGCAGCATTTGGCATTTGCATCTATTGCAACTCCAGTTCCAACAGCAGAAGAATTAGTGGCACAATTAAATGCGACAACTTTATTATCAGATTTTAATCAATCAACTCTACAACAAGTTATATCAGTATTAGGAAGACCACCCGTACAAACAAATGACCCTAAATCATTAGAATTACAAGCGGCAAATTAAATTGTCAATACTTTCAAAAAATCCAAAATACCTTTAAAAAACATAAGTGATGAAGAAAAATTAAAAAGAAGAACAGCAAGAAAACTAGTTATAGACGCACATGATGTTAAATCAAAAGCGATAAAAGCCAAAAAAGAAGTAGAAGGTTTAACAGTATTTCCAGTACTTCTTTCACCAATAGAAACAAGAGTAGCAAAAAAACAAGTAGATAAAGCAAAGCGGCAATATTAGCAAAAAAATTGGCACAACAAGGGGCAACAGGAGGAAATTAATTATTATTAATTTTATACATATAATAATCTATAATTGTATTTTTTTTTTAATCTTTCATATATAATAGAAAGAAAAAGATCACAAAATGGAATTCAGGAGGAACAGGAACTGGTGCGCCTGGTCTAGATATTGTATCATCAGGTGGTAGTTATGAACTTGAAGATGTTAGATTTACTATTTCTAAAATTATCTTTAACGACCCCTTATATTATAACCTAAAATCCTCAAAGATGTTAAGTTCGGATTTAATGATAGGGTATCAAACTTATATAACCAACAAACAAACATTTATCCTTAAATCTACATCTGTAAATGTCCTTACCACTGTCAATACTACTTCATTAGACCAAATTATATGTTGCCTACAACCAGCTAATACTCCTATTTTTAAACTTCAATTAGCAGGTACTAATAATACTAACTCTGGTAAAACTTTTAACGAAGTATTTACAACAGATTATACAGGACCAATAGGTACTGATACTGATAATGCTGTTACTTCAGGAGATTTATACAGTCAAATCATGTATTTTATGAGTGATACTACGGGTCTTACTTCAAGTTCTACAGAAATCAATAATACTCCCCTAATGCCCCAACCACTTGATGACGCTACAGTTTATAACGAAACTCTTATTGCTCTTGAAAATCTTAACCAAGATATGAGTAGTGGTAAACATCCTGGTTACTGTTCTCTATCACCATTCTTGAAATATTACTTTACTCATATTGTATCTCCTCAAAATATTCAACAAGGAGACTTTTATAAGTCAGGGCTCGACTGTAGAGCATCTGCTCTTAATATTGCTCTAAAGTTAGTGTTTTCTAATTCTTCTACTGATTCATATACCCCTTACATCTTTTGTAAATGTAACCGCATTATGCAAATAAATGAAGGACATGCAGTTACAATAATTATCTAAATATTCCCTTTCAAATCTTATTCTTAATACATATTCATATTATAGAATATACACTATGGATATATCAAATGTTCAACGAAACTTATTTGCTGCTATTGAGTGTTCATATAATACATATCAAAAGCTGATTGACGACGGAGTAATGTTAATGGGACATATAGACCTTATGAAATCAAGAAGTAATGTCAATTATCCCCATCAAAAGTACAACCGACTTGATATAGCGACACATATTGGTTGCATAGGAAAAGCAAATAGTCAAAAGTCTGAATTAACGACTCCTATTATCAAATGTACGCCAAGATATAATGAAACGGTTTCACGTTTTAATTACGCTTATGATTCGCAAATTACTACAAGACCAACTGAAGTATCCGGAGTTAATATACCAAATAATCAATTGAGAATTATCCCGCATCGTGGACCTCAATCAAAAAACAATTATGAGGATTAATAAAGAAATATACAATCTCTCGCAAAATATTATTGGTGTATGTTGTGATGAAGCGTCAACATTAGAAAATCAAAACTACAATTTAAAACATCAAGACAGCGACTAAGACGGGACGAACTCATGGGACTTGCAGCAAGTTCCGCCCTTCCTTAAATTCAATTAGTACTGATTGATTTGTCAGACATTATTAATTGGGAAACGAACCAGTACTACTTCAAATTTAAAATATATGGTAAAATTATAGTAATGGCTGTAACAGAAGAACAGAAAGAAAGAAAAAATGAAATGAGACGCTTAAATAGAGCCAGAAAGAAAGCAATGATATCTCCAGAAGAGCCAGAAGAACCAACAGGAGAGACAGAAGAACCTACAGAAGAGACATAAGAAGACCCAGAAGTAATTCGTAAAAGAGCAATCAAGGATAAACGCAGTGCCTCATTGTCATCAGTCAGAAGTAAAATTAAACCAAAATCACAAATTACAAGAGAAAAGGATGATGAAATCGCACAAATCAAAGAAGAGAACGCAAAATTAAAAGAATTAGCAAAAAAATAAGTAGAAATTCAGCAAGTAATTCTGGAAAGTGTGAAAAAAAGACTTGTTAAGGTAGTACCTGTACCAGTGAGACAACGTCCAAAAAAAGAAGAAGTATATCAACAACCACAAACTCAACAGTCCTCGATGGATTACTTGGTAAATCAAAGTTATACAGAAAAACTTCCAACATGATTAAGAGATAGTATGCTTCAAATAATGAAGCAAGATACATTTATGTAATTATTATATGAGTTGTACTAAAATCTAAACTACATTTGGGACATAAAAGTTCTACTGTGGGGTCTGCCTCGTGAATCAAATACCAGTCATCAGCAAACCACTCATCTTCTTTTTTAAATATAGCCGAATTATCTATATCATAATCAAAACTTGTAGGAATCTCATCTTCTTTACAAAAAGACAAGTAGTCATATACTATTAAATCAAAACCATATTTATAATTTACCTTAATATCCTTGGTAACTTTGAAAAAAGCACCTTTTTGATTGGTGGTTATTAACACACATAATTTATCACCTCCTGTAAGTTTTTTAACTCTTGATGTTACTAATTTATCTGATGCGTCAGGTTCTTGTAAGAATAAAGCCCTTTTACCTTTTGTATTATGTAATTCGCTGGTTTCATTTGCACCTTTACTCGGTTTTGTTAAGACTTCAGCATTAGGACACGCACAATATTTACCAAATGATTGTGTGTATAGATTTTGTTCTGTAGATTTTCCATTTGCCCCCGAACCAGTTTTGAAGTACATTTCTTGAAATATGTTTCTTCTGATTAAACACGATGTCATAACATCGAGATTGTATTTATAGTTTTCTTCATCATTTTGAATATCTCTTAAAAACTTATAAATATCACTAACAATGTTTTCATCAGGTGTATGATTATAATCATATCCA
>Ga0209390_10008856_pt1 | contig 12272 bp, 8 predicted proteins | sample BON01_FD_187212 | JGI IMG/M metagenome (GOLD analysis project Ga0209390, IMG submission 187212) | Freshwater microbial communities from Lake Bonney liftoff mats and glacier meltwater in Antarctica - BON-01 (SPAdes) (version 2) | ecosystem: Environmental > Aquatic > Freshwater > Ice > Glacier... | reverse complement strand
GTTTTTGTCAGCCGAAGGGTCGAGCTCAATTATGGTGTCGCTCACTAAAAGACCATCTAATGTGCCCACTTGAATTTGAAGCGTGGTGCTTTGCTTAAGTTGCACTTGATCACTGACGATTTGAAATACCAATTGCGCATCAACGGTGTCGATACGTAAAATTGTCGGTGCAAAGCTTCTTTTCACCTGGTAGTAAAACGCCTTAGGCGCTGCCAAATAGTCGATGGCACTCCATGAAATAGCCGGCCAGCAGTCGTTCCACTGCCAAAACAGACTACCCATGCAGTAAGGCTGAGCAAATCGGTGGCTTTCCATGGCGATTTGCATACCGCGGGCTTGTAGCAACTGAGAGATATATGCGAATTTCTCAGGGTCATCGGGTATGGGGTAATCGCGGGCCATGTAAACCCGTATGGTGGAGTCGCCGAGTGGGTGTTTTTGATGTGCAGCGAGGCCAGAAGTTGGTGAAGCTCCGTTTGCCGCATCGTTCATTAAATTCCGCGTACCGAGATTGGGGAAACCTTGAAAACCATATTCCGAGACAAATCGACCGGTTTTGTTGCGGTAGTTTTCGAAGGATTCAAAACCCCACCAAACGCCCCAATAATGCACGTCACCCGTTTTGTATGCGGTATCTCGTCCCCAGCCATTGCTGGGCGAACTGGGATGATAAAAGGTGTTTGGGTCATTCTGGCTTATCAACTGAGGGATTAGCTCATGAAAAAGTTTTTCATATTGGCGGTAGAGTTCGAAGCTGTCTGTGGGGCTGTACCCCAGACTTTCCTGCCAATGCCAATTAAACCAGCCTTCACTGATTTCGTTATTACCGCACCACAGCGCCAATGAAGTGCGGTTGCGTATTCGTTCTATTTGCTGAGAGGCTTCGACACGCACATTGGCTAAAAATGCTTTATCGGCAGGATAGAGGGCACAAGCAAACATAAAATCTTGCCATACCAGTATTCCTAACGAATCACAGGCATCTAAAAATGCTTCATCGGCGTAGGTGCCACCACCCCAAACGCGCAACATATTAAGTCCAACATCGGCAGCTAGCACCACCTGCCTTTGGTATTGGTCAGGGGAAATCCGCGCCGGAAATTGATCGGGTGGAACCCAATTGGCACCTTTTACAAAAATGGGTTTACCGTTCACCTCCAATTGAAAAGATGAACCGATGGAATCAGGCGCTTGTATCCACTTTATGGTCCTTAAGCCAGTTTTAAAGCGCAGTTGGTCCAAGCGCTTTTTGCCTACATATAAATTTACTTCTACCGGATAAAGACGAGCAGCGCCATGGCCATTGGGCCACCACAATTCGGGCTGCGGCACTTCGATAACGGTGTTATACAGGCTATCCGAGAAGGTATTTTCTTTTTTAGATCGATTTACAAGCCATTTTTTGCCGGTAAAAATCCGGGTTTCTACTTCCCACTCGAGAGCGCTAGTTCCGCGTAAACCTCCCTCAACGTGCACTGTGGCAAGCTTAGAATCCAATTGAATGCGAACAAAGGGCTGCTTTAGTTGAAGTTTATTTCTGAATTCGATACCTACTGCTTTCCAAAGGCCGCAGCCCAATAAGCGAGGGGCCCAATCCCATCCAAACTGGTATTGTGCTTTGCGGATATAGGGAGCATCGCCTCCGGGTAATGGGTAAGGGAAGTTTTGGGCTGCCTTTCGCGCGACTTCGGTGACAGGGTAAAAATGAATGTGCAGTTCATTTTTGCCTTTTTGGAGATTATTGCCGACCTCATATTCCCAGCGGCGAAACATATTGTCGACCGAAGCGAGCTTTTTACCATTTAAGCTAATTTCCGCATGGGTGTCTATTCCTTCAAATACCAAAACGATGTCTGCCAACTTAAGCTGATTGATGCTTAAATCGAATGTTTTACGGTACTGCCAAGCTGTATTGTCGACCCACTGCACCTCTTTTTCTTGGGTTCCGTATAGCGGGTTGCTGATACGCCCTTGACGTTCTAAATCAAGGTAAACGTTGCCAGGAACCTGAGCAATGTGCCAGTTTGAATCCGCTGCCGCTTTCATTTGCCAAACACCCGACAGCGACAAATAGCTAGGCTGCGCATGAGTTGTCAGGGCAATCAACAACAGAAAATAGCTGAGCAATACTTTTTTCAAAGGAGCATGTTTTTTAGTTTCCGGACTTCTTCGGCATCTACCATGGGATCTCCAGCTACCAACGCTGCACTGTGGTACCAATTTAATTGACCTTGAGTAAGTAATTCTGGAAAATGCGGACTGCGCACACCGCCACCTGCTATAAATTGTATTTCAGGATAGGCAGCCTGCCAATTGTTTAATTGTTTGATGCCTAAAAGTGCCGTAGATGCAGCTCCTGCAGATAAAATACTACTAAAACCCCATTCAATGGCTGTCTCAATCGATTTTTCCTGGTCAACGCAGCGGTCAAAAGCCCGGTGTAAAGTGCAGGGCAAACCAGCAGCCAGTTCCAATAATGTCCGATTACTACTTTCTTCTAGGCTCAATTGAACATTTAGAAAACCAAAAACAAAGCCATCGGCACCAGCGGTTTTTAAGGCCAATAACTGGTGTTTGAGTAGACTTAAACCCGAGAAACTTATACTGAAATCCACAGTTTCACGCAGCATAACATAGATTGGCTGTTTGATACGGGGGCGAATACGGGCTAGTGCAAAAGGATCGGGACTTAAGCCACCACTGGCGTAATCCCGACAAAGTTCTATGCGGTCGGCACCTGCCTCAGCTGCAATAATCGCCGAGGGGTTGTCGAAGCAAGCAATTTCAAGTGATGCCATTAGCGTAGATAATAATCGGCATTCACCAACGTATTACCAGAGGAATTGTGTTTGGCATAACTAAAGCCTTTTTGCAGACAATAACCCCCTGAGCCGCCATCTTTTCGCAGTGCGATAAAGCCAATTTGAATGGCGTCCACAGCTTTATTGCGCCGCTTTTGAGCATTCACCACCCGCAGCACCGCTTCCTGGCAGGCTTCTTCAGCCGTTCTGCCCTGACGCATGAGTTCCACCACCAAGTGACAACCTGCTACCCGAATAACCTCTTCGCCATGCCCAGTTGCCGTAGCTGCACCTACTTCATTGTCGACAAACAAGCCGGCGCCAATAATGGGCGAATCACCTACCCGGCCATGCATTTTATAGGCCATGCCGCTGGTAGTGCATGCTCCCGATAAATTGCCTGCTTTGTCTAAGGCAATCATACCAATGGTGTCGTGGTTTTCGATATTGACGATGGGTTTATACGCGCTCGTTTTGAGCCATTCTTTCCATTCTTTCTCAGAGTCGGGGACGAGCAGATTTTCTTTTATGAAGCCCTGGGTAAGGGCAAATTGCAAAGCTCCTTCGCCTACTAGCATCACATGCGGTGTTTTTTCCATGATTGCTCGAGCAACGGAAATGGGATTTTTGATGTGTTCGAGGCAAGCCACCGAGCCAATATTGGCCATTTCGTCCATGATACACGCGTCGAGCGTTACGCGTCCATCTCGGTCGGGTCGGCCGCCATAACCCACACTGCGCTCGTTGGGATCATCTTCACAGCGCCTAACACCCTGCTCAACCGCATCGAGGGCACGTCCGCCACGGTCGAGTATTTTCCAGGCCACCTCATTGGCTTGCAAACCAAAATTCCAGGTTGAAAGCACCAATGGGCCTTTCGCTTTTTCCTGAGGAGTTAAAGCCAAACTTTGCATGGGCTTGAGTGCAAGCCCGGCTGCTACCAGCGCTTGCCATTTGAAAAATGTTCTGCGGTTCATGGTTTTTGAGTGAGGGCGTGTTTGCCGTAGGGAATACTTTGTTTATCGAGCCAGTCGCAGTGCTGCTTGAGTCGGAGTAGGAAGTTTGGATAGTTTTTGGTTTCAGGATTGGTCCACAGTACTTCTGAAAGGGCCAACAAGCGGGGCATAGCCATATAACTTACCTGATTAAAACTGGGCATATATTCTGTCCACACATTGCCCTGTGCGCCGAGTATGTACTGTGCTTCGGTTTTACCTAATTCAGCAGGCGTGGGTCGATAGGCGTAAACTGCCTCCACGGAGTTAAAACCACCAATAGCTAAAGGCTCAGAGCTACGATCTTCGCTTTGGTAATGGTCGAAATAACACGGTTTACCCGGCGACATGACGGCATAATGACCAGATTTTGCTGCGGCAATTCCGCCTTCGGTACCCCGCCAGCTCATCACAGCAGCATAAGGCGCCAATCCGCCTTCTAGTATCTCGTCCCAACCTATCAGCTTGCGTTTGCGGGTGTTGAGATAATTTTCCATGCGGGTAATAAAGTAGGATTGTAAGGCATGTTCATCCTTGAGACCTTCTTTTTGCATGCGTTGCTGACATTTAGCACACGCTTTCCAGCGTACTTTCGGACATTCATCCCCACCCACGTGGATGTAGGTAGATGGGAAAATACCAATGATTTCATCCAATATCGTCTGTAAAAACATAAAAGTGCTGTCGTTACCAGCACAAAAAACGTCATCAAACACACCCCAAGATCGACCGGTTTCAAAAGGGCCACCTGTACACGAATATTGCGGATAAGCAGACAATGCCGCCAAAGCATGACCTGGCATCTCAATTTCTGGCACCACAGTTATGTGACGGGCAGAAGCATAGGCAACTACTTCTTTCATATCTGCTTGTGTGTAATATCCGCCATACTTTTGGCCGTCGTATTTCATATCGGCGGATGGCCTGCCAATTAGGGTTTCCTTCCGCCAACCACCTACTTCAGTGAGTAACGGATAGGCTTTAATTTCGGCACGCCAGCCTTGGTCATCGGTAAGATGCCAATGGAAGACGTTCATTTTATACATTGCCAAATAGTCAATGTAACGTTTGACCTCAGCTACTGTAAAAAAATGTCGACTACAATCTAAATGCATTCCTCGCCAGCTGTAGGCTGGTTCATCTATTAGGTGCAATTGTGGTAATTTAAAGTTCGGGAAGCCATCGCAAAGCTGCAAAAGACTTACCACAGCATAAAATGCACCTTCGGGACTGGCAGCTGTTATTCGGATTTCATGCGCTGCAATTTCGAGTTCATAAGCTTCAATAAACATAAACTCCCCTCGTATAAAGGTAATAGCCGGTTGTTCGGGAGAGGGAGATGTAGCCAAGACCAACGATTTGAGTTTGCGCTTTTGTAAGCCCTGCTGTAAAAAAGCGACTTCATTTGGGAAAATAGTACTCCCTACTATTTTTGCATCGTTGAGGTTGAACATCGGTCCGGTACGCCAACGGACTTCCTGTGGTTGAGGAATGAAAATATTGGGCTGGGCAAAAACGGACCCTCCCATGCTTAAACAAAAATACAATAGACCGAAGCAGCCGAGATAGGAACGATTTACTTTCATAAGGAGACTAATCGAAACAAGATAAAAATAAAATGGACTTCATGCCGATGGATAAATTCGAGCAGAAACAGTAAGTTTACAGCCTACCCTTGACAATACTATTATGAACAAATATTTGAAATGGATACTGATCAGTGTACTCGTACTTGTTCTTGGCTTATGGTTGGCTTTTCGTTGGATGTCGGCCAATACCAAAAAAGCCAGTCCTGAAAAAACAACCAGCTATGTTGCCGACAACTACGACCTCAAAGTTGCCTATTCCGGCCCTTCAAAAAAAGGACGCGAAATTTTTGGCGGACTTGTTCCTTTTGGTGAAATATGGCGTACTGGTGCTAATGAAGCCACTACCTTTACAACCACAACGGAGCTGACTATCGGTGAGAAGACCCTAGTAGCAGGCACATATACCTTATGGACCAAACCCGAGGCCGACAGTTGGACAATTTATTTCAACAGCGGAGAATATCCTTGGGGTGTAAGTTGGGGGGGCAAAGCAAGTCACGACCCTGCTTTTGATGTGCTAGAAGTAGTGGTGCCGGTCGTGGCCCTTACCGAAGTTGAAGAGGTATTTACCATACAAATTTACCCCAACCCGCTGCGTATGCGTTTGGCTTGGGATTTAACAGCGGTTGATCTGTCTATTCAATAAGTCTTTGCCCACTTTGGAAAATGTACAAGGGCCAGATCCAGCTATTTTATTGGAATTGGTCAAAACGCCTATGCCCTTTGGTAAATACAAATCAACCCTGATTTGCGATTTGCCCGTTTTTTACCTAGAATGGTTTTCCCGAAAAGGATTTCCTACTGGTAAATTGGGGCATTTGCTGGAGACCATGTTTATAATTAAATCAAATGGCTTGGAGTTCCTATTAAAGCCATTAAGAACAAAAGTTTAAACAACGAGCCAAAATTTAGGCATGGATTTTTTCTATTTGAGAAAAAGTCCCATATTGGAACGTTAATTCACTTCCATATTAAAAACCCGGATGTTTATTTTTGCCCAGAAGCATTTCTCACAGGGGCTATTTTGCCTTCTTCTTCTGCTGATGGTTTCTGGGTTTCCCTCGAAAGCTGCAGCAGAAGAGGGTAGTTTATTTATAGTTGGAGGGGCAATGGATACCACTTTGGCTTTAAGAATGGTGGAGCTGGCCAATGTAAGGACTTCCGGATACATAGTGGTTTTGCCTATGGCGAGCGAAACACCGGACACCGCTGCTTACTATGCCATAAAATTATTTGAAGCAGTTAACGTACGTTCGGTAAATAGTATGTTCGTCGGTCAAAATACACCGGCAAGTCAAGCGCAACTCGACAGCCTCCAAGGTGCCAGCCTCATTTATTTTACGGGTGGTGACCAAAACAAGCTAATGCAGCTTATAACGCTGCTCGAAATAAAGGCCGTCTTGCAATTGGCTTTCCGAAATGGAAGCATGATTGCAGGAAGTAGCGCTGGAGCAGCAGTTATGAGCAAATCGATGCTTACGGGCAATCAACTGAAAGTGCCAGAATACGAGGCTACATTTTCGCGACTGCAAGCTGGGAATTTGGAGCTTAATGAAGGGTTAGGTTTTCTAGAGAAATCGGTAATTGACCAACATTTTATCAAACGAAGCCGCTACAATCGCCTTTTAAGCGTGGTTTTGGAGCATCCCGAACTCAAAGGAGTAGGCATAGATGAAGGCACCGCTATTTATGTCAAAGCTGGCAGGGCGGAAGTGATTGGGCTAAACCAAGTAGTGTTGGTCACCAACAAAAAATCTCGTCTGCCGCTAGATGGTTTACTGTCATCAACCCGCGTTCGTCTCACCATTTTATGGGCGGGCGATCGGTTTGTGTTGCGTTAGTAACCCCTAGAAGCAAACGAGACCTTTCGCCTCGTTTACCTCAAGTCTGCTTCCTTGTCTAAGTATTCCTGTACAATGCTAATCGCATTGGTCACCACGTCACTTAAGGCTGTGATAAATGTTCCCGGTTCTGCGATGGAGATGGCATGTTTAATTGCTTCGATTTCTTTGGGAATAACCTCATAGGTCATCTTTTTATCGACTTGTTTAATACCCCCCACAATAAGGTCTATAAGCTCTTGTTCTGTGCGGCCACGAAGGTGCTTTTCCTGACGTATGATGATGTGGTCGAACATACGCGCAGCAATTTTGCCACACTCAGTAATGTCTTCGTCGCGGCGGTCGCCCACGCCGGAGATAATGCCGACTTTTTTCGGTGAATCAATATTGCTCAGGAAATCCTCAATAGCCAAGTATCCCGCTGGATTATGGGCGAAGTCGATCATAACCTTGAACTCCCGGAAATTGAACACATTCATCCGGCCAGGGGTGAGGGCGGGCGAGGGAATGAAGGTTTCTAGCGACAAACGTATGGCTTCGGTTCTAAAGCCTTGCAGGTAGCCAGCCAAGGCAGCGGCCAACACATTTTCGATCATAAAGCGTGCTTTGCCGCCCATGGTCAGTGGTATGGTGGTTACACGTTCAATTCGGATTTTCCAATCCCCCTTTTTGATTGTGATGTAGCCGTTTTCGTAAACAGCGGCAATTCCATTCTTTTTGGTATGCGCCTTAAGAACAGGATTGTTCTCGTCCATGGCGAAGTAGGCGACGTTACATTGCATCTCCGTACCAATTTTTACACACCAAGGGTCTTCGGCATTCAAAACAGCCCAGCCATCCCGCTTTATACTGCGCACCACGACCGATTTTACCCGCGCAAGGTCTTCAAGATTTTCAATGTCGTTAAGTCCCAAATGATCCTCCCGTATGTTGGTGATTACGCCAATATCGCAGCGACTGAAACCCAAACCGGCCCGGAGTATGCCACCACGTGCGGTTTCTAAAACGGCAAACTCGACGGTAGGGTCCTTTAATATAAATTCAGCACTCACTGGACCAGTCGTATCTCCTTTTTCAAGCATGTGGTTTTGCACGTAAATGCCATCCGAAGTAGTAAAACCAACACGGTAGCCAACGTTTTTAACCATATGTGCCAATAATCGAGTAGTCGTTGTTTTGCCATTGGTACCAGTCACGGCTATAATTGGTATACGGCTGGCTTTACCCGGTGGGTATAACATATCAATTACCGGCGCGGCAACGTTACGTGGCAAACCTTCGGCAGGAGCTAGGTGCATACGAAAACCGGGTGCAGCATTTACCTCCAATATACTTCCGCCACTCTCTTTGAGCGGCTGGGTGAGATTGGGGGCCATGATGTCGATTCCACAAACGTCCAGACCAATCACGCGTGATACACGTTCAGCTAGAAAAATATTTTCGGGATGCACCATATCGGTCACATCAATAGAAGTACCACCCGTGCTGAGGTTGGCGGTTGATTTGAGATAGACGATTTCGCCTTTCTTAGGTATGGTTTCAAGGGTGTAACCTAATTTTTCGAGCAAATCGGTGGTGTCACGGTCAATGGCTATTTCTGTTAACATGTTTTCATGACCATAACCCCGGCGTGGGTCGAGGTTTTCGGTGTCGATGAGTTCTTGGATATTTTGTTTGCCATCGCCTTTTACATGGGCAGGCACACGTTGCGCTGCAGCGACTACCTGGTTGTTTATTACCAGAACGCGGAAGTCGAAACCGGTGATATATCGCTCGACGATGACTTTACGTGAGTATTTTTTGGCAAACTCAAGTCCTTCTACAGCATCAGCCCACTTTTTTACATTTATACTGGCCCCTTTACCGTGGTTACCATCTAATGGTTTGATCACGATTGGGTAGCCAATGCGGTCGATACAAGCTTGCAAATCCTCTTCGTCAACGCAGATGTCGCCTTTAGGTACAGGCATCGAAGCATCACCGAGCATTTGTTTTGTGAGCTCTTTGTTGCAGGCGATACCAACAGCAATATTGCTGGTATTTTGGGTAATGGTGGCTTGAAAACGCACTTGGTTTACGCCATAACCAAGCTGAATCAAACTGTTGGTGCCGAGGCGAATCCAAGGAATGTCGCGGGAAACAGCTTCGTCAACCAACGACCCGGTAGATGGCCCCAGGCGTACATTCTCTCGTACGCGGCGCATTTCCATCAAATCGGCCTGCAAATCGTAGTCGGTGCCGTCTATCAATGCTTGTGCTATGCGCACGGAAGCTTCTGCAGCAAAAAGACCTACTTTATCTTCTACATAACTAAAAACAACATTGTAGATACCTGGCGTTTTGGTTTCCCGCGTTCTTCCAAACCCAGTTTCCATGCCGGCTAAGGTTTGTATTTCAAGGGCAATGTGCTCGATAACGTGCCCCATCCAAGTACCGCGTTCAACACGATAAAAAAAACCGCCTGGTTTACCCTCTGAGCAGCGGTGTTCGTACATGCTCGGAAATAGCGCCTCTAAACGCTCCCGAAAACCCGGGATTTTATTGGTCGGTTGTTGCTCTAGCTCTTCGAGGTCGAGCCGCATTTGAATGAGCTTTTTACGGTTGACGCTCCAGATATTTGGTCCACGTAAGGCTTGAACTTTGAGTATTTGCATAGATGAGATAAAATAGGGTAGGTGTTGTTCAGTTGAGCCTGAGTAAAAGTTCAAATAAATGAATTTATCGTTAACAAACACAAGAAATCCCGAGAATAGAATACTTTTCCCCAAAAGAAGGGCATTTGCGAACATTGATCCCCTGTTTTATTTGATTTAAAGGTGTTAGGCCGTATCATTACGCCTTTATTAAGTGAATATCAAGCGACTATTTCCATGACACCGAAGGGTAAATTGATTGTAATCGGGGGGGCAGTAGATACGGGTAGTTTTACCGAAAAGAACTACAAAGACGACATTGAAAAAAATCTAAATTTTTTTGAGCGTGGTATTATCAAACGTATCATTACCGAATCGGTCAAAGGCGAAGAGTCGCGTATTGAGGTTATACCTACTGCTTCTCAAATACCAAAAGATGTAGGTATCGAATATGTAAAGGCATTCTCTTATCTCGGGGCCCACAATGCTGGTGTATTGGCCATTGATAACCGCGAAGGCGCCAACGACCCAGAAAACTGTGCCCGACTCGAGGCCGCCGATGTAATTGTTTTTACGGGCGGTGACCAGCTGAGATTGACATCCATACTCGGCGGAACAGAGTTTCATACTATTCTGCTGAGAAAATACGAAGAAGATAACTTTCTGATTGCTGGCACTTCAGCAGGCGCGGCAGCATGTTCAAATACCATGATTTACCAAGGTTCGGCCAGTGAAGCATTGCTCAAAGGGGAGGTAAAAATCACCAGCGGGCTTGGTTTAATCAATGACCTGATCATCGATACCCATTTTGTACACCGGGGACGTATCGGTCGACTGTTCCAAGCTGTAGTTAGTAATCCACGCGTATTGGGTGTTGGTTTGGGAGAAGATACCGGCCTCCTCATTACCGACGGAGAAGCCATGCAAGCCTTGGGTTCCGGTCTGGTTATTTTGGTAGATGGTCGTCAGATTCGCGATACCAATATTACGGATGTATCCTTGGGGTCACCCATTAGTATTGAAAATTTGGTAGTGCATGTGATGTCGATGAATGACGAGTATCATTTGGCGACCCATAAAATGCAGATCCGCAAGTCCCACCACGTTATTGGCGATTGACGATGCAACCCAAACTGTTGATACACGGTGGTTTTTTTAGTGAATCGGCTACCAGTGCTGAGGTAAAAAAGGCAAAACAAGAAGCGTTGATACGGATTGCCGAAGCGGCTCATGTTTTTTTGTTGAGTCATTCTGCCTTTGAAACAGCAGCCTACGCAGTACACTTGCTCGAAGACGACCCATTATTTAATGCCGGCACTGGTTCTCAAATCCAAAGTGACGGCGTTATCCGCATGAGTGCCGCCATTATGGAAGGGAGCACGGAGCGTTTTAGTGGTGTTATTAATTTAGAAGACGTACAAAACCCGATTCAAGTAGCCGTTCGTCTTTTTTCAGAAGATGACCGTGTTTTGGGAGGAGCAGGCGCATTGCAGTTTGCACGCGATGCCGGTTTCCCAGCTTATAATCCTGAAATCGCGCAGCGCCGTACCGAATATGAAGCCAAAAGGAAGGCCAACGGACAAGGTACCGTCGGCTGTGTTGCCTTAGATGGGGCTGGTAATTTGGCTGCCGCCACGTCTACTGGCGGTAAGGGCTTCGAAAGGGTAGGCCGCATCTCCGATTCTGCAACTGTAGCTGGTAATTATGCCAATGCCCATTGTGCCGTTTCCTGTACAGGAGTTGGCGAAGACATTGTAAGTGGTGCAGTAGCGACTAAAATTGTTACTCGGGTTACCGATGGATTTACGACCGAAAGCGCCATTGCCAAAACCTTTGCCGAGCTTAAACCTTATGATGGTTTTGCGGGTGCCATTGTGCTAACGGCAAAAGGAGAAATGGCGTGGCGTGACTCTCACCCGAGTATGGTTTGGGCACAAACGGATGGTCGAACAACACTGGTTTTCGAGTAAAGCTGGCATTTTATCTGCTTTTGGTGCTTAATTCGCCATATTTATGGCTCAGCTTCTTTCCTATGCCTCATATTGAAATTATATCTGCCAGTGTCCGGCAAGGACGCAACAGCCACCGTGTAGCGCTTTTTTTTAAAAATCAGCTGGAAAAGGAGGCAGGTAAATCCGTTAACATCCAAGATTTAGCCACTTTACAGTTTCCTATCTTCGAAGAAAGATTGGCCTTCCAGAAAACAGTGGCACCTCAAGTTGCGGCTTTTGCCTCTGCTATCGAAAAGTCCGATGCCGTTTTGATAGTGACACCCGAATACAATGGCGGTTATCCGGCATCACTTAAGAATGTAATCGACTTATTGTATAGCCAGTGGTATCATAAGCCCATAGGTATCATAACGGTGTCGGATGGTGATTTTGGAGGGAGCCAGGTGATAACTTCCTTGGTT
>Ga0209390_10008853_pt1 | contig 12275 bp, 11 predicted proteins | sample BON01_FD_187212 | JGI IMG/M metagenome (GOLD analysis project Ga0209390, IMG submission 187212) | Freshwater microbial communities from Lake Bonney liftoff mats and glacier meltwater in Antarctica - BON-01 (SPAdes) (version 2) | ecosystem: Environmental > Aquatic > Freshwater > Ice > Glacier... | reverse complement strand
GGTCGACGGCGGTGCGGCCGTGTTGATCCAAGATATTTCGAACAAAGTGATGACCGACAAAGTGCGCACCGATTTTGTGGCCAACATCAGCCATGAATTGCGCACGCCGATTGGCGCGATTTCGTTGATTGCAGAGAACTTGATCGCCGAACTGGGTGAAGCGCCGCAAGGGCATTACGCCGAGGTGATTTTGGCCGAGGTGACTCGCCTGAATGAAACGCTCAATGACCTGCTTGAACTGGCGCGAATCGAGTTTGACGGTCGTGCTAAACGCAAGCAGGTAGAACTTGCTCGCGTGATTGAGGGGTCTGTGGGGCGACTGCGTAACGTGGCCCTCGTTAAATCGGTGATGTTGGTGGTGGATAAAAACCCCGAAATTTATGTTGACGGTGATCGCGCGCAGTTGACGTCGGCGGTTAGCAACCTGATTGACAACGCGGTGAAGTTCAGCCCGATCGGGTCAATCGTCAAGATCGAATCGCGACTGGTTGACACAAAGGCGCAGATTCTGGTGTCGGATAACGGGCCGGGCATCGCGCCAGAGCATCGAGCGCGGGTGTTCGAGAGGTTTTATCGCGTTGACGACGCGCGCAGTCGCGAAACTGGTGGCACGGGTTTGGGCTTGGCGATTGTGCGCCACATTGCGATTTTGCACGGTGGCGACGTGACTATCGAGTCTGAAGTTGGCGTGGGCACGACGTTTACGCTGACGCTGCCAGCCGTTTGAGCGCTTAGGGATTTAAGGGGACTTGAACTTGACTGTGGCGAAGTTGCCGGGCAACTATTGGCGCCAGTTGGGGGCGACAGCGGTGTCGAACATTGGCGACGGCATGGTGACCGCGGCTGCGCCGTTGCTGACGCTCTCGCTGACGAACGACACGCGGCTGATTGCCGGTGTGTCGTTTGCTTCGACGTTGCCGTGGCTGGTGCTATCACTGCCAGCCGGCGTGTATATCGACCGCTTCGAGCGCAAGCACCTGATGGTGATCGTGAATATCATTCGCGCGGTTCTATTCGGTGTGATCGCGGTCGCGGCGGCGACGCAGAACCTGAATATTTGGATGTTCATGGGGATATTGGTGGGTGTCGGGGCGTGCGAGGTGATCTTCGATATGTCGGCGCAGGCGTTCTTGCCGTCGATCGTGCCAGAAGAGTTGTTAGAGAAAGCCAACGGGCGGCTGTATTCGATAGAGATGATTTGCAACAGTTTTCTGGGCTTGCCGCTGGGGGCGTGGCTGTTCGTATTGGCGGTGGGGGTGCCGTTCGGGGTGAACGCGGTGGCGGTCGCGGTGGCTGCGGCGTTGGTCGCGAGTATCCGCCTGCCGATTGTGGAAGGTGCTGGTGCTGTTGGTGGTGCTGCGGCACCGGTGAAATCGTTTCGCAAGGATCTGCGCGAGGGGATGCAATGGCTGTGGGCGAGTGAGTTGGTGCGCACGCTGGCGATCATGCTCGGGATCGTCAATATGGCGTCGATGTTTGGTAGTGCGATTTTTGTGAAGTACGCGGCCGACGAGTTGGGCGTGACGGGGCGCGGGTTCGGGTTATTGCTGTCGGTGATGGCGGTGGGCTCGATCGTCGGCGGGCTGATTGGCGACCGAATCGCCAAGCGGCTCGGGGTGGCGTGGGCGATTATTTTGGCGTACGCGATTTTTGGGCTCGGCGGGATTGTGTATGTGGTGTTGCCGCGGGTGTGGGCGATCGTGATTGCGGTAGCTGTTCTTGGTGTTGCGGGCACGACGTGGAATATCGTGACGGTGTCGTTGCGGCAACGGATTATCCCGACAGAACTATTCGGTCGTGTCAACAGCGTGTACCGATTTGTTGGCACTGGGTCAATGGCGATCGGGGCGTTGGCGGGTGGGTTTATTGCGTACCGATATGGGTTGCGCGCGCCGTACTTGGCGTCGACGATCGTGAGCCTGGCTGGGCTGGTATGGGGTGCGCCGATTTTGTTGCGGCAACTAAGAGTTTAAAACCGCCATCATAATTTGAAAGCTATTTTCCTGCAATAAATTTCATCGAAATAGAATTTACACAATGCCTAGTATTTTTATCCGTAAAATTTTCTCCGGTAAATACGTGGCCTAGATGTCCGTCGCATTTAGCACAAACTATTTCAGTACGTCTTCCGTCGGCATCTAAACTTCTCTTCACTGAACCCGGAATTTCCTGATCAAAAGATGGCCAACCACAGTCGGATTCAAATTTATCTTTTGAATTATATAAAAGAGTTTCACATTGGCGACAGACGTATGTGCCTGTTTCCTTATTGTCTACATACTCACCTACAAATGGAGCTTCCGTACCTTTGTCGATGATAATTCTTTTTTCTTCTAGCGTCAGTTCGTTCATAATCCAATTATATGAAGAGTTCGGACTCTCTAGGTGCAGAGTTGCTCGACATGCATGATGTCGACGTTGAGCGCGATCCAGATGAACCAACGGTACGCCTTTTGCGTTAGTCGGTCGTGAACTTCCAGCTATAGGTGCGGGCGCGGATTTCGCCCTCAGTGAACAGCCAATAGCGCACGCTGGCCGTGTGCTCGCCCTGCTTAAATTCGTTAATCGGTGCGCCCTCTTGTGGCTGGTAACTGATGACGTAGTTGCCTGGGTCGAACACGGCGGTCGGCGGCAGTTCTACCTGCGCGCCAGGTTTTGGTGCGACGCCGCTTGATGTCAGTTCGTCGAGGCGAACGGTTGGCAACTCGATTCCGTCGATCGTGAGGACGGCGTAATACCCCTCAACAAAGTCAACGATGATTTGCGACTGGCGTAAAACCTGGTCGCCGTTGCCGGGCGAAATATTCTCTATCGCTGATGGCAAGCCAGAGGCATCGCGCCCGGTGAGGCCGCTGCGCAGGCCAAAGCCAATGCTCGCAAGGCCGACCGCTATGCCGATGCTGATGAGCAACATTGGTCGGTCAATTTTTTTTCTGGGCGTTGACGATGGCGAGAAGTTGTCCACAGGATCGTTGCTGGTCATGCTGTCGGTCATGCTGACAGTCTCGCCGATCGTGGCTCCGTTTGTCTACCTGTCGCCAAAGGGTAGAGTTGCGGGCTCATGGCGAACCGCAGCTCCCTCATCGGGCAGACAGTTTCAACAAGGTATCGACTCGTTGGCGCCCTCGTCGATGGCTCTGGGTCTTCGATGGTCTTCAACGCCGTAGACACGCGCAGCCGCAAACAAGTGGTGGTGCGCCTCGTGCCGGGAGAAACCCTGCTTGATCTCGATAGTGGGGTCGACAACGTCAACGACGCGCTCGAATTGTTTAAGAGGCGGACCAAAGATGTCGCCGCGATTACCCATCCTGCGCTTGTGAGCGTGGATGATTGGGGTACCGAGACGATCGACGGCCAGTTGTTTGCGTTTACCGTGTTCGAGTATTTCGCTGGCGGAACACTGCGCGAGATTTTGGATCGTGGCCGCAGACTGACGCCGTCGCAGGCGCTGGTGGTCGGGCTAGACATTTGCCGCGGGCTTAATTTCGTGCACGGCAAAGGGCTGGTGCACGGCGACGTGCGGCCAGCAAACGTTTTTATCGGCGACGACTTGCGGGTGCGCCTGGGCGGCTTGGGTATCAAGCGCACCGTAGTCGCCAAACATCTGAGCCTCGAGCAATCGCGTTTCGCCGCGCCCGAGATCGGGTTAGGCGAAGCGCCTAGCGAATTTAGCGACATCTATTCGCTGGCGATGACGCTTGTCGAGTCGATCACCGGCGAAGTGCCGTTCTCGGCCGAGTCTGTGGCGCTAACACTGGCGGCGCGAGTCGGCAAGTTGTTGCGCGTGTCGGCAGATCTCGGCGCGATCGCGGCGCCGATCGAGCGCGCCGGCAGGCCAGAGGCGAGCGAAAGATTTACCGCGCTCGGGTTCGGCCAGGCCCTGGCGCAAATCGCGGGCAAGATGCCGGCGCCGACACCGATTCAGACGGTGATGGCTAAAACCTTTGAAGAAGTGATGGACACGCAAGAAGCCGAAAACACGGCAGAACTGCGGCGCATCGAGGCGAGCAAGTTGGCCGAGACGATGCCCAAGCCGATCAAGATCAGCGATGCTCTCGCTGGGTTAGACGACAGCAAGCCGATATCCATCGAAATAGATTCGCCTGCAAAAACGAGCGGACGCAAGCGGCTGTGGTCGGTTCTCGCTGTCGTCGCTCTCGCGGTTTCGGCCGTCGTGATTTACCAAAACGTGGTTAGCGCGACGCACACCGTGCCCGACATTTTGGGCGTGAGTGAGGGCGAGGCGCGCAATTTGATCGCCGCTAACAACTGGAACATCGTGGTGGCATCTGAGCGCAGCGATGAAGTGGCGCAGGGCAACATTGTGCGCACCGACCCCGAAGCGGGTGTCGACCTCGAAGAGGGTAAGAGTTTTACGATTTATATTTCGGATGGGCCGACGCTTGCGCCGCTGCCAGACATCAATGGCTTGGCGTTGCAAGAAGCGACAGATATGTTGACCGCCGTGGGGTTGACTGCTGATGTCAAAGAGTCGGCGAGCGAAGACGTGCCGGCGGGCATCGTGGTCTCGTGGCTGGTGCCGCAGCAGACATCGTTGATCACCAACGACAAGGTATTGCGGGGCACATCGGTCGAAGTCATTGTTTCGACGGGCCCGGGGTTGCGCGAGGTGCCGCTGATCGTGGGCATGACGCTTGAAGAAGCGACGGCGCTGGCGAGCAATTTGCGGTTGACGCTCGTGGCGGGTGAGCCGTCTTTGAGTAACGCTGCGGCCAAAGGCTTGATCGGCGCGCAGGCGCCAGTGCCGGGCGAGAAGGTCGAGCGCGACAGCACGTTCATCTATTCGATTTCGCTCGGGCTAGATCTGGTGAAGATGCCCAATATCGTCGGCAACAACTATGTGACGGTCGAGAAGCGACTGCTCGAGGCCGGCTTCGTTGTAGGAAAGGTCACAGGCAAGAAGACTTTTCGCATGCGTCAAGCAGAGTCATTGGGCGTGCGTGTAAACAACGGCGACATGGTGGCGCGTGGCGCCGTGATTGATCTCACCTTTCCGTAAATAGCAAGCGTTGCGCTAGTACGGTAAGGCGCGTGAAACACGAGCCGGATCTTCTCGCAGCAGAAGATAACTCGGCCGGCATCATCGATTCTGGTGGCGTAGACGAAGTCTCGGTCATACCTTGGGCGAACCTGTTGGGCAAACGCGTCGCCAAGCGTTATGGCGTTTCGCGGCGCAGCGCGACACTGCTGGTGCTGCTGGCGAGCGTGTTCACGGTCAGTTCTACGATCACGTTGCTGGTCGTCTCGCTCAAGACGGTGGCTGACGACCTCAACAGCAACGTCAGCCTTTTAAGTTGGACGATTACAGGGCCGCTGTTGGCGTTCGGGGTCGTTGGGCCCGCGTTCGGCAAGGCCGGCGACCTGTGGGGGCACAAGAGAATTTTTGTTGGCGGACTGTTTTTTGCCGGATTGTTCTCGCTGTTCTCGGCGTTCGCCTGGGGCCCGATTTCGCTGATCGTGTTTCGCACGCTGTCGGCGGCGCTCGGTTCGGCGACTGGCCCTTCGGCGATGGCCTACATCAACCGCTTGTACGGCCCAGACGAGCGCGTGCGCCCGCTCGGGTTATGGAGTTTTACGACCGCTGGTGCGCCCGTTATCGGAGTTGTGCTCGGTGCGCCACTGGTAGAGATTTTTGGCTGGCGAATTATTTTCATGGTGCAAGCCCCGCTGTGCCTGATTGGCGTGCTGTTGTCGTGGTGGATGTTGCCCGACACCAACCGCCGCAAGAATGTGCGCTTCGATGTCGCCGGTTCGGTGTCGCTGGGCGTCGGGGCAGTGTTGTTGTTGCTGGCGATTAACCGTGCCAACTCTTGGGGATGGACATCGGCGCTAACGCTGTCGACATTTCTCGGGTCGGTGTTGGCGCTGGCTGCTTTCGCGCGCATCGAGTCGAAAGCGAGCGACCCGCTGATGCCGCTCAAGTGGTTGCGCACCCGCAACGTCGCCTTCCCGATCTTGACGCAGGCGCTAATGAACGTCGCCTACATGGGCGGCTTCTTGCTCGTGCCGCAGTTGCTCGAAAACGGTTTGGGTTACACGCCGAGTCACATCGGTTGGCTGATCATCGCGCGGCCGTTAACTTTCTCGCTGGTGGCGCCGCTGGCTGCATCGGTTTCTAATCGCGTCGGCGTGCACGTGCCGGGATTAATTGGCGGCGCGTGCGTGACGCTGTCGATGGTGGTTCTGTCGCAGATTGGCGCGGGCAGCGGTGACTGGATGATCGTGCTCGGGCTTAGTTTGTCTGGCGTCGGTCTCGGCGTGGCCTCGCCGGCACTCACTGCGTTGCTGTCGAACTCGGTGAAGCAACAAGATTTGGGTATAGCCAGCGCGATGCAGCAACTGATGTCGCAGATGGGCGCGGTGTTGGGTGCAGCATTGATGATCAGCGTGCACGAGATCACGATCGGTTCTGGTTTGATACAGAGTTACAGCTACGGGCTGATGGTCGGCGTTGTCGCTGGCGTGCTGGCGATGGCGGCGGCGGCGATGGTGCGCGCCAAACCCGCGACTGATACTGGTGTTGCGAAAGTATAGAAACTAGGAAGTAATCGCCAAGATTTCGGCGGCCACTTGCGCGGCTAGATCTGTCTGGGGCACCACAGTTTGCAGTGACATCAACATCACGATGTCGCCTTGCACCTTGATCTGGCCAGACATGAAGGCCTGCATCGCCGCCGCTGCGTCTTGCTCGAGAAATATTTTGCACGCAGTGGCGTAATCTGTCGAGATTGTGACGTCGGCGTCGGGCAATTCGCCCAAATCTAAAATGAAGTTGCCGGAAGTCGTGTCAATGTAACTGCGTATCGTGCCGTCGGCGAAGGGCACATCCGTGATGATCTGGTTCATGCGAATCTTCTGGGTGATCTTGGGAGTCTGATTTTCGTACTTGGCGCGAATTTGTCGCGCAGCGGCGATCCACTCTGCAGATAAAAATGGGTATGGCATTAGATTCCTCCGACTAGAGACCGAAGGCTAATTGATGCGCATCCGAATTTCATCTCGTGCCCGAGATGCTGCGGCGCGGGCGGCTGCCGCAAACTCGACGTCTGAGGAGTTGGCGTACAAAATGGCGCGCGACGAGTTGATTATCAGGCCTGTGTTGTTGGCCGTCTTGCCATTCCTGACGACCGCCGCCACGTCGCCGCCCTGCGCCCCAATGCCTGGCACCAGAATCGGCATGTCGCCGACGACTTCGCGCACCTTGCGCAGTTCGTCAGGGTAAGTTGCGCCGACCACAAGGGCGCACTCGCCGAGTTGCGACCATTTTGTGGCAGCGGTGCGCGCGATCTGCATGTACAGGGGCTCGCCGTCGTGCTCGCGCAACTGAAACTCGCCGCTGCCGACGTTTGAGGTGCGGCACAACACGATCACGCCCTTGTCTTGGTGGTCGAAGAACGGTTGCAGCGAGTCTGTGCCGAGAAATGCATTAACGGTGACGGCGTCGGCGCCGTAGCGATCGAAGGCCTCGGTTGCGTATTGCTTGGCGGTGTCGCCGATGTCGCCGCGCTTGGCGTCGAGGATGATCACCATGTTCGGGTAGGTGCTGCGAATGTATTGGCAGATGCGCTCGAGTTGCGCCTCGGCGCCGACGGCGGCGAAGTAGGCGATCTGTGGCTTGAACGCGCAAACCATGTCGGCGGTGGCGTCGACGATTGCCGTGCAGAACTTTTCGATGCCACGCACATCGTTGCGCAGCGATTCAGGAAACTTGGTGGTGTCTGGGTCTAGGCCGACGCACAGCAACGAGTCGTTTTTGACCCAGGTGTGTTGCAGTTTGTTGATGAACCCCAAGTGGCGAAGCGCCTAATCTTCAATCGAGATGGCGCCGGTGGGGCATAGGTCAACGGCCTCGGTGACTTTGGCGCGCAGCGACTCGGCGGGGTTTTCTTGCAATATATATAGGTATCCGTCGTCGCGCAGTTCGAACACCTCGGGCGCCGTCATAGTGCAGGCGCCAGTTGATGCGCACAGATCAAAGTCGACGGATACCTTCATGCCCTAGACATTAGTTGCCTCGAGCGGGATTTAGATGCAATTATTCAACCGTCTCTTCGAAGAACGAGTGCTCGACTCCCACTCGGCGTTCGCGACGCCATGCCGCAACTGTAAGGACGATGACCCCGCACGCCACAGTGATAAGAGTGCCAGCAATCGCCGTAGATGACATGTTGTTGGTGCTCATGATTGTTTTGGCATTGGTAATCACGACCACTCCGCCAATGAGAGTTCCGAAGGGGGCATGCGGTAATCGGCCGGCGAGCAAGGCGGCGAACGGCGCCATCAACACCCCGCCCAGAAGTAAACCAGCAACCACCTGCCAATCGAGATTCACCGTGGCCGATCCGCCGATGAATGCGGCGCTGGCAGCAATGGCAACGAGGAACTCTGATGCACTCACCGTGCCGATCACGCGACGCGGTTCAAGAGTTGTGACCGACAGCAATGTAGGTGTGGTGATTGGCCCCCAGCCGCCTCCGCCGGAAGCATCAACAAAACCGGCGAATGCGCCGAGCGGTATGAGCAGTCCCGATGTTGGTTCCCCGGCAATGGTCGGGATCAGCCGCTTACCCAATCCAAAACGGGCGATGAGCACGAGACCCAAAATGAGGAGCAGCCATGACATCCACACCTTGGCATCGGTGAGCGAAAGACGAGTGAGCACGATCGCGCCAAGTGCCGCCCCGGCTGCACCAGGGGAGCCCAGGCGTACAACGATTCGCCAGTCGACGTTGCGCGCCCGCCAATGCGACGCGCCTGATGCAAATGTGGTGCCGAGTTCGGCAAAATGCACCGCCACACTTGCCGCCAAGGGGGTAGCGCTTAAAGCCACGAGAAGGCTGCTCGAGGTGATCCCGAATGCCATGCCGAGAGTTCCGTCGATGAGCTGAGCGAGTGCTCCGACCAGTGCAAAGACGAGTACCGACATGTGCATGCGATATTAGGCTCGAACTGCCGTGACCAAGCAAAACGGTCAAAGAAAAGATTGATGTTGATGTCGAACCGCAAATTATTCTCGGTACATGCAACCCGAAACTTGCCCACCGCGCTCTTGGGATCGACCCGCGCATCGCCACATTGTTGCCCTGCAATGTCGTAATTCGCGTCGAAAACGGGCGCACCATTGTTGAGGCACTCGACCCCAAACTCATCGCCGAAATTCCGGACAATCCCGCATTGACTCCGGTTGCCGAAGAAGCCGGTCAGCTAATCAAGGCTGCCCTCGAGGCGCTACAAAGAAACTGAGTAGGGACCAAGATTGTTAGGTCTTGATGCAAAACCACGGCCGATTCGTCCTGAATTGAGGGTTGCATAATAGTTCCGAAGTCGGTACTATTCTGTTTATGGGAGTACTTAACGTATCGCAGGCAGCGCTGAAGCTTGGCGTCAGTGATCGGCGGGTTCGCCAGATGCTCGAGCGTGGAGATATAGAAGGACAGCGTGTCGGTTTATTTTGGCTCATCGATCCCATTGTCGTTGAGCGAGCGCGTCGCCGCCCAGAACTTGGACGGCGGTGGAGTCCGGCAGCGGCGTGGGCACTCCTGCAGATAGCCGAAGGAAAACTCCCCAAGGTGTCGGCAGTCGAAGTATCACGCGCAAAGCGCCGACTCGCTGAGCGTGGAATTGGTGACCTTGTGATCAAGTTGGCTTCTCGCGGAAATGTCCGCCGGTTCTACGGGCATAAGTCAGATCTCAAACGTCTTGCTAACGAGGACATGGTGGTGCGCGGTGGGGTGAGTGCCGCACGAGAACATCGTGCAGATATTATTGCCCTCGATTTTCTTGAGGCCTATGTTCCTGCGAGTCGGATAAAAAAACTCGTTAGGAAATACGCACTAGAGGGTTCTCCCGAACGCCCCAACATCTTGATTCGAGTCGTTGATGACAGCGTCTGGCCTTTCCCGAAAAATGCCAAAGTTGCATCGCGAATTGTTGTGGGAGTCGACTTACTGGATGCAGACGACGAACGATCTCGTCGAGCGGGTGCTGGATTGGTGGGGTTGGCATGGCCTGGCCAGTAATTTCGCGCGATCCAGTGGTCAAACAACGCTGCAGAAATTGACGGCATCGGGCTGAATTCAGCCTTGCGAAAATAGTGCATATTTAATGCATAACTGTTGCGTAAAATGAGGTAAGTTGGTACTGTCAAGGACTAGGCAGTTGGCACACATCGGCAAAGGAATCATGATGACAACAAAGACTTCAGTTTCGAAAGCCGAAGCGACCGTTGCTGCTCATCGTGCGACGGTCACTGAGTCGGTCTCGTCAGTTGTTGGATTTCTTGTTGAACTACTTGGTTCTCGGTTGACTGCGCATCTGGCCGACGTCGATCCATCGACTGTAAGCCGTTGGAAGACTGGGGTCTCGGAACCACAGCCAGAAATCGAGCAACGCTTGCGCGGCGCCCATCAAGTTGCACACTTACTGCTTACGGTCGACTCAGATCCAACCGTAAGAGCTTGGTTCATCGGAATGAACCCTCAACTAGCCGACGAAACTCCGCTAGATGTCATCGCAGCAGGTAAAACCAAGGTCGTTCTAAGTGCTGCGAGGACGTTTATCAACGCTGCATGACTAGCGCCGCCGCCGCGCGGTACCCAGCGAGCGGTTTGTGGCGAGTTCAGCGAGATGATGTTGTCGCATCACCGTTCAAATTGCCAGACTTGGTTGATGACTTGATTCCGAGTCTTGGCGACAGATTCGACTCATATCACGGAAATTTTTCAACAAGCTATTTCGGCACGACACTTACTGCTTGTTTCGCTGAGACCATTGTTGCATTTAGACCGAATCTGATTTTGATAAAGCTTGCAGCAGATGATTGGCGAAAGCAAGGTTGGCCTAGGGCAGGGGTTGTGCCATCAAAATGGCGGGAACGCCGGGTTGCTGTGCGGATGGGTGTGGGCGAAGCGCAATCCTTCGTCGACATCGATCATCACGACACGTTGGCGGCTCTAAATTCGGATCGAAAATTATTGGCTGATCTCGCGCGGTACGGTGTCAGCGAAATTGATCTAGGCACAATTGCCGGCAACGATCGCCGCCCGACGCGTTTGATTGCCGATCATTTTCACAATATGACTGACGCTGATGGTCGCCCGCTCTGGAGCGGAATTAGGTATCTTTCAAGACTTGGTGAAGGCTGGGAGTGCTGGGCGGTGTTCGAGCGCACCGCAATGATTGAGGTTGAACGAACTCGAATAGATCGAGCACAACCAGATCTTGTTGCGGTCGCAAAAATATTTGGACTTGAGGTTGAGTAACCGTCAGATAGCGGCTAGTTGCCGTGGCGCTCGTGGGCGTTAAGTAACGCCCGCAGCGATGCAGTGATCGTGTTGGGATCCACACCCACGCCCCAGCGAGTGGTGCCGTCACCGTTAGTGGTTTCGACATACGCAACCGCGGTTGCCTCTGAACCCTGGCCGAGGGCGTGCTCGCTGAAGTCCTTGACATCTAACGCGATTTTGAACTCGTTGCGCAGGGCGATCACGAACGCATCGATCGGGCCGTTGCCCTCGCCGGTGATCGTGCGGCGCAGGCCGTCGACGTCGACCTGCGCGGTGATCATCGTGCGGCCGCTCGTCGAGTCGCTGCGCAACTCGTGGCTCGACAGCGTGTACTTCGGTACGGCCGGCAGGTACTCGGTTTGGAAGGCATCCCACATCACGGCGGGCGAGATCTCGGTGCCCAAGTCTTCGGTGATGTGCTGAATGCTGCGCGAGAACTCGATCTGCAAACGGCGCGGCAGGTCGTAGCCATACTCGGCCTTCATCACGAAAGCGACGCCGCCCTTGCCCGACTGGCTGTTGACGCGCACGACCGACTCGTACGAGCGGCCGACGTGCTTCGGATCGATCGGCAGGTACGGAACGCCCCACTGGTCGTAGTTTTCTGGCAACGCCTCGAAGCCCTTCTTGATCGCGTCTTGATGACTGCCCGAGAACGCGGTGTACACGAGGTCGCCGACATACGGGTGACGCTCGGGCACGGGCAGGCGGTTGCAATATTCGGCGTCGCGGCGCAACGCGTCGATGTCGCTGATGTCGAGCATTGGGTCGACACCGTTGGCGAACAGGTTCATCGCCAGCGTGACGACGTCGACGTTGCCAGTGCGCTCGCCGTTGCCGAACAACGTGCCCTCAACGCGATCGGCGCCGGCCATCACGCCAAATTCGGCGGCGGCAACTGCGCAGCCGCGATCGTTGTGCGGGTGCAGCGAGATGATCACGGTGTCGCGGGCGGCAATCGTGCGGCCG
>Ga0209390_10008852_pt1 | contig 12280 bp, 10 predicted proteins | sample BON01_FD_187212 | JGI IMG/M metagenome (GOLD analysis project Ga0209390, IMG submission 187212) | Freshwater microbial communities from Lake Bonney liftoff mats and glacier meltwater in Antarctica - BON-01 (SPAdes) (version 2) | ecosystem: Environmental > Aquatic > Freshwater > Ice > Glacier... | reverse complement strand
GACATCGCCAGCGAGCCCGAAAGCTGGTGGCAAAAATGACGCAACCCCGAAAGCGGTTGAATGATCCCCCCCCGTTCAAGTCGGGTCGCAGTGAACCGGAAAAACCCAAAACCAAAACGAAGGCACAAAAAAAGGAACCGAACCGATGGCACGAACTGAACCAATTTATCGACACCACGATGAGAGACTTGACGCCAGCGCAAACGGCCGTCTGGCTTGTCCTGTTTCGGGACGAACGCAGGGGCGTCTCGAAGTCCGCACAGCCAGACATCGCCAGACGCTGCGGACTAAGCCGCGAGTCTGTCTCAAGAGCAATCACAGAACTCGAACGCCGGGGACTGGTTCAGACTTTGCATCAGGGCGGGCTGAATCGGGGGCTTTCGTGGTATCACGTGAAGGCACTGAACAAACCCTGAACACACGTGACGCAGGCGTCACATTAACATGTGACGTACAGCTACGTTTACCGGTGACGTACGCGTCACATATCCCAGAAGGGATATCCAGAAGAGTGATTCCTTGTTCTAACGAACTGCGGAATCCCCCTTCCGTCTAATCCTACCCAGAACAGAACGCCCCAACGCCTGAGGGCGGGCGTTCTGAATCGCAACACAACAAAACGCAGGTTCCCGGCTTCAGGGTTACCCCCCACAAACACACTCACCGAAGTGGAGAAAAAACCAATGAACAACGAAATCCCAAAACATCGAGACGCACTTGCAAGCGAACTTGGCGAACTGATTCGGCCCGAACTTCTGCAACACCACAGGCACGCGCCGTATATCGTCTTGGCGAGCGAAACAGGCATTGAATGTTGCAACGATTTCTACGGCATGACATCCCCAACGATGGCGACGTGGTTTCGTGGCGAGATTCCAAACTGGGGGGGCGTCGGACCTGCGATGTTAATCCATGACGACGCAATTTTGGAATACTGCGGCGGCGATGCGAAAACAGCAGACGGAGTGATGACGGCAATTGTCTGTCACGAGATGGCACATATTCTGCAGGTTCCGCGCTTGTGTCACGACGCAATTTCAGACAATTGGCAACCGGCGGGACTCAAAACGATATTGACGGAACCCGACGTCGCGACGCCAGTTTATGAGACACTCACACGTGCGCAACACCCGCAAGATTTCATCCGCCTGGCGCTACACGTTCGGCATCGGCTTCAGATTCGCGGCTGGCACGTTCCACTGTCCGAATTGGTGGACTGGCAGCGATTTGCGTTTGTTGCCGGACAATGGCACGTTGACGCCTTGGCGGATGATTTTGAGAAATGCAAGGGATTGCCTTTGAGTCTTGTGCGGTTCGTTCCAGAGCCGCACGGGTTCGCAAAGTTGTTTGATGAGAATCTTTCGACGTTCGAAGGGTTTATGAGTTTGGTTCGATCGTTTTGAAAAAAGGTTATTGAAATGGTTTCGATTCTTGAAAAGTTGTCCGTTCGCATTGGGCAACGGCAGAAGAAACAAGCCGCGTCATGGGCTGGTTTTGTAGGCGACGTTGTTGACGAAAAATTGAAGGACGCTGACGAGATTCTGGCTGGGCTCGAGGTTTTGGGGAAGTCGCCTGAGGCGCTGCAGTCCGCCTGTGAATTGCTGTTTGAACGTCGGGCATGGGCTGGAGTTGCCAAGGCTGGTGATGCTGCTGAAGCCGCGTATCCGGGTCTTACAAAACAGGCGGCCGATGCGGAGACTTCACTGAAGGATCTGATTGAAAAACATCATGCCAAGTTTGCTGCACTCGAAGGAAAGATTCACGCTGCAAGGGAAGCAATCTCAGCGGGTGCTGGTGCGAAGCGTGAACTGTTTCGGACTGCCAGCCAGGAAGCCAAAGAGGCAGCAATGGAAGGCATCGACGTGAAGATTCAGGCAGCCGGTCAGGAATTGGATATCGTTCGTAGGCGGATTCGAGATTGCGAAATCTGGGTTCTCGAGGTTGATTCGCAAGGCGATAAGTCAGCAACGCCTGACGTTGTGAAATTGCCAGCGATGCGGGAAAAACTGGAGGGGCTGAAGTCTGAAATGAAATCCTGCCAGACGAAGCTGCAGGACCTTCAGGACGAGCGCGGCAAGGCTTCGGAAAGTTTGCTTCGTCCTGAAACGATTTAACATTGTTCCCGTCGCGTCGCCCTTCGATGAAGACCGATAAAATCGGGGGGTGGCGGCGGCGGCTTTTCTTTGGGAGGAAATGTTATGTTGGACCCGTCAACAAACGGACGAAAGCGAAACGGCACGTTCGACGCTGGGAATTCCCTCGGCAGGGGAAACCCTTATGCAGCCCAAGTGGCTCGCCTGCGTTCTGTCATGCTCAAAAGTGTGACAGAAAAGAGCATGCGAGCGATCATTAATAAACTGGTTTCGCTGGCTGAGGCCGGTGATTTGGGGGCGATTAAGATCCTGATTTCGTACATCGGCAAGCCACCGGAATTACCAGCGGTCGCAATTCAAGTTGTGAATCACGGCATTGAGTCCGACGATGATTCGAAGCGGGAGAAGACTTTGGCATTGATTCGACGCATCCAACATAGCGGCGACTCGCCATCGCCATCAGGACCGCCATCGCCAGCGGTGCAGGCTTTGCTCGACATGATGGCCGCACGTCGGGCGACTGAGGCATCGGCGGATGATGACTGAATAACGCCAGGTTCTCCGCCCCCCTGGTCAGCGGAGTACCCCACACTTCTCTGGCAGGAAGAGAGAAAGTTTTGTTTGCAGGCACCATCCGTCACCAAACGGCGGTTTCGGACAACGAACGCAAAACATAGGGTGACAACGGATAAAATCCTGGACGCAAGGAAGCGAATACACTACACTGGACAAACGCGGGATAGGCTGATCCCTGACAAGCTGGCAAAGTCTTAGCCAGTTTCCCGCGTTCTCTTTTCAAGACATTTCACCAGAAAGACAGGTGAGAACATGGCATCGGTTGGCAAAGACTCTCAGGGTTATCGTATTCGATTCGTTCTGCCGGACGGAACACAAAAGACGATCAGACTTTCAGGGTTCAACAAATCGAAGTCTGAGGACATCGCCCGACACATCGAAGAGCTGATTGCAGCAAAAGCGGCTGGTTCAGCGATCGACAGACGAACCGCAAACTGGCTGGCAGACATCGGCCAAACTGTTCACGACAAGCTGAGCAACGCCGGATTGATCGAACAACGGGCATCGTCGTTGCTGGGTGAATTCGTGGCGGGTTACATCAAGGGGCTTCCGAACATTGAACCCGGAACGGTGATGAACCTCGGAACCTGCGAACGGAACCTGAATGATTTCTTCGGAGCTGACAGGCCGATGAGATCCATCACGGCGGCAGACGCAAGGGCGTTCCGATTGTGGTTGGAAGAACACGAGAAACAGGCAGAGAACACGTTGCGCAGACGCTGCGGACGCGCTCGCCAGTTCTTCAAAGCTGCGATCAAGGCAAAGCTGATCGATGAAAACCCGTTCGAAGGAATGGCGGTTACAGTGACCGGAAGCACGGACAAAGCACGGTTCATCACTGAGTCCGAATCGCAGAAGATCCTGAAAGCCTGCCCTGATCTGCAATGGCGGTTGATATTTTCATTGTGCCGCTACGGTGGAATGCGTTGTCCGTCTGAAATCCTATCGCTGACGTGGGAAAACGTCCTTTGGGATTCGTCCCGAGTCATCGTCACAAGCCCAAAAACGAAGCGATACAAGGGCCATGAGAACCGAGTGATTCCAATGTTCCCCGAACTGGCCAGCGTTCTGAATGAAGCCTACGAAGCGGCATTCGATCGGCTGGAAGATCCTTCGGCAGTTGTCAGCGGGGCAGTTGTGACGCGATACAGTTCTGCGGATCAAAACCTACGAACCACGTTTGAAAAGATCGTGAAGCGGGCGGGGCTGAAGCCATGGCCGAAGCCATTCCAGAACCTGCGGGCAACTCGCGAAACGGAACTGATGGAAATCTACCCGTCTCACGTTGTCGTTTCTTGGATCGGGCATTCTGAGAAAGTGGCCAGAATGCACTACCTGCAAACGACTGACGCGCACTTCGAAAAGGCGGTTCTTCTGAAGCCTGCCGTTTTGGTGGCCAGTTCAGAAACAGAAAAAGCAAACGTTCCCGGCGACACGGTGGCCAGCCAGGCCATCCACCAGGCCAGTGAGGGACGCGAAATGGTGAAAACTGGTAAACCGTCAAAAGCAAAGAGTCCCGAAAACACCAATGTTTTTCGGGACTCTGCGGATTTGTTCGCACATCTTCGGTGCGTAGAATTACCCCGTAGGGACTCGAACCCCAACTGACAGTGCCAGAAACTGTTGTGCTACCAATTACACCACGGAGTAATGAATGCCGGTCGACTCAAGGAGAGCTGACTGCTGGGCGGAATGTATCACTGCCGCCGAATTGTGTAAAGCGCTGGTTTTTTATCGGGCTCCAGTCTTTCACACACGGGATTTTGGCGATGTCCTCAACCGATGGCCGTTATGGCCACGACACAGTGAGAATTAAGAGAGTTCACGGCGATGGCTCGGAGGTATCATAATTTCGCGAGCGTCTGAAGCGGGACTACCAGAGATCGGACGTCGCCAATGGAATCCGACCTGGGACAGGTCGGACTACGTGGCAATGCACATTCAGTGTGCATTGCTGCGAAGAAAGTAGGGAGTTCAATCGTGAAGATGCTGAACAATTCCGTTCGGTGAATTGTCCGATCGACGTCTTTCGGCAAAAAATGCTGGTGAATTCACGATCTTATGAAGCCACCGTGAATCTGCAAGGCATTGGCACGACGCTTGCTTTTCACCAATCTCAGAGGTGGGCGTCGGCGTGGTGGGACCCGACGTTCGCAAAACTCTGCAGGGGTTTGTAGGAGGGAAGGTCAGGAAACTCGCCTGTTCCTGCTCACATGGGTGCGTGGCCCGAGCGGGAAGCTCCTGCTGTGAATTGCATTTCGGTGTGGTTCACAGTTGAAAAGGGGAAGGATTCGTCCTTCCCCTTTTCTTTTGGTGCTGCTGATCTTGCAACAACGTTTGCTGGTTGCAGACTTGGGACAAGTCTGCCTACGTAGCACGACCTGTCTCAGGTCGTGAACCACGGACACCGCCACATCGGATCGCTTGAGCGGGACGAACGCTGGCGGTTATAAGACCTGGAAATCCGAACATACTGAAGTCGATGGCGTTTACTCTTGCAACAACGTGTATTGGTTGCAGACTTGGGACAAGTCTGCCTACGCTATACGGCTTCATTTGCCATCTCTTCAAGAACCTCTGCGATCACCTGCAAACCTTCCATCAGCTCTTCCGACTTCACGTTGAGTGCAGGCAGAAGTCGGACAACTGTGTTGTTAGTTGCATTAATCAGAACGCCGCGTTCCATACACTTCGCAACGGCTGGCGTGGACGGAATACTGAGATCAATCCCAATCATCATGCCGCAGATACGTATTTCGCGGATGATTGGAAGTCGTTGCTGCAGTGTTTCAAGGTGAGTACGAACTTCTTCGGACAGTTGTTGAACGTGCTCCAGAAGACCTTCGCGTTCAATCGTCTCGCCGGTTGCCAGTCCTGCCGCCATCGCCAGTGAATTGCCGCCGAACGTGCTGGCATGCATTCCCGGTCGCAGGTCGGCTGCGAATTCGTCGCGACAGATCATCGCACCGCAGGCGACTCCTGCTGCCAGTCCTTTGGCCATCGTGATGACATCGGGCTGCACGCCGGTTTGCTGATAGCCAAACCAGGTTCCCGTTCTTCCCATACCGGTCTGGACTTCATCGAAAATTAACAACAGGCCGTGTTCGTCACACAGATCGCGGAGGCCCTGAAGAAACTCCGGATCGGGAATACGCACGCCGCCTTCGCCCTGTACAGGTTCAATCATGATGCCGCAGGTTTCGTTATCGATAAGACTGCGAACACCTTCAAGGTCATTCATTTTGGAATAGCGAAAGCCGGCCAGCATCGGGCCCAGACCTTCGTGGTATTTTGGCTGAGCTGTCGCCGTGAGTGCTCCGAACGTTCGGCCGTGAAAGCCGTGTTCGAAGGTGATGATGCGATAGCGTCCTTTTGCCGAACCGTGCAGTCGAGCCAGCTTGATGGCAGCTTCGTTAGCTTCGGCTCCGCTGTTGCAGAAGAACGCTTTGCCGAAGCCACGAGTACACAGAAATTCCGCGAAACGTCCTTGTTCTTCAGTGTACCAGGTGTTCGGGACGTGGATGAGTTTGGCGGCCTGTTCCTGAATGGCTTTTACGACGGCTGGCGGCGAATAGCCCAGGATATTGCAGCCCCAGCCGGGGAACAGGTCGAGATAACGCTGGCCGTCCGCGTCCCACACGTGTGAACCTTCGCCGCGCATGAGTGCTACGGGATAGCGGCGATAGTTCGGGATGACATATTCATCAAACAAGTCGATGATAGCCTGACTCTTTGACGTGGCGACCTGCGTCATTGAACGATCTCCGGAGCTAAATTAGGGCTAAGTGTGTGGAATTGATTCTTGAACTTGATGCGACACGAGTACTCTGATCGTGTCGAGTTGGTTCGTAGCGAAAGTCGTCAAGACTTTCGGATGCACCCTGAATCGCCGAAAGTCTTGAGGACTTTCGCTACGATCTTCGAGCGCGCGGCAACACGGACGAAGTTTAGTAGACACAACGAATCGTGCGAAGTTCAGCCGCGAATTCCCTGACGTTGACGTGTGAGATTCCCGATGTCCGATATTTCTCCATGTCCGGCTGAAGGGTCGAGGCTTCGGAACAGTCCCGAAATAAATTCCGGTATCCCGAGCGATGAATTGGTCGAAAAGTAAGGAGTCAGTTTACCCTGGGGCTCAGCAAGACACTGTCCTGCCTCTCGCCGAGGCTGCAAATCCCGCAGAGTCGTTTTCTCTGATCCGGCATATAGAAATAAGAATCGCTTGTTTTCAAGGCAAAACCCTGAGACAATTTGGGCACCAAAATCAGGCGGAATTTGTGTTGTATTATCAATCAAAAGGCACGATTCCGGCCAAAACGATGGCTCAACAACGAATTCAACCACCTGAATATCGCGGTTGAAAATCTGCCTATCGACATAAAATTAAGAGACTGTAACAACTGGTTTGGCCGCAACTATGCTGAATTCGCTTCGAGCCCTGACTACTGCAGCGTCCCGGTCTATGACCGTGGGCACGACAATTGTTGTCGTGAATGCTGTCGTCGCTTGCTCGCAATTCGCAGCCAGTTTTTCAGCCGCATCGGCTGGGTCAATTACGAATTTGAAATGCGCGGCCGCATCCAAACGGGTCATCCTGCCACTTTGCTGAACGTATCGAAATAGATGTGTGTCAGCGAATCAAGAGTGGCAAATTCGATGCGCACATACCGTTCCGGCCGGTTGTCGGAGAAAAAAAACCAGCGACAGAGCGTAAGCTCCATGGCACTCATCTTTCCCAAAGTAGACGTCACTCTCCGAGTGACGAAGGCCGCAAAACACGGCCCATGGCATTCATCACTCGGAGAGTGATGACTACTATAATCGCAAATCGAGTGCAATTGGGCTAACGCCTTGTCGCTCGCCAACACAGAACCTGATTAAGGATCATTTCCATGGAAGATATTCGCGGCAATCAGTATCCAGCTCCGTTTCGTCCATCTTACGGTGCCCCGGAAGCGAGCGGTTTATACGATCCTCGCAACGAACACGACAACTGCGGAGTCGGTTTCGTGGCGCATATCAAGGGCGTGAGAAGCCGCCAGATCGTCGATGATGCGGACCGCATTCTGCGCCACATGGATCACCGTGGAGCCTGCGGTTGCGAATCCAATACAGGCGACGGCGCTGGAATGCTGACCGCTTTGCCGCACAACTTCCTTGTGCGAGTTGCCAAAGAAGACATCAAGATCGATCTGCCAGCCGCTGGCAAGTATGGTGCTGGTATCGTATTCCTGCCACAGGACGAACAGCAGCGAGCGACGTGCAAAAAGACAGTTGAAGAATTCATTAACCAGCAGGGGCAGAAGTTGCTCGGCTGGCGCCCGCTACCGGTCGATTACGACGGTGCAGACATCGGCAACACAGCCCGCGCATGTGCTCCGTACATGGAAATGTTGTTCATTGGTGGTGCCGACGGTCTCGACAAAGATGCTCTTGAACGGCAACTATTCATCATTCGCAAGCTATCCAGTCACAAGCTGCGAAATAGCGACATGTCGCAGGCGCTGCTGTTTTATGTTTGCTCGCTATCGACCAAGCTGATCATCTACAAAGGCATGTTGACGTCGCATCAGGTTGTGCCGTTCTTCAAGGATCTGCAGGCTGCTGATTACGATACGCACCTGGCCATGGTGCATTCACGTTTCGCGACGAACACATTCCCAAGCTGGGACCGCGCTCAACCCCTGCGATTCATGTCGCACAACGGCGAAATCAATACCGTAAAGGGTAACTCCAACTGGATGTTCGCTCGCCAGGGCATGATGAAGAGCGAACTCTTTGGGGCAGAAATCGAAAAGTTGTTTCCGATCGTCGAACCACACACATCGGATTCCGGCTGTTTCGATAATGCGTTGGAAATGCTTTATCACTCCGGCCGTACGTTGCAGGAAGTTGTGATGATGATGGTGCCGGAAGCATGGCAGAATCATCAGACAATGCCCGAACACAAACGCGCATTCTATGAGTACTATTCAGCGCTGCAGGAGCCATGGGACGGGCCGGCATCGATCTCATTCACCGACGGCCATTTCATCGGTGCGACTCTCGACCGCAACGGTCTGCGCCCAAGCCGCTACTACGTCACGAAGGACGACAAGGTCGTGATGGCCAGCGAAGTCGGCGTGCTGGATATCGAACCAACGAATGTTGCGTACAAAGGCCGTTTGCAGCCAGGCCGCATGTTTCTGGTGGACTTCGAACAGGGTCGCATCATCGACGACGAAGAACTTAAGGCCGCCGTCGCGTCACACAATCCGTATCAGCAATGGGTTCAGGAACAGCGAATTCGTCTGGAAGAACTTCCAAAGAAGACACCGCCAGAACGGCTGACGGGCCAGGATCTGCTGAATCGCATGCAGGCGTTTGGATACACATCCGAAACGATGAACTTCATGCTGTTGCCGCTGATCAAGGCCGACAAAGATCCAATTGGCTCAATGGGCAACGATGCCGCGCTGGCGTGTCTGAGCGATCAGCCGCGCATGCTGTACGATTATTTCCATCAGCTCTTCGCGCAGGTGACAAATCCGCCGATCGATTCGATTCGCGAAGAAGTCATCATGTCGCTGGAATGCTACATCGGGCCGGAAGGCAATCTGCTGGATACCAAGGCCGAAAGCTGTCATCGTCTGGCGATCCCACATCCAATTTTGACGAACCATCAGATGGCCAATCTGAAGGGTGTGAATCATCGTGGCTGGAAGTGCCAGGTCATCGACATTACATATCCAAAATCCGAAGGTGCGGCTGGTCTGCGTCCGGCCCTGGATCGAATCTGTCAGGCAGCTCGCGATGCGATTCGCAATGGCTTCAGTCTGATCGTGTTGTCGGACCGCAAGATCAGCGGGGATCGAGTGCCTGTGAGTTCTCTCATGGCGACCGGTGCGGTCCATCATCACCTTGTGCGTCATGAAGAGCGAACTCAAATTGGTTTGCTTGTTGAATCCGGTGAAGCTCGCGAAGTGCATCACTTCTGCCTGCTGATCGGTTTCGGTGCCGATGCTGTGAATCCTTACCTGGCCTTGTATGCGTTGCGACAGGCTCGTCTTGACGGCAAGCTGACCGACGACTGGGACGACGACCGCATTATTGGCGCGTATCGTTCTGGTGTAGCCAACGGGATGTTGAAGGTCATGGCGAAAATGGGCATCTCGACGCTGCAAAGCTACAAGGGTGCTCAGATCTTCGAAGCGCTGGGCCTTGCGGATGACGTCGTGAATCTGTGCTTTGCCGGAACATCCAGCCGCATCAAAGGCGTGAACTTCGATGTGCTGGCCCTGGAAGCGTTGATGCGGCATCACATCGGTTTTCCGGAAAACCCGGACAGCATTTCTACCGAACTGCCGAATTCTGGTTTGTACTCGTGGCGTCGTCAGGGCGAAAAGCATGCCTGGAACCCACACACAATCGGACGCATTCAGCAGGCCGCTCGCACGGGTGACAAAGCCGCGTACAAGGACTTTTCGAAGCTGGTCAACGCCGAAACAACTCGCGCGTGCCATCTGCGTGGGTTACTGAAATTCCGCGCGGGCAAGGCTGTGCCGTTGGCTGAAGTGGAATCTGCGGCTGATATCGTGAAGCGATTCTGCACAGGTGCGATGTCTTACGGCTCCATCTCCGCCGAAGCGCATGAGACGATGGCGATCGCCATGAATCGCATGGGCGGCAAGAGCAACACTGGTGAAGGCGGCGAGCGTTACGATCGGTTCACGCCAGATGAAAACGGCGATTCACGTCGTTCGGCCATTAAGCAAGTCGCATCGGGTCGTTTTGGTGTGACGTCATGGTATTTAACAAACGCTGACGAATTGCAGATTAAGATTGCTCAAGGTGCGAAACCGGGGGAAGGCGGTGAATTGCCGGGTCACAAAGTCGATAAGACGATCGCGTCAACTCGCCTTTCAACTCCCGGCGTGGGCTTAATCAGTCCTCCGCCGCATCATGATATTTATTCGATTGAAGACTTGTCGCAGTTGATCTTCGACCTGAAAAACGCAAATCGTCGAGCTCGCATCAGCGTGAAGCTGGTCTCAGAAGTCGGCGTGGGCACGATCGCGTCCGGCGTTGCCAAAGGACATTCGGACAACATTCTGATTTCCGGTTTCGAAGGCGGCACCGGTGCGTCTCCGCTCACCAGCATCAAACATGCGGGATTGCCGTGGGAACTGGGCATCGCGGAAACTCATCAGACGCTTGTCATGAACGACCTTCGCAGTCGTGTTCGTCTTCAAACCGACGGACAATTGAAGACCGGTCGTGACGTTGTGGTCGCAACGATGCTGGGTGCGGAAGAATACGGTTTCGCAACAGCACCGCTGATCACTTTGGGCTGTATCATGATGCGAAAGTGTCACCTGAATACATGCCCGGTCGGTATTGCGACTCAGGACCCGATTCTTCGCCAGAAGTTCCAGGGCAAGCCGGAGCATGTTGTTAATTATCTGTTTATGGTCGCTGAGGAAACTCGGGAGATCATGGCTGAGCTGGGCTTCCGCACGATCAACGAAATGGTCGGTCGAGTGGACATGCTGGAACTCGACAGCAGCGTGACTCACTGGAAGGCTCGCAATCTGGATCTGTCTCCGATTCTGACACCAGCGAAAAAGCCTCACGCGAACGTGCAGACCTATTGCACGATCGATCAGGACCATTCGCTGGATTCCGTCCGCGATATGGAGTTGCTGAAGAAGTGCGAACCAGCATTGAAGGATAAGAAGCATGTTCGCATTGATACGACGATTCAGAACATCGACCGTGCGTTCGGTACGATCCTCAGCAACGAAGTGAGTCGTGCTCACGGCATGAATGGTTTGCCGATGGATACGATTCATATTAAGGCGAAAGGTTCTGCTGGTCAAAGTGTCGGAGCCTGGCTGGCTCACGGCGTGACGATCGAAATCGAAGGCGATGCGAATGACTACGCCGGCAAGGGACTTTCCGGGGGCCGCTTGATTGTGTATCCACCAAAGGAAGTTGATTTTGCGGCTGAAGAGAACATCATCATCGGCAACGTGGCTTTGTACGGAGCGACTTCGGGCGAAGCGTATTTCCGAGGCATCGCGGCAGAACGGTTCTGCGTACGTAATTCCGGAGCGACAGCCGTCATCGAAGGTTGTGGAGATCACGGTCTGGAATACATGACCGGCGGCCGTGCCGTGGTGCTTGGTTCCACTGGTCGCAACTTTGCGGCCGGGATGTCCGGCGGCGTGGCGTACGTTTACGACCCGGATGGCAAGTTCCTTGTGAATTGCAATCTGGGAATGGTGGAACTGGAAAAAGTGACCGAAGAGGCTGACGTTGAAGATCTGAAGACGCTGGTGGAAAACCATCATCGCTACACAGGTTCCGCTGTCGCCAAGAACATCATGGACCACTGGAAGAAGTCGCTGACGCAGTTCCACAAAGTGATGCCAGTTGATTACAAGCGTGCGTTGAAGGAACTGGCTGCGGAGCAGTTGGCCAAGGCGTAGGTTTGCTGACAATTTAAGCCGTACGCGCTCGCGTCGGGCTCGACGTCGCCCACAAAAGCCGAACGCGCTCGCGTCGGGCCATTCGTCGTGTCGTCGTAGCAAGTCCAAGCCATATCGTATCGTAGTGAATACTCAAAATGA
>Ga0209390_10008851_pt1 | contig 12283 bp, 9 predicted proteins | sample BON01_FD_187212 | JGI IMG/M metagenome (GOLD analysis project Ga0209390, IMG submission 187212) | Freshwater microbial communities from Lake Bonney liftoff mats and glacier meltwater in Antarctica - BON-01 (SPAdes) (version 2) | ecosystem: Environmental > Aquatic > Freshwater > Ice > Glacier... | reverse complement strand
GGGCGGCTCGGGTGGCGGGGAGGTGAGAAATCGTCCCGGGGGCCGCCTAAAACTGTCCTACCCCAACCCTATTTGTTGCCCTGAGACACCCTGTTTTGCCTTGTATTGCCCGCGTTTGTCTTTTATGAAGGTGTTCGACAACGCTCCATCAAGGGAAAGGTGCCACAGACCCTGAGTCACTGAAATCGCTCGAAGCCCACTCCTGGAACAACGGCCCCGAGAACGCCGATACGACCCTCCCTTTATGCCACGCAAGCCAAAGACTGACCCGACCGCTCCGAATGCGGGCGATTCGATTGCTTCCTTCAAGTATCCGGCGAAGCGGAAGAACATCCCCCCGGCTGGCTTGGAGGCTCAGGGCCGGGTGCACGAGGCGGCGAAGATCCGCTACGAATACAATCCCCATCTGCCGCCGGTGCTGCGCTCGGCGACGGACGCGACCGAGACGGACAAGCTGCCGGAGCTGCTGGCGATTGCGCGGAAGCGCGCCCTGACGGACGACGAGGCACGGGTGTTGGCAGATGCGCTACGGCGGCACGATCCGTGGCTGGAGTGGAGCGGGAAGCGGGAGAAGCCGTGGTTCGAGGTTGAGCCGGTGGCGCTGCACATGCATGAGCGCGTCTCCACTCAGGCCATCCTGCGCGTGCTGGCGCGGGAGGATGTCGAGCGCGATCTCTTTGCCGATCCGCAGCACGAGTACGCCCAGGCGGTGCAGTTCTACCAGCACGACGTGGACTGGGCGAACCGCATGATCCTCGGCGACTCGCTGCAAGTGATGGCCAGCCTCGCCCGGCGCGAAGACCTCGCGGGCAAGGTGCAGATGATCTACCTCGACCCGCCCTACGGTATCAAATTCGCCTCGAACTTCCAGCCGCAGCTCGGCCAGCGCGACGTGAAGGACCGCGAGCAGGATCTCACCCGCGAGCCGGAGATGGTTAAAGCCTACCGCGACACCTGGACGCTCGGCATCCACTCCTACCTCGCCTACCTGCGCGACCGGCTGGCGATGGCGAAGGAACTTCTCGCCGACTCCGGCAGCATCTTCGTGCAGATCAGCGATGAAAATCTCCATCGCGTGCGGTGCGTGATGGATGAGGTGTTCAAGCCAGAAAATTTCGTCAGCGTCATCACAGTGAGCAAAACGAGCGGTTTTGGAGACACGACGACGTTATCATCGGTTGGCGACTATCTTCTTTGGTATGCGAAAGACAAACCGCAGTTGAAATATCGGCCGCTTTTCTGGCTCAAAGACGACGATTCTCCTTTCGCAAAGGACTACAGAGCAGTTGAGAACCCTGCTGTTGGTGAACGCCGAGCAATGACGAGTGCGGAGTTTGAAAGCCCTTCAATCGTTCCCTCTGAATTGAAGCGGTTCGGGCTAACCGCAACGAGTAGCCAGGGCGCGACCCCGGCGGGAACTTTCCCTATCGAATATCACGGCAAGACATTCCAGTTAGGCGGCGACCAACATTGGAAAACTTCACAGGATGGTTTCCGTCGGCTTATTTCCGCGAATCGAATCCACGCGCGCGAAAACTCGCTGCGCTACGTGCGTTACCTTTTAGATTTCCCAGTCGTTCCGATGACAAACAACTGGATCGACCTTCGATGGGGATTTGATGCGGGAGAGAAGCGATACGTTGTGGAGACAAATCCCGGAATCATTGAACGCTGCCTGCTGATGACCACCGACCCCGGCGACCTGGTGCTGGACCCGACGTGCGGGAGCGGGACGACGGCGTTTGTGGCCGAGCAGTGGGGCCGGCGCTGGATCACCTGCGATTCCAGCCGCGTGGCGCTGGCGCTGGCCAAGCACCGGCTGCTGACCGCGAAGTTCGATTACCAGCAGCTTCGCCCGTTGAGCGCGGAGGACGTGGCGCGCAATCCGCACGGGACGTGGCTGACCGACCCGACGGGCAAGGTGCCCGGCAAGGCGACCTTTGCCTGCAAGACAGTGCCGCACATCACGCTCAAGAGCATCGCGCGGAACACCTCGCTCGATCCCATCTTCGCCAGACACGAGCCGATCCTCGCGACGGCACTGGAGCGGCTGAACCGCGAAGTGGCCAAGGTGGGCGCGCCCGCCAAGGAAAAGCTGGTGGAGAAGCTCATCGCCAAGCATCGCGAATCCGGTGCGAACGCCGTGACGGATGCCGACACGCGCCGCTGGCTGTTGCCGGACACGCATCCCACGCTCATCCGCAGCGTCCAGGCCAATAAGCCGTTCAAAGGCATCACGCCCAAGCAGGCCGAGAGCTATCGCGCCGCGATTCCCAAAGGCGGCTGGAAGGAATGGGAAGTGCCCTTCGACACAGATCCCAACTGGCCCCAGACCTTGCAGGACGCACTGACCACCTACCGCGCCGCGTGGCGGGCGAAGATGGACGGGGTGAACGCCTGCATCTCCGCCAATGCGGTAATGGAGGAACTGGTGGACAAGCCGGAGACGGTAAAGGGCGTGGTGCGCGTGAGCGGCCCCTTTACGATGGAAGGCATCATCGCGATGGAAGAAGGCCTGGACACGCCGATCGGCGGCGCGCCGGACGAGCTCGACACTTTCGATGGCGACGCAGCGGTGCAGAATGCCGAAGCGCATCTCGACAAGATTCTCCGGCTGCTGAAAGTGAGCGGGGTGGATTTCCCCGGCAACAAGAACATGAAGTTCAGCCGGCTCGATCCGCTGACGAGCGCTGCGCTGATTCATGCCGAGGGCGAATGGATGGACGGGGATCAGAACGAACGGCGCGTAGCCGTGAGCATCGGCCCGGAGATCGGCAACGTCAGCTCGATGCAGGTGGAGGACGTGATCCGCGTCGCGAACCGGCAGGGCTACGACGATGTGGTCTTCGCCGGATTCGGCTTCGACGCCTCGGCCCAGGATGCCATCGAGAGCGCCAGCCATCCGAAGGTGCGTCTACACATGGCCCTGATCCGCCCCGACGTGGCGATGGGCGACCTGCTCAAGACGCAGCCCGGCAGCCAGCTTTTCACCGTCTTCAGCGCGCCACGCGTGAAGGGACCGACGAAGCAGGCGGACGGCGAGTTCACCGTCGAGGTCGAGGGCATGGATGTCTACGACCCGGTGAGCAACACGCTTTTCCCCACGGACAAGGAACGCATCGCGGCGTGGTTCCTCGATTCGGACTACGACGGGCGGACCTTCTGCATCTGCCAGGCCTTTTTCCCCGACAAGAGCAAGTGGGCGAAGCTGGCCAAGGCACTGGGGTCGACGGGTGTGATCGACGAAGATGCCTTCGGTGCTCTGAGCGGGCTGAAGAGCCTACCTTTCCCTCGTCCTCAACGGTTCGGCAAAGGAGAATCGTGGCGCGTGGCGGTGAAGGTGATTGACCCGCGTGGCAACGAGGGACTGCGTGTGCTAACCGTGAAGGATTAACTTATGATCGAGCGCATCATCATCGAAAACTTCAAGAGCCTGCGGCAAGTGGACGTGACGCTGGGGACTCTCAATCTTTTCATCGGCACGAACGCGAGCGGGAAGTCGAATTTCTTCGATGCGCTGCGCGTGCTGCAAGGGATCGGGAACGGGTTCACGATCAGCGAGATCCTGGACGGTAAGCCGAAGAGCGCCACGAGCGAGGTGTGGGGGGGGATCCGAGGCGGGAGTGCTAAGGCGTGTTTTTCGGACAGCGAGAAAGGAGGGGAAGTGACGATCACGGTTTCAGGCAGGAGATCTGGAAAGCCGTTGCAAAAGTGGGAGTTCATGATCTCCTTTTCACCCGCTGAAGGAAAGGTGACCCAAGAACGATTGAGCGTGAATGGAGACCTCTATACCTCGGAGGGAGTACCTAGGAATTTGCTGGGTGACCCCGTGATCCGGGTCAAATACTACCAAGGGAAGAAGGGAACCCAGCCGCAACTCCCCTTTGAGAGCGCCCGCCCAGTGCTGGGGCAGTTCGCGAAGGGAAACGGGAAATGGAAGAAGGGCGACGCGGAGCTCGCGCAGGAAGTGGCCACTCTGCTCGCGAATTCGCAGCGGGTTGACCCGCACCCGACGGCATTGCGAAACTATTCCCAGGCGCATCAGATTCAACGCATGGGCGAGCATGGCGAGAACTTTGCGGCGCTGATCAAAACGCTATGCCAGGACGCCAAAGCGAAGGCTGCTTACCTATCTTGGCTACGACAACTCCGTCCCTCCGAGGTGGACGATGTAGGAACACTGAGCGGCGCGGTGGGGGAACCGTTGTTCATGCTCAAAGAGGGCGGAAAGGAATTTCCCGCCACAGTATTGAGCGATGGGACGTTGCGTTTTGCCGCAATCACAGCGGCCTTTTTTCAGCCGGACATGCCGGGGATCATGACGATCGAGGAGATTGAGAACGGCATCCACGCAAGCCGGGTTCGCCTGTTGGTGGAACTGCTGCGCAACCGGGCCGAATCGGGGAAGACGCAGATCATGGCGACGACCCATTCGCCGATCGTGCTAGCGTGGCTAACCGAGGCGGAATACACGACGACGTTCTTCTGCAAGCGGGATGAGACCACTGGTGAATCCAAGATTTGCGCACTGCCGGACGTGCCCCACTTCACCGAGGTGGTGAAGAAACAACCCATATCCGAACTCTTTTCGGAGGGCTGGCTGGAGATGGCGCTATGAGCTACAAGGTTCTCGTCATACCTGAAGACCCGACCCACAACGGCTATATTTTGAAGCCGCTGATGCAGGCGATACTGGCGGACGCAGGTAAGCCTAATGCCAAGGTGGATGTGCTGACCAATCCCAAGCTGGGCGGATATGATCATGCATTGAAAGCAATCAAGGAGGATTTGCCGGATCGCTACGGCTTTTGGGATCTATGGATTTTCATCCCCGATGCGGATCGTGCTTCACCTGCGGCGATGGCAAGTTTGGAAAAGGAAATAGGGGCAAAAGGAATCAAGCTGCTTTGCTGTCCGGCACAGCCCGAAGTGGAGATCTACGCATGCACTGCCTACCGAACAGAAATAGCGGGAGGGTGGAGCGCCGCACGCGATGATATCAGGATGAAGGAAAATGTATTCGCTCCTTTGCTGAAGGCGCATGGCGATGACCGCCGCGCCGGTAGCGGACGTGACCTGATGATCGCGGAATCGCTGACGAACTTGCCCCTGCTGTTTCAGCTTTGCCCTGAATTGAAGAAGTTGCGTGACCGCATCGCGACATTGATCCAGCCGCACTAGCATCATGCCCGAAGACCAAATCCCCATCCAGCCCGTCTCGAACCCGATCCTGTGCTCGCCCTACAAAGAGCCGGGCAAGCACTGGCTCTACGACACGAAGACTGGCATTCCCTCGGAGGCACCGGGGAGGCGTCCGGCGAGCTATTGGTTCAAGACGGAGAGAACTGGCGGGGCGCAGCGCGACCTGTTTGCCGAAGAAGAGCGCGACGACCTGCCTCTGGTGAATGCCCTGCGTGATGACGTGCGCCGCTGGCGGGATACGGGATCAGGCTGGGAGGGTGCGAGCGAGACGACGAAGAAGCTGCTGCGACACTGGTGGCGCGAGGATCGCGGACGGCGGCTGTTTTTCTGTCAGGTCGAGGCTGTGGAAACGATCATCTACCTGCGGGAGATTCTCTCGATGGGGAAGAGGCCGCGCTGGACGCAAAAGCTGACGTTGGAAGATTTCCAAATTCTGGAGCAAGGAAAGAATCCGCGACCCGGGGAGTGGATCGCAAGAGTCGCGCAACACGCCAAGCTGGCGGACATCCCCAACGAGGCGGGTGTAAGGGCAATCCACCGCTACGCCTGCAAAATGGCGACGGGCAGCGGCAAGACGGTGGTGATGTCGATGCTGATCGCGTGGGCCTTTTGCAATCGCGGCACGAAGCCAGGCGATCCGCGCTTTCCGCGTCGTGCGCTGGTGTTATGCCCGAACCTCACGATCAAAGAGCGGCTGAACGTCCTTCGACCGGGTGATCCGAACAACTACTACGAGATGTTCGACATCGTGCCGTCTACGCTGCGGACAGAGCTGGCGAAGGGCAAGGTGCTGGTGACCAATTGGCACTGGCTGGCACCCGAGGCGGAGACGCAGAAGGTGGGCGGGGCGCCTATCGTGAAGCTCGGGCCGGAAAGTCCGGAAGCCTTTGCGCGGAACCGCCTTGGCGACCTGTGGGACGATGAGCCTCTGATGGTGCTGAATGACGAAGGCCATCACGCCTACCGGCCTGCGCCGGTGCCAGACGGCACGACCCTCACCGCCGAAGAGAAAGCGGACCGCGAGGAAGCAACAGTGTGGGTCAGTGGATTGGACAAGATCAATGCGGCCTGCGGCATCGGTATCTGCGTGGACTTGTCGGCAACGCCATTCTACCTGCACGGCAGCGGGTACCCGGAAGGCTCGCCGTTCCCGTGGATCGTGAGCGACTTTTCACTGGTTGACGCCATCGAGAGCGGCATCACGAAGATCCCGCGTCTCCCGGCGATTGATAACACCGGACAACCGGACCCTAAGTATTTCAAGCTGTGGGAGCACATCACCCGTGATCTGAAGGCGGGTGAGAAGCTGACAGGCGGAAAGCCAAAGCCTGCGGTCGTTTATCGCAAAGCCGAGGATGCCTTGATCACTCTGGCAGGCGAGTGGAGACAAAAGCTGGAGCAAGTCACTTCATCCGCTCCCGGTCAGGATCGCACGCCGCCCGTGATGATCATCGTGTGCGACAACACCGATATCGCAAAGGAGTTCTACCGCGTAATTTCTGGTGAGGAAATCATCGAGGCTGATGTGCCCGATGAAGATGAGGACGACGACGATCTACCGAAGCGCCGGAAGAAGAAACCGAAGTCTCAAAAGCTCTACGGAGCCGGCCTGACCGGCTTTCCCGAACTGTGGAATCGCGAAGGCGCCGAAGTGACGCTCCGTATTGATTCCAAGTTGCTCGCCGCCGCCGAGAGTGATGACCCGAATACAACGAAGAAGGAAGCAGCGGAGGAACTTCGAAAGATCGTTTCGACGGTGGGCCGTGTCGGTGAGGCGGGCGAGCACATTCGCTGCGTGGTGAGCGTGAACATGCTCAGCGAAGGCTGGGACGCGAATAACGTGACGCACATCCTCGGACTGCGGGCCTTTCACAGTCAGTTGCTCTGCGAGCAGGTGGTGGGGCGAGGATTGCGGCGCATGGATTACACGCCCGACCCGGCTACGGGACTGCTGACGGCGGAGTATGTGGACATTTTCGGAGTACCGTTCTCGCTGATTCCCTTCAAGGGCCGTGAGCCCGGAGGCGGTCCCCCGCCCGAGGATCGCCCGAAACACGAAGTGATGGCGCTGCCGGAACGGAAGGCGTTCGAAATACGGTTTCCTGTGGTCGAGGGCTACGTGGTGTCCTTGCAGCGCAACTTCGTTACAGCCGATGTGAGCAAAGTCGAAAAGACGAAGCTCGATCCGTGGGCGGTCCCAACTGATGCGTTTGTCCGCCCACAGGTCGGCTATCAGATCGGACACGCGAGTACGCACGGCGGTTTTGGTTTCGAGTTGGTGAACCGACAGGAATACTACGACTCGGTTCACTTGCAGACTATCGAGTTTGAGATTGCTCGCGAAGTTGTGCGTGCGCTCACTGAAGCGGCTCATCCGGGCAAGGAGCGATTGCGGAGGGAGAGTCGAGGCACTTTATTCCCCCAGGTCCTGCGAATCGTGCAGAGCTACATGAGCGATCGAGTGGATTTCAACGGGCTGAATCCATGCGAGGTGGGTTTGCAGACGTATGCCCAGCGCATCATCGGACTGCTGATCGCGGCCATCACTCCCGATGACGGCAAAGGCGAGGCTCCGCTGCTGCCACGGCTGAACCGCTCCATGCCCATCGACAGCACGGAAAGAGTTCACTTCAAGACGGTGAAGCCGGTGCAGATGACTGATGCCAGCCACCTGAATTTTGTGGCCTGTGACACTAACTCATGGGAGCAGGCGGCGACCTTCCAACTCGAAAAGCTGGCGAAGGAAGGCGTGGTTTTTTGCTACGCACGGAACGACCGGCTGGAGTTCAACATTCCCTACGAGCTTTACGGAAACCCACACGTTTACGAACCGGACTTCATTGTCCGCCTCCGTAACGGCGTAAATCTCGTCCTCGAAATCAAAGGCAAGCAGCACGAGGACACTGACGCGAAGCACCAAGCAGCGAAGCGCTGGGTGTCGGCGGTGAATCATTGGGGGCGGCTCGGCGAGTGGGACTTCGCAGTCTGCCGTGAACCACAACGTCTCGGCGAAGTGTTCGCCAAACTGGCCGATGAGCGCATCGAACGCATCCGTGTCGTCGCCTCCGAGTTGCAGGCGCAGGCAGAAGGCGAAGTGAGCCGGCTTCGTGCGCTTGGCTGGACGCAGGCTGACTTTGCCCGTGCGCTCAAGGAACTGTTGGAAACGAAAGTAGCGGAGTAACCATGCAGAACCAAAACTACCGCGTTGTATTGGACACGAATGAAGTCGTGGGGGCTGGCACCGGGTGGATGGATCGTGGCCGTCCCGTGCCGGACAGAAATCCGCACCGGCGCGTTTTGATCCGCGTGGCCGAATCTCACACCGGACTCTACTGCGGCAAAATCGTCGGTGAGTATTTGGAGAAACTGGTGGATCTGGGCCACCCGCGAGAGCGTGCGCTCAAGATGATGACCTATCTCATGGGCGCATTCACTCAAGTGATGATCACCACGAAGTCTGCACCCGTGCCGCCGAGCGATCCCGATGACGAGGTGTTCCTCTTGTGTGCCATTGATGGAAATGCCGACTACCTTGTCTCCGAAGACAAGGCATTGACCGATCTCAAGGCGAGTTATACTAAACCAGTGATCGGCACGAGCGAGGAGCTTGCTGAAACTCTTGGAGGATAGAGCAGCCGCCTGACTAGCGAAAATTATCGATGGCCGTGAGTATCGCTTACGGCAATCGCGCGTCGTCGATCACGAATCGCACGGAACCGTCTTCTACGATTTGGCGAAACCGAAGATACGTTCGAGGTAAAGCGGGATTCACCGCTCCCAGGTCGCGGTGAGCATTAGATAGGTGAATCTGCGGCACTTCAAATGCGCGATTTGTCAAGGCATCGCCCTCCACGCTGACGAGCCGGTATTCTGGACCGCCAGGCGTTCGCGCGAGGAACGTCGCGGCAAGCTCTCCTTCCATGTAGCCCGATAGCTCCAGCATCCTTGTTTCCTCGTGCTCGAAAGGCTTTCGGTCTCTCCATTTGCTATTGTGCCAGCTACACAGCGGCATGATGTAGCATATACCTCCGGGTTCAACATATCCCACGGCGCTCGGCGTCATGTGTCCGCCCACTTTGAATTGAGGATGCGTGTGGGGTTTAACACCATCTGGAAGCGGGGTGGTGGCGTAGCAATCCCCATTGATCCCAGATCTCAGAAGGAGCCCTTTCCAATTCTTGCCGATCTTAGGATCACGTCTACTGCCATCGACATTGTAGAGGACTCCCTCGAAGTCGACTACTCTTGCTCCGGTTGAAAACAGCCCGATGCCCTGGTATCGCGTGTAGAATTCTCTCAGTGCTTGCTCAAGTTCCATGGCTCGTTTTGTGTGGGGTAAAGTTGCAGTTCAGAAGCGGTCTTGTCGGCCCAATACTGGAGAAGAGCGGTTTCACACGCGAGCCGAAAATTTCACAACGGGTGACATTAAGGGTGGGGCGGGGCGCTGCGCGGCCCCGGGGGGGCGGGGGCCATACCCCTCGAGTCTCTGGCCTGCCTGGCGGCCCTCGTCGAGCTGTCCGATCTGCCTGCCCTCGTTGCCTCCGGTCCATCGAAGGACACCGATCACACCGACCCGGGGAGGAGGATCCGGGCCGGTGAAGTGGTTTCAAAAGTGGTATCACAGAATCTGTAGGCCATGCAATACCTCACCCGAACAAGTGATTATCTATCAGATGACACCTCGAAAACGCCATCACCGAGGTCGATTGTCGTCGAGTCGAGGAGCGCCCCGGCGAAGCCTTTCCCGGTCGCCTCGCCCTTGACTCTGGCGAGCTGCATCTTCTCCGCAAAGTTCAGTCCGGCGAGATCCTTGACGTGCGCCCAGTGCTTGTCCCGGAGCTTGATGAGGGTTTCCAGGTCGCGCACCGAGAGTTCACCCTTGGCGGCCTTCGCTTCGAGATCCTGAAGGGCTCGATCCGTGAGCTTCTCGACTCGCGCGGCCTGCTCGATTTGCGCGTCCCTGACTTGCCGTGCCACCGCCACCGCCCGATTGCCTTCCCGGTCGATCTCTGAGCCGATGGAACTGGCGGAGCGTTTTGAGCCCTCTCGCAGGAGGTGGTGAGCGGTGTGACGTCCGACACCAGCCTCCCGGGCGAACCTGGCGACCGTCCAACCCTCGGCGAGAGCTTTCGGAAGGAACGGCATCGCCTTGTCTCGGGAGGGAGTTCGGGAAGGGGAAGGAGCCGCAGGCATGATCCTGATTCTACCCTTTTGATTCAGGAAGATCAACAGACAACCCTGTCTGTCCTGTCTTCTTTCTGCTCTGTGGTATCGCCTGACTGGTTTGGTCTTGGTCTCGTCCCCCTAAAGGGGACGACGAGACCACGAGACCAGTCTTGCCACGGTCTTGCGCGAGACCACGAGACTGGTCTCGCGAGACCAGATTTTCTTTTGTTTTTTAATCATAAAACAATTTGACGGTTAATTGTTTTATACATAAAATTCAACTGTCCGACAAACCGTCGGGCCGGACCGGGACGAACCCGGGGATCTCAGAAGAGACACCATATGAAAAAACAATACTTCGCCGGAGTTATCTCCGGCCTCCGAGACTGCATCGCCCACGGCGACGAGATGAACTACGCCGGGGAATTGAGCTTCTCGATTCCACGCGACACCCCTGAACCTGTCCGCGCCTATCAGTGCGGTTGCCGTGCGGTCTACCGGGCATTCAGGGACTGCCCGCCCTCGGTTGCCATCGACGTGATTTCCGCTCGCCTTTGGAAGTGGGGAGCGAAGGAGGAACTCGACCAGTTCCTTGAGACCATCGGAGTGACCGGTGACGAGCCCGTGCCGGTGCAGGATCGGCCTGCTCTCCGGGACGCTCTCGCCACCCTCCGCCGCCTCGATCTCAACGGCTGGGCGAGCGTGACTGATGGCAGCCTCGACTACGCCACCGATGAAGTCGCCCTCGACATCATCACCCACGCCATCACCGAGATCCACGAGGCGGAAAGCGATTTCCCTCCCGTCGTCGCCTACGAGAAACTCTCCGGTGAAGTCGTCTTCGATTACTCGGAAGGAGGTGCCCGATGACCGCTGCCTATCGTCATCAGCCTACACCCGTGCTCCGCTTGATGGAGTCCGGCCCTTCTGCGCTCTCCGATCTCGAGCTAATCGCGGCCCTCACCGGGAGCACCGAAACCGCTGCCGCCGTATTCGACGAGTATCAGGCTTTGACCTCGATCTTGTCGGCGGGTCCGGCTGATCTGGCTCGGATTCCAGGCATCGGCTCGGCTATCATTGCCCGGATCGCGGCCATGCAGGAAATTTGGAAGCGCGTTTCTCATCACCGGCAGGTCGAGCGAAACGTGGTTTGCCCCGAGGACGTTTACGCTCTCCTTGCGCCGGAAATGCAAGGACTCGCTCAGGAGTCGGTTCGCGTGATTCTCCTGAACCACCGCAAGCGGCTCATCCGAGTCGAGGAGGTCTTTCTCGGAACCGGTAACGAGAGCTTCGCCAATCCACCCGAGATCTTGCGCAAGGCCATCATCAGGTCGGCACACTCGATCATCCTGGTTCACAACCACCCGTCCGGCGACCCCGCCCCCAGCCAAGCAGACCACGAGGTCACCCGCCGGTTACGGGAGGCCTCGAAGTCCGTGGGAATTGAGTTCACCGATCACATCATCATCGGAAGGCCGGGAGTTGATCGTCACTTCCCCTATTTCAGCTTTCGGGAGTCCGGGACCACGAGGTCACCCGCCGGTTACGGGAGGCCTCGAAGTCCGTGGGAATTGAGTTCACCGATCACATCATCATCGGAAGGCCGGGAGTTGATCGGCACTTCCCCTATTTCAGCTTTCGGGAGTCCGGCCTGATGTGATCCGCCGCCCGCCCTCCGGGTCCGATCCCCGGAGGGCGGTAGGCGGGACAAGCCCGCGATTGAACTCAATCCCATCAACCACATGACCCTGATCACTGGAAACACTTACCCTGTCCGCAACGAACTGAAAGCACTCGGAGGAACCTGGGAGAAGCGCTCGCAAGGCTGGCTTGTCCCTGATGACCGCGCCGAGGAAGCTCGCACCCTTGTTGCGGGAGCACCCGTCGCGACCCGCTACTCCGGCGGGAGAAGCCG
>Ga0209390_10008849_pt1 | contig 12287 bp, 9 predicted proteins | sample BON01_FD_187212 | JGI IMG/M metagenome (GOLD analysis project Ga0209390, IMG submission 187212) | Freshwater microbial communities from Lake Bonney liftoff mats and glacier meltwater in Antarctica - BON-01 (SPAdes) (version 2) | ecosystem: Environmental > Aquatic > Freshwater > Ice > Glacier... | reverse complement strand
CAAAGCGAAACTGACTACCAGAAAATCGTATGGTTTTAGAACCTATCATGCCGCTGAGATTGCCTTGTATCATGCGCTTGGCGCGTTACCTGTGCCAAAAACTGCCCACAGATTCTTCTGAAGAGGCTTAAATTTAATCATCTGTATTCACAAACTTAAGACTTTATCACCACGCGAAATGCCGGTAACTCCAGTCCTGGCAACTTCCAATACACCTGTAGATCCGATTGCTACCAGAAAACTATCCAGCTTCTCTGATGTGCCAGCAAGCTGGATGCTGTAAACAGTATTGGTCACATCAACAATCTGGCCGCGAAATATATCTGTAGTGCGTTTTATTTCTTCGCGTAACGCGCCAGTTGCCTTCACTTTAATCAACATCAATTCGCGTTCAATATGCGTGCCTTCGGTCAGATCCACCAGTTTAACCACATCAATCAGTTTATTCAGATGCTTGGTAATCTGTTCGATTTTTCTGTCATCGCCAACTGTCGTGATGGTTAAGCGAGAAAGCGTATGATCTTCCGTGGGCGCCACAGTCAATGACTCGATATTATAGTTGCGCTGAGAAAACAGGCCGACAACCCTGGACAATGCGCCTGGTTCGTTCTCCAACAAGATGGAAATTATGTGCCTCATTTCAGGTTCTCTCCGTCTTGCTCAAATACATATCTTTCATTGCCCCGCCTTTAATCGCCATCGGATAGACGTGCTCCATGGGGTCAACACGGACATCAATGAAAACCAGGCGATCTTTCAAGGCGAAAGCCTGCGTCATTTTTTCATCTAACTCGGAAAGCTTGTCGATCCGAATGCCAACATGTCCATATGCTTCAGCTAATTTAACAAAATCCGGCAGCGACTCAGCATAGGTACTATGTGAGTATCTTCCGCCATATTGCATGTCCTGCCATTGTTTAACCATTCCAAGTGCTTCATTATTCAAGCAGACAATCTTGATGGGCAGGTTGTACTGCATACATGTGGCCAACTCCTGCAGATTCATCTGGAAGCTGCCTTCGCCGGTCACACAAACGGAAACAGCATCTCTGAATGCAAACTGCACGCCCATTGCTGCAGGGAAACCGAAGCCCATGGTGCCCAGTCCGCCTGAGTTTATCCAACGTCGAGGTTTATCGTATTTGTAATACAATGCCGCGAACATCTGATGCTGCCCTACGTCAGACGATATGTAGGCATCACCGCCAGTTACTCGATATAGACTCTCTATAGCCTGCTGCGGCTTAATCACGTCATTCTCAGCCAGGATGACTTTCAGGCAATCCTTCTCGCGCCAGCCTTCAATCTGCTTCCACCAGAGATCGATAGATTTTTTATCACTTTTTAGGTCAGAATGTTTGATCAGTTCCAGCATATCTTCCAAAACACTGGTCACAGATCCAACTATTGGCACATCAGCCGCAACTATTTTTGAAATCGATGCAGGGTCTATGTCTATGTGGAGAATCTTTGCACCTGGGCAGAACTTAGAAACGGCATTAGTAACTCGATCGTCAAATCGAACACCAACACCTAACACCACGTCACTGAAATGCATTGCATTATTGGCTTCAAAAGTTCCATGCATTCCAAGCATGCCCAGGAACTGCGGATCGGTGCCGGGATATGCACCAAGACCCATCAAAGTATTAGTTACAGGATAGCCCAGTAGACGAACCAGCTCCGTTAACAGCTTTTCGCCATTACCCTGAATGACTCCGCCACCGGCATAGATAATCGGTCGCTTGGCCGACAGCAATATCTCTACAGCCTTTTTAATCTGACCTGTATGCCCTTTGGAGGGTATAGAGTACGAACGCATTTTGACGGTATCCGGATAGGAGTACTCAAATTTACGAGCGGGGTCAGTTACATCTTTTGGCACATCAATGACCACCGGACCGGGTCGCCCGGTAGTGGCTATGTGAAATGCCTTCTTAACGATCATGGGAATATCTTCTGGATTCTGAACCATGAAACTGTGCTTCACGATGGGACGTGAAATACCAACCATATCAGTTTCCTGAAACGCGTCGGATCCGATTAATGAACTGTCCACCTGACCTGAAATTACGATCATTGGAATGGAATCCATAAAAGCAGTTGCAATACCTGTGATTGCATTGGTAGCTCCCGGACCGGAAGTTACCAGCACGACACCAGGCCTGCCCGTTGCTCTGGCATAACCATCGGCAGCATGAGTTGCTGCCTGTTCATGGCGGACCAAAATATGCTCCACCTTATCTTGATTAAAAAGTGCATCATAAATATGTAATGCTGCTCCGCCTGGGTAACCAAACAGGATTTCAACGCCCTCATCGTGCAGAGCACGAATTAGCATTTCACCACCAGAAAGTAATTCCACTGTCATTTGCCTCTGTAAACGTAACCATATCTACGAACTGTTCAGCAAATTTGATTACTAAAAGTTCAATAGCAGAAAAGCATCAATATATTTGATGCTTAAGCGTAAATTAAAAGGATGCGGAGCCTGCCGACGACCCCTCAACACAAACCAGAACATACCGCCAAACCAGCTGCGATGACTACTGCCGTCACAAGATATGGCAATCCTGACTTATGCCGGCTCCTGACGCGGTAACGTACTGGAGCCTTAGGTGGATGTTGTCTGACACCTAAGCAATAGTCCCGGTGACCAGCATTTCTTACTGATCACCAACTAAAGCAGATTGGATGAGGGGATAACCTTCTCAGTCTGCAAAACAAAATTGAGGACAATTTTCCCACCATTCGCCACAATGTCAAGCCCCTATTTACGGGGGATTGCAGCATCTTTGCCCTGCGGACTAAACGTTTCCTGTAAGGATAGCGTTAATGTCAGCGTGTTTTGTCAAAGCTGAACTTATCATCAGCAACGTCTATCGTGATGCAATCGCCCGGCTGATAGTCGCCTTGGATCATCCGTTGCGCCAGAGGATTCTCGATCCAGTTTTGAATAGCCCTTTTCAGAGGTCGCGCCCCATACACCGGGTCATAACCAAGATTGGCTATTTTTTCCAGCACCGCATCGCTGACCTTTATCTGCATGTCATTGTCCTGCAACCTCTTGTTGAGCAAAGAGATCTGAATCTCGGCTATACCACGAATCTGGCTTTGCACCAGAGGGTGAAACACCACCGTTTCATCGATTCGATTGACGAATTCGGGTGAAAAATGCCGTACCACAATAGCGAGGATCTCTTCTTTCACTTTATCGTAAGTGTCCTCATCAGGGATTCCAGCCTGCATTAGTTCCTGAATTCGGTCAGAACCAAGATTTGAGGTCATCACGATAACAGTATTCCGGAAGTCAACAGTTCGGCCATGTCCGTCGGTTAAACGACCATCGTCCATCACCTGTAGCAGAATGTTGAATACATCAGAGTGAGCCTTTTCAACCTCATCAAGCAACAAAACTGAGTATGGTCGTCTACGCACGGCTTCGGTCAGATAGCCACCCTCCTCATAACCAACATAACCTGGCGGGGCTCCGATCAAGCGGGCAACAGAATGGCGCTCCATAAACTCTGACATGTCGATGCGCACCATCGCATCCTCGGTGTCGAACAGAAATTCTGCCAACGCTTTGCACAATTCGGTTTTCCCCACTCCAGTTGGTCCAAGAAACAGGAATGAACCATTGGGTCGATTGGGATCCGATAACCCTGAGCGAGAACGACGGACCGCATTTGATACTGCCACTACCGCTTCATGCTGACCAATGACTCGTTTGTGAAGACCCTCTTCCATTGTTAAAAGCTTCTGCTTATCTCCCTGCAGCATTTTTGCCACTGGGATCCCCGTCCAGCGCGACACCACATCAGCTATCTCTTCCTCAGTGACACGACTGCGCAGCAGTTGCATCTCCATGGCTTCCGCCTGTCCGGATTCAGATGCTTCCAGGTTTTTCTCTAGCTCCGGGATTCTTCCATAGGCGAGCTCTGACATGCGTGCCAGATCGCCAGCGCGTCTTGCAAGCTCAAGCTCAGCCCGGGCTTTCTCAAGATTACTTTTTATTGATTGGGTACCATGTACGGATGCTTTCTCTGCTTTCCATATTCCATCCAGATTCGAAAACTCCAACTCAAGTTTTTTGATGTCTTCAGCCAGTTTTTCTTTTCTTTTAAGAGATGCCTCATCCGACTCTTTCTTCAAGGCTTCGCGTTCAATCTTCAGCTGAATCAGCTTTCTTTCCAGCTTATCCATTTCCTCTGGCTTGGAATCTATCTCCATACGAATCATACTGGCCGCTTCATCAATCAGATCTATCGCTTTATCAGGCAGCTGCCGGTCCGTGATGTATCGTTGCGAAAGTCTTGCCGCTGCGATTATAGCTGCATCAGAAATCTGTACGCCATGATGTACTTCATAGCGTTCCTTAAGCCCACGCAATATTGCGATGGTGTCTTCTTCGGTAGGTTCTTCAACAAGAATCTTCTGGAAACGTCGTTCCAGAGCGGCATCTTTTTCGATGTATTTGCGGTATTCATCCAGAGTGGTCGCTCCAACGCAGTGCAACTCCCCACGCGCCAAAGCAGGCTTCAGCATATTGCCTGCATCCATGGAGCCCTCTGCCTTTCCAGCGCCGACCATGGTATGCAGTTCATCAATAAATAGAATTACTGAACCCTCTTGTTTAGAGAGCTCATTCAAAACTCCTTTCAGACGCTCTTCAAACTCACCACGATATTTAGCACCGGCGATCAGCGAGCCCATATCGAGTGAAAGTATTTTTTTATCTTTGAGACCTTCGGGAACTTCCCCGTTCACTATCCTTTGTGCAAGGCCTTCAAGAATTGCAGTTTTTCCAACCCCGGGTTCCCCAATAAGCACTGGGTTATTTTTAGTGCGGCGTTGCAGGACCTGGATCGTCCGCCTGATTTCAGCATCACGACCAATCACTGGATCAAGCTCACCTTTAGCCGCTTTTTCGGTCAGATCAACTGTGAACCTGGATAATGCCTGCCAGGACTCTTCGGCTCCCGCCTCGCTGACTTTTTCACCGCCACGCAGATTTATGATCGCATTTTCTAAAGCCTGTTCCGACACCGCATAAGATTTAAGAACTCGACCTAAATCACCTCTATCTGCCATAGCTGCCAGCATAACTATTTCAGAAGAAATGAAGCTGTCGTCTTTTTTCTGCGACAAACGGTCAGCCTGATTCATCAAGCGGGCCAGATCGTTAGACATTGTTACATCACCGGCGTTTCCTTCAACTTTTGGAAGCCGATCTACGATCTCCTGCAGTTTTACGCGTAGTTCGCTGGTATTAAATCCAGTCTGTGCCAGCAACGGCCTTACCGAACCGCCTTTCTGGTCAAGTAAAGCTGAGATCAAGTGTACTGGTTCAATAAAATTGTTGTCGTTACCGAGTGCCACCGATTGCGCATCGGCAAACGCCGCCTGTAACTTACTGGTCAATTGGTCAGGTCGCATTTCTCACCTCTGGGGCATTAGTATATGAATGCAGAGATGAGGACGAGATCGCTGATTTTCAACTGGGGTGGCGGTGAAACTCAGCGGGTCTTGAGGTAAATCAAACTGGCCATGCGGCCCGTGACGCCATCGCGTCGGTAGGAATAAAAGGAATTCTGCTCACAAACAGTACAGTGAGTACCTCCTGAAATTTTCGTCAGCCCTGCATTACGAAGGCGCAAACGTGCCAGCACATAAAGATCCGCCATCCATTTTCCTTTAGTGCCTGCGGGTGTGAATGCATTCAGACTCATTTCTTCCCGCTCCTGATGATTGCGGGTCCGAGATAAAAACACCTCTCTCACCTCCTCACCGATTTCAAAATGACAGGGACCAATCGCTGGACCTAGCCATGTGACAATCTGCTGCGGAGGAAGCTTGAAGCAAGCCAGCGTATTTTCCAGTATCCCGTCTGCAAGTCCTCGCCAGCCAACATGAGCAACAGCTGCGCTGCTGCCTTCCTGATCTGCAAAAAAGACCGGTAAACAGTCTGCAGTGAGAATTGCGCCTGCAACGCCTGGAGTGTTCAGATAGATTGCGTCGCCTTTCTGTTCAGCAGGATCATCCAGTTCAGAGCTGGTGATAGCTGGCATTAAAACAGATGTACCATGAACCTGTTCCAGCCATTGAATACGAAGCGATGCCGGCAGTAGACTTTTTAATTGTCTTCGGTTTGCCTGCACCGCAACAGTGTCGTCGCCAACATGACAGGCAAGATTGAACGTCTGATACGGCGCGGGGCTGAAACCGCCTGCGCGCGTTGTTACCAAAGCAGCAACGTTTGCAGGAGCACCCCAGCCCGTGATTGAAAGTATCATTCTTGCTGATTCACCTTATTGATTGTCTTCCTTCAACACCTGCAAGAGAACCTGCATGTCCTCGGGTACTTCCGCTTCCCAGCTCATTGCCTCGCCGGTACGTGGATGAATAAATCCCAATCTGCGTGCGTGCAAAGCCTGTCGCCGGAAATGCTTCAACTGGTTAACCAGCGGCACGCTGCAGGCCTTAGGTATCTGCAGCCGTCCACCATAGAGAGGATCACCGACCAGTGGATAACGAATATGACTCATATGCACCCGTATCTGATGGGTGCGACCCGTTTCCAGCTTCACCTTTATATGGGTATGCGCCCGAAAACGGCTGATCAGCCGATAATGCGTAACCGAATCCTTGCCGTCTTCACGCACAGCTCTTTTTTGTCGATTTACTTGATGGCGCCCAATCGGCAGATCAACTTTACCACCGCCAGTCATTACACCATTTACTACGGCTTCGTATTCGCGCTCTACATCGCGACGCTGCAGTTGTTTGACCAGATTGTGGTGAGCCTTCAGAGTCTTCGCTACAACCATCAGGCCTGTAGTATCCTTGTCCAGTCGATGAACTATACCGGCACGCGGCAAGCTGCTCAGCTGCGGACAATAATGTAAAAGCCCGTTCATCAGAGTACCACTGCGATTACCCGCTGCAGGGTGCACCACGGTATTCACAGGTTTATTGATTATTATTAAATCATCATCCTCATAAACGATATCAAGTGTAAGAGGCTCGGCCACAAAGCTATTATCGTCGACCTCCAGCTGCGCTTCCAGGTTCAACCTATCTCCCGCATACAGTTTGTCTCTGGGCTTCTTCTGCTTGCCATCAACCTGCAGACAACCCTCCTTGATCCAGGTCTGCAAACGGCCGCGCGAGTAATCAGGGAACAAACTGGCGGCGATCTGGTCAAATCGGCTACCCGACAAGGATTCGGGCACCTCGGCACTTAGCGATAATCTGGCTGTCATAATTTCTTACTGCTTTTTGAATGCCTTTGCCCAAAATCCGGGTCGGCTGGTGTGAGAAAACAATCTGGCTTGGGTTTATACCAGATGCTGTGGTTAAATACGCCCTGATTGCAGAGCGATCATTATAAACCTGTTTCAGTACTTGCAGAAACGGGAATCCGGGGAGGTTGTAACGCTTTGAGAATACTGATTTTATTTATAATCTTTACAACTTTCGTATCCTGCTCATGGCTCGATGGTGAGGAACGTGATGAATTTGCGGGCCTGACTACGGAAGAACAGTTTTATCGGACAGCCAATCGCCAGATGAATTCATCAAATTTCAGCGGAGCAATTGCTACCTATCAGGGGCTGGAATCTCGATTCCCGTTCGGACAGTTTGCTGCCCAGGCACAGTTGGAGGTGATTTATGCCCACTATCGCGCCAACAATCTGGAATCAGCCCGCACCGCTGCCGATCGCTTTATCCGCCTGCATCCCGATAATCCCAATATAGATTATGCCTATTATATGAAGGGCATGGCCTCATTCGCGGAAGATAGCGGTTTCATGAGCCGATTCCTGCCAACGGATCCGACCAAGCGAGACCCGGGCCGGGCCAGAGATGCCTTCAATGAGTTTTCCTTGCTGCTGACGCTTTATCCAGGCAGTGATTATGCAGCAGATTCGAGGGCTAGGATGGTGTTCCTTCGCAACAATCTGGCGGCTTACGAAGTACATGTAGCTAATTATTACTTAGAGAGAAGAGCCTATATCGCTGCCCTTAATCGCGGCCGTTATGTCGTCGAAAGTTTCCAGGGCAGCCCTGTGGTCGCAGATGGTGTAGCAATCATGGTTGAATGCTATCTGCGACTTGGCATGAATGAACTGGCAGAAACATCACTGGGCCTGCTGAAGTCAAATTACCCCGACCATGCTGCGTTGGATAACAATGGCGATTTTATAGTGCGCAATCAGGTGACCAATCCATCAATTCTTTACACGGTTACATTTGGCCTTCTCGGCAGTAATGTCGACAACACCCCGCTTGCGCCCACATCGAGGCCACAGCAGTTTGAAAACCCGGAAATAGACGAACCTGAAGGCGAGCGATCATGGCTGAGCATTCTGACCTTCGGAATACTGGGCTGAAAAAATTAGAATTGAACTGGTGGCTCAGTCTACCAGTTCAATTTATTGATAATTCTCTGGAAAAAAATCTCTTTCTATCAGTTCGATCAGGATGTGTATTATTTTAATATGCATCTCCTGAATCCGATCAGCAAATTCACTTGCACCAACACATATATCGACGTCAGCAAGTTGACCTAATGCTGAACCTGCCTCCCCTGTTAAACTGACTAATGTCAATCCAGCCTCTCTGGCATATTCGGCAGCAAGAATTACGTTTTTACTGCGCCCACTGGTACTGATCGCAAGTACACAGTCACCCGGTTTAGCTCTGGCCTGCAGGTAACGGGAAAAAATATATTCATAACCAAAATCATTTGCCACACAACTGATATGCCCAGGATCACTTATTGCGGTAGCAGAAAGCCCTGCTCTGTTTTGACGATAACGTCCAGTCAACTCCTCAGCAAAATGCATCGCATCACTCATAGAGCCGCCGTTGCCGCAACTATAAAGAGAATTGCCAGCGTGCAGCGTTCTAATCATAAGCTCAGCTCCCGCTTTAACTGCAGCGATATTATCTGGTCCGGTGGCAAACCGATCCAAAAAGTCGCGGGAATCGGTGAGCGTATTGACGATACATTTTTCCAATGGATTTTTCCTCTGATCTGAATTTAATCACCCGGCGTCCAGCCAGAAGTAACTGGATAACGCCTGTCTCGACCAAAACCCCGTTGCGTCAATCGCACACCTATTGGACTCTGCCGACGTTTATGTTCATTGCTATCTACCAGACGTAAAACTCTGCGCACCGTCGCTTCGGGAAATCCTCTGGCTACAATCGCCTGTTCGCTGAAGTCCTGTTCAACGTAAAGCTCCAGAATTTCATCAAGTTCCGGGTAAGGTGGCAGATTATCCTGATCTACCTGTCCAGGGGCAAGTTCAGCCGAGGGCGCCCGGTCGATAACCTGCTGCGGAATGACCGGCGAAGCAACTGCATCAATCAAACTGTTTCGAAAATCTGCCAGACGATAGACCATGGTTTTGGCAACGTCCTTTAAAACATCAAATCCCCCAGCCATATCACCATAAAGTGTTGAATAACCCACGGCGATTTCGCTTTTATTGCCTGTTGTCAGTACCAGGGCTCCCTTTTTATTGGAAATAGCCATCAGCATAACACCACGGCAACGAGCTTGAATATTCTGCTCAGTAATATCGATGGGGAGGCTGAAAAATTCGGCAGACAATGCTTCCACGAAGCTGTGGTAGGGCCCTTCAATCGGAATAACCGTATAGCGAACACCCAGTCTCCGGGCCTGGATTTGTGCCAGATCCATACTCATCTGCGAGGTATATTCAAATGGCATCATGACCGCCTGAACGCATTCTTTACCCAGGGCATCAACTGCAATTGCCAGCGTCAGTGCTGAGTCGATACCACCTGACAAGCCAAGGACGACGTGCTTGAAACCATTCTTACGAATGTAATCCTGCAAACCCAGCACCAGCGCTTTATAAACAGCTTCCTCGACACTATCCGGTCCGGTTGCCAGATCACCATCAATTCGCAGGCTATTGTCAGTCTGCTCGGACAAAGTCACCGGGATCAATTTACTGCTGAAAGAAGGTCCGGCAACTCTGCAGTCACCTTTTGCATCAATGGCCATAGAGCCGCCGTCAAACACCAGTTCATCCTGGCCGCCAATCAGGTTCACATAAATGATCGGTAATTCATAAGTCTCAGCCCGGTTGCGCAACAATTTACGACGCTGCATCATTTTGCTGGTATCGAAGGGTGAGGCATTGATATTGATCAGCAATTCGGCACCGGCAGCCTTTGCCTGCCTGGTCGGCTCAGGCTCCCACATATCCTCACAGATCGTCATCGCCACTCGTATCCCCTGTATATCTATCAGACAGGGGCTGCTACCAGGCGTAAAATAGCGTTTCTCGTCAAATACCTGGTAATTCGGCAGGTGCTGCTTTCGATATGTAGCCAACACCTTATTTCCTTTGATAACGGCAAGTGCATTATATAAATACTGTCCTTCCTGCAGGGGATATCCAACAATAATATGAATGCTCAAATCCGCGGCCAGCAGACTGGCCAAGGCTCGATCTATACGGATTTTCATACTGGGACGAAACAACAGATCTTCGGGAGGGTAGCCTGTCAAGGTGAGCTCAGGAAAGGCGATTACGTCCGCATGGTATTCTTCAATAGCCTGACTTGCAGCGTCTATCACGAGTTGTGTATTTCCACTGATATCACCCACCAGCAGATTGATCTGTGCCATCACCACGCATAACTGCCTTGCCGCCATACTATCCTCGGAGTCATCGAATTAAACTTGATTCATTTACTCATGGGGTTGAAGGAATTCAAGCGAATTGCTATTCCCGCGATGGTGCGATATTGTCCGACAAACGCAGATTATAAGCAAAAAAGTATCTTCGGGCGCACTATCCCCGGCAGCAGCCCTCAAAGCCACCAATAAAAACCAATAATTTAAAACGTCATGGAAGCAAATAAGTACCCGCAAAACTCCCGCATTCTGAAGATTTACAATATCTATCGCGTCGTCTTGTCTCTGATTCTACTCCTTAGCTTTTTCAGCAGCACGGCGGCCATAAAGCCAGGCAATCATGATCCGGAACTTTTTATTTATGTCACTGCAGCTTATTTTATGTTCAGCCTTATTATTGGACTCGATTTCATTCCCAGCAAACGTTATCTAAACAGACCCAAAATAGTCAGCACAATACTGAGCCTGGATATTATCGCTCTTACATTGATTACCTATAGCACAAGTGGAATGGTAAGCGGATTGGGGCTTTTGTTGCTGATGACTATTGCAGCTGGAGGTATCCTTGTCACGGGTATTCTCAGCACATTTCTTGCTGCCGTCGCCAGCATTGCGCTTATTTATAGCGAGGTCTACCTCAGCTTAACCACAAATGGGTCTGGCAACCAGTATCTGCAGGCTGGCCTGCTAGGCATTTTACTGTTCTTAACCTCATTATATCTACAGATGATCAGTGAGCGCATGCAGCGTGCTGCCGCTCTTACAGAACAGCAGGCGTCCAACATCGTTGATCTTGAACAACTGAATGATCTGGTAATTCAGCGGCTACGCACCGGCATCATCGTCGTCGATTATGACAATCATATTCTTACCAGAAACAGTGCCGCAGAGAACCTGCTCTCTCTCAATCACCACAAACTCAGTACCAGTGTTAAAGAAAATTCATCGTTAGCGGAAAGCGGACTCCCAACAAAACTCAAGCAGCAGCTTGAAAACTGGAAACAGGATAATCAGACAAAACTTCCGGCTTTCAAGGTACGCAGATCAGGACCACAACTTCAGGCCAGTTTTATCCATCTAAATCCGAAAACGGAATCAAATATTTTGATTTTTGTGGACGATAACAGTCAGTTTCTGGAGCGCGCCCGGCAACTGAAACTGGCATCTCTTGGAAGATTAACTGCAAGTATCGCCCATGAAATTCGAAATCCACTTGGCGCTATCAGTCATGCTACACAATTGCTTAAAGAGTCGGAGAATATTAGTAATGAGGATCAGCGATTTATTGAAATTGTACTTAGTCACAGCGCCAGAGTTAATCTTATAATCGAAGACATCCTGCAGATGTCCAGACACCCAGAACAACGTCCGGAAAAAATAAATCTTTATGACTGGCTGGAAAAGTTTGTGCAGGTCTACCGCGCCAGCCATTCCATCAATGGAGACATCAGCCTTGAAATCCGACCTCGAAGCACCGGTAATCATCCCATTTTTAACTAACTTCGAAAGTAGAAGTCATGCTGCCGTCAGCATTTTTTCGGTGGAAAGCCACCATTGGCCTTGTTAGGCCGTTCGTTATTGTAAAACCAAAGCCACTGCGTAG
>Ga0209390_10008848_pt1 | contig 12287 bp, 10 predicted proteins | sample BON01_FD_187212 | JGI IMG/M metagenome (GOLD analysis project Ga0209390, IMG submission 187212) | Freshwater microbial communities from Lake Bonney liftoff mats and glacier meltwater in Antarctica - BON-01 (SPAdes) (version 2) | ecosystem: Environmental > Aquatic > Freshwater > Ice > Glacier... | reverse complement strand
AGTTAAGCCTGTCAAGCGCCGGTACGCGCTGGGGCAGCGCCAGTGCTGACGGCTCGATTCGGCTCAACTGGCGGCTGATTCACTTCAAACAGTCGGTGATTGACTACGTCGTGGTGCATGAACTCAGCCACCTGCGGGTGATGGACCACAGTCCGCGCTTTTGGGACACGGTGCGCGCCGTGGTGCCTGACTACGCCGAGCTGCGTGGTCAGCTCAAGGACGAAGGCGTGCCGCGCTGGTAATTGCTTTGTAGCGCTTCTTGTTCTGAACCCATTATTCAATCACCATGGCCACTACGTACAGCATCAGCGATCTGGCAAAAGAGTTTGACCTGACCACGCGGGCCATGCGTTTTTACGAAGACATGGGCTTGCTGCTACCACAGCGCGAAGGCCCGGGCGGGCGCAACCGCGTGTACAGCAACCGGGACCGCACGCGCCTCAAGCTCACGCTGCGCGCCAAGCGGCTTGGCCTGTCGCTGGTCGAGGCCAAGGAAATCATCGACTGCTACGACAGCCCGCGCGACACCGCGCCGCAGTTACGCAAATTTCTTTCCATACTGGCCGATCACCGCAAAAAGCTTGAATCGCAATTGCTCGACCTGCAAGCTAATCTGGACGAGATACGTACGCATGAAAAAGAGGCCGGCGCACTTCTGGGCAAGACTGAAAATCCAAAGTCCAAAACGCCAAAACGGTGATAATTTACGTTTACGTAAATGTCAATCTAAAAAACAGGCGGCCAAAGCCCTTCGGGTTGTGGCGCGATGCCAAACTCTATGAAATTGGCGCTGGTACGAGTGAAATTCGCCGCATGTTGATCGGGCGCGAGCTGTTCGCCGAAACCTGCTGAGACCTTCCGGGAAAGACCAAGGCATCCGTAGCGAAGCGAAAGGCGATGCGCTGTCCCCAACTGATTAGAACAAACGTAATTCGGTAAAATTGCCCAATGACCTTCTCCGTTAAAAACCTCTTTACCCACAACCGCGCTTGGGCCGCGCAAATGGAGCTTGAGAAGCCCGGCTTTTTTACCAGCCTGGTTAAGCAGCAAACGCCCAAGTACATGTGGATTGGCTGCTCCGACAGCCGCGTGCCGGCCAACCAGATCACCGGGCTGGAGCCAGGCGAGGTGTTTGTACATCGGAACGTGGCCAATATCGTGGTGCATTCCGACCTCAACGCGCTGTCAGCTATCCAGTTCGCGGTCGAGCGGCTTAAGGTCAAAGATATCATGGTGGTTGGCCACTACGGTTGCTCCGGCGTGCAGGCTGCGCTTGAAGGTACCCGCATCGGCTTGGCCGACAACTGGATACGCCACATCCAGGATGTGCGGCACCGCCACCGTCAGATGCTCGACAGCCTGCCCGACACGGTGCGTGCCAACGCGCTGTGCGATATCAATGTGATTGAGCAGGTCGTGAATGTTTCCGTGAGCACCGTGATGGTCGATGCCTGGGCGCGCGGGCAAGACGTGACCGTACATGGTTGGGCTTTTGGTGTGCATGACGGCTTGTTGCAAGACTTGCAAGTGTCGGTTTGCAAACCAGCGACGATGGATGACTTGTACCGCAAGGCGATTGACCGTGTATGGGACATCTGGGCCAAGAAGACCTAGTAGTCTGTTTCGCCAAAAGGATTACGAGATGAAATTGATGGATTTTTGCGCCAGACTAGGCGCACAGCCGCAGCCAGACTGGACGTCTGGCAAGACTGGGCAACGACGTATGGCGCGAAAAGACGCGATTTCATGTAAGCATTTTGGCGAAACGGACTACTAGGCTTGAGGCTGTTCCCTCAGCGCCTTGATTCAACCTTGGCCTGCACCCTTGGCCATTCATTGACGAATGACGTGCCGCTTTGAAATGAGGAAACCGATGCCCGCTCTGGAGACAAAACTCAACGCCCGCTCTGCCGACTTCCAGGCCAACGCCACTGCCATGCGTGCGCTGGTGGATGACCTGGCCGAGAAGGTTGCCAAATCAGCCGCAGGCGGTGGCGATGCAGCGCGTGCCAAGCACATCAAGCGAGGCAAGCTGCTGCCGCGCGACCGGGTGCAAATGCTGCTGGACCCGGGCACGCCATTTCTGGAGCTCTCGCCGCTGGCTGGCTACGCGATGTACCCCGACCGTGACGGCACTGACAGCGCGCCCTGTGCAGGCGTCATCACCGGCATTGGTCGCGTCAACGGCATCGACTGCATGGTGGTGTGCAACGACGCGACGGTCAAGGGCGGCACCTATTACCCCATGACGGTCAAAAAGCATCTACGCGCGCAGGAAATCGCGCAGCAGAACAACCTGCCGTGTGTTTACCTAGTCGATTCGGGCGGTGCCAATCTGCCGAACCAGGACGATGTGTTCCCTGATCGTGAGCACTTTGGCCGCATCTTTTACAACCAGGCGCAGATGAGCTCGCTGGGCATCGCGCAGATTGCGGTCGTGATGGGCAGTTGCACGGCGGGCGGCGCCTATGTGCCGGCCATGAGTGACGAGACCATCATCGTCAAAAACCAGGGCACGATTTTTCTCGGCGGCCCGCCGCTGGTGAAAGCTGCGATTGGCGAAATCGTTTCAGCCGAAGACCTGGGCGGCGGTGACGTGCACACGCGGCTGTCAGGCGTGGCCGACCACTTGGCGCAAAACGACGCACATGCACTGGCGCTGGCCCGTCAGGCTGTTGGCAGCCTGAACCGTAAAAAGAACCTGCAGCAGGTGCTGCGCACGCCTGAGCCGCCGCTGCATAGCCCCGAAGAGCTGTACGGTGTGATCCCGGTTGACACACGCAAGCCCTATGACGTGCATGAGGTCATCACCCGCATCGTCGATGGCAGCGAGTTTCATGAGTTCAAGGCGCGCTACGCCACCACACTGGTCTGCGGCTTTGCGCACATCGAGGGCATGCCGGTCGGCATCATTGCCAACAACGGTATTTTGTTTTCAGAAAGCGCACAAAAGGGCGCGCACTTCATCGAGCTGTGCTGCCAGCGCAAGGTGCCACTGATCTTTTTACAAAATATCACCGGCTTCATGGTCGGCCGCAAGTACGAAAGCGAAGGCATTGCGCGCCACGGCGCCAAGCTGGTCACCGCCGTGGCCACGGCTAGTGTTCCGAAGTTCACCGTCATCATTGGTGGCAGCTACGGCGCGGGCAACTACGGCATGTGCGGACGCGCTTTTGGGCCACGTTTTTTGTGGATGTGGCCAAACGCGCGTATCTGCGTGATGGGTGGCGAGCAGGCATCGAGCGTGCTGGCCAGCGTCAAGCGCGACGGCATCGAGGCGCGTGGCGGCAGTTGGAGTGCCGAAGAAGAGGCCGCTTTCAAGCAGCCGATACTCGACCAGTTTGCCCACCAGGCGCACCCCTACTATTCCAGTGCCCGCATCTGGGACGACGGTGTGATTGACCCGGCCGACACGCGGCGCGTACTGGCGCTGGGTTTGTCGGCCTCGCTGAATGCGTCGATACCGGATACGAAGTTCGGCATCTTCCGCATGTAAGCACCACACAGTAACTACAAGCAAACGGACAGATATGGACAACATTTTCATCACCCCCGAACACGAACTGCTGCGCGAGCAGATTGCACGCTTTATCGCCCGTGAGGTCGAGCCCTTTGCCGCTCAGTGGGAAGAAGACGGCTGCGTGCCGCGCGATGTGCTGCGCCGCATGGGCGAGGCGGGGTTTTTTGGCCTGATGTATGACAGCGAGCACGGCGGCAGTGAGGCCGATGCGCTGACCAACCTGGTGTTTGCCGAGGCGCTGTCGCAGTCCACCTTTGGCGGCTTTATCGTCACGGTGTTGGTGCATACCGACATGGCCAGCCCACATCTATTTCACGCTGGGAACGCAGCGCAAAAAGCGCGCTATATGCCTGGAGTCATTTCTGGCGAGACCATTACCGCCGTCGGTATCAGTGAGCCTGGTGCCGGGTCAGACGTGGCAGGCATACGCACCACAGCTAAATTGGAAAATGGAGGCGATGGTGAGGAATGGGTCATCAACGGCACCAAGATGTTCATCACCAACGGTGTACATGCCAGTCTGTACTTTGTGGCGGCGAAGACCGGACCTGGCAAACGCGACATGTCGATGTTCATCGTCGAAAAAGGCACGCCCGGCTTCACTGTCGGCCGCGCACTGAAAAAAACCGGCTGGCTGTCGTCCGACACAGCCGAGTTGATTTTTGACAACGTGCGCATACCGGCCGACAACCTGTTGGGAGAAGAAAACAAGGGCTTTTATTCAGTCATGAAAAACTTCCAGACCGAGCGCATTGCACTCGCCGCGATGGCAGTGGGCCACTGCACCCGCGCACTGGAAATGACACTCGACTACGTGCGCCAGCGGCAGGCCTTTGGCGCAACCTTGTGGGACAAGCAGACCATTCGCCACCGCATCGCCATGCTGGATGCCAAGACCAGAGCCGCGCGCCAGTTCATGTACCACTGCGCCTGGGCCGTCACGCAAAACCGCGACATCGTGCAAGAGGTGTCTATGCTCAAGGCGCTGACGGGCGAGCTGGTCAATGAGGTGCTGCTGACCTGCCAGCAGTTTCACGGCGGTATGGGCTTTATGCGCGAGACAGCGATTGAACGGCTGTGGCGCGATGCGCGCGTGCTGGCTATAGGCGGCGGCGCTACAGAGGTGATGCTGGAAGAAGTGGCAAAGAGGTACTGAGATGACGTATTTGAATATCCACGTAGCGGGCGCTGTCGCCACCGTCACCCTAAACCGCCCAGATGTGCGCAATGCCTTTAACGACGAGGTCATTCTTGAAGTCACGGCGGCATTCAAGGACTTGGGCGCGCGGGCAGACGTCCGCTGCATCGTGCTGGCCGCCAACGGCACGGCCTTTTGCGCAGGCGCAGACCTGAACTGGATGCGCAGCATGGCCGACTACACGCGAGAGCAGAACCTGGAAGACGCTGGCCGCCTGGCGACCATGATGCGCACGGTTTATGAATGTCCCAAGCCAACGATTGCACGCATTCAGGGCGACGTGTATGCAGGCGGCACCGGGTTGGTGGCGGTCTGCGACATCGCTGTTTCGGTTGACTCCGCGCACTATTGCCTGAGCGAAGTCAAGCTGGGTTTGCTGCCCTCAACCATCAGCCCGTATGTGATCCGCGCCATGGGTGCGCGTGCGGCGCATCGTTATTTTTTGACAGCAGAGCGCTTCAGTGCGGCAGAGGCCTTGCGTATTGGTTTTGTGCATGAGGTGGTCACTTCCGATGCGCTTGATGCCAAGGTAGCAGAGCTTGCACAGACACTAGTCAAAGCTGGCCCGGCTGCAGTGAAGGCCTGCAAAAAGCTGGTGCAGGACGTGGCGGGCCATGACATCACGCCGGAACTGGTGGCGATGACGGTCGCAAGTATTGCCGGTGTGCGGGTGAGCCCCGAGGGGCGCGAGGGTCTGGAGTCATTCCTCAACAAGCGCAAACCGAACTGGTCGATCTGATGCAGTCGCCCGAACCGTTCTTCACCCTGAGTTCGTCTTTTTCAAAGACCGCCCCGCATGTTTAAAAAAATTCTTATTGCTAATCGTGGCGAGATAGCGTGCCGCGTTGCTGTGACTGCAAAACGCATGGCCATCAAGACCGTCGCAGTTTACTCCGATGCCGATGCCAACGCCAAGCATGTAGGCGTTTGTGATGAGGCTATCCACATTGGCGGTAGTGCCCCCAAAGACAGCTACCTGCGTTGGGAGCGCATCATTGAAGCGGCCAAAGCCACGGGCGCGGAAGCGATTCACCCCGGCTACGGTTTTTTAAGCGAGAACGAAGAGTTTGCGCGGGCTTGTGCCGATGCGGGCCTGGTGTTCATTGGCCCGCCACCATCAGCCATCAAGGCCATGGGCCTGAAAGCCGAGTCCAAACAGCTGATGGAAAAAGCCGGTGTGCCGCTGGTGCCCGGTTACCACGGCAGCGACCAGAACCCGGAGCTGCTGAAAAAAGAGGCTGACCGTATTGGCTACCCGGTTCTCATCAAGGCCAGCGCGGGCGGCGGCGGCAAGGGCATGCGCGCGGTTGAAAAATCCGAAGACTTTGCGGCCGCGCTGGAGTCGTGCAAGCGGGAAGCTATCAGTAGCTTTGGCGACGATGCCATGCTGGTTGAAAAATACGCGCAGCGTCCGCGCCATATCGAGATACAGGTGTTTGGCGACACGCACGGCAATTACGTGTATTTGTTTGAGCGTGACTGCTCGGTGCAGCGTCGCCACCAGAAGGTGCTGGAAGAAGCACCTGCACCCGGCATGACGGAAGCCATGCGCAAGAAAATGGGCGAGGCTGCGGTGGCTGCTGCACGCGCCGTGAAGTACGTGGGCGCAGGAACAGTTGAATTCATCGTTGAACAGCGGCCTGATGGCACGATGAAGTTTTACTTTATGGAGATGAATACAAGATTGCAGGTGGAGCATCCGGTGACGGAGGCGATTACGGGTCTTGACCTGGTCGAATGGCAATTGCTGGTAGCCGCAGGCGGTAAGCTACCGCTGGCACAAAGCCAGCTTGCTATCAACGGCCACGCGATTGAGGCGCGTATCTGCGCCGAAACGCCAGACAAAAATTTCTTGCCCGCAACCGGAACGCTACACGTATACGACAAACCCGCCTGCACCAGTTTTGAGAGTGGCGATGTGCGTGTCGATGATGGCGTGCGGCAGGGCGATGCTATTTCGCCGTTTTACGATTCCATGGTGGCCAAGCTCATCGTGCACGGCAAAACGCGTGAAGAAGCGCTGGCCCGGTTGGACGAAGCGCTGGCGCAAACCCGCATCGTCGGCCTGAGTACCAATGTGCAGTTCTTGCGTTACGTGGTGCGCAGCCCGTCGTTTGCCAATGCCAACTTGGACACGGCCCTGATCCCGCGCGAAAGCGCCGTGCTGTTCAACCAGGAGCCGGTGGGTCTGGCGATGGCGGCAGCTGCAGCGGTGGCGCAAACCCTGCTGAGTGAGAAAGCATTGGAAGGCGTTGACCCCTTTAGCCGGCGCGATGGCTGGCGCTCGCACGGTGTGAACGTCCGCCGCTTTGAGTTCGAATTTCACGGCGAGCCCGCCAAGGCCGAGCTGACCTATCTGCATGACGGCGCTCTGAGTTTGAGCGTGGGCGACGCATCTGGCCTGCTGGTGTTCGTCAAAACCGCGCAGGGCACCGATGTGCAGTTTGCCGGCCAGCGCAGCAACGCAATGGTGTACCGTCAGGGCGAAGTGGCGCATGTGTTTGCGGCGGCGGGTGCAACGCAGATCACAGTGGTTGACATGCTGGCACATGCCGGCCAAGGCCCGACCGAAGGCGGCCGCTTGAGCGCACCCATGCCGGGCAAGATGGTGTCGTTTGGTGTGAAGGCCGGCGACAAGGTTGTTAAGGGCCAGCCGCTGGCAGTGATGGAAGCCATGAAGATGGAGCACACGATTGCAGCGCCCGCCGATGGCGTGGTTGAAGAGCTGCTGTATGCGCCCGGCGACCAGGTGGCCGAGGGTGCGGAACTGCTCAAGATAGCTCTACAGGAAGCATCATGAAGTACCCATCCAAAGTAAAAATCGTCGATGTCGGCCCACGCGACGGTCTTCAAAACGAAAAAGCGCCGGTACCGGCGGTAGTAAAAATCGAGCTGGTGCATCGTCTGCAGGACGCAGGCTTGCTTGAGATTGAAGTCACCAGTTTTGTGTCGCCAAAATGGGTGCCGCAAATGGCCGATGCACTGGAGGTGATGGCGGGCATCAGGCGCAAACCGGGTGTTCGCTATTCGGTGCTGACACCAAACATGAAGGGCTTTGAAGCGGCGGTAGCGTCGCGGCCAGACGAGATTGTGGTGTTCGCTGCTGCCAGCGAAGCCTTTAGCCAGCGCAATATCAATTGCTCGATTGAAGAAAGTATCGAGCGTTTTAGGCCGGTGGTCGAGGCGGCTAAGGCGAAAAATATTTATGTGCGCGGAGCTATTTCGTGCACGGTTGGCTGCCCTTTTGAGGGCGAGATCGCGCCAGCGCGGGTAGAAATGGTGGCGCGGTTGATGAAAGGTATTGGTGTGCAGCACATGGGTGTTGCTGACACGATTGGTGTGGGCACGCCCCTTAAAGTGCAGCGTGCGTTAGAGGCAACGCTTAAGCACTACGACATCAACGATATATCAGGCCATTTTCACGACACCTATGGCCAAGCGCTGGGCAACACGCTGGCCTGTTTGCAAATGGGGGTGTGGCAATACGACACCTCCTCTGCCGGCCTGGGCGGCTGCCCGTTTGCCAAGGGCGCAACCGGCAATGTGGCGACGGAAGACGTGGTCTACATGCTGCACGGCATGGGCATTGACACCGGGATTGATCTCGATATGCTGATCGATGCGGGCAAGTTCATCAGCGACTTTCTGCAGCGCAAGCCGAACTCGCGTGCTGCAACGGCTTTGTTGAATAAGAGGATGAACTGATGCATGGTTCGGAACTGCTTGCCTCATCTGAAGGAGGTTATTGGGGTCAGACGCCAATTTCATTGCGGTGCGTTGCACCGCCCCCGAAGGGCATGCCGGAGGCACGATGAATTTGGACTCTGACCCCAAAAACCTCCTTCAGCGTGCCATCGCGCTTGTGAAAATGCGCGCTCCCGGTATCACCGCGCAGACCGATATCCAGTCCCCCTGCATTTCAGTTTGCCGCATGAGCGACAACTCGGGTTTGTGTATGGGCTGCTTCCGTACGGGCGATGAAATTGCCGGCTGGAGCAGTGCCGGTGATGGCGGCAAGCGCGGTATCTGGAAGCTGATTGAACAGCGCATGGCAGCATTGCAGGCCGGCCCATGAAACACATCACCTTCTACCTCGACTTCATCTCGCCCTATGCCTACTTGGCGTTTGAGCACCTGCCCGAGGCCTTGCGGGGTTTGAGCTACAGCGTCAGCTACAGACCCGTGCTGTTGGCCGGCCTGCTCAAGCACTATGGGCAACTTGGCCCTGCCGAGATCGCGCCCAAACGTGACTGGACTTACCGCCATGTGCTGTGGCTGGCCCACAGCAAAGGCATCGTGCTGCAAATGCCAGCCGTCCATCCATTTAATCCGCTGGCCTTGCTGCGCCTGGCCACAGCGTGTTCAACGTCGCTTGAGACTGGAACACCCAACCGCTATGTTTGCGAAACCATTTTTCGCCACGTCTGGCAAGGTGGGGCAGATGCGGCTGACGCACAGCGGCTTGAAACACTTGCGCAGCAGCTTGCCCAGCAAAATCATGTGCCAGCTGATGAAGCGAAAGTCCTGCTCAAGAGAAACACCGATGAAGCGATTTCAAAAGGTGTTTTTGGTGTTCCAGCGTTTGAAGTTGACGGCAAAATTTTCTGGGGCCTTGATGCCTTGCCCATGCTGCGTGACTACCTCGCTGGTGAGGCGTGGTTTGCTGGCGAAGACTTCCAGAAAGACCATGCGTATGAGCCAGAGTGACGATCAAAAAGAAACCATCCGCATTCGCGGCGCGCGCCAGCACAACCTTAAAAACCTTGACCTCGACATTCGCACCAACGAAATGACAGTGGTGACCGGCCCTAGCGGTTCGGGCAAGTCATCACTGGTGTTCGACACCCTGTTTGCTGAAGGCCAGCGCCGTTACGTTGAGACTTTCAGTGCCTATGCGCGGCAGTTTCTGGACCGCATGGACAAGCCTGCGGTAGACAAAGTTGAAGGCGTGCCGCCCGCGATTGCGATTGACCAGACCAACCCGGTGCGCTCCTCGCGCTCCACCGTTGGCACCATGACCGAGCTGAATGACCATCTGAAACTGCTCTACGCCCGCTCGGCGCAACTGTTTGACAAACAAACCGCGCAAGCCGTGCGGCATGACACGCCAGAGTCAATTTACGCAGAGCTGATGGCGCGCACCCTTGCTACCGATGCTCGTGTCGTCATGACTTTCCCGGTTGAATTACCAGGCAACACCAGCGCTGAACAATTGGAGCAATGGTTATCCGCCAGTGGCTTCACGCGTGTACATGCAGAGCGTGAAATGGCTACTTCCGCAGGTCCCCATAAATTGTTAGATGTGGTGGCAGACCGATTTCGTATCCAGAACATCGAAAAAGCACGCGCCATTGAAGCGATTGAAACAGCGCTCAAACGCGGCGGCAAGTTAAATGTCTATCTAATGGGGTCAGATCCCAATTCGGCGAGCCAGATTCAACAAGAGGCCAAATCTAAATCCGATTTGGGCTCTGACCCCATCTCCCCAGAGATGTGGCGGTTTTCATCAGGCCTACATTGCCCCGAAAGCGACACCCGCTACACCGACCCAACCCCCTCACTCTTTTCATTCAACTCTGCCATGGGTGCCTGCACCACCTGCAAGGGCTTTGGCCGCGTGATTGGGGTTGACTACGGTTTGGTGATCCCCAACAACAAGCTCACGCTGCGCGCTGGCGCCATCAAGGTCATGCAAACCCCGGCCTGGAAAGAGGCGCAAGACGATTTGATGCGTCATGCCGAGGTCGCAGGCATTCCGCGCGACACGCCCTGGTACAAGCTCACGCCCGAACAGCAGGCCTGGGTGATTAACGGCTCACCCAGCTGGAACGGCAAATGGAATCAGCACTGGTTCGGCATCAAACGCTTTTTTGAATACCTGGAGTCCAAGGCCTACAAGATGCACATCCGTGTGCTGTTGTCCAAGTACCGCAGTTATACCCAGTGCGAGACCTGCGGCGGCGCGCGCTTGAAGCTCGAATCATTGCAGTGGCGGCTTGGCACCAAAGAAGCGGCTGATGCGGTGTTGCCGCCCGCAGAACGCTTCATGCCCGTCGGTGTGCAGTGGACACGCACACAGTTAGAGGCCATGCCCGGCCTGTGCCTGCATGATTTGATGCGCCTGCCGATCGATCGCCTGCAAAAATTCTCCAGCAGCCTTTCGCTCGCAGCACTGGGTGACGATGCGGAACAAAAAGCGTTGAAGTCGCTGTTCGAAGAAATCCAGACCCGCCTTAAATACCTGTGTGATGTTGGCATCGGCTACCTCACACTCGATAGACAAAGTCGCACGTTATCGGGCGGTGAGGTGCAGCGTATCAACCTCACCACGGCACTCGGCACGTCACTCGTCAACACGCTGTTTGTGCTGGACGAACCCTCCATCGGCCTGCACCCGCGCGACATGAACCGCATCATCCAGGCCATGCACCGCCTGCGCGATGCTGGTAATACGCTGGTGGTGGTCGAGCATGACCCAGCCGTCATGCTGGCCGCCGACCGCATGATTGACATGGGCCCCGGCCCCGGTGAGCGTGGTGGGAAAATTGTGTTTGACGGCACGCCTGAAGACTTGAAGCACGCCAATACCCTGACGGGTGATTATTTGGGCTCGCGCAAGCAGATCGGCATGGCTTACAAGCGCCCGGTGACTGACGCTACACCGCGTTTGATTCTGGAAGGCGCACGCGATCACAACTTGAAAAACATCACGATTGATTTCCCCTTGCAGCGGCTGGTGTGTGTGACTGGCGTGAGCGGCTCTGGCAAGTCCACTTTGATGCAAGACATTTTGGCGCCCGCACTGCTGCGCCAGTTCGGCAAAACCACTGAAACGCCCGGCTTGCATGACCGCCTGATGGGGGCTGATCATTTGACCGATGTGGTGTTTGTAGACCAGTCACCGATTGGTAAAACCGCGCGCTCCAACCCGGCCAGCTACGTAGGCGCATGGGACGCCGTGCGCGAGCTGTTTGCCCAGGCGCCGCTGGCGCGGCAACGCAGCTATACCGCGTCGAAATTCAGCTTTAACAACGGCGACGGGCGTTGCCCGACCTGCGGCGGCTCAGGCTTTGAGCATGTCGAGATGCAGTTTTTAAGCGACGTGTATTTGCGCTGCCCCGATTGCGATGGTAAGCGTTACAGGCCAGAAATTCTGGAGGTAACCATCGAGCGAAAATGGGGGTCAGATCCCAATTCTGAGCGAGTGGGGTCAGATCCCAATTCGGCAAGCCACCTTCATCAAAACTCCAAACTTAAATCCGATTTGGGCTCTGACCCCACTCTCCTCGCCCCCCATTTGCGCGGCCCAAGAATAATGAACGTCTCCGACGTCCTCAACCTAACCGTCAGCGAAGCCATCAAGCTCTTCGCGCAAGACCGCGACGTAGTCCGCGCGCTGCAACCCATCGTTGACGTAGGCCTTGAATACGTCAAGCTCGGCCAGCCCGTTCCAACTCTCTCGGGCGGCGAGGCACAACGCCTCAAGCTCGCAGGCTTTCTGGCCGAAGCCGCAGGCAGGCGCACCACCGCATCGCGCCAGCCCACGGCAACCAAAGGAACGCTGTTTTT
>Ga0209390_10008844_pt1 | contig 12290 bp, 13 predicted proteins | sample BON01_FD_187212 | JGI IMG/M metagenome (GOLD analysis project Ga0209390, IMG submission 187212) | Freshwater microbial communities from Lake Bonney liftoff mats and glacier meltwater in Antarctica - BON-01 (SPAdes) (version 2) | ecosystem: Environmental > Aquatic > Freshwater > Ice > Glacier... | reverse complement strand
ACTTGGCCATGGCGATGCAAAAAAGGCAGTGGATGCAGGGCTTGTGGGATCAAGCAAAGCAGTTCGATTTACCCGTCAAATTCTCGGCAAATCACCCGCCTTGAATTCCTAATGGAAAATTTGGGTTGAAAGAAGATCAGAACAGCCTGCGCTGCCCGCAACTACCAATGTCTGTTCACGATTGATGAGGGTCGACGAGGCCGGACCATCACGCAACTTGATCAATAACAGGCGCCAGCCCATCAAGATCAGTGCTCAGGCTCAGTTGCGCATGCCGATGAGCTGGATGGTCATGGCCACACTGGGCCTGCTGATGATGGCCATCTTCGGCCACATCCGGTTCGTGCTCTACAAGCGGCTGCAGCGGGCAGTGGTCACCAGCGCGCGGGGCCGGCCGGTGGCGCGGCGCTGGGCTCCATCCGCCTGTGGGTGCTGGCCAATCTGTTTCTCGGTGTGACCATCATCGTCGTCCTGATGCTGCTCTAGTGTCATGGGTTGAAAGTTCGCAGACATATCCTTTCAACATCCGTTTCGATCCGACGTACGATGGCACCAACCGGGCGGCTCCGCTATTGCCATGCCTCTCGAGGCAACCGGAGGTGAGACATGTCGGACGTGATTGAAACAGATTACTTGGTGGTCGGGGCGCCGTCGGACTGGCGTACCCGTCGCTGCGCCGATCTTCGAGGCCGGCCGGCTGACGGTTCAGCCCACGGTGTGGGGTTTTGCCAGCCATCGGCTTTAACTCGCCAGCCCGTACGGCCCGCCGCGCTCGAGCGCCCGGCGGTAGGCTGGCCGTGATTGACACCGCTTGACCCATGCGTCAATATGCGCAAACTGCGCACGCAGGCCTCGCGCTGCCTCGCCGACAAAACTCATCTGGATGTCGGCGCCGCTGAGGTGATCCCCGACCAGCCATTCACGCCCCTGCAGCGACTGGTTCACGAACCCCAGATGGTTTGCGATCTCGCTGTCGATGCGCGGCGCCAGTGGCGCCCCCGCTTCACCGAGCCGACCCACATACAACTTGAGCATCAGCGGCAACATGGCTGATCCTTCCGCATAGTGCAACCACTGCTGGTAGGTCTCGTATTCGGGCCAGCCCAAGGACGGCTGCAATCGGCCATCGCCATGGTGGCGGATCAGATAGTCGACGATGGCGCCGGACTCGAACACGGTCTGGCCATCATCGACCAGCACCGGAGACTTGCCCAGCGGATGAATCGCCTTGAGCTCTGGCGGCGCCAGCCGCGTCGTCGGGTCGCGCTGATAGTGCTGGAACTGGTAGGACAAACCCAACTCCTCGAGCAGCCACAGCACCCGCTGGGACCTTGAGTCGTTGAGATGGTGGACAACAATCATGATGCGCTCCTCAATCTGGCGCAGGCTCCCTGAACCCGGGTCGACCACACGCTTGAGGCGCGCGGCGGCGAATGGAGAACAGTATAGGACGCCGAAATTTGCGCTGTTATCAGCCACTTTAATGCCTCGTATCAGCCTCCCGGCCACTCCGAAGGTCCTGATGGCCACTTCGGGGGCTGCGTCAGCCTAGGTCGGCAATTCGCGCCCCCACGCAAAGGCCTGCTGCCCCGCGGCCGGATCGGGACGTGGCGCCAGCACGACGGCGTCGTCGAATGGCGCCACGACCGGCGCATCGCCATCGTAGGCTGCAATCTCCCCTGCCTTGAACGTCACGAATCCCCCATAACTGCAGGCCAGGCGCATTCGATCCGTGGTAGCGATCACCGGCTGCACGATCTCGTAGCGTGCAACCGCCCCCAAGCCCAGAGGCGCCAACCCCAGTTCGCACGCATCGTCGTCGCTCAGCATTCCCGCCACATGCAGAAAACGCAGCGCCACCTGCCAGGCCTGCGCGGCACTGCTGGCAGAAAAATGTTGACCGCATTCGGCGATCAATCCGACCGCTTCTGCGTCGGGTTCGGCAAACGCGCCGTAGTCGATCAAGTGGTATCCCTCGTGCCGGAACGCGGGCAACAACAACTGGCGTGCCGGTACGGCCAACGCATCGGCCAAGCGCTGAGTCCTGGGCAGGCGCGACAACACGAAAAACGGCAGTACCGCGTGCCAGGTCGAATGCAGATCCAATAGACGATCCACCGTCCGCACAATCGGCAACAGCGTATGGGCCCTGCGCCCTTCCACCGACGTGTGGTCTGCGGCGAGCAGTTCGTCGTGCCACAGGCGATTAAAGTCGCGGTCCACGCACCGCGCGTGCAGTTGCCCCGTAGCGAACAGGTCATACGCGTCGACGTTGGCAAACGACAGGGTCAGCCGGCCGATCCGTGGCCGGACTCCGGCATCCAGCAGCCGCCGTACCGCCACCATTCCGCACAACTCGTTGCCATGGGTCAGCGCATTGACCATCACATGCGGACCGGCCACTCCGGAATCGATGCTGTGCACATGATCGATCCCGGTATTGCTGCGCCGATATGCGCTCAGGTCGGCCCACTGCAGTTCGATCGGGTAGATGGGCGGTTCGATCGCCGCCGGAGCCAGCGTCACGCCTTGAGCGCCAGCGTCGCCACGACCTGCAATCGCGTGCCAGCCGGCACCTCCACCGCCAGGCGCAACCAGCCGCCGAACTCGCTCACCCGCGTGAACGCGAGCCCGTCGGTCTGCGCCGGCACCTGCATGACGCTGCCTTCATCCGCCCAGTGCATGCCATCGGGCGAAATCTGCACCCGCGCCTGAATGGTGGTCGCATCCAGCGCGGTGGTGCCGTCGGTCTGCAAGACGCGGACAAAGAACAAGGCCTGCGCGGCCCAGGCCGCCTCGTAGGGCTCGGTCTGCACGGAGCCCTCCCACCATTCGCCGCGTGCAAGGACGGCGGTATAGGCATTGCGCATGAGAGTGCCCATGTCAGAACTCGCCCGACAGCAACACGCTGTCCAGATAGAAGAAGCTGCGCTTTGCCGTGTCGGACTCGCAGAAGAAAACCAGGTTGAGCATGCACGCTAGATTCGGCATCGCCGCGATCGTGATCGAATTCACCCCCGGGCAGGCGAAGGTCCGGTCATTGCACTGGAACTCCAGCCAGCGCATGGTCGCCAGGTCGAAGTCGAATCGCAAGTAGTGCCAATTGATCTTGGTCGGGATCTCGTTGTAGCAGAGGTTCTGGCCAGCGTCGGGAATGTCCTCCCAGTCGTTCGGCGAGAGGTGGTCGTGGGTCACGGTTTCGCTGCGGCTGCCGATGGCGCGAAACGGTGAGGAGTGCTGCTTGAACTGCCAACGGTTCATGCGTTGACCATCCAGCGCGTTGAGATACCGCAGGTGCGGCATGACCCGTTGCTGGCCGTCCTGCAGGTCGAACAGCAGTCCGACAGATCGCACGTCCAGGTCCGACAGCTTGAGTTCATTGGCTTCCGGCTTGAATGCAAAGTAGGTCTCGACGCGGATCTTCGACGCCTTGCGAAACGTGACCCGCTTGATGGCCGTGTTGCGCTCGCCCGGCACCGCACGCGTGGCAATCTTCAGCGCATAGGTGCCATCGAAAGCACCGTGGGTGCCACTGTCCCAGTGCGTGATCTGGCTCAGCATCGGCTGCATGTGGCGCGCATAGGAACGCGTCATGGTGTCGATAGAGTTTTCGTAATTGCCCACCAGCGTGGTCCAGCCACTGAGGCCGCAATCGAAATCGTCGAAATAAATCACCCGTGCCAGCGGGTCGTAGCGCGAGAGGCGCGGATCGACATGCGTCGGGTGGGCAGCAGCATGCAACGTCATGAAATCATCCTTTCACGGTGCCGGCCGTCAGGCCGGCGATCAGGTACTTCTGCACCAGAATGACAAACACCAGAATTGGCAACAGTTGCAGCGTCGCCGCGGCAAACAGGATGCCCCAATCGACGCCATCAATGGCGCCGACCATCTCGGAAATCACCAGCGGCGCGGTCTTGGCGTCCACCGCAGTGAAGATGAACGCGAACAGGAAGTCGTTCCACGCAAATACCATGATGAACACCGAGGTGGCGATCAGCCCGGCATACGACAGCGGCAACACGACCAGCCGCAGCGTCTGCCACAGGCCTGCGCCGTCGATCGCAGCCGCTTCCTCCAGTTCGCGCGGCAACTGGTCAATGAATGCCTTCATGATCCAGGTACCCAGGCTCAGGAAAAACGCGCAGTACAGGATCACCAGCACGGTGCGGGTGTCGTTGAGCATCAGCCAGTTCACCGCCGGAAACAGCGGCAAGGTGAGCACGATCGGCGGCAGCAGGCGCACCAGGATCATGAAAAACGCCGATGCGGTGAGCACGCGGCTATCGCGCCGGGAATAGACATACCCGGCCATGAACGACACCACCAGGGTCAGGGCGGTCGCGCACAGCGCGATCACCAGGCTGTTCGCCAGGTTGCCGAAAAAGTCCGGCCAGCGTTCCCACAGGTTGGTGTAATTTCGTGTCGTCAGCGACAACAGGCTGCCGCCACCGCCGAAGATGTCGCGCGGCGGCCGCAGTGACGACAACACCACCAGCAGGATCGGGAAGCCCGACCACATGAGCACCGCCACCAGTGCCAGCATGCGAAGCCCGTGCACCAGCAACCGGCGCATGCGCCGTGCCGTCATGCGGCGCTTATCCGCGGCCATGCGCAAACATCCGACGGTACATCTGCCAGATGTACCAGGAGCCCATCAGCAGGGACGCGATCAGCATCAGCCAGCCGGTCGCCGCCGCCGCACCAAAGTCCGCGTAGCGAAATGCCTGGCGATACAGGTAGACGGCAAGCACTTCGGTGGTGCGCGCCGGCCCGCCACCAGTGAGCAGCCAGACCTCGGAGAAGATGCGAAAAGCGAAGATGTAGCGGAACACCAGCGCCACCAGCATCGCCGGCACCAACAGCGGAACCGTGATGTGGCGAAATTTGCGCCAGGCGCCTGCGCCATCGACCTGGGCGGCCTCGTACAGCTCGCGCGGTATTCCCAGCAGCGCCGTGTAGAGCAGGATGAACGTGAACGGCAGGTGGTGCCAGATCGACAACAGAACGACCATCGCCAACCCATGCGACGGCTCCACCGCCCAGTCCAGCGTCGGCAGGCCGATGGCCTTCAGCGCCAGCGTCACAGGGCCGGCATACGGCTCGGTCATGTATTTGAAGATCACCACGGCCACGACCTCACTGATCGCATACGGCGCCAGCACCACAGCGATCATGACCCGGCGCCACGGAATCCAGCCCGCGAACAACATCGCCACCGCAAGCGCGAGCAGGAATTCGCCGAACACCACCGCGTTGACGACGATCGCGGTGTTCAGCGTCGCGGTCCAGAAATAGGGATCGGACAACACCGCAGCGTAGTTCGCCAGGCCGACCCAGACCGGGCTCTGGCCGTAGGTCGACTTCGTCAGGCTGAGCCAGAACACGTACAGCGACGGCACAAACAACAGCACCGTCAACAGCGCCTGGGCCGGGAACACCAGCCCCCAGTCGCGCGCCGACGGTTTCACCGGTCCACGCGGTAACGGTCGACCGCGTCCATGTCGATGGTGATGCCCAGCCCGGGTCCTTGCGGCACCGGCAGCCGGCCGTCCACTAGTGTGGCGGCCGAGCCAATAGCTTCGGTGGCCAACGCATCGCGCAGAGGGTTGCCGATGAACATGCACTCGAAACTGATGAAAGCTGGCATCGCAGCCGCCAGTTGCAAGCTGGCCGCCACGCAGACTGCGCCCGACCAGCCGACATGGGGCGCGTAACCGACATGAAAGGCGTGCGCCAATGTCGCGATGTCGCGTGTCTCGCTGATGCCGCCAGCGCGCGCGACATCGGGCTGGATGATGCCAACCAGACGTTCGCGCAGCAGTTCGCTTGCGTGTGCCACGGTGTAGTCGCTCTCGCCGGCCGCCAGCATGATCGGCAGGCTGCGCCGCAGATGGCGGTATCCGGCCACGTCTTCTGGCACGATCGGCTCCTCGAAAAACCAGTAGTCCATGGCGTGCAGCGCGTGGCCGACCCGCACTGCCTCATCCAGGGAATAGGCCCAGTTCGCGTCCACCCCCAATCGCATGCCGTCGCCTGCCACTTCCCGCACAGCACGCGCGGCGTCGATCGCCTGCGCCACTGGCTGGCCCAGCTTGACCTTGATGGCATGGAAGCCCAATGCCACCACGGCGCGCGTCTGCGCCTGCATCGTCGGGATGTCGGCCCAGTTGATCGACGAGGCATAACAATCGACGGCTGTGCGACCGATGCCGCCCAGCAGGCGGTGCACCGGTTGCCCTAGCGCTTTGCCCACCACGTCCCACAACGCAATGTCAACGCCCGCGATCGCCTCGATCAGCACGCCTCCCGCGCGCCCCGTGAGCGCCGCACTCATGCGCAGCCAGTGGCGACGGATGTCGAACGCACTTTGCCCGACCAGTAGCGGCGCGAGCACCGTGTTGATGAGGTCGGCGTAGGCAGTGGCGCCGAAGCGGCCGAGACATTCGCCGTATCCGACCAGTCCGTCGGTGGTGTGCAATTCGACCAGCACGATCGACACCGCGGTGTAGACCGCCTGCGACGTCCGCGTGCCGGGCTGCATCGGCGCAGTCAGGGGAATCGCCCGGATGGCGCTGATCGTCAGAGTCGATGGCGCGACCGGCACTGCCGCCACGCCACTGGGGGTGCCTGCCGCATGACGGTTGACATCTGGCACGTGCGCGCAGTGATTCGCCGCAGCCTGCGAGGAAGGTTTCTTGCGGCTCACAGGATCGCCTCGCAAAATGCGGCCTGCGCGAACAATCCGGGGGCACCGCCTGAATGGATAAACACCACTGGCGCATCGCCCTGGAAACGGCCTTCGCGCAGCTGCGCGCACATTCCGGCCATGGCCTTGCCGGTGTAGATCGGATCGAGCACGATACCCTGGAACCGACCTGCGTCCGACATGGCCTGCAACCCGGCCGCTGACGGCTGGCCATATCCGTCGCCGAGATGGCGGTCGTCAATGTCCAGGTCGTCCTCGTCGAGCCGCACCGCCAAGCCCAGCAACTCGGCCGCTGCATTGGCACGGCGCACGATCAGCGGCCGGATGAAGTTGGCCGGTCGTTGTACCGATATGCCGACCACGCGGGTCGGCAGTTGCAAGGCCTTGAATGCCAGTGCAACCCCCGCCACGGTGAGCCCAGAACCCGCGGCCATGAACACGGCCTGCGGGGCAAGCCCCTGCGCCGCAAACTGCCCCGCCATTTCCTGTCCGGTGTCGACCATGGCCGCCGCGCCCAGTGTCCCGGTTCGCCCGGGCAAGTGCAACAGATGGGTGGACAGGCCCCGCCCGCGCAGGTCGGCAACGAACTGATCCAGCGCCGGTGTGATGGCCGGGTCATAGGGATCACGGGTGTCGATAAACCGGATTTCAGCCCCGAACAGACGATCCAGCAGGTAGTTGCCCTGCACCGCTTCAGTGCCGTCACCGCGCAGCAGCAGACCGACATGAATACCCAGCACCGCCCCGGCGGCTGCACAGGCGCGGCAGAAATTCGATTGCACAGCAGCGGTGGTCACCACCGCGCCTGCGCCATGGGCCTGCGCATCGGCCATCAGGAACTCCAGTTGGCGCGCCTTATTGCCGCCCAGCGCCAGGCCGCTGAGGTCCTCGCGCTTGATCCAGATTGGTGGACCGCCCAGATGTGCCGACAGACGCTTTGCAGGCTCCAGCGGCGTGGGCAACTGGGCCAGTCGCACCCGCGGCAAGGACGCCGTCAGGCTGCGCGGATCGCTCACGGCAGCAAAGGCTTGACCCGTCTGGCCACTTCGTCCATCGCCAGCGCGACCCCTTTGCGCCCGAGCACCGCGGCCTGCAACTCCTCCACGAAGATGTCGCCTGCCTTGGCAGCGTTGTCGAACGCGGGAATCGGCACCCGTGCCACCTTGAGCGTGGCCGCCTCGGCCGCAGCGTACGGTATCTTGGCGATGAAGTTGGCGTCCCTGTATGTCGACGCGCGCACCGGACCATTGCCGTTGAGCGCCGCCTTGAGCGTGTTCTGCTTGGACGACAGTTCCTTGATCAGGCTCCAGGCAATGGCCTTGTTGCGCGCACTCTTGGGGATGCACATCGCCCAGAATTCGGTCTTGGCCGGCGCCGCATCCGGGAACCGCGCCTTCAGGTCGCGCGACGCCGGCAGCGCCATGACCTTGATGTCGCCTGGATGCTTCGACTTTTCCTTGTCGTTGTAGAACTGGGTGCGGCCAAACGAGGTGATCGTCATCGCGACACGGCCGGTCTGCATCCAGGTGTTGACCTCTTCACCCTTGATTGCAGTCCAGTTGCGCGGAATCACGCCGGCCGCGTAAAAATCGCGCATCGTCTGCACCGTGCGCAACATGGCCGGCTCGTTGACGCCGAGCTTGTAGTCGCCAGTGATGAAATCGCCGTTGTAAGCCCGCGCCATGTCGATGACGTTGGGGTAGTTGTCGCCTTCGATCAGGAAACCGAACACCTGCGTGCCGTCTGCACGCGTGAAGGTGAGCTTCTTCGCCGCGTCGATCACGTCTTCGAAGGTCTTGGGAATCGGCACGCCCTTTTCCTTGAAGATGGCCTCGTTGTAGTGAAAGCCGGTGGTCGCATGACGATGCGGCACCGCGTATTGCTTGCCCCCGAACTTCATGGCGGCTGCCAGACCGGGAAACATGTCGGCCGGATCTTCGAGCGGATCGGCCTTCATCAGCGCATCCAGCGGTTCGAGCAGGTTGGTGACATTCGGCGTAGCACGGGTGTTGAGCAGAAAAGCCAGATCTACCGAGGTCGACGACAGGCTGGCCTCGCGAAACAGCCGTTCGTGCAATGGGCCGGTATCGAGCGTGATCCAATCGATCCCGATCCCGGTGCGGTTGGACCACTCCGCCGTCGCATCGCCACCCTTGTCGCCGGTCAACACCGAGCGGTGCACCCGGTGGCACAGGATGGTGAGTTTTTCCGGCTTGGACTGGGACCAGACGGCAGCGGGGAGGGCCAGGGACGACAGGGCGGCGCCTGCCTGCATCAATACGCGACGTTTCAACATTTTGTGTCTTCCTCGTGCAATGGTCTTGGCCATCGCCGGGCGGAAATCAGTCCAGTCCGGCGTATGGGTGCCGGGACATGCTAGCAGTCCGATCCGGTTCGGGAAAGCGGCTTGTTGTTTCGGGAGCCGAAACCTGTTGCACTGCACTGCACCGCTGTCGCGACAGCGCCGCCGCAGGCAGCGCGTCAACCCGCCACTGCCGGCAAGGCCTGTGTTTTCATGGTTTTGGCCACACTGGTATAACCAGCGTCCCCGCCGTCGACGAAATGCACATGCAGGCCGCCGGAGGCAGCCGTCACGAGGCAGGTCATCAACGCGGTCTGGGACACATGCATCGCGTATCGTAGCCGGCCATCTGCCAGTTGCTGGTCGAGGTAGCCCTCGATGGCCGCGATGCAATCCTGCGGGCAATCGATGACGAAACTTACCGTGTCGTCATGTTTGCAGAAATCGGTGTTGGTCGAGACCTCCTGTGCATATTGCTTCGGATCGAACCCGCCCACCGGCTTGCCCACCAGAAAAATCAGACGGGCCAGCAGGGTTTGTCCCAACACCCGCAACACCGCCTTCCACAGCGGTCCACCACGTCGGCTGGCCTGCGCCTCGAGCATCATGCCTTTGGGCGGCCAACCGGTGGACAGGGTGTCCGGCCGCACTGGCGCGGCGGCGCCGCCCTGGCGCGCGAGCCGCATCACTTCGGCATGGACCGCGCCCGGATCGGTCGCGCCCTGGATGATCAGCGTCAACGTCCGGCCCCGACCCGATTGCAAGGGGTTCCAGCGGCAGGACAAGCCTTCCAGATCGACCGGCGCGCCGTCATCGAGTGCCTCCGGCACCGCAACCCGTGCAATCAATGCGGCATCGCCGCGTCCGCGTGCTGCGTTCTCGAGCAAGCCCACCCCACCCCCTACGAAAACACCGAAGCTGTTGCCGGGCGTGGGCTCGAATCGGCCGACCCGTACCTCGCCACCGCATTGACGCAACACAGCCACGGGACTGACCCCGACCCGCAACTGCATGCCGAACTCGCGCTGCGCGAATCCGCGCACCCGGGCCAGAACAAGGATAGGAATTCCAACCGCATGAGCCCGACTATGGCACCCAAAACCGGTCTCACAAAACACGCATGCCCACAGTCGCCAGTCTGAATTGCCAGGAGTTTTCGCCGCCGTCATCACAATGAGCCGAAAAGCCGTCCTGTAGCCACAGCCCTATCCACAGCCCTATCCCGGCGCAGTCGTCGCGCCCCCCTTTTTCAAGTTCCCCAGTCTGTGCGCTGATCGTCGGGGTAATCGGGTGCTGATTTCCGGCCGGGCGTAGCGCACGCCCCATTCGGTTGCCAACGGCACATGTTCGGCCAGGCCGAGGAAGCCGAAACTGCATAGCGCGAAGTGTCCCGCCTGGGTCTCAACCCGGTCGAGTTTCTTTATCAACTCCCCATCGCTGTAGGCACCGGGCGCGCTCATCAGTTCAAGGAACCACTGTGCCTGGTGCGGTGGCTTCAGTCTTACAAGGGGCAGCTGGTCGTCCGGCGTACTGGCATCGCCTGGCTCACCGAACTCGCCTTCCCGTCGCACGGTCCAGTCGGCGGCCAGGAGCGTCTCGGTGACCTCCCGCGCCGCGCCAGCAGCCATAGCGTGCGGCGAGAACATTGCATCGACATCCTTCGTGCGGATGGCTTTGCTCTGGTCGTTGCCGAAGAAGTGATAGCCGGCGGCCAGACTGCCGATGATGATCACGTTCGAGCGGCAGGCCTCGGGTATTGCCCGAGCCACCTGTTCCATTACCTGAGCCGGCGTGAGTTCGTTGTTGTCTGGGTTTGGCATGTCACCTCACTGGTTTTGCTTGACGGCGAATGAGGTCCTCCAGCATTTCGTTGGCTGGTTCGTATAGCCTCATGTCGTACAGAGCCACCAAGCATTCGAGTGGGTCGGCGAAAAAGCTGCCGTCGATTTCTACGAACTGCTTGTCCGACCGTAGCGGCAACAGGTGAATTGCCAGCACAGGGTAGGGCGCATCATCGTCGCGCACCAGTCCGGCGTCGAGCTTGCGCACGAATGCAAGGTCCTCTCGACCTGACTCGGTCGCGATGCACAGATCCAGACGCGGCGCACTTGTGATGTCCAGATCGGGGAAGTGCTGTAGGGCGCCCACGACGCCTGAAATGGCGACTCGCTGCTTCGTTGCCTTCGGCAAGCGAGCCGCCATTTCGTGCGGTCCGCGAGCGTGACGACTTGGATCGACGTACCTTGCGATCTTGCGTGCCTGGCTGGTGGCTAGCAGCCAACGTGGCCACTCGTCGCGCGGGAATCCATTGAGTTCGACACTCCGATCACTCAACCGATGCAGCACCCCTTGCTTCTTCATTTGTTCGAGGCCCGCAGCTACTGTGGGGTGGCTGGCGCCAACGGCCTTCTGAATGTCCTTCACCAGGATCGGACCCTTGTCTGCCAGCCAGGACCTGATCAAGTAGGCGAACACGTCGAGTTGCGTGCCGCCTGGCGAGCGTCTGCGCGCGGTCGTAGCCCTGCGTACAGCCTTCGTCACCACCTCCTTGAGCGCAGCAGGGAGGCGGGGTTCGAGCAGCACGTTCTCCCCGGACTTATCACTGCGGCCCACGTGCAGACGCATCGCCAGGTCGGGCCTGATCACCTGACGCATCTGCGCCAATTCGTTTTGAAGCCGCTCCTGGGTCACTTTTGCGCTGGCGACGGTGCATAGGGCCTGCACGTCAAGTGGCTCATGATCTAGCAGCACGGCCAGATTCATCAGCTTGCCTTGCATATCTCTCAGGCCTGGCCCCGAGGCGATCTCTATGAGCCACGTGCCCCATTGGCTGTCGACCCAGCGCACCGTGGGCTTTCGTGCGCTTTGGTGTTTTGACGATAGGGTATCGTCAGGTTGATGGATAGTCAGGGACATGAATTAAAGTCGCGTCTGCATATCAAGATGCCACTTTAGTTTAGTATCAAATGCAGGAGGCAACTAGATATCTAGTTGCGAGCTTGAAAGTGGCCCGATCCAGACCTAGCGCGAGCAGAGCGGCACTTCCTGGCACGTCATGTCCTCGCGTTGACGGCTCACAATATCCTATTGCTTCGGCCCTGTGAAGTCTTAAGCGGCATAACGCACCCGCCGATCCTGGAAATAGCTCATATCGCGTTCAGGGTTTTGCTCGAGCTTCGTCATGTGGTCGTTGGCCGCTTCACGTAACTTGGCCTTGGTTCGGACCGGGACACGCTTGCCCATCTCTTGCTTCAAATCCGCATTGAGGCGCTCCTCTGG
>Ga0209390_10008837_pt1 | contig 12302 bp, 12 predicted proteins | sample BON01_FD_187212 | JGI IMG/M metagenome (GOLD analysis project Ga0209390, IMG submission 187212) | Freshwater microbial communities from Lake Bonney liftoff mats and glacier meltwater in Antarctica - BON-01 (SPAdes) (version 2) | ecosystem: Environmental > Aquatic > Freshwater > Ice > Glacier... | reverse complement strand
CCCGACCTCCCGCCGCGCAGCCCCTGACCTCCCGCCGCGCAGCCGCCCTCCCGCTCCGCGCAGCCCCTCCGCGCAGCCCCTCCGCGCAGCCGCCCTCCTGCTCCGCGTAGCCCTTCCGCGCAGCCCCCGACCTCCCGCCTTGCAGCCCCCGACCTCCCGCCGCGCAGCCCCCGACCTCCCGCGCGGACACGTAGCTTTGCGGGGGCCGCGCAGCTGACGCAGCGCCTGCGTGGGCTTGCATCGCCTCTGCCTGGGGAGAGGTGGCCACGTCCGCCAGAACGTAGTTTCAGAGGCTGCAGAGCGACGCGCTGGTTCAACGGGCAACGGCGATGCCGAGTGGCGGCCACACCGCCGGTGCTCCGTGAGTCCAGGTGCAAAGCACTACGCGGGCCAGTGGCCCCTACCACCATCACCACGCGCCCATTTGGACCATGATCGGTGTCGTTGTCCTTTACGTCGCGCTTCTTCGCCCAGTGCGTGGGACCGGTCGCCCCGGGGGCCGTGCCGGCCGGTAGGGGGGCGCCCTGCCCCGCCCCACCTCGTGCCGGGGTGCGCGCGGACGTGCACGCCCCACCCCAGGCCGGTTAGGTAGATTCGCCGGGGCTCATTATGAGCGCCTACGGTAGGCGAGCGTACCCCGAGGGCAGTCAAGCGCTTGGCAACGCGCACGACACCGCGCCACAGACATGTTGCCTGGGGCCGACGGAGACGATGCGTGTCGCGTGTCGCATGGGTTCGCGGTCGGCCGGTGCCAGCGACGCACACGGCGCACCGTGGGGGTGGACGCCGTGCACAGCTTGGCCGTGCACGCGGGCGCACTCCAGCACCTCGGCCGAACACATTATTGGGAGACGAGGTTGCTGAATGTCGAGGAATGTCTACACCCTGAATGTGTCTTTGTTGAAGCGCAACAGAAACCGCCGGAATCAGAACGGGCGAACGGAACCGACATGGAAGACTCGAGATCGGACGCGGAGCCCGACGCGGAGCCCGACGCGGAGCCCGACGCGGAGCCCGACGCGGAGTTCGACGCGGAGCCCGACGCGGAGCCCGACGCGGAGCCCGACGCGGAGCCCGACGCGGAGCCCGACGCGGAGCCCGACGCGGAGCCCGACTCGGAGCCCGACGCGGTACCCGTCAAGGATCGATTACGAGGACTACGCAAGCATGCAGGACCCGCAACCCGACGCGCTTTGGCCAGTGCGGGGTGGCCGGGGGGAGTGCACCCGGCCCAGGGGTTCATCCGGTTCGTCGTGCAATTGGTGACGTGCCTCTTCCCACTGATACCCAGGGCAGGTCTACGCGCATTCCAACTGTCAATTATCTACAGGCTATCTCGCGTCGGAGCCGAGCGCCATGCGGAGCGGTCGCACTGCCACGTGACACAGCAGCACGCCGCGCCGTTCCACGCTCCAGCAGCGCAAAGTGGCGGTATTGACTCGGTGGTCCTTTCGATGCCAATCACCGACGCGGGCGTGCACCACGCGTGCTTCATCGCAGCCGCCTTTCCAAACTACGAGGCAAATGGCGCTCAAGTATTCCAAGAGCGGGATCGTTTGGTGAGCCTGCCGGCGGGTGGCGAAGAGGCGCCGGGTCGCCATGCGGTTTGGGCCCGTGCAGCCCGGGGCCTGTGGGTGGGCGCTGCAGTGCAGTCGCTCGGTGGCAGCGCTCCTTCGGCGGGCGCGCCAGTGCAGGTAACCCCGACGTACTGCAAAAGGTTGGCCACCGTGGCTCTACACGCGCCCCAACAGGCTCGTTGCAAAGGCCGGTGGTCCGCCACTTGGGCTCTGTCCGTACACTTTTCAGTTGACGTGAGGTCCATGTGCCAAGACCCAGGCACATTGGCCACGCACCTGGCCACACACCCGCGCGCCTTCTTCTCGGTGACCAAGGCCAAGTGGAGCAACACTTCGGGGCGAACGGAAGGGGTGGCGCGGGGGGCACACGCACGCGCCACGGACGCGGAGTACACGGCCTAGTGCGAGGCCGACGGCCGGGGCCGCAAGAAGACAGCCAACCTCGCCAGCCTCCGCGCCTACCTCGCCGCCACGCTCGGGCGTGCCAATCTCCCCTTGCCACGCCTCCTCACCCCGATGCAGGCTGTGCACCGGTGGCGCGATGCGCGCACGCGGATGCGCGCGCTTGCGCGCCTGCCCGACAGGACCTGGGCGACACGGGCGGTCGACAACCGGCGCCGCTGCGCCGCCACCCCATCGCCGAGTGCGCCGCGCCCCCCGCCAAGTTGAAACGCATCGTCGCCCTCGGCGACGGCATGTTCAGCGGCGGGTTCCCCAAAAAGACGTTTGCACGGGAGCTCGCGATGCGCGGCCTGACGCTCATCACCAGCGAGTTCTATACTTGAAAGATGTGCCACGCGCGGATGTACGGAGTTCATCGCGCACCGGATTGCCGTTCGCACCTCACATCGATGCGACTCCGGGCAACTTGCGACCCTACGTCCCACTGCAGGCGCAGATCATTTTCAGGATCGGGGCCCGGTTTTGCGCTGCCGGGGGCAGTTTGAAGTGCTTGATTACCTTACCCTAATCCGTTGGCTCAAGCGACTCAATGTTCTCCTGCTGAAAGTTGCAAATGCCACGCGACTGGTCAAAGCCCAGTATGGTTGCGCGCTTGATGAGCGCCTGCCGCGTTCCCTCCCCATCCCCACCACAATTCGCCACGAACCTGCCGATCGCCTTTGAGGACAGTATGGACCATGGGAACGGGCCGCCGGTCCGGGCATCCACCTCGCCGCGGCCGGCGATAACTGGGCCGCCGGTCGGGGCATCCACCTCGCCGCGGCCGGCGATAACTGGGCCGCCGGTCAGGGCTTTCACCTCGCTGCAAAACTGGGTACGCAGCACGTGCGCCAATGAAATGGGGTCGACCGTGGACCTGCCGAGTTCCTGGGCACCTTTGAGGATGATCGATATAAAGGAGTATAACGCGAGCGCCTTGGCGCCCTTATAGGCGTAATCCGAGTTGTGTAAACGTGTCTTCCCGGCGAACTCCTTGAACTGTTTGAGCCATGCACTCATGGCACCCGGCACTTCGGTCGTGCGCCACCAATTCGTACTCTTACTAGTTTGGAAGTTGGTAGTGCGGGCCATCTTCATAATGTCGCCAATGGTGGCCCTGACCCATGGGATCAGCTGATCGGCCGTGCTTTGCAACCGGGGCCCGCCAGCTGTCCCCACCTTGTACAAGAACAGGTATACAGCCATCTGGATGCACTTTGCCAGTATATAATAGCGGTCGGTGCTACACAGCTGATCCTCTGGTGGGGTGGCCTGACCCTGGTAGAGCGGGTGGCCCAATAGCGCTGGGTGATCCCGAGTCACCCGGACCGGGCACGAGAGCATGCCGAAGAGCGAGTTGACTGGCTTCCCTGCGCCGACCGTCTGTGTGGCGCGGTTGGGCTCCGGTTCTCCCGCGGCGGAGTCCTGGTCCCGGGCGCCACTGTTCGCGATGAGGCTGAGAGCCAACGCAGCTGCCGGGGTGTTCACCTCGGCCTTTGCCTCGGCCTTTGCCTCGACCTGTGCCTCGGCCTTTGTCTCGACCTGTGCCTAGGCCTTTGCCATGGCCTTTGCCTCGGCCGGTGCCTTGGTCGTTGCCTTGGTCGTTGCCTTGGCCGGTGCCTTGTCCGGTGCCTTGGCCTTTGGCTTGGCCGGTGCCTTGGCCTTTGGCTTGGCCCTGGCGGGCAAGGTGGTCTCCGTGGCTGATGGGGTGGCTGCGCCCTGTGTGGCCACCCCAGTGTTAAGCGTGCTCTTCGCCTTGCGAGTGACACGACCCGCCATCAGTCTGCTACTGCTCCCATTGACAGACATTATAATCGAGGAGTGGCGACATGGGCCAATACACACGCGCCCACACCTGGGGCGCCCACCGGAAGCCCAAACGGGCCGTGCCGACGAGTGGCTGGTACGGGTGGGGTCACCCCACCGCGTCACCTCGTGCCAGGGATGTGTCCGCAACCCTGTTTGTGCTGTCGTGCTGTGCGATGCAAAGGACAACGACACCGATCGTGGTCCAAATAGGCGCGTGGCGATGGTGGTGGCGGCCACCGTGCCATGGCTCTTCCCGAATCATCTACGAGTCATTGTGCGAGTCGTGTTACCAACGGGTTTGTCCGTAAAGTAGTCCCGTCACTCGTGAGCGCGTCGTTCCCTTGCCACCGAGCGGGCTTGCGGAGATGAGAGTGTCGAGATGCCCCACCCGTGCCGCGCGCTCGTGCCCGTGCCGTGCCCGCGCGCGCCTGCGCCCGCGCGCGCGCCCGTGCCCGTGCCCGTGCCCGTGCCCGTGCGCGCGACGCCTGCTTCGCCTTCCTGACGCTCGAGTACCTCGCCGACGTGCGGCACCTGCCCCTGGCCGGTTTCACCACGCACAAATTGCCTGTGCATTCACTACGGGCTTGGCCGTGTAACCGGGCCATCAGCGAACACGCGCGGGTAAACCCATCAGCGAACACGCGCCGGTTAACCCGTCAGGTTACACGGCCAAGGGTTAACCCGCTGCGAGGCGCCGCACAGCGGCGTGGGCGCGCTCGAAGACGCCCGCCGCAGTCCAATTGGCAAACGTTTGGAAGTCAGTGGTGTACCCAGCGCCCAGCGTGCGCTTAGGCCCGCCGCTCCACAACAACGGGGCCATGCGCTCGAGCACGGCCCTGAAGGGATGGATCCACTCGTGGGCGACCTGTCTGTGCCACTGGCGACAGCGTGTTCACTGCACACAGGATTGCAGCTCGCACCATCACGTCGACAAAAAAGTTTACGGACAGACCCTAAGGCAGGGTGCCCCCACGGGTTACCCCCCCCCCACGCGCGATGGACCCATGCGAGGGGAGGTTATCCTGGGAGCAATGCGATGCATTCGCCTCCGAGTTTGACACGACCCAGGTCGCCGCGCATGCGAGATCTGACATGTACACCGAGCTGCGTGCCGCCGACTTTCTGGAGCTCATGGCACCCTGCTGCGCGGGGTTCGCCCGGGGGGCTCCGTGCTGCAAACGCGCCCCGCCGCGCAAGTGCCCGATCGGCAGCGCCCCCAAGCCGGGCGGCCCGGACGACGTCTGCCACCGGAACACGGGCGCGCCGCCAACTGGCGCCAGTCTGGCCATGCAGACATGGGCCCGCCACGCTACCCCCGCGGCGCCAGTCACGCCCAATTGGGATCCGTGCCCTTGGGCCTCGTTCATTGTGACGGCGGTCCTGGTTGTGTTTGTGGTGCTAAAGTTCCGCGCGCACCGCCGCACGGCGCGCGATAACAAGTCCCGCTACACCGACCTGCTGCGCAAGCTGCACAGTGCAGAGCGCTTGGCCCCGGGTTAGGGTTGGCACCGCAGGCCGCGGACGGGCCCCGATGCCACCAAGCGCGCTCCGGGTGGGCGTACCCACGCCCCTCCGGCGCGGGTGGCGGGCCGGCTCAGCAGTGCGGCGTCGCACCGTACGCCTCGTCGTCGTTGCCCTTGTGGCGCTTGGGGTTCACGTACTCGGACAGGGTGACCGAGGGCAGGTTGAAGGCGTGGATTCCCGTGGTGGAGGCACTCGGCCACACCACAATGTTGGTCGCGGTGAGCGACATGCCAAACCCCGAGTTCGAAAACCAGAGCCTGTTCGTCTCGACAATGACGAGCGCCTTGGAGTTTCGCGTGAGGTCGAGCTGCCCACCATCGCTGCAATCGAGCTCCTTCGATTTGATCGAGCCGTGGGCGACGAGGATCTTGCCGGGGCGGGTCTCCCCCACGTTCACCTTGGTGCGCACATGCGGCGGGCCGTCGACCATGGAGGGGCGCACCAACGGGTAGTACATGTTCTCGATGGAAGCACGGGTACACTCCTTGTTGAACCACTCCTTGCAGTGCTTGACCGCCTCGCTGATGTTGCGCTTGTCCAGCTCGCGCAGCAGCCGCTCGACCGGCTCCGCGTTGATGATGAGGTCAAGGGAGAGGCGCTCTGAGTTGTCGCTGCCCGGCGGGGCGGTGACATCCCAGAGGATGGTCGGGGGGCGCGTTCGATCCTCGTAGAGCCCGAACCGGAGCCGGTCGCCCGCTTCGCCCGTGTTGACGTAGACGCTCTTCGACCCCGACGGGTTCTTGCGGATGGCGGCGTAGGCCAGGTCACCCACCGCAAAGTCGTAGAGGGGCGATGCTTCGGCCGGCGGGGCGTCGCTCGGCGGCGCGCTAGTCGGCGGGTTAACCCTAACCGAGCCGCAGCTGGTGCCTCGGCCGGCGCCGCGGGCGTGGCCACGGCTGGCGGCGCGCCGCCTGGCGCCACCTCGGACAGGTCAACGGCGAGGGGGGCACTGACGTCCATGGAGAAGTGGGGGGGGGGGGGGGCGCGCGGGGGGGGCAGGAGCCGTCGCTGTGAGCACACCCATCGCCACCCGGCGGCTCAAATCTGACCCCCCCCCCTCCCGTGCCGCGTGTGGCGGTGGGGGGGGGTCCGTGCCGCGCTCGGTGCACGTGGGTGCCGCCACGGGCGCCCGAAACGCCAATGGGCGGCCCATGGCACCTGTGGCGCGCTGCCCGGTGCGCAGCCGTGCCGCGCAGGGGGAGGGGTCCAGTCGCACGCCTCCCGTGTGGATGCCACCACACGCGCCATGGACACGAGCAACTGCACTATGCCACCCACAGCGCCCTGCCCGGTGCACAGACGTGCGTCGCCACCGGGGGGGGGGGGGGGGGAGCACCAGCCAAGTGGATGCCGCCATGCGCACCATCGACTGCAATGGGCGTCCCCATGCTGGCCACAAGGGAGCGCGACTTCGTCTTGGTGAACAAGGCCACGTGGGGCAAGAAGTCTGGGCGAACAGAGGGCGTGGCACGGTAGGCGCTAGCTCGCGCCACGGACCCGGAGTACGAGGCCTACTGCAAGCTCGATGACTGGGGCCGCAAGAAAGCCGCCAGCCCCGGGTTAACCCTACACCCTTCACCCTTGCCACACGCGCAACGTTTATTTATACCGGGTGTGTACGTGGCGCGGCCACGCGGGGATGGTCGTCATCGATGGCGCGCCGGTTAACCCGACGGTTCATCCTGCTGCTGCTGGGCGGTCGCACTGGGGGCGGGGCCGCCGTCGCTGCGGGGGGGTGGCGGGTGGCGGCTGGCTTTGACCCCTGCACCGACACAGCCCCCTCCGCGGCGCTGGTCCGCGTGGCGGCCCGCCTGGTCGGGGTTCAGACGGGCGCGCGCGTGGATGTGCACCGCGTCACCGCGGCGCCGGGCGGGCTATCCCTCCGCTACCTAGTGCTGGACCAACCGCCACTGCGGCTGCTCGGCGCGCGGCTCATCAGTCGCCTGGCCGCGTCCACTGTGCCTCCTGGGTCGGCCGAGTCGGCCGAGTCGGCCCTGTCGCCCGGTGCGGTGCGCCTCGCCGGGCCGCTCGGCGCCGGGTTGGGCCGCGGGTTTACGCAGCTGGTGACCGACCCCCCCCCGAGAGGTGCTCGACGCGGCGCGGCGCCTCGAGGCGGACCCGCGCGTGGAATGGGTCGAGCCACTCGTGCTGCGCGTCCAAACGCCACGCCGGGAGCCGTCGCCGTGCGCGTGCACATCGCCGGCCACGGGTTGCCCCGGGCCATCGCGCTGCGGCTGCGGCAACCACAAGCAAGACGGCCGGCTCTTCTGCTACGTCGCGCACCCGGGTGCGTGCAGTGTGGCGACGCCCTCGTCCACCGCCCCGGGGCAGGCATGGGTCCCTTGCAGCGTGCCGGGCTACCCGGACGACACCTACTTCCACAACCTCTGGACGCTGCGCAACGTCGGGCAACGGGGAGTGGCGGGGATGGACCTGGGCGCCCTGTCCGCCTGGACCCGCGGCTACACCGGCCGCGGCGTCACGGTGGCGGTGCTGGACGACGGACTTGACGTGGCGCACCCCGACCTGCGCGCAAACGTCCGGGCGTCGCTCGGCCGGAATTGGAATGACAAGGCGGATGGGAGTGGCGCGGGCGATGAGCGCGACCCCTCGCCCGGGGCCACCGACGCGCACGGCACCGCCGTGGCCGGGATGCTGGCCGCGACGGCCAACAACAGCGCCGGTGTGGTCGGGGTGGCACCGGGCGCCACCCTGGTCGGGTTCCGCCTGATTGCGGCCCCCATCGACGCCCTCGACGAATCGGAGGCCTTCCTGCTCCACAACGAGGTGGTGGACGTCAAGTCGAGCAGCTGGGGTCCCATGGACGGCCGACTGGCGGGGCCGCACTCGCTGGCGCGCTCGGCGCTCGAGCAGAGCGTGCGGACCGGGCGCGGCGGCCTAGGCGTGGTGCACGTCTTTGCGGTGGGCAACGGCGGCGCGCGCGACAACATCAACAACGACGGCTACGCCAACTCGATCTACACCATCGCCGTGAGCGCCGTGTCGGCGGACAGCGTGCACCCATGGTACACCGAGCCCGGCTGTTGCATCCTGGTGTGCGCCCCTTCCAGCGACGCCGGGTAAGGGCTCATCACCACCGACGCCTCGCCGGCCGGCTTCGGCTACTCGGGCGCGTCGAGCTACACCACCTCCTTTGGCTACACGTCAGCCGCGGCGCCGCAGGTCGCCGGCGTGGTTGCGCTCGTGCTGCAGGCCAACCCAGCGCTGGGGTGGCGGGACGTGCAGGAGGTGCTGATCGCGTCGGCGACGCAGGTCGACGCCTCGGACCCCGAGTGGCGGACCAACCAGGCAGGCTACCGGTTCTCGCCGTGGTACGGCGCCGGACTGGTGCACGCCGGCCGGGCCGTCAGCTGCGCGCTCGCCTGGACACCCCTGCCCCCTCGGCGCACGGTGCTCGCCGCCGCAGACCCGGCGGCGGCGGCCCCCGCGTCCCTGGCGACCTCGAGCGGGGCGGTGCGCCTGCGGTTTGTCGCGGTTGACGCCCTGGCGCGCGTCGAGCACGTCGAGGTCGAGGTGGACATCCGCCACCCACGTCGCCACGAGCTCAGTATAGTGCTGATCTCGCCCCATGGCACCGAGAGTCGACTCGCGCAGCCCTCAGATGCGGACCCCTACTGGACCCGCGACTACATCGACTGGACGTTTTCGAGCATCTTCCATTGTGGGGAGCGGGCCGGGTGGGTTTGGACCATCGACGTGGAAGACTCCCTGGGTGGCACGGACTCGCCCGGCGAAGTGCGCAACGTCGTGATCCGCCTGCACGTGGCCGACGCGTGCCCCGAGCCCAGTCCACCGGCGGAACCGCCGCCCTCGCCGCCCACAGCGCCGTTGCCGGTGGAACCGCCGCCACCGCCCTCACCGCCGTTGCCGGTGGAACCGCTGGCCCAGCAGACGTCCCAGCTGGCGCAACCGCCGCCGCCACAATCGCCCCCGCCGCCGGTGCAACCGCCGCCGGTGCAACCGCCGCCGCCGACGCCGCCGACGCCGACGCCGCCACCGCCTACGCCGCCGACGCCACAACCACCCCCATCACCCCGGTTGCCGCAGCCGCTCCACCCGCCGACACAGTCGCAAAACAAGGCACAGCCCATGCGCGTCGCCCTCAGCGCGCTCGCCGCCCTGTTGGTCCTAGGCGCCCTGGCACAGCCGATCCTCGCGGCGGCGACGACCATCTCGCACCGCCTCTGCAGGTCCGCGTGACGCAGGACCCCGCCCCCGCGGGCGCGGCCCCGCCGGGTCCTATTTTTTTTTGGGGGGGGGGGGGGGGGGGGCAACCACCCCAAACGCCACCACCACCGCCGCCGCCGCCGCCCGCGCCTCGAGTCCCCGCCGCCGCAACCAGCGCCGCCGCGGCCGTCGCCCACATCGTTCCAGCCACAACCGAGCAAGCGGAGCCACCACCCCCAATCGCCACCGCCTCCGCCTCACCAGGCCCCGCGCAAGCGTGCTGCCGCGGGTCCAGCGCCGGGTGCCCCGGACTCGCGGGTGGACTGCGGCAGAGGCGTGCCCGTTGACTGCGCGGCATTAGTTTGGGGTGCGGCGGCTCGGGCGACTGGCCGCCCCACGCGCTCGCGCCCATGCGACTGACAGACCTCGCGGTGTCCAGCGCCGGGCAGCGGTGCAGCTTTGTGCTGCACGGCGCGAGCGACGCGGCCACCAACGCGCTCCGGCGCACCATGCTCTGCGACATCCCGACCATGCGCCTCTCATCCGTCGCATTCGAGACCAACACGACCATCTTCCCCGACGACATGATTGCCCACCGGCTCGGGCTGATGCCACCCGTGGCCAACGGCGACCCGGTTGACGCCTGCGTCACCTTCTCGCTCGACCGGCGCGGGACGTGCACCTTGCTCTCAGACGACATGTGCTGCAGCGACGCGGCCGTCCGACTCCGGCCCGGGCTCCTGCTCTGTCGGCTCGAGCAGGACCAGCAACTGGCACTGACGACCAGGTGCACCATGGGCGACGGGCGCCAGCACGCCCGCTTCCAGGCGTGCGTGGCGCCGCGGTACGCAAAGATGCACGTCGGGTTCGGGCTGGCCTCCGAGTGCTGGTTCGAGTCCACCGGACCGGGCCACGCCTGCAAGGCGTGCGGGCGCTCCAAGCCGTCGGCCGCCGGGTGCGCCGGCGCAGTGGTCCACCGCTTCGCCTTTGAGACGGACTCGTCCGCGGAGCCACTCTGGCTGCTGGCGCAAACGTTGACCGTGCTCGAGCGACGCCTCGTCGAGCTCCTGGCCGCAGTAGACCCCGCGCCGCGCCCGGCGGCGCTGGACGCGGACCCGCCCCGGTCGGCGTAGCGGGGGCGTGCGCGCAGCTCCAAAAAAAAAGCCCCCCCCCCCAACAGGGAGCCACGACAAGCGCCGCGCGCCGCTTCGCCATGGAGGGCGAGGACCCTGACTCGCCCGTGCAAGCAGACACCGCCGCCGCAGTGGCGCTCGCGGCGGCCGATGGGAGTGCGACGGGTGGCACGGAGCCCGCTGCGGCGGAGGCTGCGGCCGCGGCAGGCGCAGACGACGCGCCCGACTGCCAGTGGCCCGGAGAAGGCCAACGGTGGTTTGGATGCACCGGCCGCGCATGGGCCGGGTTGGGCGGCGAGGTGTGGCCGGCCGTGCGGAGCGGGGGGGGCGCGAGCCACGTGTGGCAGAGCTTCCGGGCGGGGGCCAGCGCCGGCGACCGCCGGCCCTTTCTACTGTCTAGCCTGGCGGCCGTGATGGGGCTGCTGCTGCTCTCGCTGCTGCTCCTGCGCGCGGGGCGCACCGGGGCCATGCCCGCCGACTCGGCCGACCCGGCCGAGCCGGTCGACTCGGAGTGACCGGTGCACCGCGCCGGGGCGGGGTGCGCGCCCGCGCCCCTCACGCCCCGCAGCCGGTTGCCGCATCGAGGCCACTGGCGGACTCGCTGCCACGGCCAGCCTCGCCGCCGGCCACGGCCTCGTCGAAGGAGTCGTAGATGAGCACGTTGAAGAGCAACGTCGCGCCGAGCATGCCCCCGCAGCGTCCCCCGCAGTCCCCACCGCGTCCCCCGCAGCATTCCCTGTAGCGTTCCCCGCAGCGTCCCCGCCGCGTCCCCCGCAGCGTCCCCCGCAGTCCCCGCAGCGCCCCCCGCCGCATTCCCCGTAGCGTTCCCCGCAGCATTCCCCGCACCGTTCCCCACACCGTTCGCATCGTTCACCGCAGTGTTCGCAGCGTTCCCCGTAGCGTTCCCGGTAGCGTTTCCCGTAGCGTTCCCCGCACCGATCCCCGTCGCGTTCGCAGCGTTCCCCGCAGCGTTCGCAGCGTTCGCAGCGTTCGCAGCATTCGCAGAGCCTCCGAAACTACGTTCTGCAGGACGTGGCCACCTCTCTGAGCAAACACGTTCTCAGAGACAGAGCAGCCTCTGAAACTACGTTCTGCCGGACGTGGCCACCTCTCTGAGCAAACACTTTCTCAGAGACAGAGCAGCCTCTGAAACTACTGTATGCCAGACGTGGCCACCTCTCTGAGCAAACACTTCCTCAGAGACAGAGCAGCCTCCGAAACTACTTTGTGCCGGGCGACCACCTCTCCGAGCATACGCATTCTGAGAGACAGAGCAGCCTCTGAAACTCCGTTATGCCGGACGTGGCCACCTCTGCGCAGGCAGGGGCGATGCAAGGCCATGCAGGCGCTGCGTCAGCTGCGCGGCCCCCCCCGCAAGGCTCGGCGTCCTCGCGGGAGGTCGGGGGGCTGCGCGGGAGGTCGGGGGTGCGCGGGAGGTCGGGGCTACGCGGAGCGGGAGGGCGGCTGCGCGGAGGGGGCGCGAGTGCGGCTGCGCGGAGGGGCTGCACGGAGGGGGCGGGAGGGCGGCTGCGCGGAGGGGGCGCGAGTGCGGCTGCGCGGAGGGGCTGCGCGGAGGGGGCGCGAGGGCGGGGGCTGCGCGGAGAGGCGCGAGGGGCGGGGGCTGCAGATC
>Ga0209390_10008836_pt1 | contig 12303 bp, 12 predicted proteins | sample BON01_FD_187212 | JGI IMG/M metagenome (GOLD analysis project Ga0209390, IMG submission 187212) | Freshwater microbial communities from Lake Bonney liftoff mats and glacier meltwater in Antarctica - BON-01 (SPAdes) (version 2) | ecosystem: Environmental > Aquatic > Freshwater > Ice > Glacier... | reverse complement strand
GGTCAGCATCAATTTTAACAATGCCGACAAGAAGACCAGCCCAGTGGGCTACGAGCACTTTGACAAGATCTCCGTCACCCGTCAAGTGGTGATTGGCGGCAAGAACAAGTACCTCATCAATGGCCACGCCGTCCAAGCCTCCCAGGTCCAGAACCTCTTCCATTCCGTGCAGCTCAACGTGAATAACCCCCACTTCCTCATCATGCAAGGGCGCATCACCAAGGTCCTTAACATGAAGCCCCACGAGATTTTGGGAATGATCGAAGAAGCAGCAGGCACCCGCATGTTCGAAAACAAAAAGCAAGCCGCCCTGAAAACCATCGAGAAAAAAGCGGCCAAAATGCAAGAAGTTCAAAAAGTCCTCGCCAGCGAAATCACCCCCACCCTCGAACGTCTCCGCAAGGAAAAAAAACACTACCTGCAATGGTCGAAGAACAACACGGAAATCGAAAAATTGCAACGGCTCTGCGTCGCGCACCAATTTACGCAACTCCACGAGGAGGTCTCTCGGTCTGCTGATGAGCTGCTAGGCATGGAGACGGAAAGTGATCGCCTCAAGGCGGAGATTGGGACGCTCAAGGCTGGGATTAAGGAGAGGAGTGCGGAGGCTGCGAAGGTGGGTGAGTTGAAGGAGAAGGAATATGAGAAGGCATTGGACAAGGCGAAAAGTAAGGAGGACTCGCTGAGTAAGGAATTGATTAAGGTCAATACGCACTGGAAGAATAAGGAGGCCACGTTAGACAAGGAGGAGAAGGGCTTAGAGGCGATGCAGCAGCAAGTGGGGGATGCTCAAGGCGCAGTCGGAGAGAAAATGAAGGAGCTCAAGGCGGCGGACGCAGCAGTAGCAGCAGCAGCAGCCATCCTGGCGGAGAAGGAGAAGACCTTGCAAGAAGTCAGCGCAGCGTATCAAGCCATGTGTGCGGGTACCACGGAGGGGAGCGATGGAGATGAGGAATCCGCGACGTTGACCGATCAAATTGCATCTTCCTCCCAAGCTGCCCACACGGCCGAAGGCGAGGCCGAGCGGCTCACCCTCCGCATAGGGCACCTCGAAAAAGCCATCGCAGACGCCAAGAAGGAGCTCAAGAAATCCGAGAAAGAAGGCAGCAAAGCCCTGCGTGACCGCGCCACCCTCCAAGCAGCAGTAGCGGAACTCAAACAGAAATTACAGGGGATGGGGTGTGATGCGGCAACGGCGGACCGGCTTCGCGCCGAGCTGCAGCAGGCCGAGCCTCAGAGGGACGCGTTGCGTGGTCAGGTTGAGACGTTGGCCGCGCAGTTGATGGGGAGGTTGGCGTTTGAGTACCGAGATCCGGAGAAGGGGTTTGATAGGGGGAGGGTGAAGGGGTTGGTTGCTCGGTTGTTGACTTTGAAGGATCCAGCAGCAGCGACGGCGATCGAGGTGGTAGCAGGGGGGAAGCTGTATCAGGTTGTGACGGACACGGAGCAGACAGGCAAGATGCTCTTGCAGAAGGGGGGCTTGAAGAGACGGGTGACGATTATCCCTTTGAATAAGATTTCGAGGCACGTGGTGGAGGCGGAGAGGATAAGGAAGGCCTCTCAGCTGGCACAGCAGCAGGGGGGGTCGGCGAGGTTAGCGCTTGAATTGATAGGTTATGAGGAGGAGGTGCGCGCGGCGATGGAGCATGTGTTTGGGAGTACGTTGGTGTGTGATTCTCTAGAAGTAGCGAAGAGTTTAACCTTTAATCGGGAGGTGGGTCGACGCACCGTGACGCTGGAAGGGGATTCCTTTGATCCTTCCGGCACCTTGACGGGGGGGAGTAAGCAAGCGATTGGCTCTGTCTTGGGGAAGCTCCAGGAATTGAATAGTGCTGCTGCGTTGCTGGCGACGACGGAGGGGAGGGTAGCCGAGCTGGCGGCGGCGTTTGCGAAGCAGGGGACGGCGAATAAGGAGGTGGGGAAATTGACGGCAGCGTTAGAGATAAAGGAGCATGAGTTGAGGTTGTTGGAAGAGAGGGCGTCGCAGAGCGTGCATGGGATGTATGCGACGCAGGTGGAGGATCAGGAGGCGGAGCTGGTGGAGGCCAAGGCGGGGGTGGTGGCTGCGAAGGCGAAGGCGAAGGAGGCTGCTGCACGGTATGAGATGTTGCAGCAGCAGGAGGCAGGGTTGAGGAAGCAGAGGGAGGATAAACTCAAGAGTTTGGAGGGGGATTTAAAGAAGGCCAAAAAGGCCCATGAGTCTGCAGCAAGCGCAGCGAAGGCGGCGGAGCAGAGGAGGAAGAAGTTGGGGTTGGAGCTGAAGGAGTTGGAGGGGGAGGATTCGAGTGTGGCGGCGGCGCTGGCGGCGGGGAGGGAGGGACTGGCGAAGCTTGCTGGGGAGGTGCAGGCGATGGAGCAGGAGTTGAAAGAGAAGAGGGAGAAGTATGAGGAAGCTAAGCATGTGCTGGCGGAAGCGAAGCAGCAGTTGGCGGTGTGTGATAAGCAGATTCAGAAATTGGAGGTGGAGAATGGGAAGGCGGAGAAGGGGGTGAGCGCTGCGGAGATCGAGGGGAAGAAGCTCGAGAACAAGATTGGGAGGTTCCAGAAGGATAAGGCCGCGGCGCGACGGGCGTTGACGTTGTTGTTGGAGAAGCATACGTGGGTTGAGACGGAAAAGCAGTTTTTTGGAAGGCCCCATACGGATTATGATTTTGAGGCGCGAAATCCTGCGAAGGCTCATCATTTGCTTGGGAAGCTCCAGGAGGAACAGGCGGGTTTGGCCAAGAATATTAATAAAAAAGTGATGGCGATGATTGAGAAGGTGGAGGGGGAGTACGAGGAATTGGGGAAGAAGCTGGAGGTTATTGCTAATGATAAGGTTAAAATGATGAGTGTGATTGAAGAGTTGGAGCTTAAAAAAAACGAGGCGCTGCAGACGACTTGGGTGAAGGTGAATAGGAATTTTGGGTCCATTTTTTCGACGCTGCTGCCGGGGACCAGCGCCAAGCTGGAGCCGGTGGAGGAGGGGTCGGTTTTGGAGGGGTTGGAGGTGAAGGTGGCTTTTGGGAGTGTGTGGAAGGAGACCTTGACGGAGTTGAGTGGGGGGCAGCGGTCGTTGTTGGCGTTGTCTCTGATTTTGTCGTTGTTGTTGTTTAAGCCGGCGCCGATGTATATCTTGGATGAAGTCGACGCTGCCTTGGATCTGTCGCACACGCAAAATATTGGTGCCATGCTCCGGACGCACTTTTCGCATTCGCAGTTTATTGTTGTGTCTTTGAAGGAAGGGATGTTCAATAACGCTAATGTCATTTTCCGCACTCGCTTCGTGGATGGCGTTTCCACCGTGACTCGTACCCTCGGCCAAGGCCCTGCCCTCAACAACAAGCAAGCGCAGCTTAACAAGGCAGCAGCGTCAGCAGTAGCAGCAGCGGCGGCGGGTGGGGGAGGGGATAAGGGAGGGAGTGAGGAGGGGGGGGCGCCGGCGAAGAAGGGTAAGAAGGCGGGGGGGAGTGGGAAGTCCAAGGCTGGGCAGGAGAATGCGGTGCCTGTCGAACCTTGAGGTGGGAGGGAGGGGAGGGAGGGAGGGAGGGAAGGAGGGAGGGAAGGAGGGAAAGGATGTGTGTATGTAGGTTTATGGGTCGTACGAGAAGAAGAGAGCTCGTGGAGGAGTGACTGTACTTGTGTGTGTGTGTGTGTGTGTGTGTGTGTGTGTGTGTGTGTGCGTGTGTGGTGAGCAAGAGATAGAGAAGATCCAAAAACGATTATGAATGGAAATAGAAAGCGAGGCAGAGAAGAGAGAGATGCAAACGACGAGGGGAGAGGGAAAACTGTGTACTCGCGCGCGCGCGTGTGTGTGTGCGCGTCGCGTGCCCGGAGAAATGGAAAGGGAAAAAAAGCAGGCCGTTGGCCGTCAAGAGAAAGAGTGGTTGTTGTGGTTCTAAGCATAAGAAACGTTAGAGTAAATGAAAGAAGGCACTGAACTGCTACACGATCGGTCGGTTGATTGATTGACACAAGAAGAAAAGGAGAGGAAGAAGGAAAAATGAAGAGGAAACCACAAAATGAAGAGAAGAAAGAAGAAAGAAAGCACATAGAAACAAGAAGCATAAGGCAAAGGAAAGGGAAGGGCAAAGGCTCGCTGCTGGTGCGGGTCGAAGAAAAAGGATTGAAAATTGAGGAACAAGCTGTAAAGTGTGTTTTCCTTTTTTCTTGTATGTTAAAGGTGTGGAAAATGGGGGTTGGGGGGGGGGGGTAGGGTTGGTTGGGGGTACAAATATAGCCAAACTTCTGCTCTTACTCTCTCTATCTCAAGGTCCGGGTTGGAGCTGCGGGTCTCTCGTGCTGCGCTTTGCCAGGCCCGCCTCGTCTTCTTTCGTCGTCGTCGTCGTCGTCGTCATCCTCCTCGTTCTCATCCTCCTCGTCCTCCTCATCCTGCTGGTGGCTATCTATCTAACTCTGTTTTTCTCTCTCTCTCTCTCTCCGGTTGTCTTCCGGTTTTGCCGCGCCCGACGCCGGCGGGAAGCGGTGCGTCTGCCTCTCTTGCTCTTCTTGCTGCTGCTGCTGCTGCTGCTGCTGCTGCTGCTGCTGCTGCTGCTGCTGCTGCTGCTGCTGCTGCTGCTGCAGCAACTTGCTGGCCCCTTTCGGATTCATTAGTCGTTCACGTCGTCGTCTTCTCGCCTGCTCTCATCATCCTTTTCTCTTCCTCCTTCCCGCACCTCGGCCAGGCGCGCCGCGCACCACTGACCTGTTCCTCCTTCCCTCCCTCCCTCCCTCCCCCCCGCTTTTCTTCCCTTACACAACCCACTCTCTCTCTCAATCAGTCCTCCTCCATCACTACACCATCCCTCCTCTACTTCTACTCCTTCAAGCCCTCCTTCCATCCCTCCCTCCCTCCCTCCCTCCCTACCCCATATTGAAACTAAAATTCCCCCCCGGAGGCTGACTCCGTCCTCCCAGCCCTGCTCCTGACCCCCCTCCTCCCCCCATCACTCCACTCCCCGTATCAAACGAAAACGTCCCATTCGACGGCGCCGCCTGCCCTCCTCCTACCCCTCCACCCACCCCTCCCTCCGCCCCTTCCTCCTCCACGCCAAAAAACTTTTCAATCAGAGACACGGCCTTCTCGTACAGCTGCTCCGAGGTGTGATTCTGCAATTCCTCCAACTTCTGCAGTCCCCCTAACTCAGCGACCAAGGCCGCCATCTCATTATAGCCCGCCCCGACCATCTTATTCTCTTTCTCCCCCACCTTCAGAATATTCTCTAGCCCCTCCAAAGCGACCGAAATAATTTTATTGTCATCCGAGACCAACAAATCGCACAAAGGCTTGATACACCCCTGTTCCACCAAATGCTTAATCTGCTCCGCCGTCCCCCCCGACGTCGCATTCGAGATCGCCCAGGCCGCTTCTTTCTTGACGTCAAATTCCGCGTTTTGCAAGAGCAGAATCAAGGGTCTGACCATGTTGTGGTCAATGACCGCTTGAATCTGCTCCTTATTCCCAGCAGTAATATTAGAGATCGTCCAGCAGGCTTCTTTCCGGATGGCCTTCTTCTGGTGGTTGAGCATGGCCAGCAGGCAGGGCAAGGCGTGATAGCCGATGATAATCTGCGTTTGTAAGTCGTCCCCCGTCACGATATTCCCTACTGTACGCAAAGCAGGTGTCTGGATGGTAGGGCTCGCATGCATCAACAATTCAATCAATCGCTTGCACACTCCCGCCTCGATCACCGCCTGGATCTTCTCGTTCGGCCCATCCGAGAGGTAGGACAAGGCCCAACACGCGTCCGTCAGCACCTCCTCGTCCGGGGAATAGATGAGCTGCGCTAGCGTCGGCAAGGCTGCTTTCACCACTTCAAAATCAGGTTGGGGCTTCCCACGGCAGAAGTTAGAGAGCGTCCAGGTCGCGTTTCGCAGCATGGACAACTTGCTATTCACGTGCAGCTGCTGCAAGAGCGGGAGCATGGCATGTTGCCCCAAGACTAGATCGCGGCACTGAGGGGAGTCACCAGCAATGTTCCCAAGGGCCCAGACCGCCTGCTCACGCACATCATCATTAGGACTGCTCAGGAGCTGGACAAAAATAGGGACGGCCCCCTCAGCAATCACCACCTTGGTATGCTCGGACGTGCCTGAAGCAATGTTAGTCAATGCCCACGCCGCCTCAAACTGCAAAGGAGGATTATCCGCCCGCTGCAAAAACTCAACCAACCGCGGCACCACCCCCGCATTGATCACATGCTGAATCGGCGGATTCTTCTCGATACTCAACAACTTGCGGAACTGCGTCGTCGCTTCCAATTGCAACACTGGGTCCATCGAGGTGATGCCCGCCACCATCTCCGGCAAATGCTCCAACCGTTGCTGCACCGACGCATCGCTCCCCGTTCCCCCAACCCCTCCCACCCCTCCAAACCCTCCCGTCAAAGGCCCCGCTGATCCCGGCACGCCCCCCGAGACGGCGCTGCCAAAGTCATCCGTGCGCCGGCGTTGGTTGAGCGACTCCTCCCGTTTGTTTTTGCGAATTTGGATCTGTGTCTCCTCCCGACGGCGGCGGGCGTCGTCTTGGTCGATGCCCTTCTTGTAGGCCTTCTTCCGCTGTGGAGGTCAAGGGTGGGTGGGGGTGGAGGAGAGGTGAGTGGCACGGACAGACAGCAAGAAGAGGTGTGTGATGCACAGCACCGCACGATCCAAATCAATTCGCTCCTCCCTCCCTTCCCCCCCCTCTCCCTGACCACACATACCTGCACCTCCTTCTCGGCAGGCGTCGACATGGCTGCTGGCTGTGGCTTGGCTGGACCACTTGCGGGGGCACTGGGCGTCGTACACCTGAGGTGGGGAGAGGGAGGGAAGAGGGCGTGGAATGAGGAATTCGTGCGTTTGGGATAGTGGAGGTGAGGTGGGAAAGGGAGGGAGGGAGGAGCCAATGATCAAGCCAGCGGCCGGATCCCACCGCCTCGCATGTCCTTCACAAGCCAGGCCTTCAAATGTGCCCACAGGGCAGACAGCTAGGCCAGGCATGTGGTAAACGACAGTGGAGCGAGCGACCAAGCAAGCAAGCAAGCAACCAAGTTCTTCTTTGGCTTGAGAACGCGGGTGTGATGACAAAGGCCGCAGAACAAGAACATCTAAAAGCAGTAAAGCAACGGATCAGAGGCGGGAGGTCTCTTTTTCGAAGGCAAGGAGGCCCTTTTCGCAGTAGGTTATGAGGTAAGAAGATCAAACGCCTTCACTACGAGATGATTGTGGTGGTGGTGCTGCTGTTGCTAGTGCTGCTGTCGGTAGTCATGCCTCCCGCCACCGTGGCAGCAGCGGGCGCTCCTGAGGTGGAGAACGACAGGCTGCCCGTGCTGTTAGTCCGTCGCCGCACCGCCCTGGCGCCCGTGGACGTGGCCAAGGCGGCAAATTGCTTAATGGGACGCAGCACTGAGGTCAGCATGACTTGCGCATGCCTCTGGCATGACCTGTTGCAAAATGATGGTGGTGGTGCGTAAAGTGAGGAGGAAGGACAAGGACAAGCAGGGCTGGCTGGGCGTACAAGGCGTGCCTGTGTAGCTTTGTGTGTGTGTGCAGCGTGCGTGGTTAGGGTAAATACGGGGCATATGTATGAAAGGGAACAGCATCGGTTGCTGCCTCATAGCTTCCTTGGCTTCGATTCGAGAGCAGCGACTCACTCGACTAATGCGATGCCATGTCCTTGGTTTTAGCCTGCCTTGTGTCTGTGCAAGACCTACGACCTAAGCACCACCTCGAGCGTTCCTTCTCGATCTTCTTGTCCTTGTAATAGCCGTGGCGTTGTCTGTTTGTTCTTCTTCGTTGCCTCTACTCCTAATACAACCAACCACGCCACCGCACAGGCAAGCAAGGAGGGACGCCTCAACCCAAACGACACCCACCCGTCACACCACACCACACGCCGTGGCCTCCTACGCAGACGGTACGTTCATTCGATCATGGAGGGCTCGACCCAGCTGCCAGCCCTGTGTGGGTGCTTTCTATGCGTGCGTGCATTGCCCCCTACGTCCCCCCTCTCCCTCCCGTCCCCAATCACGCTCGTTGCCCATCTAGACGTCAACCCCCTGCCTGCTGCCTCCGCTCCTGCATTCGCCGTCTCTCCCTCTCTCTCAGCTCACATGCTCAAAGTACAAGACAGATTGCACCGTTTTGCTAGCCCCAGGCGTCAACCCAGACTCACACCCTCTCTCCTCCCTCCCTCCCTCCCTCCCTTCCTCCCTCCACCATCCTCACAGAAGACATGGTGGAACGCACCCTCTGCCAAATCCGGTCCGTGCACGTCTTCAAGATCCCTCCCCGCGTCAGCGCCGGGGGCTATCACGCATCTGATTGGAAAGAGGAAGTATGGCAAGGCGCGCTCAAGCTGGTGCAAAAGGGATTGGACGCCGCCATTTTGCTGAATGACCCCAAGAATGGCAAGGCTTAAGCAATACCGTTTCTCGCTTGCTTTCCTCCTTTCCTTTATCTTTCTTCTACCCCGCGTGTACCACATCTCTCCGTACTGCTGCTCATATGTGTCTCATGGTTTTAATTATCAAAAATAGAATCGAGCAAGGGCCACGCGAAGATTGATCAAAGCAAATTTATTCCATCTGTCTGATCCATCCTCTCTCACTCCTTCCCTCCCTCCCTCCCTCCTTCCCTCCCTCTTTCGCAAACAGGCTCGCTATTTGCCATGTGCCCCGTCAATGAAAGGTCGGTCGAACGCTGCGTGGACTCCAGCCGGTACTTCGTTTTAAAAATCCAAAATGCCAATGGTCGCCACGCCTTTGTCGGCGTCGCCTTTTACGAAGGGGAGGAAGCCTTCGATTTCAACGTGGCCATGCAAGAGTACGAAAAGGACAAGGCGCGCACGGAGCGGTTGAGGGCGGGGGGAAAGGTGAGCAAGGAGGAGGAAGGGGGGGAGGGAGGGGCACCCAAGGTAGATTTGAGTCTGAAGGAGGGGGAGATGTTGTCGATCAAGCTGCCGACCCGTGAGGGAGGGAGTGGAGCCACAGCGGGAGGGGAGAGGAAGAACAGGATGACCGGTGGAGGGGGGGGGGGGTTGACGAGCGGGGGAGGTTTGCTGCCTCCCCCTCCAGGGTCAGGGGGAGGATTGCTAGCCCCTCCTGCCTCGGCGTCCTCGTCATCAGCGGTGAGGAAAGCACAGACAGGCGCGGCGGCTCACGACGATTTCTTGCTCGGGTCTGGCACTGGGAGTGGAACGACAGCACCGGCGGCAGCGGCGACCATGGTGTGGCAAGAGGCACTGGCGGACGAGGACTAAGTCCATAGATGGGCCGGTCGTCTAGTGACCAAGCATGCGAACAAAAGAACGCCCCTAAAGGACGAAGGCCATTGCCTGCAACGCATTGTAATCAACCACTTAACAACTTTAAATGTGTACCAATTCGTGGTTTTCTTTCCTTGTTGTAGTATTCACTTCGAAAACACTATGCTAGCCTCCCCATTCGTTGTATGCTCTTGCCTCTTTGATTTGCAGCCGCGGTCGCAGTACCAAGGCGGCACGCCCTTGCCAAGGTGCTTGCGGTATCGAGGCTGTCTCTCGTGTGCGCCCTCTCCTTGTTCTCGCCCTCGCCGCCGCTGCCGCTGCCTTGCCTATTCACGCCGCGGCATTCCCTGCTTACCCTATGCCCAATCATGCGTTCCTCCTCCTCTTCTGCTTGCTCTTCCACCGTTTCGTCCACGGTAGCTGCCGAGTTCGTTTTGTTGTCGTTCTCTGTTCGTTCTGCGGCTGCTGTCGTTGTTGAAGTGCGCCGCTGTCTCCTGCTCGCTGGCCATCCGTTTGGCCCGCGCTTGTAGTCCGGCGCTGTTGTGGGAGCTTGGCCGTGGCGGTCGTCCTTTTGTCCACCCGGGTCTCCTCCCTCTGCTGCTGCTTTACAGTCAGCCGCTTCAAAATGGCATTTGCCAGGCCCTGTCCAAGAAAGGTCGCCGCCCGAGGGCGAATTGACTGGACAAGGAGGCTGATGGCGGTCCGTCAACCTCATATGAAGCGGTCTCCCTTCACCTTCCGTCGGTGCGACAGAGTTAAAAGACGCAGCAGAGCGAGTGGAAGGACGCCGGCTGCTGCAAGAGGATGATGATTATGATGATGCTGGTGCGAGCGAGCTGGATGGTCCAGTAGAGCGGGCGGGAGGTAACGATAATACAACGGCTCAACACAGTGCGAAGAGCATTTCAAAATTGTTCGTCCATCTCCTCTATTTATTCACATGTTTCTTTACACATTGTTTTCCTCCCTTGTTTCCCCCTCCCTCCTTTTCTTTCTATTCTACAACCACTTTTCCCCTTCCCTTTCCCCCTACTTCTCCTCCTGCTCCTTCTCGTCTTCCGTGATCACACACGCCTGCCCCTCCCTCCTCCAAACGCCTTCTCCTCACATTTTTACGCAGCTTGTGAGCGGGCGAGGGAGGGCTGTGGGCACGCAGGGTGGAGGGCTTAGGAATGACACACGCACCTTTTGTGTGGGTGGACGTCGGTTGAGGCGTTGCTTGGTGCTGCCCTCCCAAGCCACCACAAGCAAGCCCCTTCGGCTCGGCCCTTTGGGGCCCTCGCGTTTGCGCCTCCCCCTACGCTAGCTAGGCTAGGCCCTTGCCGGCGGGCGGGATGCTGTGTGTGTTTGTAGGGCTAAGGCATGTGTGGTGAGTGCCTGGCTGGCTAATAGCTAGCTAATGAGTGCGGTCGAGTGATGTAAGAGGCCCTTTGGAGTGCGTCCACGGGCCTTCAACATGATGCGGTGGAAAGGAGCGACAAGGACGAGGTTGCTTCTTGCTTGGGGACGAGGAGCTCTTGCACTCAGAGAGAGAGAGGCATCCACCCACACCACACTCACCCAAATCCTCGAACTAACCCACTCACATACACAGTAGCCTGAGGAAGTAGGAGGAAAGAAGAAGGCAGGGGCGGCTCTCTACTCGCATCAACCATGTGGCGGCGCGGCCAAGGCTGGCTCCTTCACCTTCACGGGGCGCGGCATGCAGCAGGGGCCGCTGGGACAGGGAATGGAGTAAGTACCCCTTTCGTCTGTCGTCAAGGTAGGTGCGAAGGGCATCCATGTGTGTGTGTCACAGTGTCTCTCTCCCTCTCTCTCCTCTGTCTGTGTGTCTGTGTGTCAGTACGCTGATTGGCACAGGGATTGTTGCGGCTCAGGGTGGGGGGATGGTGTTCCTTCGTTCCTTCGGCGGCCCTTCAACATCTCATCACACATACACACGCACGCGACCACACGTAACAGCAGGAGGCGGGAGGGGCTCGCACAAGCTGTCGACGCTCTCCGGGAAGGAAGCGACCGACGCGAAGCAGGTGCTGGGTTTTAGTTCTAGAGAATGGGGTGTTGTCATTGCCGCGGGCACCATCGTGGGCACCTTCGTGAGCATCACCACCTTGATGTGGTATGGCATGGAGCGCATTCACCAGTCAGAAGTTGCCCGCATCAAGGGCGATGCGGAGACGGCGCAGGCTCGCATCAATGGCATGGAGCGCATTCACCAGTCAGAAGTTGCCCGCATCAAGGGCGATGCGGAGACGGCGCAGGCTCGCATCAAGGGCGATGCGGAGACGGCGCAGGAATTCATGGAGCGTTTTCACCAGTCAGAAATTGCCCGCATCAAGGGCGAGGCGGATAATAAAGTGGAAATGTATCAGTACTATGTGCAGGCGGTTGGGACTCAGGACCACAAGCCTCTGATGAAGGCCTTGTCCCGACGGCGAAAAGAATATAAACAAAGGGCCCAAGCGAAGGCGACGGGTGAAAGTGGGGGGAAAGAAGGAAAATGGAAGAGCGTTTGACGTGGGGAAGAAGGCGCGGCGGGTTCTTTGTCTCCTCTTTGGGGATTGATTTCCCCCTTCGTCCCTTGCCGGCCGTCAAGGAGGGAAGCAAGAGCAAGAGAGACATGTGTATAGACTTACGAGAGTAAAAAGGAAATAGAGGGAGAAGGGGTCGGTATCGTAGAGACACAGCAATGGCTCCGCACAACAGGACCTTTTACATATGTTATATATCTAGCTACCTACACGTTTTATTCGCTCTAGTTTGTTCCCCTCCCTCCTTTTCTTTCTGTTTCTACACCTCACCTTCCTACTTCTCTCCTCTCATCCCTGCTCGTCCCCGTCCTTTCCGTAATCACAAACGCCTGCCCTCCTTCCTCCACTTAAAAGAAAATCACCAGTCCTAATTTCCTTCTTTCACTACTGCAATCTCCACCCCTCGTTCCTCCTCCTTACGCTCCTACTTTGCCTGCCCCTCCTCCTCCCCCTCCGCGATTACAAACGCCTGTCCTCCCTCCTCCAAAATATTCTTCCTCAAATACACCAACAGCTCCGGCACTCCACCCACCAACACCGGCACCG
>Ga0209390_10008834_pt1 | contig 12304 bp, 7 predicted proteins | sample BON01_FD_187212 | JGI IMG/M metagenome (GOLD analysis project Ga0209390, IMG submission 187212) | Freshwater microbial communities from Lake Bonney liftoff mats and glacier meltwater in Antarctica - BON-01 (SPAdes) (version 2) | ecosystem: Environmental > Aquatic > Freshwater > Ice > Glacier... | reverse complement strand
CCGCCGCCACCACCACCGCCGTCGCCCCCCCCCCCGCCGCCCCCTTCGCCGTCCCCCCCCTCGCCGCCGCCGCCGCCGCCACCACCACCGCCGCCAACGCCCCTCCCGCCGCCCACTTCGCCATCCTCTCCCTTGCCGCTGCCGCCGCCAAATGCCCCGTGTCAAGAGCTGCAGTTCACCGCGGTGCGCACCCTCCTCACCGGCGGAGCGTTTTGCTATCATCTCATCACTCGCTCCTCGCGGACGTTCATCCAGGCAGACGCGGACAACTGCGCGAAGCACTACGTCGATGGAACCGATGGCTCGCCGCCGGGCGACTACGGCTTCGACTGCAGCCTCGGCTGCGCGCCCTGTGACTACTACTTGATCCTCGACGGCTTCTACAAGTGCAGCTCCACCGACTCGGAGCCGGTCTACGCGTGCCCCTCGCCGCCCGCGCCGCCGCAACCGCTCTCGCCGCCGCCGCCGCCGCCGCTGCCACCGCCGCCGCCACCACCACTGCCCCCCCCGCCGCCCCCTTCGCCGTCCCGTTCCTCGCTCCTGCTTCCGTCGCCACCTCCACCCCCGCCGCCGCCACCTTTGCCGCCACCGCCTTCGCCGCTGTTCACGTCGCCGCCACCCCCGCCCCCGCCGCCAGCTCCTCCGCTGACGCCACGGCCCCCGACGTTGATGATCGAGCCCCCACTTCCTTCGGTGCCACCTCCTTCGCCGCCGCCACCTTCGCCGCTGCCACATTCGCCACCGCCGCCGCCACGGCCCCCGACGTTGATTATCAAGCCCGCCCTGGCGCCGGCTCCCCCGGCACCGCCTCCGCCGTCAACGCCGTCGCCGGCACCGCCTCCGCCGACTCAGCCGCCATTCTCGCCGCCGCCCGACGAGCCTCCTGCCCGCCCGCCCAGTGTGCCGCCCTCGACACCACCCGCGCCGATCGATGATGATGATGGTGATGATGATGATGATACGCTTTTCCTGACGCTAGTCCCGCCTCCGCCGCCGCCGAGCTCCCCCGTTTCGGACCAGCGCTACGAGATCACGAGCGTGCTGAGCCTCGAGGTCGACCTCGCCTCCTTCGAGCTGCTCAACTACCAACTCCGCTTCGCCATCTTGCTCGGCGTCGAGCAGCTGCGCGTGCGCGTCACGGCCGCGGCGGGCTCAACCATCGTGACGACGCGCGTGGAGACGCAAACGGCGGAGCTCCAGCGGCTCAGCACCATCCTCGTCGGCCTCACGCCCGCCAGCGCCTCGCTCGCCCTGGGCTTCGACGTCGCGACCATCAGCACCGGGGTCGAGATACTCCCTCCGCAGGCCGAGCCGCCCCCGCCGCCACCGATCGATAACGACTCGCTGCCCATCTGGATCATCGCCGTGGCCGTCGCTGGCGCCCTCGCGGCCTTCGTGCTGCTCGGGCTCCTGCTCGTCCTCTACAAGCGGCGACAGCGGGCCGCGCCCCGGCGCGGAACCCCACACCAGGCTTTGCGCGCGGCCGTCGTGCGGAGGCCGAGTGTCATGCCGGTCGTGTCGCAGCGGCGGTCGGACGCGGCCACCCCCGTCGTGCTGGGGACAGTCGTCGAAAAGGAGGAAAAACCAGATGGAAGCAGCGCGCCGCCGGCCTACCTGCGCCCCGCGCCCGGCGACGACTCCGACTCGCCCAACCAGAGGCCCTGGGGCAACTTTGTCTGAGGTGCAATTTTTCCTGAGGCTCGATGGAAGGGCACTTCACACAGCATTCCGCTATTTGGATTTGGGCGAGGTGCGTTGAGCGTAGTTACAAAAAGTGGGGAGTTTGAGCGAGAGGCAAGCCGCCGTGCAACCGACCGCCGACCTCCCCCTCCGCAGCTATGGACCGCCGTGCCGCCGACAGCTTGCAGAGAGGCGGCGAGCGGCGATGTGTGTCCTGGGGGCTACAGAGTGAGTGATGGTGCACGTGGTGTCCTGTGTGTTGTGCTATACGGCTCTTATCGAGCCTATTCCTATTCATGGATCAGACGACTCAGACTCGGACTCAGCTACAATCATTCATGTTAAGGCACGTGAGAATGAATGAATCGCCCAGCGAGTCGTGCTTATCCAACAATGCGTTGCCAGAATCAAATCATGCTCAGCCCAAGCCCAGTGATCCGATTTGAGTTGCATGATTCTTGATTCAGATTCAGATTCGAGTATTCGGATTCGGATCATTGGGATCAAATTTTCCTAGGCTTCATATTTTTTAATATACAATGCATGGGCCACGCATGGGTATGTGTATTAATTAGTGTTAGTGTTAGTGTACGATAATTGATAATTCTCAATCAATGATTCATCAATCTCAATCGCAATTATTCTCATTCTGAATCATTGACATTGAGATCATTCATTCTCAGTCAGTCACATTCTCTCCATTTATTCACATAATTTTCACTATTTCTCACACCATCACAACCAACTTGGGTTATTACTTACCAGTACCAGCAACACCAAACACAAACACTGCGGCGATTCTCGATTCTCGTTCGTTGTAATACGTATACGTAATACTAATACTATTATATATAATAATAATATTATAATAATACGCGGTATTAAATAAATATACGTAGCATACTATTATAATTTATGATTAACCGTCTGTCGCCGTCTACCCTTGCATAATCAGTAGAGTACTCCGAGACGCCCACAGGCAGGTAGGTTACGCGAGTAGTTTTCTTGGAGACGCTTTGTTTATTTTGCTTGTAAGGCGGACGAAAAGATCAAACGGCGACAGGTCACACACATTTTGCTTGTGAATGTGAATGATCTTTGAGGGCCATTCAAAAATGGCCCTCGACGGAAACGGGTCGCGACGAGTCGGCCAGCAGAGCTACCCGCTGCCGCGCGACGCCGCGGCGCTAGCGCCACTGGTCCGGGTGCTGACGTCCGCTCCTGACGCGGTCAGCGACGCCATGCGCCTCGATGCATGCATTACGCTTCGGTGCGTGGCCAAGGAAAATGGCCAACTCCTTCTCCAGTCTTCGGGATGCCTGCTGGCGCTAGTTGCCGCTTCGTCCTCGAGCGAGCCGGCCAAGCTGCGCGGCTGGGCGCTCTCAGCCATCGCGCTCCTGGCACGTGGCAGCAGCGCCGGCTCGCGCGCTGTGCTTGCGTCGGCGCGGCACGCTCTGCTCAACGCCCTCTCGCTAGAGCCCGAGAGCCAGACATGGGCGGCAGAAACACTGATCAGCCTCTGCTCGCGCTCCTCTGGCGCGGCGCCCCTCGTCCACGCCGGCGCCGTGTCGCGGCTACTTGGTGTCGTGCGGCCCGCCACGCACCCTCCGCCTCCGGATAGCGTGCGTGCCGCCACGCATGCGGCGCTCCGAGCGCTCACCTGCCTCGCACAGATCGCACCAGCGCGTGTCCAGCTGTGCGCGGTGCCACACGCTCTGAGTGACGTGGTCTCGCTCGTCTTGTCAGCCGATGAGGGCGTGGCCGAATCGGCAGCGCAGCTCCTGCGCAGTGTGCTGGGCGCCGCGGGAGCCGGTGGCGACGCGTGGGCTGCCGCGTGCGCCCTCGTGACGTCCGAGCCCTTCGCGCGGTTGGTTCGACGCCTCGCTCTCGACGACGAAGTGGGCGCCGCGCGCTCGCTACTCCTCTGCTCCGTCGTCCTTGCCGTCAGCGTGCCGCTCAGTGCCCGCCGAGAAACCGCCGGTTTCACCCTGCCGCCGCCCCTCGACCTCGACGGCGTGTCTGCGCTGCGAGGCCACGAGCGCTTGCTCCTCTCGCGGCGGCCGCCCCACGACGCGCTCACCCCAGCGCTGCAGGGGGTCTGCGCCACGCTCGGCCGCATTGCGAGCGACGCGTTTGGTGGCGTCGCGGGCCATGGCCCCGGCCCCGTAGGAGGCTCGCACCAGCGCCCCGGGGTTGACCCGAGAACCGACGCCGAACCGCGCCCGAGCGACGCCGCCTACAGCAGCGCGATTGCGCGCGCGGGGGCCGAGTGGAGGCAGTACAAGGGCCGCGTGGCTGCGGCGGCGAGCAGCAGCGCGGAGGAGCACGAGCCGCGGCGCTCGGCGAGTGGCGAGCCAGGAGCGGATGCGGATGCGGCGGTGGCGGTGAAGGAGGCAGCGGCGAGGGCGGTGGCGGCAAAGGAGGCGGGGGCAAAGGCGGCGGCGGCGGCGGAGGTTGCCGCGCGCCAGATTGCAACGCTGCAGAGCGGCGCCGAGCGCTTGCGCTTGGTCGTTTCGTTCGAGCGGCGCGAGCGCGCCGCGGAGCGCAGCGCCCATCAGGAGGAGCTCCGGGAGGCGCTCGGCGCTGCAGAGGCCGAGGCGAAGACCGAAAGGGAGCGTGTCGAGGCGTCGGCGGCCGAGGGCGCTTCGCGCGCGGCGGCGGCGGCGCGGAAAGCCGAGACGGACCGGTTGAAGGAGGTGCTGGACGCGCACGCGGCGACCAAGCACGCGCGCGCCGAGTCGCGCAAGCTGGAGCAACAGCTCGAGAGCGCCGCCGCCGAGCTGACCAAGGCGGCGGCTCTCACGAGCGGCACGGAGGTTGCGCGCAGGGCGGCGGCAGCGCGCGCGCGGGCGCTTGAGGTGTCGTCGGCAAAGTCGCAGCGCGAGGCGGCGCGGGCGGAGGAGGCGCGGAGGGCGGCCGAGCAGAGCCTCGCTGCGGAGGCGGCGGCGCGCGAGCGGGCGGAGCGGAGGGCCGTCGAGGTGCACGACACGGCGGCGCTGCGGCTGCGGCAGGCGGGCCTCTCGGCGGAGGAGGCGCGGGCGCAGCTCGGCGCGGCGACGGCGGCGGCGGCGGCCGGGCGCGTGGAGTTGGCTGCGGCGAGCCAGCGCGAGGAGGCGCTCGAGGGTCAGCTGCAGCAGCAGGCGGCGCGGCGGCGGGAGGCGGAGGCGGCGGCGACGCGCGCCGCGTGCGAGGCTGGCGCGGCAGTGGGCGCTGCGTGGCTCGAGGCTGCCGAGTGGCGCCACGCGGCGGACGCTCGTGAGCGCGCGGTCGCCTACCTGGCGCAGGAGCTCGAGCAGACGCACGCGCAGCTCGCACGCCTCGCCACGGGGATCGAGACGCTTGCAGCGCCTCGCGAGCCGAGCGCAGGGCTCTCTCGCGCCACTGCCGCCCATATTCGCACGCGCGAGCCAGTGTGGCGGGGTGCTGGCGGGGCCGTGGCGACGACTGTATTCGCCGACGAGGTGCTTGTGGAGGCGACCCCAGCGCCGATGGTACGCGCCGCGGAGGGGTCGCCCCCGCCGTCTGCGTTGCCGATTCCGCTGGCGTTGCGCCCCCTCGACCCAAACACGGTGCGCCGAGCCGGCGTGGACCCTCCGCGCAAGCCCGCGGCGCTGAGCCACTATGAGCCTATGAGCCACGGTCCGGCTCCGGGGACTCCGCGCCAGCTGGCCTTGCGCGCGACACGGCGCCAGTTCCTCAAGGTGCTCACCGGCGACCGGGACGCGCTGCGGCGCCAGATCGAGCAGATGCGCGAGCAGTCGGCGGCACTCGCCATCGAGGATGCTGCTCACAACATCGCGCCGCCGTCGTGAGGGTGACGAGCGGGAGGAGGGGATCACCTCCCCTCCCCCATTGCAGTCGTTTCTGTTCAGGCTTTCTGATGGGGCGAAGCGGCTCATTGCGCATGCGGCGTGCAGGAGAGCAGCGCAGGAGCAGTGTAGAAGCCGCGCTTGCAGCGAAGCGGACACGCCGCCACGCGACAGATTCAAACTATGCGCGCGCTCGCATGCTCGCGTTGCACACACACACACACGAGCGGCACACCTGAACACACACACGACGCGCACGGTCGCGAATGCGAATGGCGCGAACGATGTGATTAACGGAGGGTGGAGAAGGGGTGGGTGAACCCGCGCCGCGTGTGCCTTTGGGGTGAGTGGTCGTGCGGCGGGGCGGGAGGGCACAGAGGCGGAGAAGGAGGGGCAGCGAGCAGCGTGTGTGCCCTGGCTGGACCTGTAGCCTGTAGCTGGAGCGGCGCGGCGGCGGCGGTGTGAGAAGAGTTTGAGTTAGAGGTAGCGGAGGTCTCGACCGAGAGATTTTATCACAAGTCATAAGCAGCTATAAGCAGCATATACTATATACATATACGATTTATTAATTAATTCAATTCACAATTATTTATTATAGTATAGTATAGTATGATAAAGTATAAAGTTATAATTCACATAGTGGCATAGACTATAACTATAGTTATAGTATACTATAGACTCTTCTATTTCTATTACTATTACTATATATAATAATAATAATAATAATAATATAATAATAATAATTTATTATCTAATAATATAGTAATAAGTGTATAAGAAATAAGAAATAAGAAATAAATATAAATATATATAAATATAAATTTTTTTGGTTTTTGAGACATCGACTCGATGAATGAGTTTATTATAGTTGTAGTTATTATAGTATTAAATAATTTAATTACAGTGTATTATCTTGTTATTTGTGTCTTCGATGATGCCTTTTTTTTTTCATCTTCATCTTGCACTACGCACTACTACTACTACGTCGTTATGCTCATGATCGGGGTTAACCCGGCTTGTGCGGACTGATCAGTAGCATACAAATGCAAATAGGAGCAGCAGCAGGCGGGGGAAGGGGGGCTAGTAGTCGCAGTAGCGGGACGCCGAGGCCCAAGAATCAAGCACGCCCGACGACGCCCGATCCACCGAGGGCAGAAAGGGGCAATGGGCAATACCGCTGCCCCCCCGCCAGGCGCAGGAGGCCGGCCAAACAGTTCCTCAAGAACACCGAATACGCGCGCTCTCTAGCTGGCTAGCATGAGGCCAGAAGATAGAGCACAAATGAGTTCCTCGAGTGATTCCGCCGTTCCTTGTTTGTGTGTTGGTTTTTAGTTGTGGTTGTAGTTGGTTGGTCGTTGGTGTGCGTGGCGAGCCCTTTGGGAAGCACTGCCAGTATCTCTATACTAATTCTCCTCCCCAACCAGAGGCCCCAAGCCTCGGGCTAACCCAGAGAGAGAGTTGCCGTGCGGTCGCGCCCGTTGCTCGAGGGCCGGCTCGCTCGCCCGTGCACTCCTGCTCCCTCCGGGACGCCAATAGCCAGCCGCTCTAGTAGAGAGCGAAGTCCTTGCCCGGCACCGGCACCTTTGCGAGCTCGGCGCGCATCGTGTCGATGGTGGCCTTGTAGTCGGACGTGCTGAAGATGGCGGAGCCGGCGACGAAGTTGTCGGCGCCAGCCTCGGCAACCGAGCGGATGTTGGCGGGCGTCACGCCGCCGTCGATCTCGAGCGAGATCTCGTAGGGCGACTCGTCGATCATCTTGCGCGCCTCGCGCAGCTTGTCGAGCGTGCCGGGGATGAACTTCTGGCCGCCGAAGCCCGGGTTGACCGACATGAGCAGTACAATGTCCACCTTGTCCATGACGTACTTGAGGATGTCGAGCGACGTGGCCGGGTTGAAGACCAGGCCCGACCTGAGGGGTAGGTGGGCGTTCACAAGATATTGTCATTACCAATATTGTATGGTATATATTGCAATAAACGGGGGTCGAGAAGAAACAATATATTGCGCAATAGTGTGTGTGATGAAGGGGGGGGGTGGGGTGCCCAAACAAGGCTGTGCAAAGAATCGTATTGATTCGTGCACATATGCCTCGAAATAAAACAATATCTTGTAGAGGCCAAGGGGTGGGGGGCACGGTCGGCTGATGCCGTGGCGCCGCCACCGCTGTTGCTGGCACTTGGCCTTTACACGATATTGCCATCCCCAATATTGTATGGCGTAGGACATACAAAAAGGGGGTCGGTGGGGGGTATTATATTGCATAATAGTAATGCAATAGTGTGGGCAATGCAAGTGGAGGAGGGCAATCAAAGGTTGATTGTGCGTGCACAACAACCTCGAAGTGAAACAATATCTTGTAAAGGCCAAGATGTGTGTTTGTGTGTGTATACATGAATATGTTTACACGTATACACACACACACACGCATATATATATATATATATATATATATACATATATATATATATATATATATATATATATATATATATATATATATATATATATATATATATATATGTAAAGGTATATGTATATATATATATAGCTGGCACTCACTTGCAGCCGGCGGCGCGCACGAGCTGCAGCGAGCGGTCGACGTGCTGCGTCGCCTCCGGGTGGAAGGTGATGAACGAGGCGCCCGCATCGGCGAACTCGCCGATGATGGCGTCGACCGGGGACACCATCAGGTGCACCTGCGGGGCGAGGCGGTGTCACAGAAACAGAATAAAAGAGCGTGGACACGGTGCGCTGTGTGCGATACAACACCTAGGGGTAGTGGCGAGCCAGGCGGCGCCGGAAAGGGAGAGTGCGTGAGGGGCGCGGTGGTTAAGGGGTTAACCCCCGTCACAATCCCAGTTGGACGACTGGTGCATAGGCCACTGCGCCAAAAGGGACTGCACTTGTGCCGGCTGAGCCACCGAGGCGTAGGCTGGCGCAGAGCGGCGGTGTAAGTGGCGGCCGACAGTGAAGGTTGTTGCGAAGGAGGTGGTGGCGAAAGAGGCGGGGGTGGGGGCGGCGGAGGTGAAGGAGGCGGCGGCGGCGATGGTGCGGTGGCGCGGCGCTCACGTCGATCGGCGCGGTGATGCCGTAGTTGCGGAGCGCCTTGCAGACCATCGGGCCAATGGTCAGGTTCGGCACGTAGTGGTTGTCCATGACCTGTCGCGCGAGCAGCGGGTGGGCGCGTGAGCACGAGCACCCTTTACGAGGACGCCCACGCACGCGGGCAGTCTGCCAGGGGCCATGGCCGCCTGCCCTGGCCAGCGACGCGCAGGCGGGCCAGCTAACGCACGTCAAAGTGGACCGTGTCGGCGCCGGCCTTGAGGACGTTCTCGACCTCCTGCGAGGCGCAGCAGGGCGGCGGGACATGCGTGAGCGGGGTGGGCATGCAGGCCGTGGCGCACGCGGCCTCGAAAGCAGCGCCGTCAGTCCCTCAGGTCCACTGCGCCGCCAGGGTGCGCAGAGAGTGTCACGGCTGCAGACGTAGGGACTGGCCACTTGCGACGCCGCACGAGCCGCACGCCACTCGACGGCACGCACCTCGCCGAGGCGGGCGAAGTCGGCGGCGAGGATGGACGGCGCGATGGTGTATTTGTTCGCCATGCTGATGGGGGCCGAGCGGCTGGGCACGACCACTGGCCGGCCGCCGAGCGAGAGCGCGAGAGCAGCGGTGGAGATGGCGAGCATAGTGTCTGCGCAGCAGTGGAGGTGCAGCGGTAAAGGCCGCACAGCTCGGACCTTACGCCGCAGACCAGTGGCAAGATCGGTCGCAAGATCGACGCAGACCTGATTTCGACGGCGCCGATCTGAAAGCGAGATGAAAATAAAATTGCCGTTGAACGCAAGTTGAACGGCGCCGTGTTCAACGCCAAGCTGGATGCCAGCGCCGGCGTACGGCGTGGACAACGCACCCGGCTACGCCCCGCTGAGCCAGCCGCGCCAAGCCCCGCCAGCCGCCCAGCGTGGCATGCCGGGTTACGGCGTGGACGCAGCGGCCTATGCCCCGCTGAGCCAGTCCGGCCTCTACCAGTCGCGCAAAGAGGCGACGGCTGCCCTGCTAGCGACTGTCCGCAGCGGGCAGCACTTTGGCGGTGGTGTGGTCTACATCCGGGTGGGGGAGCTCACGCTGCGCGGCCCGCTCCCACCGGTCGAGCTGAGCCTGCAGCTCGTGCTGATGGGCCGCCTGCTGCGCAGCTTCAAGCTGTTCGTCTCTGCGGCCGAGAGAGAGTCGGCGGCGCGGCCGGGCGGCACGGCGCGGCTACAGGTGCACGAGTCAGTGCTGACGACCGAGTCGCCCGAGTCGATTGGGTCATTGATGGCCGAGTCGCCGCTGTGCGAGGTGCGGCTTCTGCAGGCATCCGGCTCGGGCGGGGCGGCGGAGACGCTTGCCATTGCGGCGGTTGACCTCGCGGCGATGGCCCACGACCTGGCCGGCGCGTCGCTCCCGATGCTCCGGCCCGAGGGCGCCGTCGGCTCCGTCACGTTGACCATCGGCAACGCGGACCCGCTAACGGTGGCGGCCGCGGGGGAGGGCGCGCCACCGCCCAGGAGCGGCACCTCCGCCATGAGCGGCATCGGCTCGCGCCCGCCGAGTGCCGGCGCGCGCCCCGGCGCGGCCCTGTCCAAGACTGGCTCGAGCATGTCCTCCTCGCGCCCCTCATCCGCCCGCTCGGCGCTCGGCCGCTCGAGCATGTCGGCGCGTTCGCACGCCAGCTCGTCGGCCTCCAAGCTCGGCTTCGGCGTCTCATCTTCCATGTCGGCGGCGCCTTCCGGACTCTCTGCGCTCGAGGAGGAGGAGCGGCGTGTGGAGCGCGACGAAATGCTGCTCGCGCAGGAGGCCTGGTGGTCGGCGTGGCGCGTGCGGCAGCTGCAGCAGTGCGCCGAGTGGCCGCGCTGGCAAGAGCGGATGCGGCAGGGCTACCTGGTGGTGGTGGCCGAGGTGCGCTGCCAGTCCAAACGGCCGGAGCCCAAGCCCGGCGACAGGACCGGCGACAAGAAGAAGAAGAGTGCCAAGCAGGTGGCTATTGAGACGCGCGGGATGAGCGCGGCCGAGCTGCGCGCGTACGAGCTCAACGCGGCCAAGTCCAAGGGCGTCTACGACGGACAGATGACCACGCGCCAGGACTCGACCAAGTACGAGCAGTATGTAAAGATGATGTGCGACGCGCTGGAGGCCGTCTTGGGTTCGCGGGGCGGGGAGGTGGTGGTGGTGCCCGACTCCAAGGAGTCGTGGGATGAGCGGCCGACGGGCCGCGCGTGGGAGCAGATGGCGCACCGCGCCGACCGGAAGAAGTGGCAGGACGAGTCCAAAATAGAGCACGTGGCTGCGGACCGCTCCTTCACCTCTGCGCGGCTGGGCGCCTTCGAGCTGCAGGCCGTCTTCTTGCGAGCCGGCCGCGTCGAGTCGGTGCTCCTGCACTCGAAACTCGCGTCGCGCCTGTGGCCGGCGCGCGCCAAGCTCGAGCGGCGCCTCGCCCAGTTCCTCCCTCGCAAGCTGCAGCTGAGCTTCGTCGTGCGCGCCACCGACGGCTCGATGCTCCCCATCGAGGTGCCCGACGAGAGCCTCCAACTCACCGTTGCGGGCGAGGCGCTCGCGCTCTACGGAGGCGCGGTCGGCCTGCCCTACCACTGCGATAGTGGCAGCTTCGCCGTGAGCGGCGGCGGCGCCAACGACGACTGGGAGAGCCACCGCTCCTCGCTCAATCTCGAGGTCTCGGGCGGCGGGGGCCGGCTCGAGGTTGAAATCGTGCTGCAGCCGACGCGCCGCGCCTTCGAGCTGCCGATCGAGCTGCTCGGCGCCAACCGCGGCGGCCAGCGCCTCGTAGCCAGGCCGGCGGGGCGAAGGACGGCCGAATGCACCCTGCCGCTGTGGACCGAGCTAAGGACCGATGCATCCGGACGCGCGAATCTGCGCTGGTACGGTCACGTGGAGCGCGTCTCGGTCTCACTCGATGGCGCGGTCAATCTAGGCGATGGTGGCGAAGAGGGACTCTCCGCCGCCACCTGGCCCGCGCACTCGGACGAGACGCCGGTCGTCGACGGCTGCGCCAGGCTAAAGACGCTCCGCATCACGGGCCCAGCCGCCGCCGCGCCTCCGCCGCCCGCTCCGCCAACTCCGCCTGTTGGCCGCCTCGGGCTCAGCTTCGCCGTCCGCTGCGAGGATGGCAGCCTCCGCCCGCTCGAGCTGCCGGACAGGTATATCTCTGCCGAGGTGGACGGAGCGAGGGAGCGCGTGCTGGGTTCGTCGCTCCGCGTCGGCGCTGCGTCGCGCGTGCGCCTCGTCGTCGAGGCCGGCGGCGACGTCGACTGGGAGCCAATCCACAAGGACGTGCCCTTCCCCACGCCGCAATCGTACCAGCTGGTGCTCGAGCCCTCGCGCCGCCGCTTCGAGCTGCCCGTCCTGGTGCTCAGCATCACGACCGGCGCGCCGCTTTCGGGGGTGCGCCTTACGGGCACGGCACTCGGACGGCGCACGCACCACTGCCGCCTGCCGCCCTTCCTCGAGGCGCGGACCGACGCGAGCGGCCAAGCCTGCCTGCGATGGCAGGGCCATGTGGAGAAGATGCTCGTCTCTGCCGACGGGGCCACACCGCCCAGCGGAGACCGCGTGGGAGAGACGGTCAGCGCGTGGCCAGCGACGGACGCCTGCCGCGTGAGCGACGGCCACGCAATGCTGGCGAGGCTCACCCTTCGCATCTCGCCGCCGACGCGGGACCCGCCGCCAAGGCAGCCCTACTCGCCCCCGGCCACGAGCTACTCACCCCCGCCAGTGCCGCGCCCGCCGGTGGCGCCACGCACGCCGCCCGACGAGGAGG
>Ga0209390_10008832_pt1 | contig 12305 bp, 8 predicted proteins | sample BON01_FD_187212 | JGI IMG/M metagenome (GOLD analysis project Ga0209390, IMG submission 187212) | Freshwater microbial communities from Lake Bonney liftoff mats and glacier meltwater in Antarctica - BON-01 (SPAdes) (version 2) | ecosystem: Environmental > Aquatic > Freshwater > Ice > Glacier... | reverse complement strand
TCCGGCGCGGGGCGACGACGACTTCCTTCATGGCCACACATCCGCCCCCCCCCCCTCCCTTGGGCAAAAACCCAGGGAGGGGCATGAGCCCCGAATTTACTCGATACCCTTCTACACGTCGTGTAATCCCCCCTTGAGTCCACCAATAGACCACCGTTGTCAGCCCGCGCTGCTACTGGGTGGGCTCACGCGCGGTCATTGTGTTTTGGGTGCAAGGCCCCGTTCCTCTGGGTACCTTGGCACTGAGGGGAAATTCCCCCCAAGGGGTTCCCCCCCCCTTGGGGTCCCCCCCCCCTTGGGCACAAAGCCCCCCCCTCTGTCTCACAGAGAGGGTCATGAGCCCCGCATACACACGCTACCCATGTGACACGTTGTGTAAAGACCCCCTTGAGTCATCCTAGCCTACGGCAGTCAGCATAGTTGCTACTGGGGACTCACATTGGGGGTTGGCGCGTGCTCGTCATTCCGGATGTCGTCGACGCAGACACTGGCTGCCCTTGTCAGCCGGAGGCAGCGCGTGGAACTGTCATACATGGGCCCGTGCGTCAAGACAGTCAGCGTCCACACTCGACATCAGGGAAGGGTCGCAGAAATGAAAATGGGGGCGAACATTTGGCGCGCGTGTAGGCCCGACAGTGGCGAAGAAATGAAGAGGCTGTGCGGTCGTCCGGCTCGGCCGGGGCCAAAGTGGAGCGTGGGGCGCTCGGGCGCGCGCTGGGTGATTGTTACAGGGCAAAAAAACACTTCGTCGCCGCGCTCGTTTGTAATAAATCAGATTTGCCCCATACCAAGCGTAATATTTTATCGACGTCATTGACGTCGACAAAGCACCGACTTCTTGTGGATTTTGCGGTAAATGGAGCCATGTGATAGACAACCCAAGGGACAGATGCCTCGTGGTCATAATACCCTCGATAAATTGGCCCTTGCACGTGTTGCGAGCTTGCACCGCCCACAAACTCGATCACATGCACTGGTTTAACACAGCCGGGGCTGCTGCTTGACCAAATAACGTTAGCCATTGCCGATCCATGCGGCCCGATGATGACAGTCGCGGAAGAGAATATACTGTATTGATCCGCGAAAGTCATGTTTTCGCCGGTGTATATGATCAATTGCTCGGACCTGTCATACTCGCGCATCAGAGCGCGTACCTTTGCCAAAACTTCAGCTTCGTTGATCAATTTTCGACCACGTTTCACAGTCCTGGAATTACGGCTTGCAAACACAACGAATTGGTGCTCGGATGCTGTATGATGAAGCTGATGTGCTTTTCGATTTAGCAACGTCATTGTCGCGGGCGATGCCCAGTCAAACTGTCCATCACCTTGGAAATTTAGTGGCAGCAAAATTGTATTGTTTGAACAGATTACTGTATTTGGTGGATAGTAGATCACGCGATTCCGTATACGCTCGTCAAACCAAGAAAGCCATTTGTATGGAAGCCCGGCGTACGGTAAAGCTAGCCAAGGATCGTCACCCGACATCAAATCAAGAAGTGCGACTATTGCTGCAAAGTTGTCATGTGTCCAGTGGCTGTAATCGCCTAGATACCAGTTGTACCATAGCATCACGGTTCCAGGCGCACTGATCCAGAATTCACATGGCAACTCCGAAGGCAGCGGGGCGACGTGGGACTTGAATTTGAGCCCGTGAGTGGCATTCCTGACGTAAATCGTGGCATTGTCCCTGGTTGTTGGCGGCGCCAACCAATGCAACCCGCGCGATCGATGTATCAATGGTGCAAAGGGCATCCGCCACCTGCCCTGCTGGTACTGCAGCCAACGTTCATATGCTGGAAAATCCAGCGCTCTCTGAGTGCTATTGGAAACAGTCAGACATGGCGAAATCGCGCACCATTCCTGCCGGTCCCAAGGAAGCAGCGCCACTTGCCTACTGTGAGCGGACGGATCAATAAGATCTCGACCCCCTGTCAAGCGTGGTCCAGAATGAAGCATGCTGCCAGTGTCGTTCGGACGGCGCGTGGCTGCATCGTTCTGTACTTTGACAGCCTTCTTGTCCAGGTGGTACATGCTTTGACCGATTGTCGCGCAAAAAATCGCAATCACACCGAACGATACTGCCAGGCCCGAGACATGCGCACGGCTGAGCGGGGGCAGAATTGAGTACCGTGACATACGTATCAACCACCTGCACGTCGCTTCATTCACGGTGGTACATCCAAAAATTTACTGAGAAAAAGTTAGAGCTTGTGCATAAAGCAGGTCGTTCATGTCCTTCCCTTGTCATATGGTATGTATCCGGCTTTGGCATGTTACTTTGACGAGGCTCTAAAAAGACAAAACGAGTCATCTCTAAAAACGAGATATTTCTTTGGAGACGAGAACAGCCCGAATCATATTTGACAGCTTGTTGGCGAAGACGACCACCGAATGAATGGGCTAGGCCCGTAATAAATTGCATATAGCCGGACTTCCCGGGGACGGTTGGAGATGGCCATCCCTTGCAACAGGCCTTGCGGATTGCGGATGGAGGTCCTTACCGCTGCATACGCCTTGCACGTCTTGATGTAGCCCTCCACGCACCGCCTAAATTGAGCCATCAAAAACTCTCAGCGACAGTCGACAGCGAACGAAAAAGACCGGATACAGGATGATCGTGGGACATGCGAAGGAATTAGGTTGAAAATAGCGTCATAAAGTCGAGACAAGAAAACAAAATTTGCCTCCTTGCGCACCATTGCTCAAACGAGAGAACAAAGCCGTGGCGCTGACAGACATGACGATCGAAGACATTCGTCAGAAGTTCATAAAATACACGTAAAGCGGGAGTCTCAACCCGTATATTTCTTGACGAGGCCCGTCTGTCCACCAAGTTCATGCTCATGCACGGTCCGCCGCACTCTGCAATGGTGGCTACGTCCACGCGCATGGCCTTGAAACTGGAAGGCCTGTGCAACGAACATGACGGCACGAGCTTTGATCTGCACTGTTTGACGGCAAGCACGACAGCTTTCCTATCAACAGGACTTCCACGTCTTGCCGGGGCTGATGCACACGCGTGCTACCTTGTTAGACAAAACGACGAACCAGTCGTCATCTCGGGCTCGGGGGAACGTACGCCAATCCATCTACCCATAGGTCCGAATACTCATCCCGCTTGATGCTGTGGCACTCGTGCAGTCCCAACAAGACAGACCCAGCAGATTTCAGGGACGTGGTTACGATTAAGGCGGTCGCCAATCTGGTAGCCGAGGCCATGGAGTCAAATGGCGAAATCGTCTCTAACGGCAGCAAGGCCGACGACCAGTATCAGACAACGAGCAAACCCACGACTGCAATTCGGATGGGTCCAGATTTTCAGTCAATTGCCATTCGTCAGGCGATCGTAAAAGGTAGGGGATAGGCCGCTAACGTTCCGTCAGGCGGCGGCGGCGCCGCCGCCGGCGAGATTAAAGGGCGCGCCGCGCCCTGACTAAGAGGATAATTCCTGGACAGAGTACAAGTTACTACAAGACACGTGCGACCGCGAGTACACCACGACTCGAGATAGCAGTATCGTCAGGGCGATAGCTGTAAGACGCAAGAGCTTGATCCGCTGCGGGTGGACGCGCGCTGCTCTCTCTATAGATACCACGAGAGGGTTTGGTGTAACGGTTGAGGTTCACGCGCAATTTTGGATGAGCTTCAAGATCGCGGGGCTGGGCGTGTGGTCGTGCACTTGGTCGAGCGTTTTTCTTGGTCATTTAAGTAAAATTATTTATGAGGCGGGGGCGGACTGAGGGGAGGGACAAATAGGTCGGCGGCATGCCAAGGGCACAAGCCGCCGTTGATGTGAGCCGCCAAGGTGCGGCGTAGCCCTAGGGGGGCGCCGCCGCGGGCTCACCCCTCCTTCCAACGCGGGGAAAGGAGGGGCGGACAGGAACGACACAACCAAAGATACCTCACGAACACACCCTGCAAGCATCTGGATCGTGCCCTGCGGAGAAGCAGAAGCACCAATAAGCTCCAAGCTCCCTGTATCCTTTCCAAGGACTCAGTGAGTAGAACATCTCCCTTTTGCCCGCGAGGCGACGCACGAGGCGCCGCCTCGGCCAAGGGGCTATCAGTTGAGCCCTTGCAGATCCGTTGCAGCGGGATTCAACGGCACGTCGTGCGAGATCGGCGATGAGGGGTGCGCGTCTATCGAGCAGCTCAACACGCACTCGCGGCCAACTCTGAAACGGACAATCCCAGTGCACACGAACCCAAGTTCGAATGGGCTCATTCCTGTGAAAAAGACCGGACGTTTCGGATGTCTAACCATAAATGCAAGGCCCCGGTCCCCCCGCCCTTTCACACTTGAGGAAATCCCCCCGAGACCTTCCCCCCCCTCCCGCCCCACCTGCCTTGGTTCCCCCCCCTTGGGCATGGAGCCCCCCGCTCTCTCTCTATGAGTATGATCGGGGCCTTGAAGTATATGCCGCCCCCTCCCCCCCCTTGGGGTCCCCCCCTTGGGCATAAAGCCCCGCCCTCGCTCTCTATGAGTATGATCGGGGCCTTGGAGTATATGCCGAATGGCTCGCTCGTGCCTCATGGCCCTATCAGCTTTTGCACACCAAATGAGAGTCCAGCACACGCGTTCGGTTCGATTCGGTGCACTTGGCAAAATCCGACCACTCGATTTCCGATATTTGCATCGATTTTCCTGTGTCTTCCCGACCATGGCATACTTGGTTTGATCACAAGAGGCACCGGAACCATCACAACTTGCCTGTTGGTCAATTGCGCGGTGAGTAGGCGGTCATAATACTGGCTGACGAAAACATTGTCGCCCAGCGCAACTCGGCGCCATGAACCTTCTCGCCACAACTCGTTGCGCATCATAGCTGCTGGTCCGGTATCCTTACTGTCGTCCACAAACAATGCGTTTTCAGCAATGATGGATCCGAGGTACGTCGTGATATCGCTTCCGTCGTGCGCTGATTCGAAGCCAATGACGACGTCAGCTCCGACAGTCGAGCAAGCCGCTCGAACGAGAAATTCAATCAGAGTAGGTTGTGGAACGCTCGTGTCACGCAGAACGATGACGTAACTGCCAGTCAGGGGCGTGACATTTCGCCAATCGTCGATTCCGCTAATTGTGATGTCGCCGACTTTTCGCATTTTGAACGCATGTCTAAATTTGTCGATAACTGTACTAGTTCCTGATACGTCCTCGCCGCTCCGAGCTGGCACAAGGACGAGAATTTCTGTCAGGGCAGGGAGAAGTCGTTGTCCCAGCAAATATGACAAGGCGTTTTCCAGTGCGAGCGCGCCATTCTCATTCACGATCACAACGGAAAGGTACGGCCCAGTTTTGCTCCTTGATGAAAATCGCGCAAGGTCCACGCATGAACTCAATGCCTGCCGCGCGCTCCGCTGTGCTGACACCGCCGTATGAATGGCTGAAATATACAAATCACGAGTTCGTCGGGCCGAAACTCGCGGTATATTAATATCGATTCCGGATTTCAGCGCTCGCGCCATCAACACGGCAAGCCTGCTCGCGTCTCTGCGAGAGAAGCTCCAGTACATCATGAGGGCTTTGTCTCCGACGAGCTCAGGAATCCCGCACACACTTGTCGTAATCATTGGAACTCCTGCGTGCGCCATCTCCACGGTGACTGTCGAGGAGGCCTCTCCGTTGGTCGGATTTACGAAGACAGCTTGTTTGTCGAGAAGCATGCGAGCTACCTGTGCCGATGACATATTGGTGTACACAAATATAGGAAACGTCCACTCGCCTTTTTTCCTGCGGTTTTGAACATATTCGATTGCGTCCATGTACCTGCCGTTGAAATTAATGGCCGCGGAGTCTCCCAAAAAGTAGACTTCTGGCACAGGCCGTACTTTGCCTTGCTTGATGGCCAGCTGGAGCAAATCAAGGGCGTCGAGCATCGTCACCAGCCCTTTGAGCTTGTCCATGCGCCCGTAGAACGCAAACCCACGCGGTCGAATGACGTTGCCCACAAGCTCTCTGGACCTCTCGAACAAAGAATCATGTGGTGGTAGTAGCGCGACCGTCCACAACTTCTGGCGTTTTTTATCCAAACGATAGCCCGCAACATTCTCCATCCAAGAGAAGTAATACTCTGATGGGGACAAAACGACGTCAGCTAGTTCAACAGAAAGACGTTCCATCCCGTAAGCAAGCATAGTCGCACGTTGATTCACCGGCAGCTGAGCATTGTAATAATGTGAAAGACGCGTAGACCCGTGCGCATGGACCATCATAACCGTGTGTCTAAATCCAAGACCCGACCGCTTTGCCTGCAGGAGGAAAAGCCCTCGCCCAAGCATGTCATGCAGCACAATAATATCATACACCTCAAGGGCGTCATTTTCGATGAACCAAAGCCATACGTCATATGCTCGCTGTATTTCGTCAGACTCTCGAGCGCGTGGGACTTTGCGGCGTGGGACATCGAAGAAGTTGAGGCCCCGCCTTGCATATGTGGACTTCCATTTTGATGCATTTCCAGACCGAAACACGCCTGTATAGGCAATGTCGACCCTCGCATCGTGTTGAGCGTAGAGATAAGCCTGCCGTTCTACGGCGTGCGCAATGCCCCCGTATTTTCCTGGGCCTGCAAGTCCCTCGGTGACAAAACATATCTTCACGCCAGCGAGACCCGTAGACGGGACTGGCGCGGCGCGGCGCAACTCGCGTATTGTCCCTTCTAGTCCCAACCAATTTGAGGATGCACGCGAGCCTTGACCGACCCTAGCGGCATCGCTGCCGAGCACGAGGCACGCGATCATGGTGAACACATGGCTTACTTTAAAAATCATGCTTTCGTTATACTATTAGGGCGTGCGAGGGCCTGAATAACATAGGCTATGCCAACGCAAGCAACAGGCGAAACATTATTAATCTTGCAGAATGAAGTCGCGCGCTTGTGGTGGGCGTAAAAAATTAGGTCGGGATTCGACAGGGCGTCCTGATAAATGCTGTTAATACTGTGGGTTCGGTAATAAAATGTGGGCTCGGGGATAACGGCCATCGTCGCACCACTTCCGAGCAGCTTGTTGTACAAATCCCAGTCCACAAACGGCGTGTCCACCGAGCCGATGGAGTCTTCTGTGAAACCTCCGACGGCTAGTATCGCCCGTTTTCGGACCATCATGTTGGACTTGCCTGCATAGTGCAACAGCATCATTGACTCGACCGCCGCTCCAAGGCTCAGCGACAACATTTGTGGCTCTTGCAAGTTGGCCACAAAGTCCTCCGAAAAGCCTGTGAGAACGTCTGCGTCGGTAAGTCGAGCAGCGCGCACGAATAACTCGACCATGCGAGGGTTGGCTACGTCATCATCGTCAATAAAAAGCAGGTGGGTCCCTTTTGCAAGGCGCATCAATCTGTTCCGCGCTTTGGCAGCAGATACTCGGTATTTGATGACATGGACGGTGACTGCCGTGCGCCGTTTTCGCAATGTTTGCCTGTGTGTGTTGACGACGCGCTGCAATACTTCGTTGTTCTCGTCATGTACAGCCAACAGAATGATCGCGGTACCGGGCGGCAGATGTGTTTGTTTTGCAATGCTTCCAAGTAGAAGATCAAGCAGTTGAATTCGACCTGGCGTCGTCGATACGCATATGGACAGATGCATAGAATGCGAATCCTGAACGTGGTGTTTTGCTTCATCAGCATTCGCATCGAGGATGGATTCGCCGATTGCGTCCATCAAATACATGCCCGTTGCGTTGGCCCCGCAAAACGCATGTGTCAAACGAGAGATTGCATCGAATCCTCGTGTATAAGACACTGAACAAGCAGTCGTCGATACCCTGCTTTTCCGGCCACGTGCTCGCCGGCGGGTATTTACGCTCAAATCAAGGGGATGAGCGTTGATGCGGGATGCATAGCGCATGGCTGCTTGCTCATCTGTGATGACAACGTCATGTACTCGTTGAATTAAACCGATCGTTGTCGTAACAACGTTGGCACGCAAGACATTGGATGTGAACGCGTCGATAGTTTCGTTGCCTAGATAAAATATCTGAACATAATTTGGACCGGCACACGGCAACTCGTTCAATGCGTTAATTAGAATATCGATCTTGATTTTCAGTTCGAGATTTCCATAAACAAGTAGATTCCTGATGTTTTGGCGCGTAGCAACTGACTCCGCAGTATACCGACGCACCTGCTGAGGTTTTATTCGATGCCCACTCGTTAGCATCCATTCCAGCACGCATGGTGATGCCACTAGCACACGATCGGCCATTTCCACCGCAAGTCTCTCAAGCGCGTACGTAACGAGAGCTTCATCCCCATTAGCTGGCAGCTGAATTTGATGTTGATCGCGCAAATACGTTGGATCAGACACTAGCACCACCATGGCAGTTCGACTAAATGCTAGGCCTGCCCTTTTGGCATGTAGCGCGTACAGGCCGAGTCCCAACGTGTCTTGGAAGAGAACACACCCGTAAATACCGTCACGCTCTCGCAACCATTGCCACGTTTCGTACGCCCTTCGCATCGGCATTGTGCCATAGATCGGGCGAGGGTCAGTAGGAATATGCTCGACGACGATGCCGAGGGAATTTGCCCATGTGGCTACGTCGGGCAGGTCGATAGAGTTTCCCGCGAACCCGACGACGAGTCGGGCACCGCTTTCAACGATCGTCTGTGCGTGGTACAATAAGCTCCTGGGGATTCTGGTCACGATAATGCACAGTCGAATGCCATCGACTGATCTGGTGCTTGAATCACTTCGGCTGATGTCTGGTTGCGAATAAAAGGGCAATGCGTCGAGTAGAGGATCAAGATTGGGGCCGTGCGAGTGGTGCACGAAGGCGAGTTTGGACCAACCCAAGAGTGCTAGACATGCAATCAGCAGACATCGAACTCGGCAAATGAAACGTGCTCGACTCTGATTTGTAAATCGACTGTTGCATGGAATCATGCCGCGCGCACCGACAGTCTGCGGCGTCACAATTTTCAAGACCAACGTGCTGTCGATATTTGTCGATGGCATCTTGATTGCATCCGGTGATGATGATATAGGGCATTTTGTGCTTTAAATCTTTATCCGCAATCACCTGCAGGCCCCGAACCACTTGAGAATCCCAACACCTGGCCCCGCGTCCAGCACATAGTCGCGTGGGGGTGACAATTGCACTGCACATGCGCAAACGTATCTCCTCCTAAACCAGTCTGGAGGACTGACGCATCATGATATCTGCAGCGTCATCGGGCATTTGATCCGTCATTTTCTCGCGCGCGGGTTGCCAGTATCGGGGCACTTGCGTCTTCGAGATTTAGGCCGATGACACCTATCGCCACTGCTTGGCACGTTGATGTTTACGGGCTCCCGTGGCTGCAACGATTAAATGTCAACTGCAAATGCTTTCATGAATTTTATTTGGTAGGAGCCTCACATTAAATTCAGACTTTACCCTTGCACGGGCCGCCGTTTTCATCCCTTTCATTTTTGCAGGATTACTCAACAGCTTGAGCAAGGCTTCAGCGAACGCGGTCTCCACCTCGTCATTCAAGGCAACGAGCACACCCGAATTCTTGTCGATAAGCTCGCGCTGCGATCCGACGTCTGTGGAAAACGGAATCACGCCGGCTGCCATACTTTCGAACACGGATAATGATATACCCTCGTAGTCTGAAGTCAGCACGACTATGTCCGAGATAGAAATGACACCAATGGTCTTGTCATGGCTTAATGCCCCTGTTGTCACGATCCGTTTTTCTAGCCCTGCCTGCAAAATGCTGGCGCGAAGTGTTTTAAGCAATGGCCCTTGTCCAACTGCGACTGCAGTCACGTCCGCGCGAGCCTTAAGCACGCGCTTGATAATGCGAAAGAACCTGGCGGGGTTTTTCTCAGGCGACATTCGCGCTGGAAATATAATCAGCGTGTGCTGGCTGTCGATGCCATAGCGCAAACGTGCACGGTGCCTGTCAGACTCGGAGGAAGGTTTGCATTCTTCGGTATCGACCCCGATGTAGACGACGTGAACATTTTCCGCGCCCCCGTCGCTCTCACGCACGCACGGATGACCTTGGTCCTTCAGCCACTGTTTCAATCCCATAGAGGATACGAGTGTGTGATCGAGCCAACGTCGATTCTCAAGGCTGTACCTTGCATATCCTCCATTCCGCCAGTCCAACGCGACAGAGTGCACGAAGTCGACAATTTTTACTTCCGCAGATATCTGAGATCGGATCGCTGGTAGATTGAGGTACCCAGGCTCACTGTTTGAAAGCAACAGCACATCTGCATCACGCGTCAGAGCCAAGTACCCTACCATTCCTGGGAGTGTTGAGAGGATGTTGTCAGGGGTTGTCTTTATTGGTAACAGGTGATCGAGGTGAAAAATGTCCTCAGTCACAGCGGCAATGTCCCCGACAAGAGGGTGATCGCTTCCCCGTGTCGTCGTTGCGACGACGACGTGAATTCTGTGCGGCCATGCAAGATTGCGCACAAGGTTGACGTTAAATTGATCGGCCCCGCCGTACTCTAACCATGGTATTATCAGCAACAATGATGCCTTGGACTTATGGTCACGTTTGCATTTAGTCGGTTCAATGTAGGCGTGCTTTTTCTTTTCGAGAGTCCAAGCCATGCATTCATATCGATCGTCGCTTGTAGCGTCCGTTCTCGCCCGTATGCCTGGCAACATCTCCCAATATAGGATATCAGCCAAAACCTTCACTCGCACGCTGGGGTCACACAGCAGCATGCTTGACACGCTGTGTGTTGTTCTTGAGAGAAGCGCCATTTTCAATCTCTTCCAAAACGCCGAATTGTCAGTGCGCACCATGAAAGATCCTTGGCGACTTTTTGAATTGCGCGTGACATAGTGCTGGACCCTATCCGAGGTGTTAAAGGCGACGGACCACGAGGTTACTGCACTTGCGTGGTCGTTTGCTCTGAGGGCCAACACAAATTTTTCGAGCGCGGTGTGTTCAAGAATGCTGTTGAAGTTTTCATCAAAGAACACGCTCGCAGGTGTCAGGGGGTGTTTGCGCCGAATAGCATTGACCAAATCTTGGCCAGAGCCGTGCACGACGTCGGCGGTGTATTGTCGCAATTTTTCTAATACACGGCGGGAAAGCAGCAGGTCCCTGCCTCGTGCTGCTTGAAGAAATACCCACCAACGCGAAGGACGTAAAGACTGCTGGCGCAAAGATTTTGCCATGTCGTCGATGCGCCAAGCATCGGAATTTTGCCAAGCGTCTGTCACAACCGTGATAATGATCGTTGGCGGCGTGGTTTCAACGCAATTGGTGCATCTTGAGCCTGTTCGTCTTGGATCTGGAGGCAGCACCATATACTCAGCATGATCTGGCCAGAACGTACGAAAATAGAAGCGCGATGCTGACTCGGAGTGTGGTTGAATGGCTTGGCAAAAACCATCGTGGCCTGGGCGAATCCTGCGTTCTTGTTGTGAAGCGTGCAACTCTATCCAGGTAATGCCGAGAAGGGCACACATACAAATGCAAGCCAGGTGGAAAGCGTGGGATTGTTTTACGCGTTTCATCGACTCGCTTTGGTATGAAATTTTGAGTTTCGATCAAATTAAATTATGTCCTCCTATTTTGTCAATTACTAATATTTTGCCATATTGTATTGTACTGTATGAACACATTCTGTGTTCACATGGATCCTTGGCAAAATTTGAGCTCAACATGGGATGACCCGATCTGGTATCTAGATTGCGAATCTGATCCGCGCAGATTGTGATGACTACGCCCGCATTGCCATCTTGTGACGTAAATCCCTGGCGTGTCGACTGGGCCTGCACGCAAACATGTTCTACTAGGGCGAGTTTCCAAACTAGCCGCATTATTTGCATCAAGGCACCAAGTGCGTGAGCAACTCCCGAGCTCTTGCTTGATTGTGCTGCTTACGCTTCGGTCATTTTTTCTACATTCAGGTGTTTGTCAATCTAGTGTGACGTAAAGCCGAAACATGATGAAATGTAAAGCTCATCGGCGTTATAGTCGTGAAGATGCATCCTTTCCTGGACAAACTTCATGAAGGAGGCAAGCTTCTCCTCGGGATTGTCCGTTCGCATCGTCCAGTGGCGAGCGCTCCGGGCAGGTGGAAGGTCGCGCTCAAGATCAATATCGGCTCCACGTCGACACAAACCATGTCGCGAAGAATCAGGCCCATCAATGTCCGATTCGGACTCGAACCTACTTCATATTACGTCCGAATGTAAGAAGCCGTGACAAGCGTAGTTGGCGTCAAGCGCCTGAGCAGCATTTCCCAGAACATGGCACGCAATCCAATCCCAACATAACGTCGCTCTCCCCCGCGACCTACCCCCCCCCCGGGGGGGGGAGGGGAAGGAGGAGGGGGG
>Ga0209390_10008830_pt1 | contig 12308 bp, 20 predicted proteins | sample BON01_FD_187212 | JGI IMG/M metagenome (GOLD analysis project Ga0209390, IMG submission 187212) | Freshwater microbial communities from Lake Bonney liftoff mats and glacier meltwater in Antarctica - BON-01 (SPAdes) (version 2) | ecosystem: Environmental > Aquatic > Freshwater > Ice > Glacier... | reverse complement strand
TTCGCCTCGGCCTGGAGTCTAGGGCCTGCCAAGAGGGCGACACCCCGTGTCTGGTCCGGCTATTCGTGGACCGCTACGGCCTAGAGTGTCACGTAGGTTCCTGTCCCGCCGTAAGCGAACTTGCTATTTCTTGGACCTTGCTCGGAGACCGAAGAAACCTTGACGCGGCCCAAGTCTGGTTTCTTGCAAATTCGGATGAGGCGTTCGCTGCTTGGCTAGTTGTTAATCGCTAATTCTCAGTTGAAGTGGTCAGGGTGGGTCTGCGAGTTTGTCTTTGCTCGACCAGCTACCTCATAAACGGCAGCGACTCCTCGCTCGGTAATCACCCAACGACCGTCCACCGGCTTTAATAATCCTGCCCCAACTAGGGTGTTGATGCTTCGAACCACAGAAGAGGGCCGTGTATATCTACCGGAGAGAACATAGATGACGTTGTCAACCGAGAATGGGGTATCCCGACGCATTTTGCTGTAGTTCAACAACGAGTGCGTAGGAGAGCCAAGAAGGAAAGGGAGTCTTGTTTTTTTAAGAGTAGTAGGGCGTGTCATTACTTGAATTCTACTAGAACAAATCGTCGTTCACTACTTTTTCGCTAGGACGTTTAGAGATTGATGTAACGGTTTTTTCACCGTAGGCCACCATTAGAGATGTCACGAATTGTTGTATATCAGGGTGATTTAAAACAGCTTCATAGTTAATCTCGTACACGTTTTGTCTGTTGACTTTTGTTCTTGTAATTAGCCCAACGCCCATAAGGGTTTTGATTGTTCTTGTAATCATCGTAGAGCTCAGATTCAGATAGATACCCAAGGCCCTTTGAGTCATTGTATTATCGTCCAGTAGCACAGTCATAACTCGGCCGGCGGTAGACAAAAGATTAACGGTATCACTTTTTTGATAGCGGAAGATTTTCTGGTTCTCTAAGGTCTCTAGGACTCGGGCCAAAGCCTCGTCTTGATTAGGGGCTGCCAAGACGGCACTCTCTATTGCTTGTCTTATGGACTCAGATTTATTGCCATTTTTCATCTTCACGAGTATAGGTTCCCCCTAGCGGGTATGTGACGTACGTTCGTCCATCTGTGCTACAGTGCTCACCAAAGGCCAGCACATAGAGACACTAGCAGATTGGATAACCCCAGTATGTCAACCAAGTCAAAGCCGAAACTACAAGGTGAGAGTTTGGGTGAAAAGCTCGCGCGCCTAGTCGAAACGACACCAACGCACCATTGTTCGCTGGGGGTTATTTTCGAGTCTCTAGACAAAGAGGGCAGGGCGAGTCTGGACGCGGTGCTTAAAAGCAATGCACCAACACTGACCATTTACGGAGTCCTGAAGTCCGACGGACAGGGTATCGGCCGGCAGTTTCTTGCACAAAAGCGTAAGTGCTACCTGACATCCGAAAGCTGTGTTTGTAGGGAGTTGGTAAAATGAGTCTCAAAAAAGGTGACAAGATAAAAGAACTCGCTAAATCAGTTGACCGCGTTGAAAAACACAAGAATCTCCTCAACGATATCGCGACCCTTTTGGTGCAAAGAGATATAAGCGTTGAGGAAATCGGAGATGTTAAACGAATCTCCGTGACTCAATCCTCTACCACCGACCGCAAAACAGGTCTCCCTGGCATTCCCATAACACGCACCGCGATTCAGTTCTCGCCGACTTGGGACCGAGGGCCCGACTGGCCCGTCATAGAACGGGCTCCCAGTAAGGGAAAGCCACAAAGACAAAATAAGAAAGCAAAATCGAACGCCCCCAAGGGGTGGGAGACAGCAGTCATACTGCCTGATATACAGATAGGTTTCTGGAACAGTTCCCTTGACCCACATCAGGTAAAACTGGAACCAACCCATGATGAGAGGGCAATTTCTGTAGCCCTCGAAGTAATTCGTGACATCAATCCTGACAGAGTAGTCATGGTGGGAGACAATTTGGATTTCAGCCAGTACGGGAAATTTTTGACATCTGCGCCGTTCAAGGCAATGATTCAGCCGGCAATCGATAGGGCCGCCGAGCTTTGCAGAGAAGTACGGGAAGCGGCGCCAAGAGCACGTATAGATTGGATTGCCGGGAACCACGAAGCGCGAATGGCGAAGTATATACAACTCAACGCCGAGGGAGCGTTCGGTATTACAACCGGGAAACTCAACGGAGAACTGCGTGATAAGTGGCCGGTCATGAGCGTACCGTACCTTTGCCGGATGGATGATTTTGATATCACATACCATCCCGGATACCCAGAGTCTTATGTGAGCCTTAACGAGAACCTCATGATTATCCACGGTCACAAGGTTGTCTCAAATGGGAGCACGACGACAAAGTATCTCAACGACGCACACCAGAGCGTAATTTATGGCCACATACACAGAGTAGAGTACGCCTATAGAACCCGTAAGTCCGAAAAGGGACCACGCACCGTAATGGCCGCAAGCCCTGGCTGCTTGTGTCGGATTGATGGCGCGGTGCCATCAACAAAATCTGGAGCCGATGAATTTGGCCGGCCAATTTTACAGGGCATTGAGAATTGGCAGCAAGGACTCGCCGTGGTTCAGTACCAGCCGCCAGGAGTGGAAAATGAGTGGTTCAACTACGAACCTATGCTTATATTTGACGGAAGAGGGTTCTTTCGGGGCAAAGAATACAAGGTATAGATAGGTTTTGTCCCATGAATGCGACCCGTGCTATGATGTTGGTGGTGCCCGCACACGAATCCCTTCGCTGCGGGTCCGAACGACCTGGAGGTCGCCCCATGGAGAAACAGTGTACACGGTGTCTGGAATTTAAGACGCTTGACCAGTTCTATAGGCGGTCAGCTAGCAAAGATAAATTTCAGGCTCAATGCAAACCGTGCAAGAACGCCATTAACCGGGAATCATATGCGGCAAACCCCGCTAAAAAATTGACCCAGAATCTAAGCTGGCGCGCGAAGAATCCCGAGAGCTACGCCAAGTGCAATAGGGGAATTGGGTTACTCGGAGATGATGCGACTCGCCTATTTGCGGCAATTGCCTATTTAAAAGAATATTCGGCATAAAAATGACAACTATCATCGCTGTACAGGGAGATTCGTTCGCCATTGCTGTTTGCGACTCACGGGTCTCGGATGTCGACCAGCAGGGCTACGCGACCCAAATTGCCACTGTTCGTGAGTCATCAGGCAAACTTGCGTACGTCGGCAAGTATATACTCGGTGCCGCTGGGGATTTACGAGCCATTAACCTCCTTCACCATGCCTTCACGCCCCCAACGCCCGCGCCGAATCTAAGAGGAAAGAAACTCGACCACTTTATTACAGCTAGATTTATCCCAAGTTTACGAGAATGCTTCGAGACTAACGGGTATGCAAACCCTCAGAGGGAAAACTCCGAGCATATAGCTCAACACAACTCGGTAATCCTTGTGGTCGTCAATGGGACCATCTACGTAATCGACGGCTCGTATTCTTGGGCCAGCGATACTAGCGGCATGTTTGCCATCGGAACGGGTGCCCAATACGCACTTGGAGCCCTACGGACGCTGGAGACAAAGAACAAACTAACCGTCAACGCCGCTAAGAAAATGGCCCTAAAAGCGCTAGCCGTTGCCAGTCGTTATGACCCTTATACCGGACCACCGTTCCACACCTTCGTATCAGGGGACGAAAAGCCGAAGCCATAAATATACCGTGGGTCCACAGGGGGTCGAACCCTGATTAATTGGTTAAAAGCCAACTACTCTGCCATTGAGTTATAAACCCGTGGAGGAGATGGGGATTGAACCCACTGCCTACGGTATGCAAAACCGCCGCTCTACCAATGAGCTACACCCCCAAAAAAAATCGGAATACCAGCCAGTGCCCGCATATCCACACGTCCCTTGCGCGGGAGAGTGGCGAATCTTAGCGGGAAACCAATCACCGACTGATACTCCTATTCGACGTGACGCGCATGCCACACCGATTTGAGCCAGAGACAGGATTCGAACCTGCTGTGTCCTCATTACAAGTGAGGTCCAAGTCCCAACTTGGTCCTCTGGCAAGATAACAGTATAGCGCCGGCACAGATGGAATCGAACCACCGACTTCCTGCTCTTCAAACAGGCGCTCTTCCATCTGAGCTATGTACCGCTGGGGTGACCAGTAAGAATCGAACTTACGTGACGGGGACCATAACCCCGCGTTCTACCACTGAACTACAGCCACTAAATAGGGTTTCCCTACTTAAAATTCGCTTTACGCTTCTCAAAGTGTGCCATCACGGCCTCGACCTGATTCGGCGTGCCAATCAGCGAGCCGATGACGCGGCGCTCGTGGGCGAACTGCTCGGCCGCCCCGGCATTGGCCATGCGGTTCAGCAAATCTTTGGCGCCGCGCACGGCATCTGGGCTGCGCTGGGCAATCTCGTGCGCCAACGCCAGCGCGTCGGCGCGGGGGTCATTTGACAAGCGCGTCGCTAGTCCAATCTCAAACGCTTCCTTGCCCGAGAACACGCGGGCGGTGAACACAAGGTCTTTGGCGATATCTGGGCGCACGAGTCGCGACAACATCAAAGTGCCGGTCATGTCGGGGACCAGGCCCCAGTGCACCTCGCGCACCGACAACTGCGTGTCGGGGTGCACGATGCGAATGTCGGCACCGAGGGCAATTTGAATTCCGCCGCCGAGCGCGTGCCCGTGCACCGCCGCGATTACCGGCACCGGAACTTCCTGCCATACCCAGCAAACCTGCTGCGCCAAGAGCGTAATGCGTCCGTCGGTCATCTCGCCGGCGTACATGTTGTTGTCAGAGTTCGCGGGTGCCTGCGAGGCAGACTCCGATGATGCCTCGGCCACCTTCTGAAACGAACCGAAGTCGAGGCCCGCGCAAAACGATGCACCCTCGCCCGAGAGCACCACGGCACGAAGTCCGGGCATGGTCTTGAGTTGCTCGCCAGCGTCTGCCAGCGCGCTGAACATGGCGTTGTCGAGAGCGTTGCGCTTGTCGGCGCGAACCATGCGCACGTCGGCCACGCCGTCGTTTACCGAAATTGTTACTCGCTCTGTATTTGCGACCATGACCACCCAATCGTTAACAGCGATTTGCTCTACCAACTGAGCTACTTTGGTATATTGCGTCGGGGTGAGTGGGCTCGAACCACCGGCCTCCTGGTCCCAAACCAGGCACGCTACCAACTGCGCCACACTCCGTATTCAACCACTATAGCACTCGCGCGCCGGCAATTAAAACTCACCACGTTTCTGCGGAGACAGTTACGACCTATGTGTGGGTAACTAGTGATTGTGTGCTTAGATAGGGGAGTATTTAATCGACTCTCCAAGAAAGCACTCTCAAAATAATGCCTGTACAAAAAGATACACATAAAAATGTACCAATAACTTCTGCGATGTATATCGAGCCAAAAAGTTGGTTCAGTCAATCTGCTTGCTTGGGGAAAACAAAATTGATGTTTCCCAAAGAACACAAGGACATCACATACATCGCACAGGCTCGGGCGATATGCAAAGCATGCACGGTACGGAGAAAATGTTTGGAGTACGCGTTAGAGTTTCCGCCGGCAGATATGCACGGGGTGTGGGCCGGTTATACCAGTAGACAGCTCGCCGCCGAACAAAGAAAACGGGGAGTCAAACCCAAACGACCGACACTTGCACAAATGTGGGGAGCATAAAAATGATTACATACATCGTCTCAGCAATAGCAATAACGATATGCATCGTCGCACTTTTATATATCGCTTAAATTGGGGTGGAGTGGCGGGGTCTAGACCGTGACCCATAAGAGTCCCGCACCCGCCACTCGTCCGTGCCGTGATGCGAATCGAACGCAATCCCTATCGGTATCCGAAGAGGAACAACCACTTGAACGGCTTGGCACCGATGGAAGGAGTTGAACCCTCGACACGCGGGTTTGGAAGCCGCTGTTCTACCGCTGAACTACATCGATACATTAAGCATATCAACAATTTGGAAGAACGACCGGGATTCGAACCCGGGGACCTTGCGGCCGTCTGTTTTCAAGACAGGTACCTTAAACCACTCGGTCACCGTTCCTCAATAAGCATACCAGCGGAGCGACCAGGATTTGAACCTGGGGTACTTGCGTACGTCACTTTAGCAAAGTGGTGCGATAAGCCAGACTCTGCCACCGTTCCCTAGTGTTATCAGCGTATCACTGTATAGAGATGACCATAACAACATCCACGCTTAATCTTCAGTAAACCAAGCTTTGGGAATTATTAATGGATTATCACTGGTGATAATAACATGGTAATCATCCTGAAGCCTCCCAATTAAGGTCATCCCCATTAAAAATTTCCTCCAGTTTTGGCGTAGAGTACTCCATATTCTCGGTGATGTATTCAGGTGGATTTTTAGACACTTCAAAGTGCCGTCCGAATAAGGCTTCTATGAGTTCTTCCTCGTTCATGGTGTAAAGCGCTGTGACTAATGGTGAACCTGCCCGAAGCTCATCGTCTTCAACAACATTTCTCATGAGGAGAAGCATCTCGGCAACAGCCTGACCAGCAGTAGACCCACTAACCATCAGTTCAAGAAGTTCAACTTCAACAATCCAACCCTCTGGCTCAAACCAAATTCGGGCAAGTCCCCTGATGAGACTCATAGATACTTAGCGCCTTTATTAACTTTTTGAAAAAACCTATCTTCGAATGACATGAGTTTGGACATACGCTAAGCATATCAGTGCGCCCGGAGGGAGTCGAACCCCCGACACTCGGGGTAGAAACCCGATGCTCTGTCCACTGAGCTACGAACGCCTAGAGACTATCTACGGGGAATGACCAAAGCGGCAGAACATTCACCACGGTTTACGAAACTCGGTAATTGCATGTAGTACAGAACACCATACCTGATAACTCGGTAAGTTTCTGCTCACACTCTTTTTGACCGCAAGGCTTTAATAGAGTAACACCAGCAACATAGGCTCCGATTACATCAGATACTGTAGGGGGAGAGTATTGGGCAGTGCCAGGGGAGGGAATACCCTTGGACTTCCGAATGAAGTCCCATACAGCGAACAAGATGACCTGATTGACGGAGGCATCGATTTTCTTGGCGTACGTAATAATCTCATTTTTCTGACGACCAGTAAGCCTCAAATGAATGTCATAAAACCTATCGTAAAACTTAGCCCTTTGATACTCGCGTGTCACGAGGCTGAGTCACGCAGGATAAGGGTCTCCAGATACGCCGTAAGCGTCAAATCAACAGCGTCAGCCTGGTCAATCAACTTATTCTTGAGGTCGGCAGAGATACGCAGGGTCAGGGTTGTGGAAGGCTCTGTAGGGCGTACATATGGTCGGCCAGCGTTGCGCTTCATTTGGGTTTCTTGGTCAGGTATATCTTGTCGAACAAGCGATTCCATGACGCCTCAGCCCTAGCAAGCTCATCAGTGGCCTCCTTAACCTTCAGTGAAGCAGCGTAGATGCGTTCGAGTTTCTCGTTAAGTTTCTTTTTGGCTTCAGCGCGGTCCATGGGGGCGATACTACATCAAGAAAAGACGGGCGACAACAACCAGCAAGCCAATGCGCCAAACCTTAGAAAACAAGGACTCCCTAGAAAAAGCTATCCAGATGATGAAGAAAGAGTTGATTAGGAGTAGGGCTGAGAATACGAGCATTTCCGAGACTGACATGAGTAATCCCTCCGTGAATACTAGAACCACAAGCCTAGCCCCAAAATGACAAAAAAGCCAGTTTCTTAAAATGATAAAACTACTAAAACTGGCGAAACTACTAAAACTTGCAGAACTTGCGAAACTTGTGAAACTACTCAGGCTGGCAGAGTTAGCTCAACAGACAAGCCTAAACCCTGTAAAAAGCCCAGAAAGCTGGCGCGCGCGTTTGTTTTTCGGGAAAATTTTGTTGTTGGCCGTACAAAATTTCTTCGTTTTGCCGGCTGAGGCGGGTCGGCCGCTTGTTATTTGCGTTTTATGATAGTGGTGTGTTGTGGCAGTGGTGCTTTGTGCCTTGAAACACTGTTGGGGTGGGGATACCCGCCTTGTGTGCTATCACGGACAGGGGATACCCGGTCGGCAACTTAGCCTCGGCGCTGGTAGCCGGGACTTTTTGCTGTGTTGTGGTGTTGTGGTGTTGTTGTTGGCGGTTATTCAGCCGGTGGTGCGGTGATGGAGTATTTGTTTTGTTCCAGTTGTGAGACTATGTTCTCATAAACCTTGACGAATACTTCTCTGTCACCATTTGTGTGCATGCCATAAGCGGTATCACCTAATTGTTGTAATGTTTTGATGAGTGCTTCTGATTTAACTACATTTGTTTGCACACCAGAGTTTACGCTTTTTACGACACCCTGGAAAATACCCCAACTAGAATATGCATCTAAAAATGGTGCCACTTTTGTGGTGGTATCTATTGTGAGCCGGCGTACGTCCCCGGGTCTGGGCATAAACTTCTCATGGGTAGCCAGCTCCAGGAATGCCAGCCTCACGTCATCATAAGCCAAATCGCATAACAAGTCATACCATGCCCGGAAAACGAACTTCTCATCAGCCAGCATTATTGTCTGGTTGTAGGTGGCATAGGCCTGTCGGACGAGGTCGGATGTTTGGGCTTTGGTGATGGTCACCAGTCCTCCTTGACGGTCTGGCTGGCATCGTAGATTTCGGTGAATTGTTCGATGTGCTGGGAGTCCCTGAGGATGAGCTCAATGTCGTTGTACTTGGTCTTGGTCTTATTGCGTCCCATGTGGAAGTCTGAGAGGCTACAGCCGACTATGGCGTTCCTACAGCCATCGAGTCCGTAATCGTAGATAGCTGCTCCTATGGCTCTAGAACGCTTGATGTCTAGCTTGGCTCCGGCTGACTTTTTAAATTGAATTCTCCAGAAGTCAAATATCTCCTGGATGCTGGCAGGGTCTACTTGCTTAGCCTTGGTGGCCTGTGCGAGTGTCGCTACCCGTGGTCTCTTTTGTTGCGCCATTGGTGTCACTCCCTCTGTGAAGCCTGGGAAATTTAGCCGCGCCATTGTCCCGTGTGTGTTCACCGGGCCAGTATAACCTCGCTACTAGAGTTCTAAAGAATTCGTGGTGAAAGTTTATCTAAAGAAAAATTTCTCTTTATAGATATCTTTCTACTACGTTAAAGAAATCTAGAGGAGAAGAATCACTAGAAGTACTATTTGGAGGGGGTCTGGGGGAACCTTTCGGTTTCACCAACCAACTCTCCACAACTTGCTGTAGACCCCCTCAGGCTGAGGGCGGTGTTAAGCTAAGTAAGAATGTTAGACTCATTCTGTTTCACTAGCGGTCTATCGCCAGCGACGTCAAGATAGCACACCTCGCCACGCCGACGAGACATACCCCCTAAGTTTCTCTGGTATTCCTTTGATATATCACCAAGTATATAAGTGCACCATTCCTTTCCACCACCGTCGACTTAATCCGACTAATTCCCCACATCCCTACCGACCACGACCCCACTACACATCCCGGATAGATTTATCTGAACATCAAGTTACGTTGACGGAGCGTGTTCGCGCGTCGGCGGGGCTCTGTGTGCTAAATTTGTGATGTGGCGTCGGAGTTACCCCTTTGGCTCCGGCGTCACACTAATCACTCGGCGGGAAAATACGCCGTGGCACGGTGCGAAGAGTAACTCTCTAGGGTCCGTGGTAAGGCCCAGACTGGTTACTCCCCTTTCTGCGCGCCGGGCTAGTGTGATGAGCGAGACCCTGGCGTCATGAGGATGGCGTCAGGGTTTTGTTTGTCGTTCGCTTTCGAATCCAGGCATGTCGTCCCGACCAACCATCTCGCCGGCCGCGTTCTCCCGACTCCAATCCCCGGTCCTCCCGTAATTGGCTTTAGTCTGCTGTTCCGCCCACGCCGGCCCAACACCCCATGCATGTCTGACGGGGGAGTTGCCGACGGTTGAGTCACCGGGTATCTTAGAATCCATCAAATCTTGAATCTCCACGAGAGCTATCCACAGCGTCTCCATCTCCTTGCCAACCCATCTGTCCCTGGTGTATGCACGATATGAAAACACCAATGCAACAACAGCAAGCACTGCTGCGCTGATAGAAATTATTTCTGGAATCATGTTATTTCCTTCCTTCCGCACTGAGGCGTGAAGCTAGTTGTTCTGATTGTTTGTCATAGAAACGCGTCCATGCCCATTCCTCATGGTTGACTGGGGCGTCTGAGAAGTCGCTGGAGGCGAGTTCACGTCCTAATCGAAGCTCAAGGCAGCTGATGCAGAGCATCCCACCATGCTTCTTCATATCGACACTGGCCCAAACATCAGCGCCCACCACGTAATACTCACCAATGTCCTGTGTATCGACCTGGCAGTCGACGCAAGCAAATACATTTCGTCGTTTGGTGCGTGGTTTGCTCATACTGATTCTCTTTTCTAGTAGTTATTTTTAAAGTGTACCGTTTAATTAATTGCTTTCCACCACCGTCAGCTTAATCAGCATCCAGAAACTGTTCGGCGGAGGTCCGGGTGGCCGCCAGACTCGTCGAAATTATCGTTTTTTCCACAGGATGCGTGCCGGCCACGCGGGGTGGGACTCCAGCACGTGCGGGATGGTTCGAAGAAAGTGACTTTTTTGATGTGTCATCCAGGGCCCTGGCGGCTAGCTGCGAATATCGACGATTTTTTAACTTTATTAGCAGCGACTGGGCTGAGCTCCAGGCATCACCAACCAGGCGTCCCAGGTAACGACTCGAAAAAAGTGACTTTTTCAGCAACCCCGGCAGCCCGCCGGCTTGAATTCTGGTGAAATAAATGGGATTTTTCATGCAGCCACACGGGGTGGGATGTCTTCTGCCAGCGGCAGCATGAACCAACCCTTTTCCCACATCATCCCAATCGCCGAGTATCCCAACAGGTCGGCGAAGGTGTCGACCAGCGGTTCGTTCTGTGGTGTTCGGTTACCGGTAAGCAAATTTTGCATACGGGCGACCTTGTCATGACATCTAACAAGAATGCCAAATCGACCAAAGCGCGCAATGTTTTCGTGCCCGTAGTCATGCTGCTTTCTTACCAAAATTCCCTGAATTTCGAGGAGGAGGGACCGGAATGCGTCTTCAGAATTCTCGATATTTTTGAAAATTCCGAGCTTGATACCGGCCGACACAACAATCGAACCGAACAAAGTCCAGTACTCGGCCGCCGTGGCGTTAGAAATTGTCTTTTTTTCAGCAGCCGCATCCGGGTGGGGCGACGGGCCCATCAATCCAATCAAATAATCGAGATATTCCCGAATATCTTCAGGCTTGTCCCAGGACTTAAAGCTGTGGTTGAACATCCAGTAGAGGGAACGCGTTGCCGCATCGTCCCAGCTGGTTGGCTGTTCGGAATACATAAATTTTATATGCTTCTCAACATCAAACACGACACCGTCCGAATTTCGAAAGGTATCCACCACCGTCAATCTATTCGTCATAGTCCCTTACTCTCTCCCCACCTAGGTGGATTGGTTTCGTACATTGAATCTATCAGCTCGGTCATCTTTTCCATCGCGAATTCCCAAGCGTACTTCCGAGGCCCCGGCTCTAGGGTGTCCAAAAAATCAACTACTACACGAAGAGACTCAGTTGAGAACGCTGCGGTTATTGATTTGGGGTTGGATGTAGGGAAGAGTATTGGGCCGTTGTCGCCGTTGAGGGCGGCCCGCGGAACATGTATCGCCCTGATGGCCACCCGCCCAGTAGTCGCTATAAAAATTGTATTCTGAAACTCATCATTCTCGACATCCTTGAATGTCTCCTGCATGTTTTCGATGAGAGCGTCGCTGACCCCGTCGTCAATATGACCTTCCATCACAGAAGCAAGACCCGCTTCGATGTCGGCAACCACCAGAGGTCTATCCAGACTCGCATCGAGGTAGACGGTTTTGACGTTTTTTTCATTTTTTTGGGCCGCAGCTGCGGCGCCCGTGCCGAACAATCCGTTAATTTCCCATTTTTTCGTCATTTTTTTAAACGTTCCCTGGTTCCGCCGTCATCACTTCATCTCCGCGGCTTCAATCTCGTTGGCCATTTCGAGAACATCCCACCCGTAGTGGTCTTTAATCATCGCTGCTGCAATATCCATTGCTTCGTCTCCGCCCGAGGCTTCTACTGGCGTGGAATATAAAGTGAAATAATCACCAACGAATGTCACTTGGTAGTTTTTGTTGTCAGCCATAGTCTATTGCTCCCTCATAACTAATTCTATACACTCTTCGTTCTGGCATTTGAGGTCTTCTGTCTCAAGGTCGAATGTGTCGCTGTGGAAATCGCCGTTTTCATTCACCCAGTATTGCTTCTGGTCTGTGGTCATCTTGTCGAAGTCTTCTGGTAGGTCTTTATCG
>Ga0209390_10008828_pt1 | contig 12309 bp, 13 predicted proteins | sample BON01_FD_187212 | JGI IMG/M metagenome (GOLD analysis project Ga0209390, IMG submission 187212) | Freshwater microbial communities from Lake Bonney liftoff mats and glacier meltwater in Antarctica - BON-01 (SPAdes) (version 2) | ecosystem: Environmental > Aquatic > Freshwater > Ice > Glacier... | reverse complement strand
TTTGACGGTTTAAACGTAACCTAGGAATTGTAAGAAAACTAAGTTTTATTTGAAATAGTGTGTAATTGGGTTTCAAATCTTGTTTCATTTACATTTGGTGCGTAAAAATGGAAATTCCTGAAAAAAATATCGAGCAAATCGACCATTTTTGAAACATTTGTTGGGAAAAGTTAGTTAAATGTGTACGGTCCAAGTGGTAAATGCTGAGGTCCCCTCATTGTACATTCCATGTGGCGACGTAGTGACATGGACATGGAAGCTGTTACTGATACCACACGCAAGGTTATTCAGTTCCTCTGTTGGCCTGAACTTGATAGTGGCCTTTTAGATTTAGAATGTGCTGATGCCGTTAGAAGCTTTGTGATCGATCTGCAAACCCAGTTGAAATCGTGCAGGGATCGTCTCGACGAGTCTACCCCGGATATTAATGAAACGGCGGAGTTGTTTGCACCAGGTCATTGTCTATTGGGTACTATTAAAATTCCCTCCGGTGATACAGACGGTGAGTTCGGAGCTCGTGTGGATTACGAGCTGGAGTTCCGCAGAAGATGCATTGATGTCGATGGACATCCGATTCTTTTAGCCATTCACGCAGCACATGGAGATGAACAAAGTTGCGTGTTTTCTAGCGACACTAATTCGAACGGGGAAACGAGTTTTATGTATGGAGACTTTGAAACTCAATGTACTGGAAGTGTTGTTGGAGCGACCACGTCAATTTGTGGGACAGTGAAGCAATATCAATACGGGGAGGAAGGATACGAACTGCCTGCCAAACAAGAGGATCATACTTTCACTCTGCAACTTGATGAAACATCCACAAATAAAAATCCTGATGTGGCTCTCGAAAGAATACTTAAGTCAAGGTTGGCCATAGCGCTTGCATATTTTTTCACCATTCGAATGAGGGACAATCTTTACCCTCAAAATGAGGATGAGTCTGAAACCCAGCTACTTGACGGGACGGAGTGTTACGAAGAATTGATCCGTGTTTTTTGCGAAGTTAATGCAATGTTTCTCCTTCATGTCGACAGGATTCATAATTTAGATTTTAAGAACGAAGAAAACAGAAAAGAGATTCTTGACATGTATCAATCTCGTGGAATATGCCGCGCCAATGCTCAAAAGTGTTGGGATGCAGTCAGTAATTTGTCAATGGTAAGTAGCTCATTTTGAACCCTCGACGGTTTTTAAAAATTTCTATTCCATACAGGCACTTTTTGCACCAACGTTTAGAGTTCTCAAAAGAAAAAACTTGGTAGAGGATGCGATCATCTTGGGAGAAATCCAAAAGCTGCAACACTCCACACACGCCCTATTTAATCGTGTGGATCGTTGCTACTCTCGATTTGACAAAGCTTTACGAAACGCTGAGAATCGAATGACCGACTCAGTTTTCGAAGCCATGGTATACTTGCCTGAAGGTTGTGACAATTATTCCGAAGATTCTATTTGTTGTATTTGTTTTTGCGCAGTTGTTCTTTCTGGAAGTTCCCCTCCTGTGATATGCACCCCTTGTAAACATTATTTCCATGTCGATTGTGTCAAGACATGGTTTCATAACAATCCTAGCTGCCCTCAATGTAGAAGCAATATCGCTACGCAAAACGACTCGTCAAAATGATGCACCATCCAAATAAAAATATCTAATGTATACTTTTTTTAAATATTTTCATTTGGCAATGGCGCTTTCAACACCGGCTTGCAGACTCGGCAAATTCAAATTTCTTCCGATGAAAACCATTTTCGTGATTCGAATGCCACCCAAATCCTCTACTACTTTAGGGTCGTTCCACGTGGAGCTGGACGGCTGGATTTCGAAGTTGGATTGCACTGCTTGAATAATATATACATCCTCTGAATCAAACGCGTTAACACAGCCTTTAATTCTGAATATCTCGCTGTCTGCGGTTTCCCATAGTAGCACACCCAGCCATGCTTCGAGCTTCTTGACTACGACAGGAGCATCGACACGAACTACCACTGAATGGACACTAGAATCGTGAGGCATTGAAATTTCATTTTTCACCAATGCTTCCAACCTCAGAGTATTGGTTTCGTAGCCTCGCACATTAAGAACCATATCCAGATCAATCACTGCAAACGTTGATTTCACAACGGTGCACATCGGATTCACTGATCGAACTCTTAACGTGATTCTGGCAACATCTTCTTCCGACACGAGATCCGTCTTGTTCAAAATAACACGATCGGCATATGCAATTTGCTTCTCTGCTTCATTAACATAATTGATTTCTTCATCTTTCTTGGCCTGTTTTCTAGAGTCATCAAGATGTTGTTCTAGATGAAGGAGGTCAACCATGGTCACCATACCGTCCAGATACAAACTACTTTCAAGCTCTTCGTCGAGCCAGAAAATATCAACGAGACTCCCAGGGTTGGCCAATCCTGTTGTCTCAATAATTATATAATCAAACGTATCAGTTCGTCCTAGGACAGCTTCCAAGGTAGTTACCAAGTCGTCCCTCACCGTACAGCAAATACAGCCATTGCTCAGTTCCACAAACTGATCGCTTAGCGACGTTGAGCTTCCTGTAGAGTCCTGGGCAATGAGTCTGGATCACAGAATAAGCATAAAAACCAAAGTTGAATTTTTACTTACTTTTCAATACCTTTCTCGTTTCCGAATTCATTCTCGATAACCATGATTCGTTTTCCATGCTGTTCCGTGAGGATGTAATTCAGAAGCGTAGTCTTGCCACTCCCTAGAAATCCTGTTATTATAGTCACAGGAACTCGCTTCTTCGACATCACAACAATATATTCCGTAGTTTTTATTTTCGAACTCAAGACCTCTCAATTATTTTAAATTTTTAATTAACTCTGCACCTTGATAACAATGAATAATAATTTTGAAAAGAAATGAATTCTTAAGTGCCGCTAAAGACTGCATTCCCAAAGAATTTGGTAAAGCCGGTGAGCGTGGCAGCCAATCTCTTCCGCTGCGATATCAGCACTAGACAAGAAACTGCTCCTGCGGCAGCGTATATCACTTGACCCTTAGTAAGCACCAGAGCAACATTCTCATCCTTTTGACTCACCACCGGGGTCACGAGCTCGCCTTTATCCGATGATGCCTCCGAAGCAACGTCTTCATTACTAAATGATTGATCCGCCCTTCTAGAATTTGCTATTTCTTGGTCGAGATCGTATAAAAGAAGCTGCTGGCGGTCGCGCGACAGCAATTGACTATTGTTAAGCCGAGCTAGGAATTTTTGAGCATTCTCAGCTTCACCCAACCTGGGCAGTGTTTGAACTATATACACTTGCGCCAGAGACGAATACTGATCGCATAATTCAGGGGTTGAAAGACCTCCTCTATATCAAATTTCGTAAGTGGGTTGATTCTTTCTTTTCAAATAATACGTACTTTTTTATTCGGGCATTAAAGCTTTCTAAGAAACCTGCAACCAACTCCTTAACATATTCCAAATGTCCCAGATGGATTTTGAATTGGACCCACGTGATCACAAGGTCGAAAGGCAAAGGGCCATTTTGTTTCAGAAAGCGTTCAACGAACAATAGATCCTTTTCCGAAACAGTAACCTCTGATTCATAGATACACTGGATCAAAATTACAGCTGTTTTAAATTTTCTGCAACTTTTGTTAGATACATGATTGATAAATAAAGACACTTACTGCTCAACATCATCTTTTCGGTAGGCTTCTATCTCAATTTTCGTGGTTTTCGCATCCAGAAGCCCCATATAGGCTTTCAATGTCTCAATGCATTTCCCCCGACATTCTATGAATTGAGTTCGAAGGAATAAATCCTCAATTTGCGTCTCTTCCATGCAACGAAGTTGATAATTCCCACGCAACTTGCTCGTGAGGGGGGCTAGCGTCGGAAACTGTACCCCACAGTACAGGGTATTAAGGTAACTATTTTAAAGTACCGGTACACACCTTAGTTAAAATAGAATTAACTGTGTGAACTTCAATAAACCCTGTGCAGCGAACGGCAAGCAACAAGCGAATCTCAGCTGCGAAAAGAATATCAAAACAGCTTTCTTATACATTTCGTCGCTCAACTTCGAAAGATCAACATGAACTGTGTGACTTCCGAGGTTTGTCAGTTGTCTACCTGACCGGGACGTTCGAAAAGGACCTGTTGTCTGGTATTTTGGCTCCAGGTGTAGAACTCGTTGCTATGAAGCACGACTTGGACAAAGTGAATAAAGGAAGCACTGGCCGTATTGTATCCCGTGGTTCTGACTCTTGCTCGGTGCATTTCCCATACATGGGTCAAGTTGACGTCCCGAACGAGTTTTTAATTGAAAAACCTCGTTCAGATTGGAACACAGAAGATGTATGCGAGTATACAATCAAGAATCATAAACAAGTGCAGCAAAAAAAGTGTGAATTTACAAGGGTCCTACCCCAAGAAAGTCTTGGGAAACCATTTGAAGGCTGTTTCGTCAGTCAAGCTCGGAGAAATCAATTTGGTCATCTTCTCAAAGCAATGAGGCATTATTTTGGGGAAGAAGAAGTAACAGATTCAACAGGAAGAAAGCACAAGAGGCGAGTGGACGGATATGTGTGGCTTGATATCTTCGGAGCCAATCAGCCTCTTATGTGCAATGTCGCAGAAAGCGAAGATGAAGCTAAGGCTCGTAGTGATCTCTTCTCTCGTGGATTGCATATCGCTTTGTCAAAGTTCGATAAGTTTCTGTTGTTCTTAGATGATTATGGGACTCCGTTGCCATTGACTCGGACATGGTGTGTTTGGGAATTGTATGGGGTAGCAAAATATAGAAACGGCGATATGGAAATAATTGGGTCAGGAGGTCCCTTTCAGGCAATTGGATTGAAGAAACGGGGAGATATGAGCTACAAAGGAGATCTGTCAGATTGGTGTCAGGACTTGGTCATTGATTTGAGTTGTGTGAAATCCAAAAACGCTCAATGCTTTCAAGAAGATGAAAAGCGTTATATTGATGCTGAGATTGTGTCTCAGTTGAAAGGAGGACATGAGGCACGAGATATCATGATCATGAAAACCTTCAAAGATTACATCAGCAGATATCTAAGGATACGTACAGCTGGCCTGGGAACAAGCATCCACTTTTGAGAAATTGAGAGAAAAATCGGCCTTGGTTTCTTTGTCATATTCCGGCTATTTTCACATTGGTTCTCAAATGAATTTTCGAGGATGGTCGTTACTAAATGACAATCTACAAGACATCATTCTAGCAGGAAAAATGGTTAACAATATTGGATGCCTTATTCCTTGTCTAGAGGGACTTGTCGATGTTCATCGACGAACCTTTGGAGAGACTCATCCTGGCGAAGCGTGTCTCCTAATTGTACTCTCTCAAATTTATTGTTTAAAAGATGACTACAAGCTAGGACTTGAACTTGCAGAGAAGGCAGTGGTATTCGTGGAGACACCACACTTGCTTCGCGAGAAAAGTTCTGCTAAAATATCGGTGTACTCCAATTTAGCCGAGATTTTGAGAGTCGGTGAAGATGCATCTCTCGAAAGTGCAATAGAAGCGAGTGACAGAGCTTTAAAGCTGGCATATGAAAACTCCCCTGGTGCTCGAGCGGATGAAATTCTCAACGAAATCGGCATGGGAAGTGGTTTAAGATTTGCAGATGCAGGTACAGATCCGATCATACTAAATCTAGTGAAAACATTGCAAAGTACCTGTGTAAATGCTGGTGTGACGATGGCAAATATATCGGCACCTGACCCAATTTGTACCTACGAAGAGATCTGCTATTTGCTTTTGACTAGTATATGTCTGAATAGTGCTGGTGGCAAACTGGATCGATTGGCTACCGCACTATCCGAGATCACGTGCTACATGGAAAAGGTTCGATTTGAATCAGCTGCTATTATGGATGATATATGTGGGTATGATATAAATCGAGCCCTTGCTGCATTTGGACCAACGCTTCCTGGGGATTCATACGAGAGTCCCGAATGTTTTTTGGCGTTTTCAAAACTACAGTTTCGTATTTGCCTGACCCTTCTTATCGTAACTGGAGTAGGAGGTGACGAGTATGCTTCAATGCTAGAACAATCGGCCCAAAAATTAGATTCATGAAGGGCATCGATAAAGTGCATGTGCGCATCCTGCGCAGATATGCTAAAGGCCTTGGTCATCAAAATGCCTTACAACTGTTAACACATGCCGTAGAGAAAACTAAGTATTTAAATGATTCTTTGATTGTAGCAGTGTGTCAAGAATGAAATATGGACTCTTTTAATTTATAACCTTTTGAAAACAAAAACAAATAGAACTAAACAAATCCATTATAGGACAATTTCTTTTTCTTGTGGAGGTCGCATGTGTCTCATATTAGCACCAGGCTCTGAAGGTTTAAAAGGAGCTAGAGCACCGTAAGGTTTTGGTATTCCAATAGAGTTTTCCGGAATGTACGCAGTAGGACGCGGTTCAGCTGTTGATCGGACATTTGTTTTCCTGGACGTAGCAAATGGGTCGTTCTCATTGAAACGAAGCGCATTCACTAGATGATCTTTTGCTTGCTGTTGAAGTTTGTTTTCATAACGGTACCATTGGAACTCCGCATCTTCAGTTGGAGGCAGACCATTGATCAGCTTCTGTTGAGCTTCATCGAGCTCGGTCTCTCTGTCCTGCTTTTCTTGCTCTAATTTCATGGCAGTCGCTTGATACATTGATAGCTCCGATACAACCGCCATCATCTTTCGAGTCACTTCTTTGATTCCGCATTGAACATTGTTGACACTCTTCGCTAAAATCATAGTTTCTTCTTTACCTTCCGACGCTTTGATTTTCAGCTTACTGGATAATTCTGTAACTTCTTCCAATACCAGTTCCTTTTCCAGGAGCATTTCTTTTTTCATATTAAATCTCTCCTTCAGTATCTGAAGTTTTGCCTGCAATTGATCGATATCAGGATCCTCTCCTAGCAGCGCTCGCCATCTGTCTTCGTTTTCAGGTGTTTCTAATTCTTCACATAGCTTTTCAGTTCGATTCTTTTCATCTTCGAGACTCTTTTTCAAAGCCAGGATTGTTTCAGCGACTTGTGGAACTTGTGGTATTTTCTTCCGTGCTATTAGCAGACTGCGTTCTAATTCTGCGACTTGTAAACTGGCAATACGCATCTCGTCGTCGCGATTTCTCAATCCTGCCTCTCCCTTTTTCAAACAATCTTCTTGTATGTTTGATTTTTCATACAGAATACAAAGCTCGTCATTTCTATCAATAAGTTGTACTCCCGTGTAGTTTCGTTGTTCAACCGCCACTTGGTATTGGCGCTTTAGTCTCAACATGGACTTTTCAGTAGCATTGATGATGCTATTGAGTTTGTCGATTTCCACAATCTGTTGCTCTACTTGATTTTGTTTTTCTTTATAGGTTATGTGCCATTTGTTTAGTTCTACTCGGGCCGCATCTCTCTGACATTGAGATGTCTGGTTAGCGAGATATTCCTTAGTGAATGACTTGTCCTTTGATGCGCTCTCGTTGCGTAAGATCTCCACCTCATTTTGCAGGATCTTGATCTTCTCTTTCATCTCAGCTAGTGCTTGAGAGCTAGCTTGAATCAAATTGACATATTTATTGCGCTCGTTCTTGACTACATCGTAGAGGGCCGAGAATTCCCTGAGCTTGTTGTTTGTTTCCGCCATTCCTTTTGAAAGGTCTATTATTGTCAATTCTTTGATTCGCAGCTTCTCCACGGCATTTTTATGAGATGCAAGACTGCTCGTAGCTTCTCTGGCCTTAATCTCACGTTGGGCTCCCAGCATCGACATCTGTTTTGCTTGTTTGTGAGTCTCTTCTACCCAAAGCCCAATTTTAACTTCACAGTCCTTCACCGCTTCAGTTGCGTTAAGCAGCAATGCTTTCTTATCAGCTTCAATTGTTTCTTGTCGAAGATAGTTGGCAATAAATACATCCACCTCCTGTTTCAGACCATTCAGTTGCTGACCTAACCCTTTATTTTCGGCAATATACGAGTTTCTCGTCGCCAATGTATCATTTAAATTGTGTTCCATCTGAGGGATACTTGCAGTCACATTATCAAACTGAGCTCTTCGCTTTTTTAACGTCCTTTTATTTGCTTCGTACTCCTTTTTCAAGCAAGCTAATTCCTGAATACCTGCTTTTAATTTCGTTCTTTCTTCTTTCATTGCAAGTTCTACTTGGACTCTTTGTACCAACAGGTCTTGATTTTGACTTTGTTCCAATTCAAGCGATTTTCTTACCGAGTCAACATCTCGCTCTCGCTGTTCAATCGTACTTCGATGCAACTCCAGCTTCCGGGTAAGGTCACGACCCATCTCCGTCACCTCCCCTTTCGTCTTGGCTTGATCTTCAATCTTTGCGTCACATTTAGACAATTGATCTTTCAACTTGATTAATTCATCTGAAAGATTCTGCGTCGCAATTTCCACAACATCGGATTGTTTCTTTATTCTTTCTGGATCTGCTTTCACCTTGTTTAACAATTGTTTCTTTTGGCCCAATAGTTCTTTCTTTTCCTGTATCTCCAGTCCTAGTTGTTGCTTTTTTTCCAGAAGCCTTTCTTTTTCTTTGGAATTTACGTCAGTAAGGCGGCTTTGTTCATGGATTGCATCCTCGGCTACCTTAATCGAATCCCGTGCAGCTTGAAATTCAGGCTCTACCATATCAGCATTGGTCTTTCTAGAAACCTCCATACTTCTTAAAACATCACTATGTTGCCGCTCCAACTCAATTAGTTCGTATTGAAATGTAGATGTCTGCTCTCTGAGAGTTGAGAGCTCAACGAATCCTTCATCTCTCTCCTTTTCCAAGGAGATCATAAGATGTGATTCTTCATGGCGCTTAATCGTCATCTTCTCTAATTTGATTTTTTCTCCAAGCAAATCTTGGTTTATATTCTTTGCTTTCCTCAGAGCTTGTTTCTCTTCTTCGTACATTTTCAAGATGTTGTCGTGGATCTCCTCGTAGTTGCGTTTTAAGCTGATCGCATCCTCTCCAGAGATACCTCCACTCTTCAGCATATCATCTATTATCATGAATGCACTACTATTGCCTACATCCATTAGCTCTAGGCTAGAATCCCTCAAGTCCTCATGGCTAGCCGACATCAAACCTTGATGAATTACAACGGATAAATAATTTTTATGACCGAAAAGGAACAAAAATGGTGATGTTCCGCTATCGTCAACCATTTCGATTTGGTCTCAGATATTTAAGCGGAGGAGGGGGGAATATATCTAAGTGTCGGAAAGAACCTGACAACGAAGCAGTGAATTCAAGTTTGATCAAAGAACCTGGAAATGAAACGATGGATTCAAGCTTGATAAAAAGCATTGCCATCCTCACTGGCAGTCAGCTTGTTTTGAATTTGGGTTTTTCACAAATAGTTCCTGTCATGCCTCTTTTTGCAGCACAAATAGGAGGTCATTTAGGGGCAACCGGAGTGGGCATGGTGATCTCGGCACCAAGGTGAGTCATTCGGAAATGAGATGGATGAAACAATTGACGCTTTTTGCATAGCTTTGCACGACTATTACTGAATCTTCCGCTTGGAAGAGTGGCTGATAAAGTAGGGAGGAAACCATTGATGTGGGCTGGTACAGCTGTAACTGCCACTGGGACGATTATGACTGGTTTCTCATCGTCGTTCTGGACAATTCTTTCCTGTAGAATGATGGTAGGGGCAGGGAGTTCTATGTCTATGACTGGTTCTTCAGCCTATTTAGCGGATCTTTCAGATAAGGGTACGTTACGAATGTTTTTAAATGTTATTTTTCAAAATGTTTGTAAGCTCCGAAACACCGAGCAAAAATCATGGGGTTGAATAATATGTTGGTTGGGTCCGTTTGGGTGGTAGGTCCGGCGCTAGGTGGGTATCTCGCAGCAACATATGGTTTGCAGAATTCCTTTATTATAGCTGGCATTGGTGCTGCCTTGTGCTCCCTCGGGTACTCCCAATTACCAGAGACTCTTGTTAAAGTTAAGGGAGAACAAGAAGCTTTTTCGTTCAAAGATTGGTGGCAAGATACCAAAGTGCTGCTTGGAGATCCGAATCAGCAGGCCTTGATCGCCAACGCGTGTATATTTCCCCTTCGTTTCTCGTGCTTCAGTACTGTCGTGGCTCTACATGCAACCTCAGTAGCCGCAATGGGGCCGATGGAGCTAGGATGGATGTTCACAATCATGGCGCTGTGTCAAGGCATAGGAATGCCAATAGGAAGCTACATGGCAGACAAAGTCCAAGGGCCTCGAAAATGGATTGTTGGTCCAGGATCACTTTTATCTGCCGGTTGTTTTGGGATGCTAGCGCTCGCTGCGACGCCAATGGATTTCTACATGATCATGGGAGCTCAAGGTTTCTTCAATTCGTTTGCGAAGGCGAGTGTAGGTGCATTCACGGCAGAGAGTACTAAGTCTGAAAGACGAGGTCAAGCTCTCTCCCTTCATAGATCTGCTGCAGATGCTATTGCATTGGTTGGTCCAATATCCTTCGGACTCATTGCAGATGTTTCTGGTTCCTCTCCAGCTACAATTATTTTCACTTCAGCATTGATGGGCTCTGTTAGTCTCGTATATCTTGTAAAAGCAAGAATGAATTAAAAAACTGTAAATTAAGAAGGATTTTATTGTTTCAAAAAGGAAAGTGCAGACTATCGAGAAAATCAAATACATTTGTAGTCTAGGATTTCGAATACAATGAGTAAGGAAAGGGAAAATAGTCGATTTTGGGTAAAATCCAAACAGTTATAAAGGGAATCGCTTTCGCTCTCCGAATCTTTCTACTTAAATTTCAAACGAAGGAAAATATGAAGGATCATAGTCGATTAGGGGACTTGCTTAAAATGGTAAGAGGATTGAACTACTCTAAAACGGAATATATTTCAAATCGGCCAAACTCAAATGTATATTGCAGTAGTAGATCTCAATAATCGGTTCACTATAGTTTCAAAAAAAGGCCAGTCATGTACTTCCATAAAATTCTGCATAATAGTCGATTTGGGTACTTGCGTAAAGGGATAAAAAGAAGGAAACGAATGCTTAGATATATGGGAAATATTGAATACCTTCTGAAATCCCACGATTTTCTTTCCGGGTGCATCACAGAAAGAAAAAAGTAACGCATTGAACTGTCTTTGTTCACGGAGCAAACAGCAGGAAAACAATCGATAATAGATGGATGATGATAGATACCTTCAAGTGCTAGGCATTTCCCTATCACTCTTATTTAAATCCCTTACCCAAATAACTTTTTATTCGCTAAACCCGATAAGTTCTAATAAATTATGATCACCCCTCCGAGCTTAAGCCTTTTTATGTTAAACTATAGTACCGCAGAAAACCAGCAAAAATTGCGGGTCGGTGAAAAACTAAATTGGAAAATCACTTCGAAGGGATGAGTACTTAATTGCATAGGCCGTGTTTAATCTTGAGAAAATACCTTGAGGCATAATCGAAATTCATCTTGCAACATAATCATAATTACAATGAATCTCCTAAGCTGCGCAATCCTTCTTGGAGCTATCTCAATGGCATCTTGCCAAAGTATCCCTTCTATCGTCAACGATCTGTCTGTGATGCATCATCACGACGATTTGATAGAGCTGAGATACACTATTAACAATGAAGCGAGTGTTCATCAATTGGAAAGAGTGCAGAATTTGTATTCTCCTACGCATAGCGTAACGACTTCTTCAGGAGAGCCTATTCTGGTACGAGAAGATAGAGCTGCTTCCTATTCTTTCTCAAGTTCGAATGAGACACATGGTATTGTGTGCACCCATATGGGAGATGGAACATACCATGTATCGGTTCATAGCGAAGAAACGGGTGGCATTGAAATCATGCATCAAAAGCGGTTCTTGCAGGGTGATAAAAACGGACTTAGAATGCTCTTCAGTGATGATGACTATATTTGGACCGCATCAACTGGTGGTGCATGTGATGCTATCTTGCCACCTACATTTGTTGCAGATGGAACTGAAATGAAGTCCAGCGGAATCTCTGTCAAACTTTCCGACGTTGAGAGAATGGCGGAGCAGGATGCCTACCGAAGAGTCCTTTTTGAAGCAGATCAATACAGTTTTGCTCCACAGTGTTATCCTGAAGCAGGCGCAAAACATGTTATTGAACTGGGAATTGTTACCGACAAAGCGTTCTACATACTTAAAGGTGAAAACCTCAATAATGTCCTTGCAGAGATCGAACATATTGTGATTAGTTCCAATACCTTGCTGTATGCCCCACAGATGAATCTTGACCTTCAGATTGGAACTCTTATGATGGCTGGAGATACCGTACCTGCTAGTTGGTTACCGTTCTTTCATGGCA
>Ga0209390_10008823_pt1 | contig 12314 bp, 15 predicted proteins | sample BON01_FD_187212 | JGI IMG/M metagenome (GOLD analysis project Ga0209390, IMG submission 187212) | Freshwater microbial communities from Lake Bonney liftoff mats and glacier meltwater in Antarctica - BON-01 (SPAdes) (version 2) | ecosystem: Environmental > Aquatic > Freshwater > Ice > Glacier... | reverse complement strand
GAAGAGGAGGGGACCGGTGTAGCCAGCGACGTAGTTAAGGTGGAGGGTGAGGATCCAGACACCCCAGGTTATCTAAGGGGGGACAGGGTAAGGTTGGGACGTCGGCGATCTTGGATCGTGGGTGCGTCTCCCTTGGCTCGCTCACGATGAAGCCCCGGGACCGTACAGAACGATTCCCCAATATCGGTTTAATAGAACAAAGCAACACACGGACCCCGGGACCTGGTTGTCGGTATGCAAACTGGGGCGGAGTAATGGATCAACGTTTTTGAAACTGCGGGGTGGACGTCAATAATGGCGCTCCTCGGCGATTCCGGCCCGGGTCCTCCACATTACTGCACCTCCATCTGTGTGCGTTCCTGCTGTACTAGGTGTGCTAGCTGTGTGGATTAGATAACCAAAATAAAAAAAATCAACGGCGTTAGTTGCTGGCCAAAAAAAGTTGCTGGGTCCGTTCGAAGAGGAAGAGGAGGGGACCGGTGTAACCAGCGTCGTAAATAAGGTGAAGGGTGCGGATCCGGCCACCCCAGGTCCTCTGATTTAAGGAATGACACCGGGACCGTAACGATTCCCCAGTATCGGGTCAACAATACAAAGCAACACACACACACACACACACCGTAACGATTCCCCAATATCGGTTTAATGGCTGTACTCGGCGCGCTAGCTGTGTGGATTCAAAACCAAAAAAAATAAAAAAATAAAATAAAAAAGCAACACACACGACTCTGAATCGTACCGCCCCCTTTTACCCCGGCAGCTCGCTCGCGAAACAAACAAACAAACAAGCGAGGAGACCCCGGGATCGTAACGATGCCCCCATGTCAGTTGATAAAACAAAACATTACACGAAACCCAGGGACCGGTACGGTTCCCCCGGGTTTAATTTGCTTTTATTACTGGAAACAGTATTTTAGAACCCTTGCTTGAGGGTCTATTTGCTCAAATCCATGTGAATCTGAGTTGACGTGTTTTCGGCCGGAATCGAACCAGGGACCTGCGGATAACTAAAAAATTTGAGTCCCACACTCTTCACCACTGAGCTAAGATGATGGATGAATCACCAAAAATCCCTCAGGACCCACTCGTCCAATATCAATTTAATAAAACAAAAGCTACACACAACGAATTTGCGCTGTACCTGCGATCCCTTCTGCGATCCTGCATGGCCCTGTCTCCATGTGAATTCGCCACATGTATGCGGGCTCGAGTCGACACTTTCAATTTCCCGTCGGGCTCGAGTCGACACTTTCAATTTCCCGCCAACAAATAAATCGAGTTGGAAGTCACGTATCGTCACTGTAGTAGTTGTGGGTCCGTTCTGGCTGGAGCAGCTGCCCAGCAAGGAAGATCTCATGAGCTTGATTTCTACGGTGGCCTGCGACCGCAGGAAGACGCTACAAACTTTTTGACTTCAGCGGGGGTACCAATGTTTGGAGACCCGTTCGAACAAGTGGGTCGGCTTGCGCAACAGGTTCGAGTGACACGTCGTCTTGACAAGGAGTCACGCCAGCCCGACTGTGACAGATCTAAGGCTATGAGAGTCAAGCGACTGATGGAAAAGGGAGAAGTCGAATTTCAACAACTGGGCGCAAGTGTGCAAACAACTGCGTGGGAATTTGAAAGCAGAAGCAATGCGGTCTTGTCTGGGACAACTTGCATCCAGCAGCCTCAACCTGTCTACCCTGACGGACTGTGCTGATGCCACAAGCATTCGAAACATTCTCAAGCTGGGGGGAAAAGGACGACCGTGTCACTTTTGTTCAGGAGGTCCAGACTCCAGGGTACACTGGTGTCATAAATGCCCAGATGACAACCTGCTTTCGTACAAGTGGCCTTGATGGCATCAGCGCACCTAGCCACAAAGGTCAACAGTCTGTGGTTTCGCCCAGATTTTCGCTTGGGCTTTGCAGGCCCGGATTGCAAAATGCAAAGTGACAACGAGGCCTGGATGAGGGGGTCTGGTTTTGTGAGACCTCTGACCCAGACCTTGTGACATGGACAACGGGCCCTGCAGTCTCAGCTGGTGGCATGGGCAGGGATGCAAGTGTGTCCACCAAGGAACGCATTAAATGTCTGTGTGGACTGTGGGTACAGACAGATGCGACATCTGGGGAGACGTGCGCTGGTGCTGACTACCAGCAGGCTGTATACGAGGTACTGTATGAATGTGTCGGGAGTATGCATAAAGTCTTGAACACAACCAAAAAAAAAACAGGAAAGAAAAACAGTAGCCACGGATAAATGGAAAAGCCATGCGTTTTGATATGATTGAACAATTACCTCTTGAAATTATTGCGTGGCTGCAAGATGTCTTTGACCTAGAACAACAAGGGGTGACATCCACTCGGACCATCAACTGTCATTTCCAAGTGGCACCGTCCGTGCTGGGGACCTCCTGGGGGGACAGCCCGGTTGGCTATCATTGGAGGGTGACAGTCGACAATTTCTGTGCTGACACGACGGGGTCACCTGCACCATGGTCACATTGGTGCCTGGTGGTCCTGAATGAGCCCAGAGAAGGGGCTCTCTCACGAGTGTGGGAGAAAATCACCGCAACGGCAAGGTTGCGGAGAGTGGTAGTCGTCATTCATGACAGACCCGGGGGAAAACGCTTGACCCGGAAACAATACATGCGCCACTCAACAAATGATGTCACGTGCACAGAACTGGTAATTTTCCCGGCAGGTACTATTAGTTTTGGTCACGCTGCTGGGTGGAATGACTATGCTGATAGAAATGGGTACAGTACCAATTCCAACAGCGCGTCCTCGACACATAGTCACACATGGACATGTGATGAGGGTGGACATATTATGGTACCTGATACTCACTGCCCTAGTGTCTTGCGGAGACATGACGGATTGTTAAACAAGAGGGATGTGCGCATCCTCCTGCTTGGCCCGCCAAGTGACACTAAGGAATCGGAAACTCTAGCCAGTCAGGTAAGTGACGTGCGCAAACTGGCATTCCTTCTCGGAGGAACCAGTGGCAGATCCTCTGGTAATCCAAAAGATGGACCTGTGTGGTTTGGCTCAGGGGAGGCCATGCGACTTGACTGGCCTCTGCAGGTTAACAATAGCAAACTGGATTTCACTGCCCCATGGCGTCAGGTGCGGTGGATGCGAAACTTGAATTCACTGTCACCACTGTCTCTGCCCGTGGGTGCAGTACAAAGCGCCCTTAGCGGGCACCAGGAAACAGCTCAGAAACACGTACAGGTCTTATATGCTTTTGCTGACAGAGATCTCCAAGGTCTCATCATCCCGCATAGTGTGTTTCCTCTACATCTCTCCAAGCTCCCACCGCTTCTTGGATCGTATACGGGTATGCTGAAATCATTTCACCTTGAATTCACGAAGGCACAACTTACGGTGGTTTCCAATTTGTCCGAACTACACAAGGCTCATGTACTACACCACTGGCGTCTTGTTGGTATTCCAATGATTAACTACGAGGTGAAATGTGTAGGTGCGAGTACTGTGGCCAATTGCCATCTGTATAAACACCCCTTTTGGAACTTGTATGAGATCACGGAAAGTGGGGATGAGGAAAAGGCGTTGTTTGCTGCCGTGACTAAACATCAGATCAAGGCTGATCGTGTTATTGGGGGCATTGGAAGTGCGGCGGCAGTCACAATGTTGCAGGATGCCCTCCTGTCTATTGCTCTGTATGTGTATCTGGCGTGCGCGGCCCGAGTCTTGGGTGCCCGTTACCAACGCAGGGAGCCCAGGGAAAGTGTAAACACAAAAAAAAACCCTGATGCTGACACGACTGCAGCAATTCCGATACCTGTAGCACTCGCTGGAGTAGTCACAGGAGTCGTTTCTGAAAGGGAGCCCATTTTTGCAGATAGCATGTTGATTGCATCACATGGTCAGATGGCAACAGACAGTGCCCCCCGACGTAGCAAACGCGTGACACAACAACTCGCCAGACTTCTAGATGTTGTGGAACTATATGTCGCTCCAACCGCACCCCTCAGGAATGTGGCGTGCGAACGCAAGGCAGTGACAGCAGAAATGCGGACCATTGGCTTGCGCCCTGATGGGAAGCAGATGCTACTAAAACGGGTCTCTGCCTCAAGGGCACTCCGACTGCTAAAACAGTTCTGACAAGGATACAGTCCAATGATTGGGCAAAAGTTTAGTAGTTGTGACCCTGTCCCTCCTACATTGCGCACTAAGGTTCGTATTGAAGTGCACCAACCCATTGTAACCCTCCTGTGGCTGCAGGTTGGCCAGCAAGGCACCATTACCTCAGTGCGGAAGGATGTCATTTACGTGACACTGGACGCCCTTCCAGCATCTCTGCAGGTGACTACTGTCTTAACAGCCACAGCAACATTGCTTGGCATATACACAGGCTCCCACCCGGTACTACCACCGACACCCATCCAGCATACCAAGGTACATCTCAGCGTCGAGCAACAAGCCTAAGTGTGAGGGATCTGTGAGACGCGCATGTGGAGGGTGCATGAGATAGCACTATCTACCACCAGTACGCAGTTGGTTGTGCATGCCCTGCCGGCGGATGCGCCAGCTCGTCGAGGTGGGAATTTGAGCAACAGTTGCACGCAGTTTCCACTTGAAACAGTGATATAACTCTTGAAGGAGACAGGGGTGAATTTGCCAGCTGATGCCAGCGCCAGTACATCAGGCAAGCCCTCAGAGGCGGCACTACCTGACGTGGACAATCTGGACCTTGCCAACATGCCAGCCACATTTGACTATGAAGGGAATGAGACTTCATGGCACCAGGGCCTGCCGCCAGGAGAAGTGGGGCCGCAACTGAGTGAGATTGAGTTGTCCGAAAGTGACAGTGACAGCAGTGCTGCGTCTATCCTTGGCGTGTTTCTGGATGGATTTGATGGCCCAGGAGACGCTTGATGTCGGATGCAGACGGAGCGCACGACGACATTCAGGTAGGTGAGGCAGCGGGGGTCAATATCCCCGGTGACATCCCGTGGCGCACGACAGCCTGGAAACGCTGGGGCAGACGTTGTGGCGTCAGCCAAGGTGGCAAAAAGGGTAAATGAGGTTCACAAGCAGCCTTCCTCAGCGCTGAGTCGGACAACAGTCACGTTTAACCTGCAGGGAGCTGCGCTTGGTGGAAATGATGCTGATAGAGAGAGTCTGGGGGGGGGGAGACGAGGGTAGAGACAACGTGACTGGACTCAATGCACCCCTCACTGCAGCTCAGAAGAAGGAGAAGAAACGACAGCAGAAAAAGGAAAAGAAATATGAGAGCCCAAGCCTACGCGATCGGACAGACAGAGTTGGTGTCAGCCACCACAACCGGGACCGCACTGCACGGAACCTTGGGAACCTCTCAAAACTTTAACACTACAAGATGGTCTTGCACCACTTCTTTTGTGTTCTCACTGGGGATGACACATTCATAAACCATTTTAATCCACGCTGTTTCTGCCCCCTTATATTCCTCTCAGAGCCACTTACGGGCTCACGCCTAGTAGGAGTGCCGAGTGTGAATGTCCAGCCTTGGCGCTTTACCAATAATAGCCTCGGTCTCCCTCACGCACCTTCCTTGTCTGTTTGCCCGTTTCTATGAGTCTGTGTCGTGTGTGTATGCTTTCTTCTCTACCTGTCTTTCTACCTCTGTTGCACGCGCTTCGTGTTTTGTGTTCGGTTCGGAATTCATAACCACCCTTTTGTTCTCTTTCTTCTTTTTCTGCAAACTTAACAGACACCTTTTTCACGGTGCCAAGTGATGTACACACAACCTTGCCCATATGCCTAGACTCCTTTTCCAACTGCATCTTCATTTCTCTAATTACTGCGTATGTGTTTCTGAAATTGTGTACGCATTTCCATTCAATTCCATACCCATATTCACTTATCGCCATATTCATATGTATATACATTTCGACTATTCCGTAATGACCCCTTATCAATTGTATGCTCCAATTATAAAACGTCTCTGTGTACCCGCTCCTAGCGGTGTCGCCCGATGTCTACACACTTGTGACCCCATATTCCAGAGTCTGTATTTCTCTAAACATCTGTGCCTACGCTTCCGATGAATGCACATATACCATGTTCATATGAAAAAGTGAAATTCTGTCGGTACCTGCCCCCTGCCATATGTGCGTTGCTCAACCACGTCTTCATTCGTATCCTTCCCAACCACCTAAACACGTGCTCACGTGGGGACATCTACACCATGCGCGGTAATAAAATTAGAATAAGTTGCATACACAATGAAATATATACAGTCACACATTAGCGTAACTTCATAGATTAAATACTTATGACTTGCGCACATTCAATACATGATTAAATATAGGAACAAACAAAAACACAAATGCAATTGCCGGTGTAAAAAATGGACTAGGTTACACGTGTGCTTTATTCCTCCATGCTCGGTGTTTCTTGATGTTTATGCTGTGACCTGTCTCTCTTATTTGACTACACGTGTATGTGTTTGCTATGCATGTGCATTGACATCTCAAATAAATATAACTTGCATACATCAATCCATAATAAAATATGTAAACAAACCTTAACAATGAAATATATGTGTGAATACATCGAAACTAAATACAGGCATGACAAAAATCAAAATAAATTTTAACAGTAATGCACATGCTTAACATCAACAATGAAATAACAAAATCCAAAACTAAATTGCTCTTACGGAGGTGTGTTGTGTTCTATTCTTCGTTTGTTTGTATATCTGCGTATGCGAATGTCTACTTCAAAACAATATTGCGGGAGTGCCTTCGAGCCAGGATACCTCCGGGTTTTCCCAGCACCACGCCTCCACCTGTGCGCGTTTTGGCTGTACTCGGCACGCTAGGTGTGTGGAGTCCAAACCAAACCAAACCAAAAAAAAAAAAAACTTAGGACTCTCACCAATGAGGCCGAACGAACTTTGGACCTGTCAACACGACGGAGCCGCCAGGGCACAAGCCCCTGGTTGTCAACGGAGTACTTGTGGGTCCGTTCGAAGAGGAAGAGGAGGGGACTGGTGTAACCAGCGACGTAGTTATGGTGAAGGGTAAGGATCCAGCCACCCCAGGTCCCTTGAAGAGGAATGACCCCGGGACCGTAACGGTTCCCCAATATCGGGTTAATAAAACAAAGCAAAACACACACGCCAGGGCTTGACCCTGGTTGTCAACAGCATTAGTTGCTGGGTCTGTTCAAAGAGGAAGAGGAGGGGATCAGTATAGCCAGCGACATAGTCAAGGTGGAGGGTGAGAAGTCGGCCACCTCAGGTTATTATGTAAGGTCTGCTGACACGAGGAAACCCCGGGACCGTAACGATTCCCCAAGATCGGTTTAAACAAAGCAAAACCCGACTCTAATTCGTGGGTGCGTGCCCCCTTGGCCCGCGGCTCGCTCGCGAAACAAACACACAAACAAGTGAGGAAACCCAGGGATCGTAACAATGCTCTAATGTCAGTCGATAAAACAAAGCAAGACACACTGAAACCCAGGGATCGTTACGATTTCTCAATATCTTTTTAAGAAAACAAATCTACACACACTAGTGCTACGAGTGCAGGCCACCATCAACGCTACACGGCGACGCGTCTTAGCACGTAAGCCCAACTGCGACGCCACGCCACCCTCACGCTTTGTCTGCTACCTTGTCGTGTTTTTGGAGCAGACGTAGGAGGAGTGAGCTGCAGCTGCGCGCCTTCCCGTAGCGGGTGCGTGCACACGCAGCACTCACACACAACTGCTCCCTCTGTCTTTTGCCGCTGCCGCAACATACTGCCTGTGTGCCGTGGGTGTGCCACACTCGCTCGAGAGGTATTGTTGGCATAGGTGTAGACAAGCCTTGCGGCACGCAGACCTTCCGTGGCGCGAACTCTTCTTGCTTGCTACCTGCCTGCTGTTGCCACCTGCTATTGCCGCCTGCTACATCTGCTGGCCACCGCTTGCTTGGTGCAAACCAGGCCCGAGATCGCTCGGGTTTGCAGGCCATCCTGGGGAGGGTCTGGGAAATCAGACTTTGGCTGGTTTGGTCGCTTTCTGGAGTACGAAACCGTCTCGTTTCACACGTGACATAAACCCCTTGGAGTAGCGCCCAGGGGTGCTCCGTGGGGTGACACCCACCAGCTTTCGCTCATTTATCGTATCTAAAATGTCTGGTTTTGCCCCTTTTGGAACATTAGTTGCACCCCTGAGCTCGCCACTTACTGCAACGCTTACGCTTGCGATGATGAGATACTGGTCTCCACTGACACGCAACCCTCTCCCACAACGAATTTGCACTGTAGCTGTGATCCCTTCTGCGATCCTGCGTGACCCTGTCTCCATGTGAATTCACCACATGTATGCGACCGTTAGTTTCCTCCCTTGTTCCCGCGTGCATGCGATGACTTCCGCAACCCCACTTGGCCCTGTCTCCTAAGTGAATTCATCACATATTTGCCAGTACTAGCTCCCTCCTCTGTTCCCAAAGGCTTGGCCCTGTCTCCGAGTAAATTCGCCACATACATGCAAGCGCTAACTCCCTCCTCTGTTCCCGCAGGTTTTAAACAGTCTGGCTCCCGGCTTGGACAGCCAGCCCTGCCCATAACTGGACCCACCACTCGGATTTTCCGCCGTCCCCTCCGTGCCAATATCCCGCACCTTGACATTCAGGGCTATACAGAAAGCACGGTACACGCACAGACCTCAAACATATGGAAGACAGACGATAATGCGCTCGGGTGACACGGGGGGGAGTGAGAGACAACAATTGTCCGTGTCAATGAGGGGGGGAGGAGTTCTCGGCGAGTACATATTTTTGAAATCTGCTGAGTCTTCTTAGAGAAGGTGATTACATTGACTGAAGGTATCACATAAAGGATGTCTCGTTTGAACTTTGGGGTTTGAAAAACCATTGTTGAACCTCGGCACCCTTAATAGTCCCAGTTGTCACTATTACTCCCTCACCACTTCTTTACCACCTTTGTACATTCTACATGGTACGCTACACCTCCCCCACAACACATCCATCTCAACTCGTGACCTACATACACATTTATTGAACTCCCAAAAAAAAGAAAAAGAGGGGAAAAAAAAGTCATGGAGGAAAAAAACAAGCAAAAACATGCAATTTGCAATAATAGTAATAATGACCATTCCAGTTCCTAAATCCACTACCAACATGCAAATTTATCACTTCAAAACAACATTCATGTGTCCAAGGTCAATTGCAAAAGGGCCGTTCGATTCTTGCTTTCTTTCTTTCTTTGGTTTGGAAGACCCAAGCCAATCACTGTACTAAGCGGATGTTGAACACCTGATTAACCACTTAAGACCCAAGAAACTGTTCCAGACTGGAGGACAAGGGGCCTTCCTCTTTTTAGAGCAGACCCTAGGCGAGTGCCCAGACAAGTGGGTAAAACAGTCCACAATGTTGGTGGGCTGGTATGTATTCTTGGGCTATCCAATTCCCACAATCAATCTCCCTAACTACCAAGACATCAGTGTACCCGGGCGCGCGGCGGCGATGGGGCTTCACCCGAGCCGCCGCGCGCCACAGGGTCACGACCAAACTTTATGAGTATATTTTTATTTATTTTCCACTTGCGGCAGCCGCAAGTCGGCCAAAATCCGACTTGCGACGGTCGCAAGTCGGCATATTGCTCGACTTGCGGCTGCCGCAAGTCGGGGAAAAAAGAGAAATTTTGGGACGACTTGCGGCTGCTGCAAGTCTGTTAATTCGGACAAAATCACACGAAAAAAACGACATGCGGCAGCCGCAAGTGGGAAAGTAATGAAATAAAAAAAAACTGGGCACATACACAAAACCTACAAACCGCCGCAACAAAAAAGCAGTAGTGCCCCCCCACTCGGGTGAGAAGCCAATCAACAAGGTACAGGAAGCCGGGAAGGTAATCAACAAAGTGTACCAAACCCAGTGGAGATTAACTTTGTAGTGTCACACATGACTGAGTTATCTCTCACCAATGTTTTTGTATTTGAACACTGGGGGCCGAACTGAGGATAACGCAGTCATACATGAGAAAACACACGGTGTGTTGTTCGCTTCAAACCAGTACTGCAAATCCATATTCTAGAGGGACTTCCCCGCAAACGGTACCAAGTTCATGAACAAAGGGCACCAGAACTGTGTGGCCCAACTTTCCAACTAATAACTGAGTACACCCCCATTCTTGACAGCAGATCACAGACCATCGCACTTAAATGACAGAGACTGTCAGGTGCTTCTGGACTTCCTTATTACTGCTCACCACTTGTGTGCGTTCCTGTTGTAATTGGCGCCACAACTGAGTGGCGACAAAACACCCAAAAAAAAAAACCGATGTTGCAGAACCCGCGTATAATAGAACATTCCAATGACATTGTGTTCTTGTTTCACCCTCCACATCTTTTGCATCACCTGTCTGCCCATCTCCCTGACGATTCTATTATAAGTGTAATTGTTGTGAGCGTTTGGATTGTCTTGTTCATGTGACAGGCGAATTTAAATCGAAAGACCCAGTTTCAAACCTGCAGGCCCAACACTCCCAGACGAGTCTAAAATCTTCACAAATTGGGCAGAGGACCCCTGTGGTTCTGCTCTGATGCAGGGCTAACAGGCTCATTTGCCAGTCACAGTTCAGTACCATTTCCATAGTGGAAATGTGGACTAATTGTCAATGGGTCCTCAACCTTTCTGGTGCAGGTGTGCGTGCTCCTTCGGGATTTTCCTGATTCTTTTTTACAACAAACAGGTGTTGCCAGTGCTTTGTTTTGGTGGTGGACGTTGGAGGATTTCACGACAATTGGGACCTTGGATTTCAAGAAATCTTTCCATCACTCAGGACCCTGACCTATGAGACCGAACGAACTTTGGACCTGCACAAGTCTCTGGTTGTCAACGTACTAGTTGTATCTGTCAAAACCCACGAACCTACGTCTTACCCACACGACAAGTGGGAAGAGGCTCTCCCTTGCCGCCCGGGGGGGTCCAATGGAGGATTTTGGCCTCATGATTTTTCAAAAAAAAATCTCGCTTAAGGTTCCATACCTTTATTAAATAATGTCTCATGGTGGTGGCAAACGCCTTTTGGGAATTTTGTTTAGAAAGAAACCTCCATAAATCTCAAGCATAGTTGACTGTGGAATTTTTTGTTCCTGTGGATAGGATTCATAGACCCCCCACTGCAATCTAAAACTTTAGTCACGGTCAACCAATGTTTCTTTGAAAAATTTGAAGGACTCTTTCAACCTAAAAAAACAAAACAGGGGTCGATATTGAAACAGGCAAAGTTAAGCCCCCACTCTAAGTCTCGAGATCTTTTTTTCCGTTTCTTGAGTTCACATGGGTTCGATGAGGGGATGGTCACTGAGGAAAAAAGGAAAAAAAATAATTCTTGGTACTCAGTCCAAGGCCCGGGCCGGATGGCCCAAACACCTCAGGCTGGTACAGGCGACTCCATGAGCCGATTTCGCCGTTATCACTGCTCAACTGTGATCAACTATGACAGCTATTTTCTCGTCACGGTGGGTGAACAATTTTGCTTTAAACTGTTATTTTTGACCTAGATTCTAGGATTACTGCCAAATATTCAAAATGTCAGACCTCTTTCTACTCAATGCAGGTCTCTTTCCGTTTTCACTCTGTGAGATGCTCTGAGATACTTGTATCTCTGAGTATCTGCACAAAGATTCGAACCTGGAGGTTTCATCGAATCGAGGAGGTTTCGAATAATTTTTCCGTAAGTTGACACATCACCCATATCTCCATGGCCATCTCGGCCAATCTGGGACAAGATACCGACCACAATTCTACAAAGTTAGTCTGTGACCATCCCCTCGGTTCGATCTGAAGAGATTGCTGGATTTACTCCAACATTTTTTGAAACACGGAGGAAATTTCGCTCAGGGGAAAATCGTTCAATGTTTACACAAGAAACAGTCCTGCGACCGGCGTAAGGATCTGTTCTTGGAAATATTTTTTCACTCCTTTTTCCAGTTTCACTGACACTCCTTTTTAAGTAGTGGTACATGTCTTCTTTTCACCCCGGCTGTCTGTTCCCAACGGCTTACGTTGTTTTTTTGTGGTTTACCTTTTCTTTCACTACGTGTCCCCCTGACCGTGACGCTTCAAGTTTCGATTTGTTCAGGATTGTCACGGTTGAGGGACGCTCGCAACTGGAAATCTGGAGTGTGCAAGAAAATATTTCTTTCATTTGGTCTCAACTGTAAATCCACGTCCCACTCAAACATGGACGTAATGATTTGAAAAAGGACGAATCACTGGCACTCTGAACTCTTGAATTTTTAATAGACAATACATCAAACCATTCACTACGTGCTACGTGAGAAAAGGGAACAAAAAAACGA
>Ga0209390_10008822_pt1 | contig 12315 bp, 15 predicted proteins | sample BON01_FD_187212 | JGI IMG/M metagenome (GOLD analysis project Ga0209390, IMG submission 187212) | Freshwater microbial communities from Lake Bonney liftoff mats and glacier meltwater in Antarctica - BON-01 (SPAdes) (version 2) | ecosystem: Environmental > Aquatic > Freshwater > Ice > Glacier... | reverse complement strand
TACACACATATACACGTATATATATATAAGTATATACACATATGTATTTTTATATGCTCACATAAATGTCTATGATATATATTGATGTGTGTATGTATATTCGTGAATACATACATATATGTAAATATATTTATATATGTACATACATAGTTTATTTATACGCTTCCAGTTGATTCTTTCTATCTATCTCAATCTATCAATCGCTTGGAATTTGGAAATGCTCAGACCTTGGAGATTGATCAGCAACATCATGTCATTCATATTATTCGGCGGATTCCATATATCGAAATTGATGTGTGCGTGTGTTGCGTATATTTCATAGACGAGGGATCGAACCATATCAACTTTTTCATCGACGGAGTAATTGCCATTTCAGAGCTGAGCCCGAATGGTGGGGTAATCGTTGGAACGGATCATCTTGCTGCTGTCAGTTTCCACCCCCCTCTTCACACACCACATGCGCATACTTATCCAGCCCATGCATATATCATTCGCACGATATCAATACTTGAGTACGTAATCTGTCGCACTCTGCGGTTGAATAAAGTAAACAAACACACACGGAAGTCCACATGTACACACAAATGTGCATTTGTATATATGTGATGTTAACTGATCGCTCTATTTGATCGACACATGCACAGAATGGGTATCTGAGCTCGATGATGATTGGTTCAGATCAGGCTGGCGGGCAAACTGTCCCCAATCTTGAGGTAGTATGCGTGTAATCGTTTTGTTTTTCTGTTGTTGTGCATGGTTTCAATTTTTCGAGGATGAGGTGAAATTCGTGGTATTCTAAAAAATCGCGCACCTTATTTAGGCTCCCCCTGTTGTAAATGTCCGTATTTGCCACGTATTTGTAAATGTCATGGTATGATGCACAATTTTTGGGTGCATAGTATACAGTTTGTCCTGATACAAATACATGCTGATGACAATATTGGTGTGTTTGTGCGTATGCGTCAGCTGGCGGACGTTCGATTGTATGTCCATGGGGTTGCTGGCAAGGTGACAGAGAAGCAGATGTTGCATTTGGCCTTGGGCGAAGGCAGTGCTGCGTTGGATTCAAACTACAAGTGTCTTGAGCCTACCTCTCCATTGATGAAAGACCAGGTGTGCCTGCTTGTGTACGTATGTGTCCAGTTTGACATGTGTAATACATATGCATAGGTATATTCAAATATGCGTGCATATATACATTTTGAGCACATAGAGCTTCCAGCAAAGCTACTAGACTATTTCTTACGAAGTAATACAAGCAACATGAATCAATGCATACTCATGCGTGTGGAGCATGTGTGTGGAGATATGCACATACACACAAAGTGGTGAGAAGTTGCGAATCAGTGTTTATGCAAAGCATCACACCCACCCAAGCAATGCGCACATCTGATTTGATTGATGTGCTTTTATTTCTTCACACGAAATAGCTAAAGGATTTGCTGGAAATTCGATTTACTTGATATACACACAGGTATGGCAAGATGCGTATGGGCATGACTGCCTCTGGTACTCGAAGTCCAGGTAACTTGTCTTTCTGTGCCAAAATTTCAAACCGTGTTTGAGTCAGTGTGATGCTGATTCTACATTGCATCTGCTATGTCTATTGCCAGATACAACCCATGAATAATGTAAACTGAACCCCCGGACTTTGGCTGTATTCTATGTCGGTACAGTACACAAACACCACGCATGATGACGTGTCCACTGTATATTATCAATGAATGGTTGCAGGCACCGAAAACCTGCAAGTCGCATATGCGACTTAGTGGAAGCGGCCAAGCAGTGTCCAATCGCCTGCTCATCGCGCCAAGAGTGCTACCATCAGCCTGACAAGCTGGTATCGAAAGTCAAGTTTGCCTTCGATAGTATCCAGCTCATCACCAACTCACATCCAAATGGCACTGTGTGTCTGGGCAAATATGGAGGCACTGCGCCCTCCTCTTCACAGTCCAGGGCTACGAATCATACTCGATTTATTAGCAGTCGTTCGAATAGTCAGGTGTGCGTGTGTGCGTGTGTATTTGTGCATGCATGTGTTTGCTACTTCAACATGGCAGCAATTTCAGCTCAAACAGAATCCAATTACGAATTCGTCAGTTGCACTGTTTGCTTTGGAACTGTGTATGCGTGTAGGCACTTCTGCGCGTGCATGTAGGCACTTCTGCGCGTGCATGTATGTTGGTGGCTAAGAATGCTCGATGGTACGCTTGTTGCATTCATGGTGATATTTCTCTCTTATGCACACGCTATCTCTGTGTTTGATCTTCTTGAAAGGACAGGCAGAAGTGCAACGACGCAAAGCGAAAAGTGCCACTAAAAGTGGGAAAGGTGGCGCCACAGACACGCTGAGTTTTGACGCAGGAAGTGGCATAGGCGTGGTATACTAGATTATTTTGTGCTGGCATAGCTCGAGCAGAGCATCTGTTTTTTACACGCCCCAGTTCTGTATATACGTATGTACATTTTCATACACATACGTGTACAAATACATGGAACGTGAGTGTATTTAATAGTGGTATTGGTGTTCCTGCAATAATTTTACACTCGCACACACACAAATAAATAACACACACACACGTACAGGTAGAGGCTCTGAATGCACCCGCATCTGTTGGGGCCAAGCAGAAGGAAATTGCTTTAGAAGTGTGTAACAATTTTGCTGGGAAAGACAGGTGTTTTCGTTTGCGTACTTGTGCGCGTGTGCATGTGAGTGTGTATGTGCATGCATGTGTGTGTGTGTTGTGAATTAGCTTCAAATGGGTATTACAGAGACACGAATACCCTCAACGTTAGCTTGCCTCACAAACTCACATCTCCCGTCTCCTCCCCCACCCACACGAAATGTATGGCAGGTGGTGGGAAGACCCAGATTTGAATTATTTTAATGACATGATGGTATGTGTGCTCATGTTGTCGTGCATGCGCGCGAAATCATGCAAGTGCATGTGTGTATATATAAGTACACGTGTGTACGGGAATGCGTGTGTGTGTGCAAGTGTTTGCATCTGTTCCAACGTGCATATGTGTGCGTGTGTGCAAGTGTTCAAGTGTGCGTGTGTCTGCGTGAGTGTGCAATTTGGCGTGCATGCACGGCTATTTTTTTGTGTATTTGTGCGTGCTTGGGCGTGCATGAGTGTATGTGTGTACTGTGTAGGTATTTGTGCGTGCATGTGCATGTACATTATACACATACCGTCTTGTCCATTTTCAATACGACTCTGCATACACGTGAGTCAAAGTCTGTTTGTGTATGTGACGGCAGATGACAGTGGAACAAGATTCTTTTTACGGTAGAGAAGGCCGCCGTTTGAATCTGACAGATTGCCAAGAACTTGAGAAAGCAATTGATGAGGTTGTTGCTTTTGTTCGTGACCATGTGTGTGTTAGTTAGCCTTTTGTTCTTTCTCTCTCGTAAAATTTTGATGTATGCATACATGCAACATGCATACATGTAACATGCCGCCATGATATACGCATGCATACGAATATGCATGCATACATACATACATACACACGTGTGTACCTACGAGTATACGTGCATACCTACCTACAAATAAACAAATTTACTTTTACATCGACACACATGCACATGCACACAGTACTGCATTTTTAATCTGGATCCTGTCAAAGAGTTCACACAAGATGTAAGGTACGCACCAACACATTTGTCAGCCATTCCTTGATGCCAGTAAAATTGTTTTTGCATGAATACATGCATGTATCGGCATAGGGTTTTGCGAGGTAGATCGAGGAACATGAGATTCATATCAATCAATCCATCTTTTTCCTGAGCAATTGATCTAAACGTACGTTTGTACTTTTGTATTTGTATGGATTCCACAACTACACTCGCGTAATCTCAGGGAGAACGGGGGCCACTACTCGATCGGATTCTGGGTGAAGCCCATCGGAGACGAGTCCATGTTGACTGAAGACACTTTCCATCCTCAAATCGCTTTCTTTGGTCAAATTTCTCCTCCTCTACCGCAGCTCCAATTCGCCAAGACTGCCCTGGGTACTGCGTCTCCCGATTCCCTTTCTACGATTGCGTGGTTTGAAGAAGGAATGGCATTTACAGATAAACATACATGTGAAAAAACAGGGCCCAACGGCGAAATTCGGCAGTACTCTTCGTGTAGCAAGGATACAAGAAATGGGCCAAAGAATTACATTTACACAGAACTCAGCAACAAGCCTAGTAGTAATGGGTGTGTGTTTGTGTGTGCGCGTGGTGCGCATGCGTGTGTATGTGTGTTTGTGCGTGTATGTGTGGGTGTGTGTGGATGTGTATGTGTGTGTGTTTATGTTTGTGTGTGTGTGAAAGAGTGTGAAAGAGAACAAGTGTGTGCTAACATAGTGATTTGAAATTTCACTCTAGAAGTCTGAAGACCGTCAGCATATTAGTCTCTTTAGTGCTCTGCTGTGTAAGCATATTGACGTGCACGCACAGACATCAAGCACTCGCTCTCTCGGCGAAATCGAGAGCGAGAGCACACACACACGCATGTATATATATATTCATGAACATACGCACACCTACCCCTCCTCCCCCATCACACACATTCACACACGCACACACACATGTGTATACATGTATATATATATCATATATACATATACATATATTTATATATATATACATATATGTATATATATACATATATATATCTCTATATTCATATTCATATATATATGTATATATATATACATATATGTATACATATATATATATTTATATATATATACATATATGTATATATATACATATATATATCTCTATATTCATATTCATATATATATGTATATATATATACATATATGTATACATATATATATATATATATGTATACATAAACGCAAATATGTACACAAATAATTTGTATATAAATACATATGTACAGTGTTTTTGTGTTTCACAGGAACTGCCAATTTTGTTTTTGCTAGGCGTTAATTAAGATATATCTAGGCATGTATACCAATCCCAGCGCTAAGTTTCAACCATCAAAGTTCTTACGACAAGGCAGACAACTGAACTGTATGTGCACAATCACTTTATCTGACTTCACTGAGGTGGACATTTATGGCATATACTTCAATTAAAAAGCCAACTCAATTAAAAAGCCAACTAGATTGAGTAATAAAACCTGTACTGCATGATCTTGTGCGAAGAATCGGATTCTGCAGAATTAAAATCTCCGGAATATGATTTTAAATATTTGTACTGGACGATAAGTAAAATATTTTTGTCAAATCTATTTACCTGTAAGGGAACATACATGATTGATTGGGTCGGGCGGTCACTCAGGTGGACATTTATGGCATACACGTCGACCAACAAAACCGACACAGAGCCGCAACAGAAGTTCACTTCCTATGTCAATTTGGCCGAACGCCAGGATCTCATACAGTTTCCGGTACGTGTGTGGTGTGTGTACTTGTGCACACACACAAACACTCATAAACACACACACATATATCCATATGTGCACACACGCACACACACACACGCACAAACACACACACATGCACTCGCACACACTCACACACACATACACACACACACATGCACACACACACACACACACACACACACACATACACACACACGCACACACGCACACACGCACACATGCGCACACGCACACACTCACACACGCACACACGCACATACATACACACACGCACACACACACTTGCACAAATGTGTGCGTGTGTGCGTGTGTGCATGTGTGCGTGTGTGCGTGTGTGCGTGTGTGCATGTCTGCGTGTGTGCGTGTGTACATGTGTGCGTGCCTGTGTATGTGTGTGTGTGTTTGAGTGTGCGTGTGCACGAGATTCATTCATTTATGTTTTTCAACGCACACATATGGACATGTGTGTGTGTGAGCATGCATATACATATGTACATAGCAAAGATGTGTAAATATATGTGTACACGTATAATTGTTTATTGAAACATCATATACAAACATATATTCAGAGGTATTTGTGTGTGTATATGTACATATGCATTTATTTTCATATGCATACACACACACACATATATACACACACATATATATATATAAATATAAATATTTTTTCATGGTCACACACATATATATATATAAATACAAATATTTTTTCATGGTACTCAGCAATATATGTACATCGATATAGAATAAACATTTGGTGAAAACGCAGTATGTAACACACAAAAAAAAAAAAACAGATATGTGCGTTTAACGAAGACACCCTTTTCAATGCTATTGAAATCAACTATCCCATGCTCATCAGCCCCATTATGTAAGTAAGAAAGGCGTTTGTGTACGTGGTAGCATTTCTTTTCTAGAATATTTTGCGCTGGTCAAATACTGCAATACTATATAAAAAGGACAACGTGTGTATGCTGACGCGGAATCACTGTTGCACATTTGTAGGCAAAAGTGTTAGGTTGTGCTTGGCCAACTTTATGTACTGCTTCAAATCTTCAGCCTTAATATGTGTGGAAAACAGTATCATATAACTGATAAAAGACCACAGCTGAACACATACAAACACGCATACACAAACTGACACACATGAGCTGAACACATACAAACACGCATACACAAACTGACATACATGCAAACGGTAGGATGATACCAACACAGGTGCCAACAGCCACATTGCAGGCTTTATATTTGAAAAACAACCCTGACATGGAGATTCGCTTGGGCCCAATTACCACGAATCGCAAGCGTGCCCTGACGGCAGTGGGCGTGGAAAAGCTGGACTTTGGTGCTCGATCTACCTTGTTAGCTCCCCCCATTTTGTTTCAAACTCGTCAGCAGCCCTCGATAGACTGTGGCTTTACATACAGCAGCAGATACATCAACGATCAGTATGAAAAAGCAATGCAGGACAAGTGCGCCTACCCGATGCAGTGCAAGGGATTGAAGCCAGAGTCAATGATTTCGTGCTCCAGCAGCACCGACTATATCAATGCGTCACATTTTGGGCTAAACCCGATGTTATATCAAACCAACTACGGATACGCTGACTTTTTATTTTCAATTGCCGACCACGAAAATCTATACCGAAACAATGTGTTTTTGTCCACCAACAATTTCATTGATTCGCTGACCCAAACCATTCAATTGGTGTTTGTGTTTTTCTCGCCTGGGGCGGGATTAGTCACGATGCTCAACGTACAGTGCGACATGAGCGGCACCGACGATGCAAAAACCAAAATCTACGTTGACCATTTCGGCGTCCTCGAAGGCTACAAACTCAACATGTACATCTTCATACAGACTCTCGTACTCTTGAACATCGTTGTCATGATATTTGATATCTTTTTCACACTTCAGACTCTCGCCATGATGTTCCGCGGTGGCGAAGAAGAAGTAAGGTGGAAAATGCTGATGGAACCGTTGTTCGATACCATGACGGCAATTTTAATCATCGTTTACTCCTCTTTGCGTATGTCGAGCGTCCTCAAATCAGCAAGTCAAGCAACCGACATTCTTGGAAACCTTGATCAGATTCCGTACAGTTTTTGGAGTATTTTGAGATATGTCTTGTTCATACATACATGTCCATTTGCATACCAACATTCGTTGTATGTGTAATCTGAATTTTCAGAAAGTTCGAATGTGTTCAAGCTGTTTACGACTGGTCACATCAATTATTTACTATCATTCGCAGTGTTCGCGATATGCATTGTATTGGTACACGCACTTTGACACAAATTCTCTCTCTCTCTCTCTCTCTCTCTTTCTTTCCATCCCTTTCTCTCTTTCTACGGGCCCTTTTTTTCTCCCTCCTTTTTTTCTCTCTCTCTCTTTCGCCCCCCCCTCCTTCTCACAAACATGTAACTGCACAGGTGGGCCAATCCAGACGTAGCACTGGCAAGCAAGCAGGCTACCTTTTTCAACCTAGTGGAGAAGCTTACAAATCTCGTAGAGTCAGAAATTAAGATGGACTCCCTCATGAATGCAATCTTGATAGTGTGTCTTTTGCGAGTCATTCATTGCACCAAGTGAGTGTGTGTGTGCGTGTATGTGTAGATGTACGTGTGTGTGTGTGTGTCGTGTGTGTATATATAGACTTGTATCATATGTACAATACACACACACACTGACACACACAAGCACACATGCAGTGTGCATCCTCGTCTTGCTCTTCTCACCGGCACAGTGGCAAACGCGCTTGATGATCTCTGGCACACAGCCATTTTGACTGTGGCGCTCATGTGCTGTTTTAGTGGCATTGCTACGTGGCGATTTGGGCCCTATTTGGAAGAGTTTAGCGATTTTGAAACCACCATGCAGGTCGTCTTTCTTCTGTCAGCGCCTGATTTTCTTTACGCTGGTTTGTTGCGACTGACGTTTGCACGATTGAATGATGATTGTCTACAGACCGAACTCATGATGCTTTTCGGCACGATTGATTATTTCAATTGGACTTCAAATGAGAAAATGCCGCGCGCTGGCATAGAATTACAATTTTTTGCGGTCCTGTACTTGATCGTCATTTTCTTGTTGGTTTTGAACTTTGTGCTCGCTATCATCGTCGAGGCCTACGTCAAGCTTCGCACCGAACTGGTGACCATGGAAACTGAACAGGAATTCTTTACTGATTTGCAATCGTCGCTCACATCCACGTTTCTCGGGTTTTACTATGATTGGCCGAATGCGAAAATATTAGGACAACTACTTGTAACGTGGGAAGCAAAAAATTCGATTGGCAACGAAGAGCTTTTTGACACCAAGCTTTTCAGGTGTGTCAAGATGTGTTTGAAGCGGATGTAGGTTGAGTCTCCTCATTTCTATGTGTTTGCATTTGCATGTATGTAAAGAGGGCATGCGCATACGAAAGTTGGTGCATAGAGTCGAGAATCTTAATTTAATCAATCATAATGCAATCTGAACAAAAATAAATGTGGCAGGTCTTACAAATCAGCAACGTCATTCTTGAGCTTCTACTCGCGCTTTGATTTTCTGCAGCCTGTGCTGATCGGCAAGTATGGAAAGCCAGCGGATGCGAGCAACGTGTGGAATCAGCGAGGAGCACTTCAGCATCCTGACAGCGCATACATGCTTCAATATATTGAGCGTGGATTTGCAAGCGCTAGCAACAAAACATATTTGTCGCTCAAAGAGCAGATGGATCAGGCCATCAAAACCGTGGCGGAACGTAGGCAGAGCAAAGGTAAGACTGAGCAAGCTGTTGCAGCCCTGTCACTTCAAAGTTCGTCATTGAAAAAAGTCCAACGAAGGTCAACGATGCAAAAGGCGGAGGGATCGTACACGCGATTTTGCATGCCCTCCTTTCAAGATATCGAATTGTCGATTTGCGATGAGAAGGCTATGCTACACGCCACAGCTTCGCGTCTTTCATCCATGAATGCTAAAGCCAGCAATTTGCATGTGACCTCAGCGCAGGCATCATCAACTCCCGACTATCTTTGGATGACAACTTTCAAGGAGGAGATGCACATGATGCTCAGCGAGCACCACACGATGATGGTAAAGGCTATGGCTAACATGACGAATGAGCACACACAAGTCAAGATGAGTGTCTTACCCGGCACTCCATTCAACACAGACCTGGAACACGACATTGAATGGACCATGACCTAGCTCTCTCTTGACATTGGCAGCTGAGTTGATACCCAGCTTACACAACCATGAAAGGTCTATCGCACACGTGCAAGTACTCACAAGAGATTTGGTGTAATAAAGAACCTCTTAAAGCACTGACCAGTGTGACTACTGTAATCCAAATATGGGGATTCAAAAAAGACATTTGCCGAACGATTCCTGACAAAAGTTGAGCTCACCGTGACCTGTACTCACTCATATATATATATATATATATATATATATATATATATATATATATATATATATATATATATATATATATATATATATATATATATATATACATATATTTATACATATATATATATACTAGACTAAATATATATATATATATGTATACATATGTATACATATATTTATACATATATATATATACTAGACTATTTCTTACGAAGTTTAAAAAGCAACAATCAATCAAATATATTTATATATCGATGATAAATGTATACTTGAAGATACGTATCAATACATATATCTATGTATATTCATAAGTGTATGAGCATACATATATGAGTATATGTATTTGAATATATGTATATATACATATATATGTGAAGTCTCAGTTTCTAAGCAAGCATCTCCCGACACAACAATAATAATTATGACTCAGATATTTCGAGTCTACCTTTGAAGAGAAAATCAACCAAGGAGCATACCCGGGAGATCCGATGGTTTGAGGCCGTCTGGTCGAGAGGTCACGGTAAAGAATGACGTGTGGAAAAACCTCCCAACCGTCAACTATTCTGTACGTAGTTTTCTGAAGAAAAACTACCGGGCTGGCAGACTATGACCGTGTGGACTGTCTTGCTCATGTGACAGAGGTGCAAATCTTGTGAAAATGTATGACTCTGTCTCCACATCCGGCGGCACATCAATTTCATGCCTGTGCCACCCATACAACTGCCCCACTGGGCCGCAACGGCTTTCAAATTCGAGCCAGGACCAAGTACTCAAATCTCCTCACAGTGACAGTGCCAAATCAAGCAAAGGTTGATCACACAGATGAGTTTTGTTTTGGTTGGTCATCCGCCACATTGGCGGCCACACCGCCTGTCTCCTTGAAAATTTGGAACGCATACAAATGGCGCGCAGTAGTTACTGAGGGTGACCGTGAAAATCGAGACACATAGCCTTGCTTTGGAACCTGGGTTTTCGAAATCACTCTTGAAAAAATTTGCACTTCCCTGATGACCTGCCCAAAAAGTGAAATTATGATTGGCTTCAGCCATCTCTTTTCTTTGACTCGGATGTCTCAGACGTGGACCCCCACTGTCGTTTTGCTATCTCCTTGATATAACGGGTCATGAGAAGATGCTCAGTTCATCGCAGTTTTTCCGCAACCCCTAGCAACAGGTGCTTGTTCCACCCGTGCACGAGTCTTGTCACATATCCACTTCAAAACATACCACTACCAATGTATATAAAAGGGGCACCATGAATGTGTGACATGACTCATAAGCATGTGTGACATGACTCATTTGCTTTTTTTTTTTTGATTGGTATTTATAAGAAACGAATTTGAAAGCCGTTGCGGCCCAGTGGGGCAGTTGTATGGGTGGCACAGGCTGCATTGTTTTTTGAAAAAACAATGCAGTCCTGCAGCAAGTTTTCAAACTACTTCGGGTGAAGATGCTTGCACAATTCCTTGTCATGGAGTGCGCATGGGGGGAAGCAGCATACAGCTGTTCGGCAATCTGTGCCACTTCTATGACACTTTCGACACATATGATCGCCCAGAGCGAACATGTGAGGTTTAGGTTTGCACGGATTGCCACAAATGTGGGTCAAGCACACTTTCAAAGTCTTATTTAAATGCTTTTTGAAGGTCGGAGACGTAAATCTTGCACATTGAGGAGATATGCACATATGGGAATGGTCTTCTTCCATCGCCGCCTTGTCACGGTAGAATAATGCTGACAAAACAGGTATAGCCTTCCACTGCACAAAGGGGCTACAATAACCAAAGCACAGCGACAGAAGATTGACAGGGCCTGGTGTTTACACCAACTGTCAATAAACCCAACTGATATCATAAGTAAGATGGTCAATTTTTTTCTGTCGTTTGGACGTCACGGTGACCTGACAGTCTAATACTGTCTCAATCGTGGTACAGTAGCATTCCAGGACATAGAAACCACCAAAATGACCCAGCCAGCGTGTTTTTAAGCACACACTGATGAAGCCAGCACCCAGCCAGCCAGCGTTGGTTGTTTCTTGTTGTTTCTTGTTTCTTGAATTTAAGATTGTTTATTAAAAATCAATCTCAGAAAGAGGAGTAAAAAACATTAAAATCGACAGACACATTTCTTTAAACCATTAAGAAACTGCCACCCCAGCAAGCGTGTTTCCAAAGTACAGTGCAAGAAACCGGCCAAAAATAATATTTCTACATTGAGATTTTATGTTGGATTTTCGAAGAGATGTTTTGTCTTTTCAAAAGATTTTATATTGATTTTTTACTAGATAGAATGTTTTTGTAAGAGATTTTGTGTTAGAGAAGTTTCTATAAATCCTTACGAAACTGCCCAATTCACTGCCAGCGGGTTTGTAACAAAAGGGCAAGAAAAAGGCCAAAAAAATGAGTATATACATATATATAGACATATATACATATATATATACATATATGTGTATATACATATATATATATATATATATATGTATATAAATATATATATATATA
>Ga0209390_10008821_pt1 | contig 12315 bp, 17 predicted proteins | sample BON01_FD_187212 | JGI IMG/M metagenome (GOLD analysis project Ga0209390, IMG submission 187212) | Freshwater microbial communities from Lake Bonney liftoff mats and glacier meltwater in Antarctica - BON-01 (SPAdes) (version 2) | ecosystem: Environmental > Aquatic > Freshwater > Ice > Glacier... | reverse complement strand
AAAACTTCCAAAAAATGAATCAGATTTTAAAAATTAATGTTTTTTTTGAGATAAAAAAATTAATTCTAGGCAGGTAAAAAATCAAAATCTTATTTTTGATTTAAACTTCCGAAATTTGAATCAGATTTCAAAAATAATATTTATTTTGAGTTTTGGAATTATTATCAAAAATCAACAAACTGAAAAAATATCTGTATGATACCTTCTAATATTGTTTATCTGTATATCTATTAGGATTATATCAATTATTATATAATTCTTTGTATCATTATCCCAGTGTATATTTTATTTTGGTTAATTAATATTATAAATCCTTCAAATTAATGTTAATTAGTCTGTCAGTCTTCTTATAACCTTTTAAAGATATTATTTTAGATTTATTATATTAATGTTTATTTGAAGGATTTATTAATTTATATTAAAAAGTATATATATTAACTACATTATATTAACAGATAATGATAACGAATATTATAATAAATGGTCTCGTTTATCATCATTTTTATACAATATTTGCAAATATCTTATATTTTTAGAGGTATATACACAACATTATATGAAAACTGGTTAGAAATAAATCAATATTAATATACCATCATTTATCATCTTCTATATTCTCTTTTATTCTTTTTTAACAACATTCAGTTATTTGTTTCAGTAATGTTTCAGATAATGAGTTATTTTGATTTATATTTTTTTGTCTTTTTTATGAAACCTTTATGATATTAACTATTAAAACAAGATGTGTTATTATATACTAATTTGTTGTTATCAATTATTTTACAGTCTATAAAAATGATTAAATACTGAAAAAAGTCATTAATCTGTCAGTTATCCAAATATAGGATACATCTATATCAATCTCATTTCATTATTATTAATGGATTTATAGAAGGATTTTCTAAAAATACTATATCAATATATACAATTTAATAATATCATAAATGAAGATTATTTATTTACTCAAAATAATAAACCTATATCCAAACCAGTATTTGGTAAAATAATAAGTGATTTTTTAGTAATATTTATAATCATGAAATAACTCTTAATTTCGTTCGTATTAGTTTCGCAACGTATCACAATAATAATAAATATTCTAATAAAGAAATGAAATATATATCGGAAGCGATGAAATTCATACTCACAATCAATATATAAAGCGATTTAGTAAGTAAAACTATTCTTTTTTTTATTATAAATACCAGTAAAGACCTGTTAAATATTTACTTGTTTTGACTTGTGTAATAAAAATTAGGTTTGTTAAATTCATTCAGTTATTTATATTGTACTTGTAAAAATAATAGGTTATTTTTTATTGCCTGTAAAAATGATGTTTGTAAATCCTACATCCATTTTATTATTTATTATTAGATCTTTTTTATAGTTTCCTAAACTATAAATATTTAAAATACTCGTTATCTTTTTATCTGAAATAATTAAACCATTATTTTTAATTATTTTTATTATATCTCCTGTGTGATACTTATTATTTTTATCATTAGTTTTCTTAAAGTTTTTCAACACAAACATTTCTATTCGTTTAGTTGCAAATTCAATTGGATCAACTGGCGTTTTTATCATTATTAGTTTATTATATATATACGATTTTTTTAATTCTTAACTCGCTCATATCCATTATATGATTATCAATTTTATCATGCAATTCGTTTTCGACTAAAATGAACTTTCCTTCATTATTTACATTATTTACATCATTGTCATAAAACATCGCATCTAAATCTATAAGAATATATAACTGGTCTTTAATGTTGTTATTATCTTGTACTGTCATCTTGTGATTTGTATCTTTTGATATTATAATTGTTATTAAGATAGTATCAATTTTAATTTTGATGTCTTATAGGAAATTATTAAATAATGTTAAATAATTATTAATAGTATAATACAGATTATCTTAATAAAACAAAATAATAATAATGCAAAATATAAAATATATTAAATAGAATTATAAAATATATTAAATAGAATTATAAAATATATTAAATAGAATTATAAAATAATATATAATGTTATTTAAACTTTTTTAAGTCTTATAGGAAATTAAAAAAATAATTATAACACGGAATGATATATCTAAAATTGTATAATATTTATTTTTGTTATCATTATCAATAATATATTGAATTTGTTGATGGTTATACAGAGATTATATTGAAATTGTTATAAATATCAATAAGTTGTATAAAAATAAATGGGGTAAATTTATGCATTTGTTATTTGCGATTTTGCTAATTTGCATTTAAGATAATATTGTTTTTGATATTCTTTTGCTCCTTGCTTGTGGTCTGTGCGATATTGTTTTTGATTTTGTTTAATTTCTTTCTTGTGATCTGTGCGATATTGTTTTTGATTTTGTTTAATTTCTTCTTTGTGATCCTTGTGGTATTCTTGTTTAGTTCTCCCTGCAATTTGTTTATTTAGCGTCCCTATTTCTTTTATAACATCTCCTTCACGACGTGTTAATTCAGTTATATTTTTACAAGGAAACAATTCATACAATTCAATATACCATTCATTTATATCTTTTACAATTTCTTTATTTCGTCCAAGGACTTCATTTCTTTTATAATCAGTACGATGACATTTCATTCTTTCATTAAGAGTTTGTATTGTACTACCAACGTATATATCAGGACTTGTTAAACTTTTTACAGTATATATCTTACCCTTTTGATAATCTCTATTTTCTCGTAATTCTTTTTGATATTCCCTACATCTTTTACAAGTTTTAGCAACTAAACCACTTCTTAATATATCAGTTTCGCACGGTTTCCAGTATGACTTGCAAGATTTACATTTAGGATTTGTTACAAGATTATTCATTTCTTTATTTATCTTTTATAGTTCTTTATTTCTTATATCAAGTTATATCAATTTTTAGAAAAGTTATAAATAATCCCATAATAACCTTTATTGAAAATGAGTACATAATTTATTTAATTTAGAAAAAATAGAAAAGTTGTTAAATTGTATTTATAAATAAATTATGTACTCGTTTTTAGAATCTTAATATTTATTTTCAAAATATTCAAATGATATATTTTTTTGTCTATTGAAATGTATTAAATAATATCTTCCTCTCCATTTCTTAATATCGCACGTGGTTATTTTATTTATATATAAATATTCATTATTCATTTTTTTCAATCGTTTAGGTGTTAAACTATTATAGCAATAATCATTTACTAAAAAATATATATTTTCTATATCTTGTTTTGATGCGTAATACATCAATATTTCAAAAAATGCGTTATATTCTTTTCCATTTTCATTTATTAGTTTAAATGGTGGGTTTGAAATGATTGTATTGATTTTTACATTATTATAATCAAATGCTCTAAAGTCAGTACCTTCTTCTATTTCAGATTTGAATTTGTTTATTGTATTAGGTAGATTATTATAAAATCCTCCATCACCTGCAAAGGGTTCTAATACGTTTATATTATCTATCCATTGTATTGATGATATAATATCTTTACATAATTCTATAGGGGTTTGGTGGAACTTATACTTATTTTCTTCAGACATTATAAGCAAATATTCTATATTATTTTAAGTACTATTATATATACTATTAAATAAAATGAGTACATAATTTATTTAATTTAGAAAAAATAGAAAAGTTGTCAGATTGTATTTATAAAAAGATTATGTACTCATTTTTGATAATATTAATCAATCGTTATAACCATTTTATTATATTCAATATAGTACAATTCTATTCCATAAATTAAATCATTAGTTATTTCATCATCTTCATCACAACCAAAAACAATTCTCCTATATATATTTTCGGCTTCATAAGTTCCTATTGTATTTACAATTAAGTTTTTTTGCTCTTTAGTTAAAATATCACGATTGTGATTTTCAATACATTTATGAACTTCATCAAAATCTTTAAAAATATAAACTCCTTTGCTATTTTTAGTACAGGTTTCAAATAATTTATCAATTCCTATCAAATTATGAATAAGTCTATTTAATATTTTATCATCAAACAATTCTATTTTATTCAATATTGATTTCACTTTCATTCTATATTTATAGTATTACTTAAATTAAGCCTTAAGTAAAAAATAGGTATAATAATTTAGATACGATAGATACAGTTATAGCATAGGGTTCATAAACTTCTTAAAATAAGAATTATATATTACTATATCTATATTTATTTTTGCACTACTACTTATTAACCCTATCCTTTTACTGCTTCTACTATATCTAATATATACTATATAACCTCTTAACAACTCTGAAAAGATAATATATATATATATACTAATATAAACTCATTTAATAGAAAAGATGAAAGAAAAAAGAATAGAAAATAAGGTTATATATTGTATTTTATAAAGTTTATGAACCCTATGCTATAACTGTATCTACCGTATATAAATTATAAATAAGAAAATATACAAAAATAAGGTTATATATTGTATTTTATAAAGTTTATGAACCCTATGCTATAACTGTATCTACCGTATATAAATTATAATGAGATATACAATTATTTAGCAATTTTCAAAGGATTATTTAGCATAATCTTAAAGATATTTCAAGCAATTATTTAGCAATTTTCAAAGGATTATTTAGCATAATCTTAAAGATATTTCAAGCAATTATTTAGCAATTTTCAAAGGAATTAATACAATTCTTAAGATAAAACTGTGTCAAGTAGTATTTTTCCAAGTCTCTAAATTAAAATCAGTAGGAGCATGTATATTCATTTCGTTAATCTTGTTTAATATATTAATACGTCTTCTTTTGATAGCATTCTCTAAAATAATATCTTGTTTTGTTATGAAACTTTCAATAGAACGATAATTATTTGTTTTCATTGATGCTATTTTTCCAGCATATAAATTAGGATAGTCTATTTTCAATTTATTCATTTTGTTGATATCTTTTATAATATCACTATAAAAAAAAAGTTAAATGACGGGTTCTGATAAATTCAAAACTACTAAAAAAAAGCATTAAATAGCATTTTTAGTATTTAAAAAAAATATTAAACAAAATTAATATACCACTTAAAAAATGGAAATAAAAGAATGTTTTTTGTGTAATACAAAATGTAATATAAAAGATGGATTTTTACATTGCCATTATTGCAATTCCTTATTTTGTATAAGATGTTTATCAATAAAAGATTTTACTTTTGACGAAATAGAATTGTTATACCGTTTCAAATGTGTTAAATGTATTCGTGATATTGATTAATTATCATCATCGCTATCGCTATCAATAAATGATAATTTTTTATTTTTTTTTACAGTTTCAATGACAGCAGTATTAGAATTAGTAGTATTATCATCAAATACTTCTTCAACTATTTCTTCATCAACAGGTTCATTATATTTCAAATATTGAAACCCTCTGCCTTTAACTTTGTCTATAGTAATTTGAGCGTTATATTTACCCACTTGTAATTGATTGAATATTTGCGATACTTTATTAGATTCAATTTTATAGTCTGCGTTAGTTAAAAGTTGATGGATTGTAGATGTATGTAATGCATCTTTTTTTTCAGTTGTATTGATAAAATACGTGGCGATATATCTTTCAATCGGCATTTTAATTTCCTCTTGATCTAATTCTTTAGATAGCATAATACATTTCGGTGCTTTTCTTCTTACAATGCTAAAAGCATCAAATACTAATATAGAAAAAGCATCAATAATTCTTTGTTCCATACAAAATCTTTTAAGATTATCATCTTTAAGTTTAAAAGTGTTATTACCAGCAATTAAATATTCTTTATCAACAAACTTACTCTTAAAACTAAACATTTCCAAGTTTTCTAATGTATCAATAGGTTCAACACGAGCCATCGTATTACATAATAAAATCATTGAAAATTGCGGTACAAACTCTATTATATTTCCGTATAAAATTCGTCCTTTCATATCATCCCCACCACTTGCTAACGATTTAATAAAATTACCATTTAGATGTGCGGCTATTTTAGTAGATGGGTCTGGTTCAATATCAATTTCATTAGAAACAATTAATCTACACGCTTTTACTCCTACAACCCACGCTAATGCTCTAGCAATATCAGGATTACCAAACTTATTTGATATCAAGCATTTACTATCAAACGTTCCAAAAAACGCACCAAACGAACTTTTCAATAATAAAGTCGACATACCTTTACCACAGTCTCTTAATCCACATCCCGCATACCATTTCTTATCTTGAATATTTCCAGCCATTGCTCTTGATACGATGTGTAGAAAATGATTTAATTCTTCAGGGTTAGTATAAATCGGTTCTAATACCTTTTTTAGAAGTTCATTAATATCTTTTTGAACTCTTTTCGGAAAAGGACTATTAATTTTTTGAAAGAAATGAATATCAGGTTTCTCTTCATACGAGTATAGTTTTCTATCTTCAAACGAATAAATACCATCAGTATAAGGCAAATAATTAACACTATTTAGATATGATTGTTTAATGAACTTCGGGTCTTCTATGAAACCATTTACCAAAATAAGTTTATAACACTTATCAATATTTCCATAACTGCATGAATAAGACGATAAATCACCTTTAGCATTTACAATCATGATTTTAGTATCTTGAATGTGTTTATAGAGCAAATCTCGTACTTCATTTTTATCACTTATCCAAATATTCTCACGTTTTATATATAATATCCCTTCACATTTAACATAATTATTACCGTATTTTTTAATAACAATACGAGATGCTTTTGTATCATCTCCAGCATTAATTTCATCATTATCACATTCTGCATCATCATCAAGATAATCTTCAGCCAATTCTAATGCTTTATCAAATGGTTTTATCAAAATCTTTAAATTATATCCAATATCTTCTTCCATATCATTGCTTATACTATTGAAATATTCAGGTGTCAATAACTCTCTATTCGTTTCATTATCTACACACATAAGCCCATCAAATACTAAACAGCATATTGTTGAAGTTTCTTGTTTATTTTCACAAAAATAGTTAAAGCATTTTGATGTATTCAGACATTTATAAAGATGTTCTAAACAATCATTTTCAATAACACATAATACTCTATTTAAAACTCGGGCAGATACATTTTCATCTTTACTCAAAATACATTCATCTTTTAAAGTCTTGTTTTCATCAAATGATGCTATTTTATCAGCAATCGTTTCAAATTCATCAATAACAGACTTTCGCCACCAAGGAATATCTTTATAATTTTCAAGAGACCCATTTAATGCACTAATAATCATTTTTTTAATAACACCATTTGTATAATAAGGATTTTTACTATCTTTTCTAATTCTATCATAAGTTTTTTCACGAGATAATACATAAGACTTCAGGAAAGTACAATCAATCTCTTTTTTAATACAGTATTGATACAAAATTGTAGGATGACAATTCACGAAATCCAAATCAATATACAAATCTTTACAAAGTGTATGACGAATAGCACATGGCATTCCTTGTAGTGATATTCCATCTACAGCAAACCATCGCCCTATTTGTGATGTATGAATTGATGATTTATGATATACAACGTCAAGTCTTTGTTTTTTAGTATATCTTGTATTGTATTTCGTCATTAATGACAAAGGATTATAGTTATTTACTTTTCCATTTTTTTTAACATCATTTACTTCAATATCTTTCTTATAAAGGTCGTATTTATTGATAAGGTGGGACAATGCTTTTATATTTACGATTTCAGAAAATCCTTTTAATTTAAAACTTTCTTTAAATATCCTTTTACAATCGGCAATTTGTGTATCAGTTCTTTGTTTTTTTATTATTTCCTTTTGTTTAAAGTTTAACACTTTTACAGGTTCTATTACATTAGAATCAACTATAGGAATAATAATAGTTTTTAATGATTCCATTTCTTCAATTTTTTCAATTTCTTCTACAAAAATAGTATTATCCATTTCAGTATCAATTATATCGTTTTCGTTGTTGTTTTTAGATTTTGCAAGAGGTGTCATTTTTTAAGTAATAGTCTTTTTTTGGTCTATATTATATTATAGTAGTTATCTTTAAGTAATAAATGAAGATGAAAAAAAAATAAGTTATTCTATGAAATAGTTAAGAAAGCATGTCTTTCTTTAATTTCAGCATTGTGGATAATAGCACGATTAATAGTATTTTGTCTCGTTTCCTTTGAAGTATGATATTTTAGTTTTGTCAGCATTCGGCATAATTCATTATAATTTCGTTCATTAGATGATAAATTTGCAAGGTTTTGTCTTTCGGTTTCAATTTCTTTTTTGAGTTTATCTACATCAAACGCTTTTTTCATTTTATAGAGTTTAAAATTATCTCTTAATATATATATTATACATCATTTATCTTTAAGTAATTATTGAAAATGTCTCCATTTTCTAAAACGGCTATTTACTTGTTTGTATAATGGTTCTTTAATTTTTCTATTCAATCTATTAAATTGTGCTCTATTTAGAACGTTTATAAATCGCATCTTATATATTTAAAGTATATATAATAAATCTTATATATTATTACAAGTTTTTTCTCATTATAATTTTAGATACGGCATATACAGTTATAGCATAGGGTTCATAAACTTCTAAAAATAAGAATTGTATATTGTTATTTTCATTTTCTATTTTTCTCTATATTAAATGAGGGTATTTTATATATATATATATATTATATACTATTTTCAGAGTTGTTAAGAGGTTATATAGTATATATTAGATATAGTAGAAGCAGTAAAAGTATAGGGTTAATAAGTAGTAGTGCAAAAATAAATATAGATATTAGAATATATAATTCTTATTTTTAAAAGTTTATGAACCCTATGCTATAACTGTATCTTCCGTATCTAAATTATAATGAGATATACAATTCTTATTTTTCATACTATTTAAAGGGGTTTTTATCATAATAGCATTATATATTTCTTAAGATAGTAAAGTCTATATACGAATATTTTTAAAATTTGCTTCTAATACAAAATGAGTACATAATATACATTTCTATAACTTTTTAACAATTTCTAAATAGATTCTAAAAAAAAAAATTATGTACTCAAAATATATTCTTAAGGTAGCATTATATTTTTAATGTAGCATTATATTTCTTAAGGTAGCATTATATTTTTAATGTAGCATTATATTTCTTAAGGTAGCATTATATTTTTAATGTAGCATTATATATTTCTTAATGTAGCATTATATATTTCTTAATGTAGCATTATATATTCATTAAGACTATATATAAAATATTGAAAATTACATGTTATAAAACGTAATATCAATATATCCCGTTTTCAGAAATATTTCTGTGTATAGCCCTTCATTTTATCTAAATATCATAAATATACAAAGGATGTTCGTATATCTAAATAAAAATAAAAAACCTTCTCATCATTTCGTTGATATCATAAAATAGTTATTGAAAAGGATCGTTTAAAATATCATTTATAAATAGTGGGTCTTGATATATAGTTTTTTGTGGTTTATTTATTTTAAAAAATAATTAGTATGAGGAATAGCATATTTCATTATAAAATCCCTATAATAATCATCAATAACATCAGTATCAGTTCTTGATCTAATTACCCCCCCTTTTTTTAAAAGTCTTTTTGATGTTTTTGTATCTTTTTCATTAAAAAGTTCATTTTTTACCATTATTCTTGTAGGGCTTTTTATATTCAGTGATGATGTTGTATCATTAACTAATTTATGAAACTTTAAATCAAACATCTTAACGTTATATATATATTACTTAAAACGTCCTTATATCAAAATGTAAAATATAAATTATAAATACTGGGTCTTTGTATATAGGTTTTTGCTGTTTATTTAATAACTTTAAAATATTCAATATGAGGAATAGCATATACAAAATAAAATGCACGAAAATAATCGTTCATTTCTTCAGTACAATTCTTTTTACAATTTCTTCTTTTTATAGATCGGCTTCCTGCACTTTTAATTATATCAAATATTGAACCGCCATTAGATAAAACTTGTTTAAGATTTGGATTTTTATATATATAATCAATAGTTCTTATAGAATCATAAACTAATTTATGAAACTTCAAATCAAACATCTTAACGTTATATATATATTACTTAAAATGTTCTTATATCAATTTTTAATAGAACTTAAATAGAACTTAAATTAAAATAATCAATATAAAAAATAAAATATTTATTATAAAAAAACCTATCATTAAAATCATCAGTTAAAGAATTAAATGAAACATCTTTTTTAATAATCTTAATTCTTGATGAATGATATATTCTATAAAACTCATTAAAAGCAATAGCATTATTAGATATTTTTTTTGCTTTTTCAAATAAATAAAGAGGTGTGTTTTTTCTAATTTTATTATAAAATACTAAATCAAACATCTAAACGTTATATATATATTACTTAAAATGTTTTTATATGAATTTTATAAAACTTGTTGTATCTTTGAAATATTCAATATAAATTGTTGTATAATTTCTATATACTTCTTCAATTTTATTTTTATTAATCAGCACATTTTGCAAATAAGACAATTGTTTATTGTGAATAATTTTGTAAGTATTTGTATTTAAACCACTTGCTATAAATAATAATCTATTTTTACCATTAATAGGATAAACAATAAACTTTATAATTTTGTGGAATGCTAAATCAAACATTCTTAACGTTATATATCAATTATTCAAAAATAGTATTAGTATCAATTTTTATAAATAACAACCAGTATTTTTAAAATATATTCTATTAATAGCCGTCAGTAAGGTATAAATATTAAGTGATTAAAAATGAGTTCTATAGGATTGTCAGATACATCAACAATCAACGGAAGAATAATGCAAGGAGATAAATACGAGAATATTTTAGATACCTTGTTGAAAAATAATAATCTTAATTTTGTAAATATAAACAATGAAAAAAAGTATTCTTATTATGACTTCCTTAATAGAAATAAAGATTTTCCTATAATATTAGAAATTAAAAGCAAAAAAGTAGGAGGTGATAAAAATAATAATAATATAAATCTCGTCAGTTGTCATAAAATTGAATGCTTTAGAAAGTCTAAACTTAAATATAAAACATTGCGATTTTTCTATATCTATTGCTATATAGATCCTTATAATAATCATACATTTGCTATATATGAGATTAAGTTAGATGAGATAGATGAGGATATATTTTTCAAAACCTATATGAAAGATAAACAATCTTATTTAGAAATCCCATTAAGGTATTTCGTTTCATTAGAAGAAAATATAAACATCTTAAAATAAAATATTGTATAATTATACCTATGCTAAACAAATTTGAATTAGAGTTTATTGAAGATAGTCTCCAATTTTGCGATAATGATTGTATGAATGACGATGATGAAGATATAATGCTTTATGAGTATTATAATTCTTAAAAAAATAAATAAATGTGATTAGATAGAAACAACTTTCATTTTACGAATAGTTTTTTGAGACTTGATAGGAATAGGTTTTGATGTTGTCATTGATAAATCAACCACAGTTTCATCATCATCTTTAATAAATGCTATTTTTTCTTTAGGAACATCAAGTTTTTCTGCATGATTAATATTACTATAAGTGTATTTTACTCCTACTGCTTCTTCTTTGCTTTTATAAAAAACGTTTAAATTACCTTGAAATTGCATAATGATATCATCAGTAATATTTTTAAATACTGTATAATCTATCGTTTTGTTAAAATATATAATGATAGAATATTTTACATCTTTAATACCACGTCCAATATTTACACGATATATATCAGAGTATTTTTTACGTAGAATAGCAGAAAATCCAATATATAGGCTATCAGGTCTGTTTTCAATAAACGCAAAAATCATAGGTTTTAAAGAAGTTGTTTTAAAAGTATTTGACATTTATACTTAATATTATTATATTCTATATAAGGGTTATCTTTATATACATTTTACTTAAAAAGCATTATATATACATTAAGAAATTATATAACAATAAAATATTAGACCTTGTTATATAGAAAGTGTTATTTTTAAATGAACGATCCTATAGTATCAAAAAAGAAAGACTATACACCTCAAAAGAAATACCTTAAAAATAAATTAGCAAATGATGTAGAATATAGAGATAACTTTTATGAAAAAAAAAAAACCAATCATAATACTAAAATGTTAGACGATAATTATGCTATGAAACATAATGAATATATGAAGAATTATATGAAATCAAGATACGTACCAAGACCAAAACCACAAAAAACTATATATCAAGACCCACTATTTATAAATGATATTTTAAACGATCCTTTTCAATAACTATTTTA
>Ga0209390_10008820_pt1 | contig 12320 bp, 10 predicted proteins | sample BON01_FD_187212 | JGI IMG/M metagenome (GOLD analysis project Ga0209390, IMG submission 187212) | Freshwater microbial communities from Lake Bonney liftoff mats and glacier meltwater in Antarctica - BON-01 (SPAdes) (version 2) | ecosystem: Environmental > Aquatic > Freshwater > Ice > Glacier... | reverse complement strand
GAGTGGTCTTTCGCCATACGGACAATACATTGGACAACGTGAAGAACTTCACACTCATTGTGTATGATTTGTTCATTAAAAACAACCAAAATCGTCTTGTTGTCCCTACATGTTATTGCAAACCACACGAACGGGAAAGAGTGTCCAGTATGTTGAGAGTGCATATATGATGATAGCTGCAGACAGTGGCATGATACGCACCAGTGCCGTAGGTTTTGTGTGAGGCGTTTCCGAATTCAATACGGACAACACAATGGACAAAATGGACAATGTGACGAGCACAAATGCCACCCCGAGCATACCTATGTAAAATTGCTTCTGTTTACTTTCGCGATAAAGAATAGAAACAAAAAAACCCTGTGCCAACAGACCACAATACACACTGATGGCCATGAGATAAAAAGTGTAATCTGTGCTGATGCTTGGCACCATCATACACGAATGCTCTATGCCCATGATCATAAGGAATGTAGAGAGCAGTGATAAAATGACGCCGGATCGACATAACTGATGGAAGATGAGTGAAAGACAAAAAATATGAACAGTTATGCCTGGTAATGCACATAAAAGTCCAAAGTAGAACAAATTACACTGATAAGGGATGGCTAGCATCTCAATAGAGAATACGGGCGCCACCAGTACCGTGTATACAGACACAAACAAAGGAACGAGCGAACAAGTTACACATATACTCCAGATGACGTCGATCTTTATAGATGCTGGCATGTCATAGGGCGATAACTTGTGTGATGTCAAAAGTGGGGTGCCAGAGAGGCCACCTCCTACAGAGTTACAGTTATGTGTGACAAATGGCAATTCTGTAAGACGCTCGGAAACCGTGCTACTATTGCTGTAAAACGTGGTACCAAGACTTGCAGTGGCAGCCATTGCGGGAATCGGACCGGTTGTTGCGGGCATGGAAATGGTGACTGCACCCGGTCCCTGTCCTCCGAATATGCCTTTAGATTGTCTTGTGTCGAGCACCTTATTCTTACGTCTTGATGTTGCGATCTCCACATGATCAAAAATGCTACTCATTTTGGTCTAATTTTGAAAGTGCTCCTCTACCCTACGGCCTGTCGTCATTTCAATTCTCAGAAGCCTATATATATATCATTGATAAAGTGTTTGTGCTCACGCACCATCCGCCCTCGGAAGTATGCTTTCTGTGCTATCACTCGATTTGGAAAAGCAGACGCCTGTCGTCAACACAGCTGGCCCAGAACTATGTCGTCGTACGCAGCACTGCTGGACAGGTATGCAGGTGATGGTCATTGCTGTATTGGTTTCTCTTCTTGCTCTCAAAATTGCTGTGGACATTGCGATTCAAGCTACTATTTTCCAGCGATTGCAGGACGGCACCTTGACATTACATTCCTGAAACATTTCTGAATTCAACAATCGTGCTGCTCATGCTTATGCTCGAGAGTAACGTCAACATTTGCGATCACATACTCTCCATAATTTCAATATTTGCCGAGTAAGTATGCTTAACAGCAATGCATTTGACGTGCAAGTTAACAAATCGGCAATTTCTGGTGCCTACTTCTTTTTTCTCGAATTCAAATGACATGGTTTTAATAAAACAACCGTGAATTCACGAAAATCCCAACGCTGTTTAACACGGATTTGCCATTACAATACGCGCCGCCATAAGGGTTGGTCCTCGGAGAGCAGACACATACAAAGCCTCAAGTTTTTTTTTCTTTTCCGCACACAAGTGTACCAAAGCACGCTTGTGTTTGGCGAGACGAGCTTGTGTTTGTTCAATTGTCGACTTTGACTTGTCGCACATTGCCTCCGTCCTTGCAAAATTCAGTTGTAGTGTAGCATATTGCTTGTCGATTTCACTTACAATCTTCTCGAAATCAAGGTGCCAGTTATCGGTAACGTACTTTGCATTGCTGGAATAAATGGGATTACACGGAGTCGACCTGCACTTGACTTTGCTTTGCTGACGTTCCATGAAGTCCATAATTGTCTGATATGTTAGAGTTTCATTGCGTACGCTGTTGCTCGACATTGTTTTCACGTTGCCAACTAGATCTATTCTGCTTATATAGTACGCGGCACGCTCTTCACACGCCCAAGTCCTCTGGATGTAGGGAAGAATAAACAGCCAAGTCCCCTCGGTTGTCAAGATTATTGCTAGGCTAGAAACCCACGTAGGGCTCAAAAATTGCATCAAATAAAATGTTTTGTGCAATCTCTATGTGTACTGGTAGTTGTCGTGTGCACTTGGATCTGGTGTATCTTGTCGAAATCTCACGTTTTCTATCGCATCAGTAAAGGCTGTCTCGTGAAACAACAGTGTACGTCGATCTCTCACAAGATGTCCCACGTATGCTAAGTATATTGAAACTGCTTTTGTATATAAAACGGAGACAATTTTTTATGGGACAAAGTGGTGTGTTTTCAGGTATGCAGACCGTTTAATAAATAAGTTACGATTCGGATTTTACGGGTTCTGCTTCGAGTAATATATGCTGTATGAGTTTGTTTTACACGTCTGTTGTGGACATAGTTGACATTATTCATTTGTTTGACCCATTCCTGTGGACGATTTTCCTACAGCACAATCAGTGCAGAGATAAATATGCTTGATATCAGCTAACACAAATGCATTCGATTACATTTATGATGAACATATTTCGTATTCGCACAAATGGACGATTTCAGACATGTCTCTAGATATGATGGTTTATGAATTGATTCTCATGACTTCGCGGGACAAAGTGGTGTGTTTTCAGGTATGCAGACCGTTTAATAAATAAATTACGATTCTTGGACTCTCCACGCATGAGTCCATCCGACATCGATTCGTCTGCCCCACACCTACCCTACCCAATAGGTACCCTACCCCATATCTACCTTGACCACTCCACGCACAGATGGGTGACGGGGAGGCACATCGCCGCCCCGCTGAAACACTCTTTCAACACACAATAACGCAGTTATACACACACACACACACACATACATACACACACACACATACATACACACACACACATACACACTCACACACGCAGACACTCAGACACACACACATACATACACACACACACATACACACTCACACACGCAGACACTCAGACACACACACATACACAAATAAGAATATGAATCTGCATTTTCTACCTGACACTCAACACTCAAGACCTTGTGGCGTTTATAGAGTCTGGAGTGCAAGCAGAATCCCGGTAGTGTAATCGACCAATAGTTGATTACCAGAGTGGGTTTGAGCAATGTCTTGCATGAGTGCGATATACCCAATTTCGATCAACATGGCCTTGTTTTGGATGTTGGTGGCGATGCGTTTGACGGTTCTGCAGGTGTTGTGCACGAATCTCGGACTGTCGACATGTGTGTTTGCGGACGTGCGAAGGAATTCGAGATTTGTCTTGTCGAAAATCTGCACACAGTCCGTATCGCCCTGTGTCTCGCAGAGTTCATAGACAAAGACACACAAATCGAACAAAATATATTTTGACGTGTTACATTTTCGGTACATGTCCGCGATGAATGCCAGGCCGCCTTCGACAATAAAATGATTTTTAGCATACTCGTTGCCATCACATAGTGCTCGGAGTACCTTGATTCCTCGCCACACCTCCACTTTGATGTGGATGCGTTGCGTGGTTGCCATAACTTCCTGCAGGATTTGCCTCGTCCCCATTTTCTTGCGAATGCTGTCAAACCCGACCAGATTGGCCAAACACTTCAGACACTGGTACTTCAAATCGTGGTACCCGTAATACATGAGAAACTCGTGCATGACGAGAACGATGATTTCCAGTAGATTCGTGTACTCGAATTCTTTCTTCTCGTCAATGTAATGGCCATCCTCGTGTGTTTTCGTCAAATACTCATTCTGTATCATCGTACGGAAGCACAACTCAGCGACGTCGAGGTGCATGTCGGCATAAATCGAGTCCAAATGTCCGTCGTTAAAACAACAGCGCGCCTCATTTTGCATCCAGGCATTTCGTAAAGATTCTTCGATCGCCTCCAGCTCTTGCATTACACCATCGGTCCCATGCACTTCGTCCTGCACATCTTCTTCCCCTCCCACAATACAGTACTCGCTTGCAAGAGGAAAAACCATGTCGACGGCAGCATCGTTTTCCGGCGTGATGTCATCGTCAATGTCGCTGTTGTCCATAGTACTCTCGTTGTCACCAGCGCCGGTATTATCTTGCGATTCCAGCAGTTCAGGTGCTGTCTTCATCGTCCAGTCTTGTGCGAGCATAAGACATTCCAGGACCACCTCATACTCCCAGATATGTGATTTCATTATCCCTATCACCGTGGAAATATCTCGGAGCTCGGTGATCACCGGCAGCACATTGACAATGAAATTCGACAGAATCCCATCTGCCTTCGCAAGCCACTGCTCGTTGCATTCATTCCATTGCGTGCAAACGCACGCCCATTTACGGTGTTCGGCGATGTTCTTCTGTGTCGGTGCATCCAATTGAAAGACATGATCAACAACATTGCCCATCAGAAGCACATTCGTGTCGTTTTCGATAGCCTCCATTGTGCGAGATTCAAAAGCGTGCTTTTGTTTCGTGTTTTCCAGTAAAAAAGGTGTATTTACGGTGGATTTTGATCAAAGTTATTTCCGGCAAAAATAAACAAGGCATAATCAGCCTTTTTGCTGTTATGTGCTTGTGATGTAGTGTCGGACGGCCGCAGAAAGGACTACCAGGCATCTCAATCTGCATGACACTTGTCGATCGCTAAATTAAGATTTCCGTCAACATCGATGGAATCGAGTCTTTCCGTCTACATAGATTTTCCCTCTATCTTCGTATGCGCAAAAGTGAGAGATCGTGGCAAATTTATGTATACTGGTCGTCGTCGTGTGCGCTTCGATACGGTGTATCTTGTAAGAATTCCACAATACTCTGCAGGGTCAGGTGTGAAAAATACAGAAGCGGCAGACACAAATAGAAAACAAAAAACCGTGCCGCGTACGAGACACCGGAATGGGTGCCAACGAGATACAAGAAATAAAAAACAAGTGGAGCAATCAATTCGTAGTAGAGCAGCCAGAGGACCAGCCGTTTTCCTATGCTATTAGGCATCGCCATGTCCACCAATAACGAAATCAACAACAGTGTGGAATTTAGATACAATCCGATTTGATATCCTTGATGCAAGGCGTGCAAATTTGTGTCGAATGTGAAAAAAATGGCAGTAAAAAGCACCACACTCTGCAACACTACGTGCGCGATGTGCATTTATGTTTGTCAGCCGCGACAATGATGATTTTTCTATGACGATGCACACAGCACTATTAATTCAAAAGTTTTGGTTATATATACATCCACACACACAAGGAACGTGTCGTAGCAGTGCGGCGGGAAAATGTGAAGTTTTCTTTTATTGATTCTCAAAACTCGAAAGACAGAAGTTCAGAAACGACCGTGTTTGTGTGTTATTGCTCGGAAACACGGGCGCGCAGAACAGTAGGAATCGAAAATTATTCCACTCATTGCATTGTGACCGCGTCGATATCGATCTGAATGAAATTGCTCTCACACAACATCTGGACACACATTTTGGTAAGAGATTCTGACAGTACCATAAGAAAATCTTCGTCATCAGGGGCAATCAACGATTTCAGTTGGTGTTGCTGTGTCTGGAGCAGCTGCAAAATTCTGCATAGTGTGTATTTCAACTTATCGTACATTTGTTCGGTGTCGTAACAGAATGGCGCAACAATAAACACATATGCCAATTGATCTACACGACGTTGAATAATTTGAATGGTTTCGCGATAAGCGGCATTTACAGGCGTAGTTCTGCCCGCCATATCTTCACGGTGTTTCACCAAATCTTGTGCAATGCTGTCCAGCTCTTGCAAGAAAATCATGTGTATGTGAGTCTGCACTCTATGCGCCATGTGCCGATTGGTGCTTTCCTGCATTACACAAACTTCCCTTTTTTGCATTTAAATAAACGTATACCCAAGCAGACAAGACCGACTATGTTGGTTTGCGTTTGCGTGGTTTTTTCGTTGGATCCTCTTCTCCTACGAGTGCATTTCCTGGAAGCACATCAAGGGGAAGCACATCAAGGGCAGGAGGACTTTCACGACGACTGTCGGAAAATCGTGCACCCCTGTTAAAACCTTCGGCACCCGTTCCTGCATCGGGAGTTTGACGCTCGCCATTTTGATCATCGTCCACACCACGGTTGAAAATACCATTACCATCACCCCCACTTTCAAGAGACAAAGGAGGAGATGCAGCGGGACGAGCATCTTTTTCTCCTCCACCACCACCACCACTGCCACCACCACCACTGCCACCACCACCACTGCCACCACCACCACTGCCACCACCACCACTGCCACCACCACCACTGCCACCACTGCCACCACCACCATTAAGAATAGGGGGAGAAGGAGCAGGAAGAACAGGAAGAGGAGACATAAGGAGAACGGATGGAGCCGACGGAGGAGAAGGTTTGCCAGGATTTGGCTCACATGCTTCCTTGGTTGGTCGACGAAGTATACGAGGAACGTCCAAAATGTGCTGTTTTGGCAATGTGCAGAATCCTAGACGCATGTACATCTGGATTGGTGCCGGTACCACCGAAGCGCATGCGTCACAGGCACTCATCAGCGCGTTATTAAAAATATTTGAAGGCCGACTCACTTGGTCCCCGATGCCAAATTGCAAAAAGCCATCGTTCCGTTCTTCTGCACCACAGGCTCGCCGTGCCCCAGACTCGCCGTCGAATGGATCGCGTTTCATTTTGGCTGGCACCAATAAACTGAAACCACCCAAGTTTCGCATTGCCGGACTCACAGCAGCGTGTTGTTCATTTTGAGTGCCTTCATTGGACGACAGCCTGAACTTCAACGGAGGTGCGGTAGGAGAACTACTCGCGAAAAACTTCAACTTGAATCCCAGGATATCACCGCTGCTCGTGCCACCTTGGCATGCCGACCACATGTTGCGAACTTTGAAGTTTTTGCCAGCAACTTGCAGCACGCCAACAAAATCGGTAGGAGCGAAAGAGCATGGGTTAGGATTGCCATAATGCGATCCACCCTGATTGTCGCTGCCTATGAAGATGCCGCCGATTTTTGCGTACGTATTGATGAAGTCCCACAAAAAGGCATCAACGTAGTGTAAATATGCTGTTTTTTTGCGTTCATCCGATTCATTAGCACGAATATGCATCTTGTACCCATCATAGAAATGATATCGAAGAAGGTTCGAGAAATCGTTGCCAGAAATGTTGTTCAAAAACTTGTACCACTGGAAACGAGCCAGTTCGAACGCGTCATTGGAAATACGCCACGCAACTTTTTTGTCTGTCCACTGGACATCGAATTGCTCTTGTGAATCGCAGGTGGGGTCAGAAATCACAATGTAGCACTCGGCGAGTAGTGTCTGGATTCCAAAGAGAAGATAGTTGATGGTTGCCAGATTCGCACAATATACAAGATCCGGCATGTAACGATTGGTGATTTGCGTAGCGTCGCCGTTCAGCAGCATGGTATCGTTGTAGCGTAATTGAAACACGACATCACCTGCTCCTATGCACTTTGCAACAGAAACATTTCGAGTTTCGCTAAAATGTGGAATATTAATTGGCACAACCAACCGCGGAATGTTAATGTAGAGCGTCATGACTGTTTGATTGGTGCTGAGATTTTTGGACATGGATCGCATACTGCTGTCCGAGTTTTGCAAAGCTGACAAGGGACCATCTTGGTCGTTGAACTTGCCAGACGGCCATAGATTGGTACGAATACGCTTGGCGTTGACACTGTCACTGAACGCTCCCTTATTATTGAATTCGCCAGGTGGCAATCCATTCTCAGGTTTGCCCATGTTTCCGCGAATCCATGAGGACATTTTGCTGGCAACAAACACTATGTGGTGTTCATTTATATATAGACACGACCCCGTAAAGAACAATTATACACGTCACACATATGCCACTGTACATAAATGCAAGCGCTGACTATCCAGACTCTCAAGTTTGAGCATCAAACGGCACAAATACACGCACCTGTAGTCAAGAAACTACAAACACACTTTATTCTTGGCATTATGCATAATTACACGAGTACGAGCCCGGCTCGATCGTCAGTCCATCTTTTGTCGAATCGGAATCCGAAGGGTCCTCAGGACTCGACACGGCGGGAGACATTCGTAGATACATCACGTGCACCTCGTTGGCAATCTGCATTGTGACCACCAGAAGAATCCCAGCAAACACGGTGATGAAAATCTGGTAAAGGGACGAAAGTCCTGTTTGCTTGTTGGGGCATGTTTCAGTCAAAGCGGGCAATCCATAATCGATGGCAACAGACAAAATTGCAACCATGCCAACGTGATAAAGTAGTGAAAAACGTTGCACATACACAATGTGGTCACTGAAAAATCCATACGATACAACAGATGCAATCCACAGCAGCATGCTGGTGATACTGTAAAAGCCGAAAATACGTTTGTGCCATGTCAATGTTTTGTAGCACTGTTTGTAATCCACTCTTTGTGCCATGTCAATGTTTTGTAGCACTGTTTGTAATCCACTCTTGTAGGATATGCTGGCGAACATTGTAGAATGCGAGCAGGCACCGCAGGCACCGCAGGCACCGCAGGCACCGCAGGCACCGCAGGCACCGCTGGTGCAATCGTACGCACCGGCAGCGGATTGACGCCGATTCGATTGGCGGCTATGGCGTTTGCACGTTCGACATCCGTGCAGGCTTCGGAAAGAATTTGCAGATTGTGCTCGTATGCCCACAGAGGGGACGCCAAGAGAACCTGATCGGTGCCAGCTGCAGTGTAGAGATCATTGCTCATTTGCGCGCGAATGGTGGCAGAGTCCACAAAAAAGTGCTGTGCTGGAGAGATTCGTGCATATTCCAGACCATACATTTGCTTTGGTATTTTGGTGGGATTTTTCTTGGACGTAGAATATGCCCCAAGCGTTTGCAGTGAGAGTTTGGTAGTGGGAGGGAGTGCAAGAGACGTTGCAATCACGGCAGTGGCTGCGGCATTGGGCCCATATGTTATACCTGTGGTGTAAAATTCCAGTAAAAATGCAAGGTAGGGTGCATCCATAAGTTCCACATCAGCTACGTTGACTTTCGTTGGTTCTTGTTGGTAAAAAACAAATCCCAGTACGAAAAGCACCAAATTCACCATAATGTAGACCCATGAATATCCGTGCTCTCGCCAGTCTGATAGTTTCATCATGTCTATCCATGCTTTGAATGAAGTGTGCTTTTATAGGGTGAGAGTCCGTGACCGAAATGAAAGTGGTCCGGGCCGTTTGTGTGTAATCGTGTGAAAAATGAGCAAGAATTTATCTTGTTACACGTTGCAAGAGACAAGACCGGTCCCTTTTGCCATTGTAATGATGCGATGTAGTGTGGAATCTACGAGCATCCGGCAAGACCCCTGAAATGCCGCCAAACCGACGACAAAGATGCTTGTGCGCGGCGGATTGCTCACTGCGAGAACATAGATTGTCAGCGTATAAAGATCAACACACGAGGGCAATGTATATAAACACGTACAACAGAATACATCAACTTCGTCAACTTTCCGTTATCACAATGTCGGGTATCGCGAGTATCGGGACGGCAACAAATTCCAACCTGGCGGGAGCCGGTCCATCCATCAACATCACCTGTAAAACTGATCTCATGACTATCAGCATGTTTTCGCTCAACGACAATGACCTCAAAAATGGACAACACGATATTAGCCGACATCAACTTTGTGTTGCGGTGCCGCAACGGCAAATTCAAGCGTATGGGGCTGTTTTTTCGTTCGATCCCTTCGTCGAGATGCCAGTGACTCTATCTCCTGTTGTTGATTTTACGAAACTGCCCTTCGACGGCATACAGTCTCGTCTTGATATGAACATTTCTCGCTATTATCGCGACGTTTGTGATGCACGTAACGACCTCGAGTACATTTTGGCGACTTATCAGATTTCACTGCACTCCCTCACCCAAAGCATCAATAATTCGTTTGCCAAGATGCAAGATCGGTTGATGACGGTCTCACAAACCCCGGGCGGTCCGACTTTGTTTTTCCATCGCCGTAACGCCCTATATATCGAGACCGATGCCACTGTATTTACCACCGTGGATACTGCGCACGGGGGCACTTGGAAATTAGTCGCTGGGTGTGACAATCTGTATGAATTCACGGCCACGGATCAACTGCAGCCGCTTCACACCAACAGCATGGTGTTTGGCATTTGTGTTCCGATGGCAGATGTGGGCGAAGATCTTGCTACACGAGTGTATAACGTGGAGGCAGAACTCGACTTTGCGATCCGTCACATTATGCGAGAAAATCCGCCGAAAGTGCACACGGTCAAAAACGCAAAGAGCGCACCCATTGTCCCACCCGACCTGGTGTATGCAGGTATCGCGCTCACAGACGCATGTGCACATCCGCAGAACGGCGACACTGCAGTCACACTCAATATTTTTTCCGCGCTCACGGTGGACAACGGACCGTTTAATGTGCTTATTAACGACGATCTCATGTGGATTCACGAGATCGAACTGGCGGATTTCGAAGTTGATGGCATGCGCCGTCAGCGCATCGTGTTGGATATGACCTCAATTGCCAACACCTTGTTCGTACAAAGCACGACTGCTTCATCGAGCACGATCGATAGAAATTTTTCACGTTTCCAGCAAAATCGCAACAGAACAAGCGTGACAACTGCATTCAAACATGTACCCGGCAACCCATCTCGCAAAACATTTTTAATCGCCCCTCAAAAAAAAGGATTCGGTCTTCTCAAGCGATCGTCCATAAAAGACAAGATGCGACACATTGGCACGTCAATCTCATCGTGTATGCCTTCGAAGCGTCTTGACCTTGTCAATGGCGCTGTGGCCAAGTTTTAAAACAACACCACCGGCGCTTCCCTTGAACAGCCCAAGAGTGACGCAAATAAAGGACAGCTCGTGAGGTTGGTGGCAGCGGTAGCGGCCACAGCAAGGGCTGGAACCTTGCTGTAGATGTTGTTTTGCATGTTCGTCGACTCATGCAAAAATTGAATCGCTCCGCTGTGTTGCAAAAGATCTTCAACGCTAAAATTGGTCAAATGAGAAATCCCAACAATTGCTTTTGCTGAAGCATATAGACCCTCGTTTGTATGCAGCGCTGTGACGAGGCAGAGCGCTGCAAGTTTAGACGGGCACATCGAGACATATTTGTGACTCGACAGACACAACATAACCAACTTGCTGGCTTCGAACTGACTCTTTTTCGAAGTGTCGTAACACACAAAGAGCATTTTGAGAAATGGAATGGGTGTGTGCACGCGGAATAGGCGCCACTTGAGTTGTTCAAGAATGTCTCTCTCCACCGTAATAAAATCGAATTCCGTGTGTTGACCGATCGGATGTTCAATCAGTTTCATGTCGCGAATAATCTGACTAGGTTTGATCATCATGTCGAAATGACTTTCTTCCATCTTTGCCGCCATGCACAAGCAAGTGGCGGCGATCAAAAGCTTGTTCTCATTGCGGGCCAATTTCCGGCAGAAGGTGCTGGAAATTGCATACCATACCCGGCTTCGATCGTCGTTCTTCATTGTCATCACCAAACGATTTCTGTACAGTTCGAACGAACCGCAATCGTCATCTGTCTCGCTGCTTCCGTAATGTCGCTGCACGTGCGCCATATAGGTGAAATACAAATAAAGACCAGAGTGCACAGTTTCGGTCATCATGCGGTATTCCAACGCCATCTTGAGAATCCATTCCGCTGCGATGGCCATATCGCATGCATCGTTCGTGGCAAGACCAAGTTCAGTAAAAATCAGATTTTGTGCGTTTGAAATGTCGCTATATACCTGCAAAATCTTGTGCCGCTGATGTGGATGCATTTCTACTAGAGAGTCGATTTGCGGCGCAAGTTCTACAGAGGCCGTCAACATGGAAATTCGCGGCAGTAGTGGTGTGAGCGTCATATCAGCAGGCAACGTCGCGATAGTCAACGCATCTTTGGAGGGCACAACGATTTTTGCTCGACTGAGTACACAGAAATGTTCCTTGATCTCCTTGTCAGTCGTAACAGAGCGCTGACGTTTCGGCGCAGGAGTGTCAGACGCTCGGGTGGAAATCATTTTTCTTTCAGCTATAGTATTGTCGCTACGTTTTGGTTGCATTTTCAATTTATTTAAACACATTTTGTGATGCGGGGCTATTAAAAGCATTTCCGGAAACGCTGTAATTTTGAAATAGCGTTATTTCACGGGCATATTACACATTCTCTTACGATATGGTATGTGTGGATCTTGTCCGG